>QQTW01004086.1_pt1 | contig 10895 bp, 10 predicted proteins | sample 1904831 | NCBI WGS metagenome assembly QQTW01 (sample SAMN09435610, study PRJNA476489) | Subsurface metagenome, whole genome shotgun sequencing project.
ACCTCAAAGTCTACATTTACCCTTAACAGTAGTTCAACCCTTATTTTTCTTCAACTGACCTAGGATTGCTATATTATCTTTGCGCGGGTTGTACCAGAACAAAAATTGCGTCTAGTCAATGCCTTAAAACACAATGGTGAAATCGTAGCAATGACGGGGGATGGCGTGAATGACGCACCCGCTTTAAAAGCTGCCCATATTGGGATTGCAATGGGAGGGCGAGGCACGGATGTAGCGCGAGAGGCAGCAGACTTAGTGTTGCTGGATGATGATTTTTCGTCAATCGTGCAAGCAGTCAAAATGGGGCGGCGCATCTTCGACAATCTTAAAAAAGGCATGGCATACATCCTCGCTGCCCACGTACCAATAGCTGGGATGTCATTGATTCCAGTATTATTTAAGTTACCTTTGGTGCTTTTGCCCGTTCACATTGCGTTTTTGCACTTAATTATCGATCCTGCTTGTTCAGTCGTGTTTGAGGCAGAAAGCGCCGAAACAAATGTAATGAACCGCCCGCCTCGCAATCCTAAAGAGCCATTGTTTAGCAGGCGTAGTCTGGGTATAGCTTTGTTACAAGGCGTAAGTGTACTAATTGTCCTAGTCGCGATTTTTAGCATTACCTTATATCGAGGTCAAGGCGAACTAGAGGCTCGCGCTCTTACCTTTACAACGCTGATTATTGCTAACCTCAGCTTGATCTTAACCAATCGCTCTTGGTCGCGCACAATCGCCAATACTTTGAGAGCGCCCAACCCCGCCCTTTGGTGGGTTTTAGGAGGGGCGATCGCCTTTTTGGGATTAATACTATATGTTCCTTTCTTGCGCCATTTGTTCCGCTTCTCCATTTTGCATCCTATCGATCTCGCAATTTGTCTGGCGGGAGGAGCGATTAGCATTATCTGGTTTGAGTGGTTAAAGCTAATGAACAAACTCACAACAACTTAATAGCAGCTTACAACTTTGAGAGCAAACGAAAATTGTTCTTAAACCATACCTAAGTTAGACAGGAGGAGATAGCAACTGTCGCGGCTGTTTGTGGTTAAAACGTTCTTGCATCCACTGAAAAGCAACTACGTTCAATAAAATGCCCACTGCAAACAAAATGACCATTAAAGCTATCTGATACCAAGCGATCGGTTTTACCAGCAAGTCGAGAACGACATGAAGAAAATTCATTACCGAATAAAAGATAGTCAAGCCAAAGTGAATTACTCTGTAACGCTTTGAGCTAGTAAACGCAGTAGCGACTATGGCAATCATTGGCAACACAAAAAAGCCCAGCATCAACCAGAGATGGGAAACATTGGTTACTCCATAAGTCCCTGGTAGGGCAACATTTTCGCCATAAAAAAGCGGCATCAACCCCAGTTGAGTGTGAAAAATTGTGCCAAATAAGAACACAGACCAAAGAGCAATTATTTTTTCTTGATTATTAATAGTCATATTATTGATGGGGCGATCGCTCTAAATTTAGTTATCAGTAGTTAGCTTATGGCGATCGCTTTGCAACTAATAAAAACTAACTACTGATAAATTGACTAACTTTGAACAACCAATTGCGGTTGCTTGGCTTGATGCCAAATAGATTGTCCGGTAATTAATTCCACTACATCCATACCATTGCCAATTACTCCGGGTACGCTAGGATAACCCGCACTAGCTCCTACCAAGAACAGGTTAGGCAACTCGGTAACATATCCCAGACGATTCAAACCTACTTGTTTGGGCATTAGTTTGGCTCCGTAAATATTGCCTTGGGGTTGTCCTAAGTAGAATTCACTGGTCGTGGGAGTTCCATAAACCTTCATGCGGGCGTAATTATCAACATCAGGAATCAAATCCCGCACGCTGGTCATAATCTCGTTATAAACTTCCCGCTTTTTAGCTTTGTAAGCTTTGGGGTCGTTTTCGTGCAATTGTTTAAAAGATTCGTAAGGACAGACTGTAGCGATTTCTAAAACGTGATGACCAAGAGGAGCCATACCTGGTTCGCTAGACTTCATAGTTGGACAGGATAGAAAAATCCAGGGATGACTTAAATTGCCTTCTAGTTGTTGTCGATACTCTTGATTTAAGTCACCCGTTGGATAGTACCAAAGATTCCAATTGCCAATCCCGTAATCCTCTGGCTTAAATCTACTATCTAAACCCAGGTATATGTTGAACGCACTAGCGGAATATTCGTAACCTGTGAGGCGCTGGAGTTCGCGATCGCTAATATCAGGATCGTGCATCAATTGAACTGTCAGCTTGGGATCTAAGTCGCTAATGTAAGCTTTTTTGGCATGATAGGTTTTGTTCCCAGCAATTACGCTATGTACTTCACCCTTTTTAATTTGAATATAATCCACCGGAGTTGAGAACTTTACTACTCCACCACCGTCTATAATGGCTTCCACAATCGTATTAACTAAGTGCTTGAAGTGATGCTTGGGATAGTAAGCGCCTTCGGAGTAGTCCCAAACTAGAGCGGTGTGAGTTATGAGGGCGATTTCGTTGGGTGGTAAGGCATAGTCGCCGCTTTGACCTGCTAGTAATGCTTGTAGTTTGAGCGATAGTCCTACGCGATCGTACAAGTCTTGTAGAGTCCAGGTACGTTTTGAAAATAGATTCCAGTATTTTGGTAGCTTTAGCCAATCTGACCAATTGCGATCGTACCAGCGCACTTCCCGCACTAAGCTGTGCATTTCTTGATGAATTTGCTTAATCTCGTCGCAGTAACGGTTAATTGCTACAGTTTCCTCTGGAAAAGTTGCCAGCAAGCGGTTACGCAGAGTTTCCCAGTTCAAGGGAATCTTAAAATCAACTTCTGGAGTAATTACGCGATCGATGCAGTCAGGATTAAGGGAATTAAAGGGTACGTCTCGCTCAATATAGTTGAGAAATTGATTAATGGTCTGACCCGTTCCACATTGAGAGATATAGTGAACATCCGCACAAAAACTGTATTCGCCATAGTCAAAAGTATGGCAGCATCCACCAGGCAAATAGTGCTTTTCTAAAACAGCAACGCTGTTTCCTTGTCGAGTCAAGCAAGCGGCGGCGGAAAGTCCCCCTAACCCCGCACCCAAAATTACATAATCGAAGCTCTCCATCTCAAGCCCCCTAATTAAAGTCGCTTTATTTTCAAGTTAAGGAAAAAGTTTGAGGAAATTGTGAGGATTTTATTTAGTAGGGACGCAATGCTTTGCGCCCCTACAGAAAATGATTATAAGTCTGCGGTGCGATCGCTATAACAACCCCAAACTTATCGCTTTACTAAAGGCTATATCTAACGCCATCCCTTGCTTAGTAGCAATATAAATGAAAATTAAGATCGCCGAACGCAGACCGCTATCGCAATGTACCAGCGTTGGTTTAGGGAGTTCGTTAATTATTTCCAAAACTTGCAGGGCGATTTGAGGATTAAGTTCTGTGTTTTTAATCGGCAAATTAATGTACTGCAAGCCCGAAAGATGAGGATTGAGTTGTTCGCTAGTTTGAAAACCGACTTCCTCTGGCGATCGCAAATTTAGCACAGATTTATATCCAGCTTGGGCAAGTTGTTTTAATTGTTCTACAGTAATTTGCCCAGCGATCGCTAGTTCGTCAGTAATCTGCCTAATCGTCTCCATCTCTCTCGCTTCCCATAAGTTAAAGCAAACAATCAGCTAAACTCTAACTCTTACAAATCTACATCAAGACTTTTCTTTAGGGCGATCGCCTTCAAAAGGCTGTATTCCTATTTGCGGGTATTCATCGTTGCTTGGTGAAAAAATCTTCTTAAATCCACCCAAAACAAAGTTGATAACTTGCTGCGTAATTTCCAAAATTGACTTGCCAAGTTGCTGTAGTTTAGCGTTGAATGACATCCTGTTTTCTCCTTTGGTTAATGATTGTCTGCGGTCAACCTATTTTTTGGAGGCGCAAATAACTCTCTTAAAAGCACCCTTCTTTGGGTGCTTTTAAGGAGTTGTGAGGCGGTCTAACCAATGCAACTTCTACTTGTTGTTTGCGGTTTTTCCCGTTGCACCTACTTCCGTAGCTGCTCGACTTTGCATAGTTTCATCTAAATGTTCGTTCTGCATACGCTGCTCGGTCATTGTTGTTCTAGCTTCTTCTTGAATGCCATTATTAGCTGGTGTTTCTAGTTCTGCGCTAGTGCGAGCGTTCATGGTCTGTTGGAGATGTTCGTTCTGTTGCCGCTCCTGGGTCATTGCTTCCCGTGCTTTTTGTTGGGTTAGATCGACTTTGACAACATTAGGACGGTTAGTTTCGGCGATTGGTAAAGTTAAAGTAACAACTCCATCTTTAAATTCTGACTGAACTTGCTCGTATTTCACATTTACAGGCAAGGGGACAACTCTTGAAAATTGACCGTACTGAAACTCCGAACGAAAGATCCCTTTATCCTCAGTCTGTTTTTCTTCCTTGTGTTCTCCGGCAATCAAAACTGCGTCTGATGTAACTTGGATATTAATATCTTTGGCATCAATGCCCGGAACTTGAGCTTTTAAGATCACATCAGTGTCAGTTTTTTTGAGTTCGATAGTTGGCATCCACTCCACATCAGTCATTGTCGGAAATATACTATGGTGGCGATCGCTATGAGTTAGTTCATCGAACAGATGATTCATTTGTTGACGTAGATTATCCAGTTCTTTCATTGGTTGCCAGCGAATGAGAGACATAATGATATTACTCCGTTCCTATCATCAAGATTGTGTATTTCAGCCACCTTACGGCATTGGCTATACTTCCAAATTAGGATAATAAGTTGAGGAACTTGTGAAGATAAACGAAATGTTAGTCAAGATGCCAACCTAAAGCTTCCGCAATTTGCCCCGCTAATTCTAAAGGATTGAAGGGTTTAGCGATCGCGGAGATTATCCCTTTTTGAGCATAGCGTCGAAGATCAGCAGCTTGAATCTTTGCCGTTAAAAATATCACCGGAATATTTTGCGTTGTTGGGTTAGCTTGGAGTTTTTCAAAGGTAGTCAAGCCATCCATATCTGGCATCATCACATCTAGCAAAATTGCATCGGGTTCGTAAGTTTCGGCTTTAACTATACCTTCAAGCCCCGAACCTGCGGTTAATACCTCCCATCCGGCGACGGTTTCCAGACAAATTTTAGTAACTTCTTGAATGTACTCCTCGTTATCAATCACCAAAATCTTCTTTGTCATGACAATGTGCGTTATTTATTTATTTAGTGCCTAGTTTGTCCGATTAGCAACTGTTTGAGGTGTCCCCATTTCCCCGCCTGCAACTTCGTTAATACGGGGCATAGGCAAAGTAAAGTAAAAACTACTACCCTCTCCTAACACGCTTTCTACCCAAATTCGCCCGTTATGCTGTTGGACAATACTACGGCAAATAGATAAACCCAAACCCGTACCTTCATGCTTGCGAGAATCTGTAGAGTCTACCTGTTGAAAACGTTCAAATATACTATCGAGTTTATCTGCGGGAATGCCCCGCCCTCGATCTACGATCGCAAACAAAACTTCATTATTTTGCTTTTCTACGGTTAACCAAACTGTACTACTGGGAGGGGAAAATTTAATCGCGTTAGATAGCAGATTGGTAAGCACTTGGACAATGCGATCGGGATCTGCCCATAGTTGAATAGGTAAGCTAGAAACAGATAAGTTAACGGCTGCTTTATTAGCGAGAGGCTGTAATGTATTTATTGTTTCTTCAACTAAGTCAGCAACATTGCAGCTTTCTTTCTCCATCTTCACTTTGCCCGACTCAATGCGCTCAATATCGAGAATATCGTTAATCAAGCGTACCAAGCGCTCGGTGCTGTCGGTGGCAATTTGCAACAGGCGTTTTCCCTTTGGGGAATCTGGCTGGAGTAAGCCACTAGCAAGCATTCCCAACGAACCGTGAATCGAAGTTAAGGGAGTGCGGAGTTCGTGACTGACGATAGAAACAAATTCATCTTTCATCCGCTCAACTTGTTTGCGATCGCTTACATCCCGCAAGTAAACAGTATATATAGTTTTTCCAGCCAAATTTAACTTAGATATAGTCGCTTCGGCGGGGAATTCCGTGCCATCTTTATGACAACCATAAATTTCGCTCCGCTCTCCCATCCGGCGTGCTGGACTTGAAGATTGCCCAAATTGGTTGACGTGCTGGCGGTGTAAGGAGGTAAAACGTTTAGGGAGAAGTAAATCAAGGGGTTGTCCTAGCACTTCTTGTGCTGAGTAGCCAAAAATTTTCTCGGCTCCAGTATTAAATAAGGTAATAGATTGATTGCTATCAATGGAAATAATGGCATCGTCAGCTATTTCCACGATTCCCGCAAACAAAGCTTGAGAATTTCGCAGTTTTTCTTGGGTGCGTTGGCGCTGGGTTAATTCTACTTGAAGTTGTTCGTTAGCTTTGATGAGTTCGGCGGTGCGCTCTGCTACCCTTAGTTCCAATCCATCTTTGGATTTGTTTAGTTCTGCTTCTACTTGTTTGCGCTGGCTAATCTCTCTAACTGTACCTAGCATTCTGATTGCTTCGCCAGCTTCGTTGTCGAAAAATCTGCCTCTACCTTCAATCCAGTGGATGCTGCCATCAGACCAAACAACTCTAAATTCATGACAGTATTCTGTTTGTTGTTGATGAGCAATGTCTACTGCTTGACTCAAAGCAACGCGGTCTGCGGGCAAAACGCAATTATAAAAAGTTTCTAACGTGCCATCAAAGCTTCCTGGAGCTAAACCAAATAATTGTTCGTGACTAGGAGACCAGATAATTTTGTTATTGGTAAGATTCCAGTCCCAAATACCTATCTGTGATGATTCCAGCGCCCAATGCAGCCTTTCTTCATTTTCTCGGAGTCCCGCTACTAATGGGGAAGATTCTATATTCTGTTCTATTTTTTGTTGGGTTTGCGCCCTACTTCGCCGCAACTTAACCAGTTCTAATCGATTGATAATGCGCGTGACCAATTCTGAACCAACTATAGGCTTATTTACAAAATCATCAGCACCAGCACTGAATACTTTATCTAAGATTTCTGCATCGTTATAAACTGTCAAAAATAGAATCGGTGTATCGCTCCAACGCGGGTTTTGGCGTACCGCTTGGCAAAGTTCAATTCCGTTAACTTGGGGCATTTCTACATCCAGAATCAGCAAGTCTGGGGAAGTTGCTTCTAGAGTTTCCCAAAGTTGTTGTGGTTTATCTAAGGTTGTGACTTTAAATCCCCAAGGACTCAGCAAATTCTGTAAAATTAACAAAATTGCCGGGTCATCATCTACTGCTAATATATGAGCTTCGGTATCAAGAGGCTTTTTTGATGGTTGGGTAGTTGCAATCTGTAATTGCTTAGAAGGTTCTGTAGGTGGACGTGGTTTTGTAGCCTCTTGCTGATTTGCGGCGGTGCTGGTTTTGGGATCTAAAACTTCTTGTTTCTGTTCGGTTTCCTGACGCAGGGCTATGACAAGATTGTTTAAAGTTATCGCTTCCGTTGATTCTATAATGCGATCGCTTTTCAATAAATTCTCAATTTCCTTTGCTAGTTTCGAGCCAGTGGCAAAACCAAAAGTTCCTAAAGATCCTGCCAGTGTATGAGCTTCTCTATGTGCCGATTCTCGCAGTTCTCGATCTAAAGTATTTGCGCTTAAAGCAATTGCTGCTTGTTCTAACACATTTATCTGTTCTGAAATCCTACCTTTAAATCGCTCCCAAACCCCGGCAATTGCTGCTAGAGTTTGCTGGGATGATTTTTGATTTTTCCCTTCTTGAGACTTGAGACGATAACCAATACCGTAAACAGTTTCAATTAAATCATTCTTACCTGTAGCGGCTTTTAATTTTTGTCTTAGTCCCTTGATATGAGTGCGTACCGCTTCTTCTCCTGGAGTGTCTTCATAAGTCCATAGATGTTCTAAAATCATCCCGCAGCTAAACACGCGGCGGGTATGACGCATAAATAGCTCTAGCAGTGCGTATTCTTTTGGGGTTAATGCTATTTGGTTTTGATCGTAAGTCACCTTGCAGCTACTGGGATCTAGCTGCAAACCATCCCATTCTAGGACTGGTTGGGCTGCTAAACTACCGCGACGCAATAGCGCTCGTATCCTAGCAAATAACTCCTCAGTATCAAAAGGTTTAACTAAATAGTCATCTGCACCCGCATCAAGTCCAATAGCTTTATCATGGCTGCTATCTAAACCAGTTATTAACAATATTGGTGTTTTCATTCCTTGAGAGCGCATTCGACGACAAAGGCTAATGCCATCAAGTAAAGGCAGTGTTATGTCTAGCATGATCAAGTCGTAATCGAAAGCTTGAACTAAATCCCAAGCTGCCTGACCATCTAAAGCAATTTCTACTGCGTAAGTTTGTTCTGTGAGGACGGCGGTAAGTGTACGGGAGATCAACTCATCGTCTTCTACAACTAAAATTTTCATTATTAAAAACTTTTTATCGTTACAGCAGCTAGGGTTTAAAGGACAAAAAACTTAAATATAAATTGTGGAATGCGATCTGCTACTTATTTTAATAGAACTTAATTCGTCTAAGTAACTTTACTTTATAAATAGCAAAATTTGCTTTGCAAGTAACAAAACAGCGACCACTTCCAAACCTGTTTGATAAACAACTTAACTTTTGTAAATATTCTCCTGCTACAACCTTCCAGCACACTTATGATGCTCACAACTTCCTCAAGTTTGTTCTGTAAGTTAAGTCTAGACATAAAAAATTAGGTTTTGACTGCAAGCAATGCTAGATATTTGCTAACTATTTATGGCATTTTTTATAGTAAGTATAAAACTAAACTTTTGACATTTATAAGTAAGCAAATAGCTAATTTAGTAGTTTAAAAAAAGTAAAAAATTATGAAGACTACAGTTAAATATGATATAGATGTAATTAAAGAAGAAGCTCGTCAACTAATTAAAAAAGGTTTGATCGATCGGCAACAGCCAATATATAGTTTATGCAAATACATTCCTGGACGCGATTGGGTTTGTGTAGAACTTGAGCTAGAAGAAAATGATTACTTACTTAGAGATAGAATTATCGATCTACTAGGCAGAGAAGATTGGCATGAAGATTAAATGTATCTTAAGATTTTTTGATAAGTTGACACATTCTTCAAAGCTTAAACCATATTGATTTTAGCTAAAATATTAAGAACAGATTTGTAAACAAATCTGTTCTTAATAACGTTAATTAATACTAGAGAGTAAAAAGCATTCGCTCTTAATCAAATTTTAAGACGCTATAAAACCTCGTAAAATATTTTGTATTAGAGTTACAAAAAATCAGCAATCGCAAATCAAATCCGGTTTAAATACATTACTCTTAAAGTTAGAAGATATTAGTTGCTTACTCTTATTTAAGTTTCACCACTGATACTAAGTAGAAGCGTAGATGGCATCTCTTTTTTCGAGTTTCTCAAGCATTGGGTATAATCTAGAAACCTCACTTCCCATAGATGAGCTTTTCTTTTCGTTGCTCATTACAGGGATCTCTTGCCAACAGGTACGGCAAAACCAGTATGATTCATGACCGCGAATATGCCGTAAAAGTCTATCAGAACAGTAAGGACAATTAATCATGAATTGTTATAACCCTTAAAATAAAAACCTGAGAAGTGATAAATTATCAGCAATAGGGATCGCTAGAAACAACCCTCGCTTAATTTTGAGCATAGGATACAAACATGAGGAAGTTGTGAGCATTGGAGAGATAGTTCTAATTCTTTTTATTAAATTTTCCTATAAGAGTTAAGTCAAAAGCCTTATTCTAACTAACTCCCCATAAGTTTCTCAAATTGTTTTCCTCTAATTACAGGTAGAAACTCTGCATTCAACATTTCTCTAATTAAACAAATGGCAGATCCAAACTTTTGCCGCGAGTTATCCGCATAGATTCATCTACGAGCGCATTCCTGGCTACGCTTACGATGAAGTTTTGGTTTGAGTTTTTTCTGGAGGATTCTTTTAAACTTCTAACTGTACGCTAGGGTGCGATCGCGCGTGAGAAAAGCAAATGTCCGAAATATCCAAGCAACGTTTGCAAATTACCATCCAAGGGGCTGGGCAAGGGGTAGGATTTCGTCCATTCATCTACCGCGATTGGCAACAGAATTAGCACTTGTTGGATGGGTAAATAATTCCGCAGCAGGGGTTTTCATTGAAGTTGAAGGCACAAGAGCGCAATTACAGACTTTTTTATGGCAAATAGAGCAAGAAAAGCCGCCTTTCTCATTTATAAACAGCTTAAAATCAACATTTCTCGATTCCGTAGGGTATGAGAAGTTTGAAATTAAGGCTAGTACGGGCGGTGAGATGGCAGCGCTAATTTTGCCCGATCTGGCTACTTGCACAGATTGTCTGCGGGAAATTTTTAACAAGTGCGATCACCGCTATCTTTATCCCTTCACTAACTGTACTAACTGCGGCCCTCGCTTTAGCATCATTGAAAGTTTGCCCTACGATCGCACCAACACCACAATGAAAAAGTTCTAGATGTGCGTTGATTGTCAGTCTGAGTATGAAGATCCATCAAATCGCCGTTTTCACACCCAGCCAAACGCCTGTCCTGAATGCGGTTTTCATCTGGAATTATGGCAACAAAATGGCAGAGTTATAGCATTAGATTATCAAGCCTTAAATCAAACCGCCCAGGAAATTATTTCTGGCAAAATCGTGGCAATTAAAGGACTGGGCGGCTTTCAGCTAGTAGTAGATGCGTGTAATGAATTAGCTATAAAACGACTGCGCCAGGGCAAGCAACGGGAGGCGAAACCCTTTGCTTTAATGTATCCGTCCCTAGAAATAGTTAAGGCGCATTGCCAAGTTTCCGACTTAGAAGCACAATTGCTGCAATCGCCTCAAGCGCCAATTGTACTGCTACGACGATTAGATTCTCAGGCGATCGCTTCTGCTGTTGCTCCGGG
>QQTW01004087.1_pt1 | contig 10893 bp, 12 predicted proteins | sample 1904831 | NCBI WGS metagenome assembly QQTW01 (sample SAMN09435610, study PRJNA476489) | Subsurface metagenome, whole genome shotgun sequencing project.
GCGAATTCGAGAAATGGTAGTTTTGAAGTAGTCCAAGTAGTAAGATCGAGAACAGGTAATATATATTTACTAATTTTCGGGAGATTACTGTGGTTGAACCTTTATTAGATGGAATGGTTTTAGGATTAATAGGTATAACTTTGGCGGGCTTATTTTTTGCCGCTTACAAACAATACAAGCGCGGCAAACAACTAGGTTTATAAAGCCACTAATTGCCCTTCTTGCTGAGAAGGGCAATAAAATGTTACGGCGGTATGACCATAAACTTTCTGTCGGCAAATTTCTAAATTCGTAACTTGAGGTAACTCAAGCTTAGGGGAATGTTCTACCGCAAGTTCGCCATCAGGATGCAAAAGTTTGTATTTGGCGACTTCTTCCAACACTGGTTGATACAAATTGCTGGCATAGGGCGGATCGAAGTAAATTAGGTCAAATTGCTTTCCTGCAAGAGTTTTCAATCGCTGTACTACATCTCCCCGCAATATTTTAAAGGTTTGGTTTTTAGCTATTTGTTGCAAGTTTTGCTCAATAATTGCACAAGCACGGCTAGATTGTTCGATACAAGTTACAGATTTTGCGCCTCGTTGCAAAGCTTCAGCGCTCATTGCGCCACTCCCCGCACACAAATCTAGCCACGAGAAATCGCTAATATTTCTCTGCCAAATATTAAATACCGCCGATCGCACGCGCGAACTTGTAGGACGGGTATCAAGCCCTGGTAAAGTTTTTATTTGACGATTGCCGTAAATTCTCATTCTTCTAGCTTAGGCTGGAACTTTAACGTTTACTTGGGCTACAAAGTTAGCTAAAATTTGCAGTCCCGCACTAGAAGATTTTTCTGGGTGAAATTGTACCGCCATTAAATTATCTTGGGCGATCGCGGCGGTGACAGTTTGCGTTCCATGAGTGACCGTTGCGGCGCGAACAGCAGTATCTACAGGGTCAACGTAGTAGGAATGAACAAAATACACCCAATCATCACCTTGCAGCCCTTGCCAAAGTCCGCATTTTGGTTGAGTGATTTCTAACTGATTCCAACCCATATGGGGAATTGTAATTCCTGGCTCGTTAACAAATCGCCGTACCATACCAGGTATAATTCCGAGTCCTGGCTCTTTACCTTCTTCGCTGCCATCAAATAATATTTGTAAGCCAAGACAAATACCTAAAAATGGCTTACCACTAGCGATAATTTTTTTAATGGGTTCTTCCAAACCACGCGATCGCAAGTGTTGCACCGCCGGATCGAAAGAACCTACTCCTGGCAACACTATAGCGTCGGCTTGCTCTAATTCTCGCGTTGAATCAGTAATTTTTAGCTTTGCTCCGGCTTTTTCCAAGCCTTTACAAGCAGAGTGCAGGTTTCCCATGCCATAATCTATAATCGCTATTTCTGTCATTTTTTTACCCGTTGACCCCTTTTATATTTTAAGCTCACGCGATCGCCTAATCATGAATAGAAAGATCCTATTCACTTCCTTTACTACCTGGCTACCCGATCAAAAATCTAATTCCTCCGACGACTTGCTGCAAGAAATATTAGACTTACACCCGCAATACGTTGCTTCATTTTTACGACAATTACCTGTAGATATAGAACTTGCAAGTAAAAGTGCGATCGCCAAAATCGCCGAACTCCAACCTGATATCATTATTTGTTGTGGTATGGCCCAAAGCCGCAGCCAATTAACTGTAGAAGCAAAAGCAAGCGATCGCGATGAGTGGTTAAATACTAGAGTAAATTTGCACCAGTTGATAGCTGGCATTGATGGCATTGAGATTAGCTACGATGCGGGTAAATTTGTCTGCGAAGGTCTTTATTACTCGGTATTGAAGTATTTACAAGATTCGCAATTATCCAGCCATTGTATCTTTGTCCACATTCCCCTTCTCAGTCAAGATAATTTGGCTGAAGTTAAAAACAGTTTTCTAGCTGTCGCCCAACGATTAACCCTTGTCTAATTTTTTCATGCTGCCATTTTTACCTATAGCTCAAGCAACGCCTCAAGAAATAGTCCAAGTCCAACAAGTGCGAGAATTACCAGGCTCATTAGACAGAGTGCTGGTGTTTAACAGCAATAGCCCCGAATTAGTCCAAAAAGCAGGGATTCTACTTTCAACATTTCCCCCAAATGGTAAAAAATCGCAGGCGGCGCATCTAAATTTTCCCTTGCAAGGAAGGTTTGATATATTTGCTCACCATGTAGCCAAACCACCCACCCCTAATGATTTGCGATCGCTTTATTTGGGTATAATTCTCCACAACCCCAGCAACAAACCCTTGCAAGTAAATGTATTGCAAGGAGCGACTTATCTTAGTCAACCGGATGCACCATTTAAAGAATTACCCGCTTTAACAGAAAATCCGCTAAGTAAAATATTTGCAGGACCCGGCGATCGCGTTACCAATGCCATACTGCGAGGACAAAGACATGGTTTACCTCCTTATATTGTCCTTCCGGCCCGTCAAAGCCGACTATTAATTAATCTGCCCATCCCGGTAAAGACTCTAGATCCGCCAATTAACGGGCGATCGCTGCTGATGCGATTGCAAAGCCCCCGCCCCGTTTACGCCGCTAGTTTAGCCATGTACGCGCCTCTGGGGGCAAATAAAAAGGAAATAGCGCCGACTTTGGCACAATGGCAAAAATTGTTATTTACTGGAAGTTTAGTTTCACCGCGCGATCGCGCTCCCACGCCGCCGGAACAAACTACTAATACTATTATCTATGGACGGGTAGCCGGGATAGCTCAAGGCTCTCAATGGACGGCGCAAATAGTCGATCCTCAGTCACCACATTTAACCATTCCGCGATCGCGTCAAGCATTTTCTTACGGTTTGAGTACGCTTCCTTTAGGTAAATTGGGGACAAATCAAGTGCAAAGTGCGCCCTTATTAGCACGTTATCCCGATACAGCTTACAGCGCTCATGGCAATTACGGCATTCAGTACAATCTCAATTTACCTTTGCACAATAATACTGACAGTCCTAAAACCGTTACCGTATCTCTGCAAACGCCGCTTAAAGAAGACACTTTGAGTAAAAGTGGATTGCGTTTTTTAAGTCCGCCAGCAAGTCAAGTTTTCTTTCGGGGGACGGTGAGAGTGGCTTATAAAAGCGATCGCGGCTTACCACAGACGCGCTATATTCATTTAGTTCAAAAACGAGGCGATCGTAGCGCTCCTTTAGTAAAACTAACTATGAAACCGCGAGAATCGCGGCTAGTACAGGTAAACTTTCTCTATCCTCCCGATGCTACACCGCCGCAAGTTTTGACGATCGCAACAAATGGGTAATCTCACCACCAAAAAATGAAGCAGCGTATTTTCAAAAGCTCTTTTTTAATCGCAACATTGCCTTATATTAGTTTACTAATTTGGCTAGTTCCTTTATTAGTATTCAATGCTCAACAGCAAAGTTTAATTGCTCATGATGAAGGAATTTATGCTTGGCGGGCAAGATGGATTGTAGAATACGGTGACTGGATGAATCCGGCGATTATTCATTATGGAAAAACTCCAGGAATATATTGGTTAATTGCGAGTTCCTTCTCTTTGTTTGGAATTAGTGAAACCACCGCCAGACTTCCGAGTATGGTGTTTAGTATTATTAGCGCTTTTTTAATCTATGAAATCGGCAAAATCATTATTAGCAAACAAGTAGGTTGGTTAGCGGCGGCTATTTTGAGTGTTGAGTTTTTTTGGTTGCAATATAGTCGAATGTCTGTACCAGATATCCCTTTAGCCACCTTTGTATTACTGGGTATTTGGTGTTTGTTAAAAGCTGAATTACATCCTAAAAATCGTTTGCTTTGGGGCTTTGGAGTTGGGTTAAGTTTTGGTTTAGGCTTTTTAATTAGAAGCTACATGATATTTTTGCCAATGCTGGCTTTAATGCCTTATTTAATTTGGGAACATCGCCGCCACCGCCATTTTACTAATCCCGCAATCTACTTCGGTTTGTTATTAGGTTTAATTCCAACAATTTATTGGCTTTTTACTAGCTGGGCTTTTTATAGAACAACTGAATTTACAGAAATGTTTGATTTTATTGTTCATCTAAACTCAGAAGAACGTAATGGTAATAATATTTTTTATTATTTTTGGAATATACCCGCTAAAGCTTTTCCTTGGGCTTTTATGGGGCTATTAGGGTTAAAAATTGCTTTATCTAAGCTTATACATCGCTACCAATTAATATTAGTTGGTTTTCCAGTTATTTTATTTATTGAAATTAGCTTATTTTCAACTCGTATTCCTCATTACGCTCTTTCTCTTTACCCGTTTATTGCTTTACTAGCAGCTTTGGGTTTAGATTGGCTAGGCAAAAATTATCGTCATCATAGCCTACCTCGTATTCTTAGTTATGTTATTGGTGGCTTGAGTTGCTTGTTATTAGTAGCAAGTTTAATCGTGCTTACAGGTGTAGTAATTACTGTAGATGTGGAGATTCAAAAATATGCAGCGATCGCATTTGTATTAGGATTAGGTTGGTTAACTGTTCCCTTGGTATGGATTGGGTATCATAAATTCAATCAGCAATTTTTGACGGCTAAGTATTGGGTAGCAGGTTGGTTATTAGCACCTTGGTTAGCTTTATCTGTAGCTGGTATTACGGGCTTTTTAGGAGATTACAACCCCGAAGTTAAAGCATTTTTGCAACAGCCAAATATCGCGCCTGTAGTCCAAAATCATCCAATCAATTTTGTTGAAGGTGGCGGAAAAACTGGGGTACTATTGCGTTTTTATACTCCTCATTTAGGAAAAGTAGCCGAAAATATCTCCGACTTACCAAAAGCTAGTTATGCTTGGGTGAAGTCGGATATTGCTAGTAACTCAAAGTCTTCTTACAATGCGATCGCAACTATCCGAGATGTGCAATTAGTTCAGGTACAGGAAACGGCTAATACTCCACCACAAAATCCCTCTAGTTTAGGTCAAGGTTTTTGAAAACCAGAGCCTACTTTTTTAGAAGTTTTGGTTTTAGATTTGAATTTATTAACTTCTGCTACAGCTTCCTCAAATAAGTTATTTAAGTGTATTGGTACACTGGCAGTTTCTGGCAATTCTGGCTCTAAAGGTTTATCAAATTTGTTTTGTAAAAGTGTTGATAATTGAGCGATTTTAAATTCTGGAATTTCTAAAAACTGTTGCAGGATTTTTTCTAATTGCTGAGGATATTGTTGGGCTAATCTCTGCCAAATAAATACATTAATTGTAGGAGTTTCTAGATAGTAACGAATCAATTTTTCCGCACCTTCAATACTTTGCCAGTCTTGGGCTTCAAGAATAGTTTTAAGCTTACTATAAGTAGGCAAAAACATTTGTCCCCAACGCGGATGAGACAAAGAGGTTACTTGTTCTGCCTTTTTTAATTCGGCGGGTAATTCAATTTTAGGTGCTACCATCTTGGTAGCACTTTTTTTATCGAATAGTTGCGCTACTACTTTTGTATCTGCACCTGCTTCCTTAGCTGCGGCTTCAATTTCTGCTTCATCCATTCCCGCGTCTTGGGCTAATTCTGCTAAAGATTTACTATCATCAATACCTGCGGCGCTTAGGTTTTGTTTCATTAATATGTCTTGAAATTCAGCAACTTTTTTATTAAGCTGATATCCCGGCATTGTCACTTCATCGCTACCGAAAAAATCGATAAATTGTTGATGATATTCAGCTACCGATTGCCAAGCTTGTTGTAATAATTCTGGCGCATCGCCATAAAGAGAATGTTTGTAGTTATCTTTAAAGTTTCCAATGGCTACCGCTAATTTGGGTTTACCTAATTTGCCCAGAATTGTACCTTTGCTAAAAAATGTCCAGTAGTCACTAATCGGCGCAATTAGAGTAAGTAAAATATCTCCTTCTTTACAGCGCGATAACTCCTTAATAGTTTGAGAATTATTTGGTTTAACAATATAGTTTTTAGTGGTGAGCCAATTTTGGAGTTCAAAACCATCGCTCAAAACTTCAACTACCGCAAATAAACCCATAAAACTACGCCGCCAGTTACTAACTAATTCGCGATCGCTTTGTGTCAATTCTGGCTGACTATCGATAAATAAATCCAAGGGCGTTTTATCACCAACTTTGCCCTCTGTAATAAAAGTATCGATAATTAAGTCTTGCTGATTATCACCGCTTTTGCGCCGGGAATGCTCGGCTGCATAGACTTCTAGGGCTGTTGCTAATTCTCCTTCCGCCTCCAACACAAAGTCAATCAAGGCTTGTTTTATTTGGTGTGACTTCTCTAAAATTGCATCCACAACTTATTCTCACTGAAATTATTTCTCTAGGTTAAACCCATTCAGTTAGCAATTATTCTCAATAAGCTTCGCTTGTTGACACTTGCTCCGAAAATTTATTAGAATTAGCAATTACAAAGCTTTCTTGAGAATGTCGTTATGACTGTTTACACGGCTGGCTCCCTAAAAGCAGAACTCCACGATCGCGGCTGGCGGTTGACTCCTCAACGAGAAACTATACTGCACGTTTTTCAAGAACTTCCTGAAGGAGAACATCTCAGCGCGGAGGATCTGTACCATCAACTAGAAACTAAAGAGCAAGCGAAAGGTATTAGCCTCTCCACTATCTATCGAACATTGAAGTTGATGGCGAGGATGGGTATTTTGCGCGAACTAGAATTAGGCGAAGGACATAAACATTATGAATTAAACCAACCCTATCCCCATCACCACCATCATTTAATTTGCGTCCGGTGCAATAAAACCATTGAATTTAAAAACGATTCAATTTTAAAAATAGGTAGCAAAACGGCGGAAAAAGAGGGTTATCACTTGTTAGACTGCCAATTGGCAATTCATGCGGTGTGTCCATCTTGTCAAAGGGCGTTAATGCCTTTGTAGTTGGCTTTAATCTACTCGCTCGGTATTACCTGCTTTTACCCACCCTTCCAACTCGCTATCTTCCAACCGGACTTTCTGCCATTTTTCGTCTTTGCTTTGTTCCAAAACTACGATTTTTTGGTTGTAATCTAAGCTACCAATCCGTTCTGCTTCTAAACTTGGTTCGGCGCGGAGGCTTAAGCCTTCATTCCATGTAACCCGTGCGGGATAATTACCAGAGGCTAAAGGTGAGGGGGAAGGCTTGCTTGTAGAAACAGGTTTTTTACTCGCAACCGGAGCAGAAGTTTTAAGTTTAGATATATTTGCGGCTTTTTTGACTGCATTGCTATCGTTGGCAAAGATGGGCTTAGGTGGTGGCGATGAGGCGCGGTTGATAAATATTAGCGCTAAAGCTACGCTGCCACTAATTAGTAAAGCGATCGCAATTATAAATCCTAAAAATAACTTAACTAAACCTGATGTCCACCGCATTCCCCATCTCTCCTATCAATTACTGAAATTGCCGTCCAAGGCGATCGCTCAACGGATTGTGTTTTGATGCTAAACGAGCTTTACCTGCTTTGGCCCATTCTTGTAAAAATTGAATTTGCTCAGTTGCTGTTCGCGCTAAAGGGATAATTTGACTAGCGGCTTCTAAAATATCATCGCTGGTAAAGTCGCGGTTTTGGCTAAAACCGATGTGCATAGCTTCAACTAAAGTTTGTTCAATTTCCGCGCCAGAAAAGTCGGGAGTTTCGTAAGCTAGGCGTTGCAAGTCGTAATTTTTTAGATTGTGCGATCGCAATCTCGATAAATGTACTGTAAAAATTTCTTTTCTTTCTTCCTGACTAGGTAAGCCAACAAAAAATATTTCATCAAACCGTCCCTTCCGCAACATTTCCGGTGGGAGCGCTCCAATATCGTTTGCTGTAGCCACAACAAACACAGGCGATGTCTTTTCTGCCAGCCAAGTGATAAACGTGCCAAACACGCGGCTAGTAGTGCCAGCATCGCCTTTACTCCCTAGTCCCGAAAACGCCTTATCAATTTCATCAATCCACAAAATGCAAGGGGCTAGGGCTTCGGCTACCTGTACCATTTGGCGAGTGCGAGACTCTGATTCTCCTACTAAACCCGCAAACAAACGTCCTACATCTAGCCTGAGTAGCGGTAAATGCCAATGATGAGCGATCGCTTTTGCTGTTAATGATTTCCCTGTACCTTGAATTCCTACCAGCAGCAGCCCGCGCGGGTAGGGTAAACCGTAAGCTCTGGCTTTTTCGGTAAATCCACCACCTCGACGCAGCAACCAGTCTTTAAGGTTGTCTAATCCGCCGATATCGGAAATTTTTTCGGTTGTGGGGTAAAAGTCTAATATTTGAGTTTGGCGGATAGTTTGGCGCTTTTCTTCTAAAACCAATTCCACATCTTCCGGCTGCAATTCCCCGTGAGTTGCGATCGCTCTTGCTAGTACCCGGCGAATCCGCTCCATAGACAATCCTTGACAAGAGCGGACTAATTCATCTAAAAACTTTGTACTAATTGTTTGCCCGGTAGCTAATAATAAGCGCTCAATTTCGACTTTTATTTCTGGGGGAGCGGGTAAAGGAAACTCTAACACCGTTAGCACTTCCCCTAAGTCTTCGGGAATGGCAATTTTTGGCGATAGTATAACTACGTTTTTTGGCTGAGATTTGAGCAGTTTTGCCAAATTGCGCAGCTTGCGCGACACCGATACATCTTCCAAAAAGCGGTGAAAGTCTCGCAATACAAACACGGCGGCGGCGCTGGAAGGGAGCTTTTCGACAAATTCCAAAGCTTGTACGGGGTTGCGCCGACCAAATCCCGCATCGTTGGGATTTCCCTGGTAGCCGTCTACAAAATCCCAAGTATATACCGCTCGATTTCCTTGCTTTTGTGATTCTTCTCTAATGGCTACTTCTACTCGTTCTTCCTCGTAAGTAGGAATATAAATCAAAGGATAACGGGCGCGTAGGAGTAATTCAAATTCATTGCGGAAACTCATTTTAGGGTATTTGCTTTTTTAACGCTTCCAACGAAGCCCAACGGCGATCGCCTATTTTTTTTGTATTGCTACCATCGGCTGGTATACCCGCACAATCGCGATCGCATAACTGTTTTGGGGGTAGTGCCAAACACAATTGCTCGTACAGCCACTCTATAGGATTAAAGTAGCCTTGGGGCGGCAGGCTTTCTACCAAATCTTCTACAGCAACTTCCTTCTCTATCGCACCTTCGTAGGGAAGACTCACCGATTCATCTAGCCAAATCATTTCTGAGGTATCCACACTCAAGCGATGATTATACTGCCGCAAGCAACGATGACAAGTTAGGGTAATAATTGCTTCAGCTTTACCCGATACTTCTAAATAATTGCCTTGATGCTGAACTTTGACCTGACCGCGCACCGGAGTTAAGGTTTCTAAACCAGGGATAAATTCTTCAACTGGTACTACCTCAGTTTTCTCTGGTGCTTTTGTCAGTTGGGGAATGTAAATTGCCTCCATAGGAAGTTTGCCTCACCCTCAATAAACCTAACAACTACTTTGATTGTTGCAAAAATTACAGTTTTTTAGCCAGGATTATCCTGCATAAGTCGCCTAACGACAAGATGACGATGGGGTTCTTTACCCCGGCTAAAAGTTTCTAATTCTGGGTACTCTTGCAAAATTGTATGAATTTGCCTGCGTTCGGCGGAGGATAAAGATTTTATTTCTACTTCTTCCTCCGTTGCTAGTACCTGCTCTTTGGCAACAAGTGCGAGTTCTTTTAATTCAGCTTGCCTTTTAGCTCGGTAGCCGTTCAACTCAATAATATAAAAGCCTACAGGTTCAGTTTGGTTTAAGTTTAGACTGGCATTAGCAAGGTATTGAATGCCATCTAATACCGCACCGCGATCGCCTATCAGCGTTTCTATTTGTTTACTATTCAAGTTTGTTTGGTCAATAGTCAACCAGTAGCTATCTACTGACTCCTCTCCCAATTTGTGTCCGCTAGGATTAGTTTCTACTTCTGCTTTCACATCCGCAGGTATTCCAGATAATTGCAGCAGTGTTTTTAACCACTGCTGACCCCGCTCCATTGCACTATCAGTCATTTTTACCCTGAAGCTTTTTTCTTACTACGATTTGGCTCAAAGGGGAGTGATTCTCGATCTTTAGCCTCGGTTACTTTTGCGTCTGCTTCCACAATTTTTTGCAGGTTTTCCGGCAAGGGTTCGCGCGATACGATCGCTGTTTGCAAGGTCTGAAATATATTTGCAATCAGCATATACATCAGCACTCCCGCCGGAAGTGGGAAGAATAAAAACATCCCCGAAAAAATAATCGGCGTGATTTTATTTACGGTTTCTTGCTGGGGGTTGCCGCCTGTCGCGCCTTGTCCCGATAAAGTTTGGCTCAAATAAAGGCTTAAACCAAAACCGAGAATCATGCCGACAATATCCCAGTGAATTGTCCCATCATCATCAAAAGCGCCGACTCTACCCAAGGCATCAATAAACAAAAATCCTTTATTAGCCGCAAGCCCTGGAATTGTGCCTTGAATTGTTGCTTCTCCCGGTGCGATCGCTTCTATTTTGCCATCAGCATCAATTTTTACTCGATCTTCACCTTTGGTCACTTTTAAAGTGGGTACAAGGGTAGTATCGGGATGCTCGGCTTCTAGAGCGTTTAAAGTTTTACCTTCTACCGTTTGAAATTCAACCTTTGTTTTTTCTCCCACGCCTAAGTTATTTCCACCAGGCAAAACGGCAATAATGGGCGCGTGGACTCCATCAGCAATGTAAATATTTTGTGGTGGAGTTGTAAAAGCTTGAGGTTGAACCCGCTCAATTTGTTCTTGAGGCAAGATTTGCAAATTGATATTGTAATTGATGTCCGAAAATGGCGAACCTCGTAAAGTTGCAAACAAAGCAAATAGTACGGGCATCTGTACCACTACAGGCAAACAGCCAGCTAAAGGATTGCCAAATTCTTTATAAACACCGCTCATTTCCTCCTGCAATTTGGTCGGATTGTCTTTGTAGCG
>QQTW01004088.1_pt1 | contig 10893 bp, 15 predicted proteins | sample 1904831 | NCBI WGS metagenome assembly QQTW01 (sample SAMN09435610, study PRJNA476489) | Subsurface metagenome, whole genome shotgun sequencing project.
TCATCATAGCACTATTCATTGACTAGGAACTAACCCTTTCATCATTGATATCACGTTTGTCTCTTTGATCCTGCGTTTAAGCATAGTTGTCGGGCCCCCGCAGTCACTCAGTGCTTAACATTATACTACGGTTTGGTCATTCGAAGCCATGGTGATCCTGCTCTTGCTGGGAACTTCCATAATAGCCTTCGTCCTATGGACTGCTTCCTCCATTTTTCGCAACTATCAGATTGCTCGCCGCATGGGACTACCCATCATCATCAGTCCAGTGTCGACCCTGAACCCGTTTTGGATTCTGTTGGCGAGAGGGTTTCCGGCAATTTTGAGCCTGAAACATCTGCCCTTTGGATTGGGGATGTGGGCGAGGTGTACGTCCATTGGATGGGCTTTCCAAGACAAACACAAGCTCCATGATGAGGTCGGGCCATTGTTTACTCTGGTCACTCCAGCTGCGAACGAGGTTACTGTCGCTGATCCTGAAGTGGCCCATGCCGTACTTGCACGAAGGAAAGACTTCATCAAGCCTGCGGTCATGTACGGTACGTAAAGTAAGCGCAGAAGACATGGACTCCGAAATACTGACCCCTGTAGAACAGCTAAACGTCTTTGGACGCAATCTTAATACGGTACCTATTTCCTATTACTCGATCACAGGTTCGACCTTTCTCATGCTTGACTAGGTAGAAGGGGAGGACTGGCAACGGCATCGTAGACTAACTGCTCCAAGCTTCAACGAGAGGACAAGCTTCCTAGTGTGGGAAGAGGCAAGACGTCAAGCGCGAGATATGGCTTCATCCTGGTCCCAGCAAGGACCCCAAGGCACCACAGAGGTTGTGGCGGATACAGCAACATTGGCCTTACACGTCTTGACCTGTGCAGGATTTGGTGAATCTTACCCCTTCAATGAGGGGGTTAGAAAGGTTTCACCAGGCCATGGGATGACCTATCGAGACTCCCTCTCTCTTTGCTTATCCAACATCATTACCTTCGCTATCATCCCCAAGCGATATTTGTCATTGTCTTTCATGCCTTCAAAATTGCGAAAGGTCGGCCGAGCGGCGCAAGAGTTCCAACAGTACATGGAAGAGATGCTTGCCAGGGATCGCAGCTCAGGAGCAAAAGGAAAGTCGGAGACACCAAATCTAATGAGCGCTCTGGTCCGAGCGTCGGATGAAGACGCTCAAGCCAAGGAGAGCGGGCAGCATTCAAAGCTGGGGCTCACCGATGAGGAAATCTTTGGGAATATTTTTGCCTACAATCTTGCGGGTCACGAAACGACAGCGAATACTGTAGCTTTTGCTCTGGTCTTGCTTGCCGCTCATCCACAGTATCAGGACTGGGTTCGAGAAGAGGTCATGAAAGTACAGGATACATCATTGGGGGAATATAGCTCAAGTTTTCCTCAGCTCCAAAGGTGCCTTGCCGTTATGGTAAGTGTCCTTTCAAAAACGCGGCCTGGGCATCGATACTGATGGTATTAGTATGAGACACTCCGCCTCTATGGCTCTATTGTTTTCATCCCTCGTGCTGCTAGCCTTGAAAGCCAGGAGCTGGTCAGCCAAGATGGCAAGGAGATAATGCTGCCGCCATCGACGTCTGTAAATCTTAACATCCAGGCTCTCCATACGGACGCCAAGACATGGGGGCCTGATAGTCTCAGCTGGCGACCCTCGCGGTGGTTCAAAACATCCAGTGGTGGAACGCCTTCGGAAAACAACCCGGCGAGTCAGACATTCATCACTCTACCCAAGGGCAGCTTCATCCCTTGGGCGGATGGCCCACGCGTATGCCCTGGCCAGAAGTTCGCTCAGGTGGAATTCGTGGCCGTTGTAGCCACTTTATTGGGGAAATATCGTGTCAAGCCGGTGCTCGAAGCGGGCCAGAGTGAGGAGGATGGGAGGAAAGCCTTGCTCGGAATGGTTGATGACAGTGCGATTTTTGCTATTACATTGCAGATGAACCAGCCTAGGAAGGTAGCGCTCGCTTGGGAAGCTCTACCATGATCTAATAACCAAAGTCATGGATCATCTGCATAAAACAATTGAGTGTCTGTGACTTCGCTATTTGCAACTCATCTGGTTGAATCATTGATTGTGAACTCTCTGGATTGACGCCGGCCCCGCCCGCTGTGCTTCAATTCCGCCCGAAGCCACGACATCTCAAACGTCGATCTGCCGGCTGCTCGACATTGTCAATCAGATCAATCAAAACATTCCATCTGTTGATTCGAATTCTTGGCTCAAGCATTATGGCTTGCAAGTCGTGCGAAGGCTGTGTCCATTGGGGCACAGTGTGGAATCTGCAGGCTTGCGGCTGACCGTCCCTGTTTGATGGATGCTCAAACCACCATCTTCGAAATCAAGCTTCACGCGTCACTCAACACGTCGCACGAGCATGGATCTTAACGGTGTAGCTGGAGGTATCCTCTCGTCAAAGGGCTTGACTGCTTTCACGTTCGCCACAACCTTCATCACCGTCTCCATCGTCTGGACCGTCCTCAAGCAAATCCTTTGCAAAAACCCTAATGAACCACCGGTGGTATTCCATTTGGTACCTATCATTGGAAGCACTGTTACCTACGGAATCGATCCCTACAAGTTCTATTTCGATTGCCAGGCGAAAGTGAGCAACAAAGCCTTCCACAGAAATCTATCAGAGCTGACTCCCGCCGTAGTATGGAGACGTCTTCACCTTCATCCTACTTGGTAGAAGAGTCACAGTCTACCTTGGCCCTAAAGGCAATCAATTCATTCTGAACGGGAAGTTGAAGGATTTGAATGCCGAAGAGATATACTCGGTCCTGACTACACCGATTTTTGGGAAGGATGTAATATACGACGTTCCCAATGCGAAGTTCATGGAACAGAAAAAGGTTTGTCATTTCGGAAACTAGGAATCCGGGATATCTGTCTCCGCAATCATCCACCACGAATGTCCGACGGTGGCTAACGGTTTGTCACAGTTCATCAAATACGGATTTTCCACGGAAGCCCTTCGGAGCTATGTCCCTCTCATGCAAACAGAGATCGATGACTTTCTCCAAAAAACACCCGCCTTCCCAGGAAATTCGGGTACACTCAATATACCTCCTATTATGGCCCAGATCACTCTGTTCACCGCCGCACGATCGTTACAAGGGCAGGAAGTGCGGGAAAAGCTGGATACCACCTTCGCAAAGCTCTACCATGATCTTGACGATGGCTTCCAGCCTATCAATTTCATGCTACCCTGGATGCCTCTTCCACAGAATCGACGCCGAGACATTGCTCAGCGCAAAATGACACAAATTTACATGGAAATTATCAACAAGAGGCGGGCAAACCAGACTGGCAAGGATAGCGAAGACATGATTTGGAATCTCATGGATGCTACCTACAAAGACGGCACACCCCTCCCAGATCACGAGATCTCCCACCTGATGATCGCTCTCCTAATGGGCGGCCAACACAATACCTCTGTCACTAGCTCCTGGATCATGCTCCGCCTAGCTTCAAAACCCCATCTTGTCGAAGAACTCTACAACGAGCAAGTCGATGCTCTTGGCTCCGACCTTAATCGACCCCTCGAATACGAAGACCTGGACAAACTCCCCTTAATGACCTACACTATCCGCGAAACGCTCCGCTTGCACACGCCCATTCACTCCATCATGCGCAGAGTCAAGACACCCATGCCCATCGAAAACACGAATTGGGTCGTCCCGCCTAACAATATCCTCCTCGCTACTCCTGCCGCAATGGGACGAATTGACACCTATTTCCCCAATGCGATGGAATGGGATCCCCATCGCTGGGATAGCATCGCGAATCCGGAAGATCAGGAGAAAGAGAAGACGGATTATGGGTATGGACTGGTCTCGACGGGGGCAGACAGCACGTACTTGCCTTTTGGGGCAGGCAGGCATCGGTGTATAGGGGAGAAATACGCGTATCTGCAGTTGACTATCATACTTGCGATGATGGTGAGGAGGTTTCGGTGGAGGAATGTTGAGGGAATGGCAGGGGTGGTGGGGACGGATTATTCGGTGAGTTGCCGTCTGCTCGTTTTTCCTGAGGTGTGAGAGTGTTGCTGATGGTGTGACAGTCTATGTTCTCGCGGCCTCTGGAGCCTGCGTTGATCCAATGGGAACGCCGGGAGGTGAAGGGATGAGCTTGTGAATATAGAATGCACATATATCGGTCACCAGCAATGCTGTATTCAATTCGGGATTCACGATATACCGAAGATCAAACGCCGGAAAATCGATATCACGAAACAGTATACTCGATGAAGATACCACGATTTATCCTGTCCTTCTTCATCCTGCCGTATCATGCCTTTTTCTCTGTCAAGAAATCGTCAATCCATGTTATGCCTCTCAATCGTTACATCAATAACTCTGCACGCTCGCTATCTACTTTCCCATGCTGGACAAATACCACCGTACTAACCCATCCCCATCCTCATCCTTCTTCCCCAACATAAACCACAAAGCTCACCTACCAAATCCGAAGTATCAAGAAAACCTCCCCCTCCCCCCGGGTATTCTCTTATGCCATAGTTTCCCCAAAGCCATTTTTTATCTAGTCTTCCTTTCACTGCCTTTCCTTATATTCCGTGATATGATCCGGTGCATCCTGAATATGCTATGCGCTCTTACGAAGACGCTGGGAAAGGGAGAAGGGAAAGGGATAGGGATAGGGGTATTGGATTGTTGGGTGTTTTAGTGTTTAGTATGTGGTAGATGCGGTTAGAGCCTTCTTATTGAGGGGAGGGAATTTTTGTTTTGTAATGTTAGAGGTTATATGTGTTGGAATTTTGTGTTTATGTGGGTGTTGATATGGATCAAAGGTTATAGGGGGAATTAGGCTTTGAAGAACACTCAGATAGAGAGAGAGAAGACAATCGGATAAAAAATAGGGTTTCTCAATATCTTCTGCATATTCGAATATATTTACATGGTGATAGATAAGTGGAGGGATCTTTTTTCCCAGAATTACCCTTTCTGACCCAAAAACCCGAGGGAAGTTTTCAATCCAAATCCCACCCAATAGAAAATCGTGTCCTTCATTATATCCGGCCGAGTCCCCGAGAATCCTTGCTCTAATTCGCGAATGAAAATTACCTTCAAGCCCACTGCATCGTCTGCCACGTAAACGCATCCTCCCTCTGTATCCAACCGCCTGCGGGCGCAGGTTCGCTGGGCAACTCGTTACATATGATGTTGGATTGCGGCCACCAGATACCTTGATCTTGACAAGGCATGTTCAACTGCGCGGAAATTGCGGCGTCCATGGTGTTGTATTCAGCACCTGAGGTCGGGAGATCAAACATCATATCGGTGTTGTCGTGTGGTGACACGTCGAGAATGGTGTTTGGCGACACTTCCGAGGAGCATATGTCCGAGTGACTGAGTGTTGAGGAATGGGAGGGACAGGGGCTGTAGACGTCTTCGGTGGTGGTTGCTTGGTGGTGGTGCTCGGGGCCGAGGAATTGGGCAAATGACGGCCAAGCGGTATGTGGCTGGCAAAGGACGTCGGGGATGCGGTTCTGGGAGAGTGAAGATGGCAATGGCTCCTGGATGACGAGCCCGGGGGACAGCGCCACCATTCGTGGTATTTGACTGTGTTCCGCTGTCTGAACGGTGTCGTCGACTGTACTTGAAATGGAGTGCTCTTCAGCCAGATTCGGTTTCGTTGCCATGGTTGGGCTGTTCAGATGAGGTCGGCCACCGTCTTGGCTGAGTAAATGCTCTACATGAGAGTACTTGTCTGGGCTTGGTGGAGGGCTGAGGATATTAGGAATCTGCGAGGCACTTCGGTCGACGGCAATCTTGTCTTGGCTAGGCGATCGATGTTCCCGCTCCTCTTCGGGTTCCGGGTCGTGTCTCGCACGTTGCTCCTGCTCGAGTCTAGCTGCTAAGATTTGGACCATGTGCTCCAGGTCGGCAACACGGGCGTCGGTACGCTTCCTTCGTTTTCGCTTCTCAGGCGAGCTGTAGATACATTCACGACCAGACTTGGTGCAACGTTGGCATCTTGCATCATCCTTTGAGGGATCCTGTGGCAGACACTTGATCTTTCTAGTTCTACAAGATTCGCAGGCTCGAATGTGAGGCTTTGGCTTGGCAGGTTGAGCCATTGAGCTTTTCCCCTCGGGTTCTTGAACGAATTGAGATTCAGACATGAGTATGAATAACGAAATTAGTGTTGAAAATCCAACGGAAGGCAGCGGGAGACGACAGTATAAGAGAAAATGAGGGCAATAACAAGGGAAAGAAAAGCGGATACAGGATGATTGTATTATCGAAGGATTATATCAAGAGATGAGGTGGTCAGCTTTGGTACGCTATGAGTCAAGGCAACAGCACTTGTACCCGCTACGCATACCAGAATGGGTAATCTGCACGAGCAGTCGTCAACCGCTCAGCTTCTGAGACTTAGCGTGCTGCCATGCATATGCCATGTGCCATGCCAATCGCGAGGGTCAGTCGAATACGCCGTAGTCCAGGATAAAGTCAATTGATCTAATGGCCCTCAGACCGACCGTTACATGAGGTAGTTGCAATCCTCGACAAGGGAGGAGCCCTTCCATAGGTCCTCATCTTCATTCGAAGAGTGGGGAAGGAAGGGAGAAGCAATCCGTACGAATTAAATCCGGTCCGTCCCGAGCTGATTCTTACGAAGAATCCAATCAACGAGCGTGTCAAGCGAGTCTTGAGATGACAAATGCCCATTGCGCCCCAAAAGGACGAATACAGCTCACGTTGGCGTTGAGGGGGATGACTCGAATGATTCCGATCATCTCGAGGATAACGAGAGGTGGTTGGATGGAACGCGGTGAGTCGGTCAAACGTTTATCCGACTGATTAAAATATGTCCGTTGTGACAGGGTTCTCTAAGCAGGGCACTCCCTAGCGTTTGACGTATTCGTTCCATTCGTTCCTCATGCCCTCCTCGTTCGTCACCACCACCATGATTGTAGGGATATCTAGGGCTGTCTGCCAGCCACCTCGTGCGTGCATTACGACGCATTGGCCGCAGGCTCGCAGCCTTCTCCAGGATCAATTTGACAGATTGTCTGCGCCTTGAACTCGCTTCGACATGTGGGACGTTATCCTACCAAGAGCTGAAGACGGCAAGTTCTTAAACAAGCTTCTTTTTTCCATCACTGTACTCACGGTCAAGGTATAGATGCTAGGTGATCATGGCCCTCATTGGGGCTCGTCCCAAGCGTATCCAACACACTGAATTTGGAACAATCACACGCCAGGCTAACCGTTGGTGTCCCGCGCGAAGGAGTTGGACCCACCCCTGCTTGGTGTGATATCAGTAACTCCAAAGTAAATGGACATTTGGACCTGGAATTCAGAATTGATCATGGTCTTCCATCTCACTTCTTTGCATCCTCCTCCTGGCTCTTGGCAATCCAATCTGAAGCTTCTTTGGCAACCCGATCCATCGCCTCCTTATCCTTCAAAAGCTCCTTCGTTCTATGTGGGCTCGGCACGTGCCTTCCCTTCTCCACCCCGGGTCTCCCTAGCATTCGCTCATCCCATGCCATCAGCGTGGGGAACTCGCCAATTTCCACCCCGCACCATCCCGCCCCTGTGATCCAGCCCCAATGTGCGATGTCCGCGATGGTGCACTTACTGCCCACGAGATACTCGGTGCCCGCGTCCCGGAGGTGTTTGTCCAGGACCCTGTAGAGCCTTCTAGTTTCGTTCTGATACCGATTGATGCCGTATAGGATCTTCTCAGGTGCATATCGGAAAAAGTGATTGGCTTGCCCCTGCATAGGTCCAACCCCAGCGTTCAAGAAGAAGAGCCAGTTGTTGACTTCGTAGCTCTCGCGCGAGCCTTTGGGATAGGAGATCTTATGTTTCGTATCGTACTGCTCGATCAGGTACTGCATGATGCTGCCGGACTCGAACAGTCGAATGGTTCGGCCGTCGGTAAATGTGTCAGTTAGGGCAGGAATTCGTCCGTTGGGGTTGATTTCGAGAAACCAGGCTTCTTTCTGCGTGTCTTTGGAGATGTCGATTGCATGGGTCTTGTACGGGACCCTGTCCCATCATGGTTATTGCAATACCCCAGCGCACTGGAAGGTGAGACCTACCCAAGCTCCTCCAGGGTAATTGAGACTTTGATACCGTTTGGCGTCTGAGCCGTGTAGAGGGTTATGTCTGGAGTCTTCGGTGATGCGACGACCGCCATGGCTGGGATGTAGTGGTCTCCCAACTGTCTGAGACGACCCAGCATACAAAGTCCGAGCTGCAATCTATGTCCTTGACGACGAAGCTATGGACAAAGCCTTGTTGTACAGTAGCATTATTTTTGTATACCATAGTCGCACTTGATTTATCATCTTATGCGACATGATGTCATTGCATGTACAGGTAGACTTCTCGCTCACTAATAATCTCGATGGCTGTCAGATCAAGTGCTTACTCGGAAGTTTACGGGGTGGCGATGGTGGTCAGTCGATGACATTGTCTCCGTAAGTAGTTGGTGCCTACATACTTTGTTGCAGAAAATGCGTTGTGATCTAGATCCGAGATGATAAAACACCTGAGGAAGTGAAAAGAGATAGCGATAACCATGTTGTGCTAACTCGCTATCCAGTCCATCGTTCTAATAGTAATGTATCCTACGGACGCCAGCCGCAGATCGGCTCTCTAATTTTATGTTTGCATCATCTGACGAAGGAGCAACTCTGAGGTGATCTCTTCTCATCCCGTTTTCCAGGCCACATCACTCTCCAAGGAGTACACCGTTCTTATCCACCCATAAGGTCTTGCACCATCCATCACATTACTATGTGTTCCCTATTTGCTGGTTGCTATAGTAGTCATGACTGGGGACTGATAACTGGTTGCAACGTATTTGTCGTATTGTACGCCGAAATCCTCTTCCGTCGCTGTGTCTGTCCAAGTGAACTCAATGGCAGCAAACATGTTTTCATGACGCTCGATTGGCGGCCGCCACGACGCCAACCCTAAAGTCTTACCTTCGTTAGCCGGTGGGCCAATGCCATGGTTCGAGAAACGCGTCGACAGAGCCGGCGCTGGTGCTCTAGGTACGGTGGGTACAATGCATAATCATGCACAGCGTATGCCTAGCCAAGGACGTTTTCCGATCACATGTTCCATGGTTGGTATAAGCCTCGATGCTGCTTCATGTCGGATTTCCAATCGTGCTATGTGGTCGCGTCGAAAAATGTGAAAACGATGTAGAGTCGGGATCTAAAAGTATCCACTACGATCATGCGGATTATGGGATTCGTGGTTGTCGCCTGAGGGGAAGCCGTGAATAGGCATAGCCGTTTCCTCGTCGTGGATAGTCAAACTTCGTGTTAACATCTGAGGTGCAGGCTTTTTTATCACCATCGGAGGGTGCGAAGAAAGCGACTGTCTTTTGAGCTCTGCCATCCCCTCGTGCCACTCTCTTCGAGTCCCACTTGGCTTGCGTGCAAGGCTCGGAGGATTATGAGCTGCTTCTCCCAGCTTCGACCGATCCTCTTCTCTGGCGAAGACACTTGTTGGATTCAGGAAATGGCCTTGACCGTCGACACGTGATCCGAGTGTCATATGAATATCCTTAGTCGCAAGCCTTTTCGAGGAGCTTTCTGAGCTAGAGGGTCTGCTTGAGAGTTTGAATCCCTTGACTCGGGAGCTGAAGAATGATCCGAATGACCGCAATATGGGAAGGTAGTATTTGAAAAACCCGGCAAAAGCAGGCATACATCCACACATGACGCCCACATGCAGCTCGACAACGCTGATCGTTACTTAGTATATCTCGAACACAGCATACCTTTGGGCTCGTGCTGACTTACACCCAGATCAAGATATCGACAAGATCCCAGGTCACATCCGCGTGGCGGTTGAGCCGAGTTCGGTAGTACAGTCCCATTATGCTAGCGAGGCAAGCCCTAGACCAAATCAACATAGATCTCACTTCAGGATCGCTGGGTTTTACTTACAATGACCCTGTCGCGAAGATTGCACAGATGCCAATCTTTTTCTTTATCGGCATCTGAAGCTGTACGACGCCTGGGATGGGTAGGATAAAGATGTAGAAGTCGCTCGCTACATTGACACCCGCTTGAGCAACGCTGATAGGGATTTGTGAAGCAACATCGTCCGACAAGACGGTGCCAATCAGGCTCTGGCCCGGAAGTGGAATGGCGAGGACGCAGAATGCTATGAAAGTGCCGGTATAGAACAGAGTCACAAAGACAATGCCAAAGTAAATGGCATACCTCAGCCTCTGGTTTGGGCGAAAAACCTCGAGGTAGAGCGATAATAGCGAAAGCTTGGCCATGAGAATAGTGGGCGAGTAGATGACATCCACAACGATGAATTTCTGTGGGAACATTCAGTCTACCGGCCAGAACCGAGCACAAGCTTACAGTCTTACTCTCAGTACGTCCTTTGTGAAGTGGGACACTGGCACATTCCACTGATGCGGGCCGACAGCCTGATGGACCACTACGATGGAGTTTAGCGAATCAAGAGCCATGTAACCTAGGTATGCGATCAACCTACAGGTAATGGAAACAGCAGCAAAACCGATAGCACCGGCCTAATCAAAATCAGATAAGACTTCCAAGGGAGACAAAAACACAATAAGATACCGTAGCCGGTATGCAGAACCCTATCACGATCAGTCAGACCGATGGCCTGGACTAGCTTCACTTACAGTCGTCCCATCCGAGTTTGCGCTTGATAGCGATCTTTGTATAAAACCGCACAACAACCAGCGATAGCATTAAAGCCAGACAAATGGACGAGGCTATTACGACATTTGGGCCTCGGGTAAGAGGATTGTCGAAGTTCGACATCCAGAGCGAACTCGGGGATTTAGTATAGTGTAATATAATAGTGGTGGTGTGGTGCCCTGTCAAATGTAT
>QQTW01004089.1_pt1 | contig 10892 bp, 11 predicted proteins | sample 1904831 | NCBI WGS metagenome assembly QQTW01 (sample SAMN09435610, study PRJNA476489) | Subsurface metagenome, whole genome shotgun sequencing project.
GTGATTTAACACAGGGGTTGCAGATAATAAGAGCAAGCGATCGCACTGATGAGCAATTTGTTTGTAAGTCTCAAAACACTGATTTTGCACCTTACTTGAAGATGAAGCCATTGCAGCAATGTGGTGTGCTTCATCCAAAATCAGAAATTTAATATCTTTACGGGTAATTTTCGTCCAATCTTCCACCGCAATTAACTGTACCCGCTTGGCAAAATTAGAGAGATAAAACTTAGTTTCCAATTCTTGCTGCCATTGCGCCAAAAGGTATTGAGGCACTACGATTAATACTTGTCCGCGCGGCTCGTCTAAGAGGTATTGCCGCAGTATAGCTCCCGCCTCAATCGTCTTCCCTAGTCCCACCTCGTCTGCCAACAAATAGCGCCCAATGGGGTCTTCTAGTACCCGCCGCACAACTTCTACTTGATGGGGATAAAGGGCAATATTAGCCGAGATAAGTCCGGTCATACCGCGACTAACCGCCCGTTGTTGGAGTAGAGATTGCACGAAACGCGATCGCTTAGAGTGAAAATAAGGCGTTTCGTGACCCTTCATCGCCAATATTTCAATCGGATCTGTAATCGGGCGATCGCATCTTACATAAATTTCTTGCTCGGATACTACTATCGTCTGGCGATCGGGCAAATCGATTTGATACTCATAGTTATCCTCGGCGTAAACTCTGCCAATTGTCCAAGTGTCTTTATCTTCTAATTGCAGATAGTCCAAAGGTAAGGTCTTATGAATCCGTCGCCCTAGCGAGCAAAAATACTCAATAACCGCATCATCGGGAGTTATTTCTGTAACTTTGCCAATTCCTAACAGTGAGTTGCGCGATCGCACCAAACAACCAAACTCGATAGCACTACCCATATAAAAACTGTCAATTGATATTTCCTCTATTTATAGGATTCCCTATCTAGACCAGAAAATACCAACTTGCGATTCAAAATTAAGGATGCAGACAGACTTTAGTAATTATTTGCGATCGTAATCAGCCCTTAGATAGACGATCTAATCCCATCTGTAGATAGAGCCGTTTGAGCAAGTTCAAAAGTTATTCTAATAACAACTAAAGCTTAAGTAACAAATAAGACATAAAAATACAACCAAGTATTTTTACAAGTTGCTAATAATTCAACATTTTTAACTACAAAGGAAGTTCTAACAAGATTATGGCTAATTCAAACGATCCGCACAACTACGGACGCGAAGTGCGTAAAGAAACATATAACGATACTGACGGTCACACTAGCATCTCTAAAACTACGGAAACTGTTAATGGCGCTAATACCTATAAAGATGGTTTTGTTAATGGTCAAGTTGCTGAACGCTATCAAGAAGATGCGTTAGTCTCCCGCGATAATGAAAATGCCGGACGCGGTTTGTTAATTGGTATTTTATTAGCATCATTAGCAGCTTTAACGGCGGGTGCTGTGTGGTTTGCTAACCAACGCGATGATGTTAATCCTGTAACCCCAGTAGTAGTCCCTGTACCCAATAGAGCAGAACCTAGTCCTGTTCCTGAAACTAAAACCGAAACTACAATTATCGAAAAAACTAGAGATGTTTTAGTTCCCGTTCCTCAACAACAGACTTCTCCTGCGCCACAACAACCTGCTGTTTCCGCTCCAGAGCAGAACGTTAATATTAGCGTTCCTCCTGTTACCTCCCCATCCCCTGCAACGGAAACTGCACCACCTAAGAGCGATACCTCTAGCAGTTCAAATACTCAAAGTACAACCACAATGGAAACTGCACCAGCTAAGAGCGATACTTCTAGCAGTTCAGATACTCAAAGTACGACTACTACAGAAAACAGTACAACTACAACCGATTCTAGTACCGATCCGGCGACAAGTGATGCTAACTAATACTCAATTCTAAGTCAGATCGCTTTTAAAGTCCTCTCTAGATTTAGAGAGGACTTTTTAGTTAAGAAATTTTTTTAACAATTGCGATATGTAAAGGCTAGTCAAATTTAGTAAATTAAGAGCTAATAAAGAAAAAGCTAATGCTAGTTTAATTACAGGCACAAAAAGAACCCCTTTTGACAAGCGCCCGTGCCTCCCGCGCCCGTCACCTCGCTAGAACTTCCTTGTAGCATCCAAACATTTAATTTACTTAAATCCGTGAATGAGTGTTGTTATGGGAGGTATGTCAATCCACTGCCAAGATTACTGTTTAATTAGACTCGGTGGAATGCACAAGTTAAATTGAAGTTGCGAGTTATAGTCCACCTTATTAGAGTTAACTGTTTGAGTTCGTTTAAAACCAATACATCCTTCAACAACCCGCCGAATTGCTACTTATTTCTTCACCACAGTAGCGCGGCGGGTTAACTATATCAACGTAATAATCGTAACTTCGGGCGGACAAAACAAGCGTCCTGGAAAATAAGTTCCCAAACCGCGATTGACATATAGTTGATTATTTCCTACATGGTGATAGCCTTGCGCCCATTCCCAATGACGGACTACTTTAGCGCAATCTTTTTGCATAAATGGCATTCGGCGACGCGCCGACTTAGAAAGCTTGCGGCGAAAGCTTTTGTACAAAGTTATCGCCGGGCCAATACCCGGAAGCATAATTTGACCTCCATGAGTATGACCAGATAGTTGCAAATCTACGCGCCATTTTTTTAATAGTTCCGCCGTGTCGGGATTATGAGATAAAACAATCCGGGGCGTATCTGCATCCAATTGGCTCATAACTGGTTTTATTTCAAACTCTTTTGACCAATAATCAGCTAATCCCACAATTGGTAATTGTTGACCTAAAGGGTAAGCAATTTGATTCCACAATACATGAATACCAACGCCCGTTAGCGCCTGAGTAATTTCGGCTTTAGAGTTGCGGTGATAGAGATCGTGGTTTCCCAGTACAGCGTAAACACCAGCGCGGCTTTGCAGGCTTTTAAGCCGCAATACCAATTGATGAATAGGCGAGGGGTCGTCGGTGACATAATCGCCAGTTAAGACAATTAAATCGGCTTCAGCTTCGTTAGCAACAGAAATTGCTTGCTCCAACATTTTTTCCGACAGCCGCAAACCGTCATAGTGCAAGTCTGACAGTTGGACTATTTTTGTACCTTGTAATGACACAGGCAGATTTGCGATCGCCACAGTCAATTTTTCGATGCTCAACGCTCCTGATAATATCCGGTGCATAAAGGCTGACTTTGCTCCTCTACCGTAGCGATTCTAGCTTACCAAACCTTACCCAAATGCCCGCAACAACTGAAACACCTTTTGTAATAGTTTTTGCAATCTAGGGCTTTTTTCATAGTTTTGCTGAGTTAGAGCAAAAGCCGCATTACTATTTAGTTCTGATAGGGTTGGGTAGATATGAATGCCGCTTAGAGCAGAGATTTTGAGGTTATGGGACATGGCTAAAACTATTTCATGTATCAATTCCCCCGCCGATTCTCCCACTAAGTGAGCGCCCAATATTTGACCGTTGCGCCTAACAATAATTTTGGCAAATCCAATCGTTGCAGCTTCCGCTTGAGCGCGGTCTACATCAGCATATTCTTGTTTTACTATTTGAATATCATCCCCGTAGCGCGATCGCGCTTCAAGCTCTGTTAAACCCACCCGCGCTAATTCTGGATCGGTAAATGTTGCCCAGGGAATTACCTTGTAGTCTGCGTTGATAACGGGTAAAAACAGCGCATTTTTTAAAACAATATTGGCTTCGTAGCTGGCAACATGAGTAAATTGATAGCCGCCAATTACATCACCACAAGCATAGATGCGCGGGTTTGTAGTTTGGAGTTTGCTATTAACGCGGATACCTTTTTTACTGCCAGAATTGCCATAACCAGCTTCGCCTTTTTGCCGCATCTCTACGCCAGCAGCTTGAAGGTTAAGCGATTCAATATTGGGTTGTCTCCCCGCCGCAACTAAGATTTGGTCTACTTCGGCGATTTTTTCTCCCTTTGCCCACAGTACCTTTTTGCCGTTAATAACTTCTACTTTTTCGACGCGGGTTTTAGTGAGGACGCGGATATTTTCCGCAGCAAATTGAGTTGCAACTACTCTAGCAACTTCGGGGTCTTCTTGGGGTAACAGGCGATCGCTTCCAGCAACAATTACTACCTCCGAACCCAGTCTAGAAAGGGCTTGCCCCAATTCGCAACCAATCGGGCCACCACCAATTATCGCTAAAGTTTCCGGGCGCTTAGTAATTGAAAAAACTTCTTCATTAGTAATATATCCTGCTTCCTCAAGCCCAGAAACATCAGGAATAGCGGGTTTTGAGCCTGTAGAAATTACAAATGCTCTAGCTTTAATACTTCTGCCATTAATTTTAAAAGTACGACGATCTATAAATTCCCCATTACCAAAAATCACTTCACAACCCAAGCCTTCAAAGCGTTCGGGGGAGTCGTGAGGTTCAATATTTGCGATGACCTTTTGTACATGAGCGATCGCTTTGGCAAAATCAATAGATACATCTTTGCTATAAATACCAAACCTTCCAGCATTTTTGACCTGGTAAGCCAACCGGGAAGCATGAATCAATGATTTACTGGGAACGCAACCATACCACAAGCAATCTCCCCCTAAACGATCCTTTTCTATCAGCGCTACTTTAGCATTGAGCGCGGCGGCGACTCCTGCAACTACCAATCCACCCGAACCACCGCCAATAACTACCAAATCGTATTCAACTGCCATGATTGCTACCTAACACTGTGTCTTTATTCGTAGCTCATTTCAAGAGGCGATCGCTTTCTTTTAATATTGCTTGTCGTTGTGCGATCGCACTGTCACTGCTTATTGAGCAGTTGTGGTCGGGATTCGTGGGGCTGTTAAAATCAAATGTACTGTAGAGTATTAGGACTGAAAGCGGCTGGGAACATAGATGCGCGTTGAGAGCTACGGAGTTTTCCTAGTTCCATCCTTCATGACGGATGAAATAATGTTAAGTTCTGAATTTAAACCCTCAACGTCCGTCCTCACCTAGGTTTCTAACACTACGCAATAATAAATCAATCCTAACAGTCAAAAGTTGTTCGGCTGCACCATAAATTAATTGGTTTGGGGAGGCAACAATATGGAATCTATTACCATCGACTTGGGTTCAGTAATCAACTTAACCGACGAGCAGTTTTATCAATTGGCTGTCTCTCAAATAAATGGGATCAAACTGGAAAGAACGCCCAACGGAGAAATTACTGTTGTGACCCCTCATGGAGCCGAAACCAGCAATCGCAGTATCAAGATTTTGGCTCAACTAGAAACATGGGCAGACCAAAATGAAGAATTGGGATTAGCCTTTGATTGCGATACTGAATTTAATCTCCCTAATGGCGGTCATCGGAGTCCTGATGCTGCATGGATTAGCCGCAAACGGTGGAATGCTCTAAGCGATCGCGAACGACGAACATTCCCACCCATTTGTCCCGATTTTGTAATTGAACTAAGATCGCCATCGGATCGACTCAAACCCTTGCAAGCCAAGATGCAAGAATATTTAGATAGCGGATTGAGGCTAGGGTGGTTGATAAATCCACAGGACAAGCAAGTGGAAATTTATCGCCCAAGTAAAGCTACAGAAGTCTTGCAGCAGCCCGACACTATTAGCGGCGAAGACGTACTACCAGGATTTATTTTACGATTGCAAAAAATCTGGGCGATCGGTTGAGTTTTTCGCATTTTATATCCAAAACCCAGTGCCTTTACTATGAATCACCAGATGCGCGATCGCTAATAATGATAACGAGCCTGTAGAAAGTCTACTCTATTCTGTTTGACCCGATAAATAAGCCTATGTTCTAAATCAATTCGCCGCGACCAAGTATCAGCGTCTAAGTGCTTGAGTGGTTCTGGCTTGCCTATTCCCTCAAACGGATGCTGCATTACATCCGTAACTAAAGCAAAAATCTTGTCCACTTTGTTAGGCTTAGTTTTGTACCACCAACCTAAGTCATCCTTGAATTGCGGACTGAAATCTGGAAATCTTACAGTTAATGTAGGCGGTGGAGGTGGAAGATCAACCTTTTGCTTTTTCTTCGCCAATCCCTAACTCCTGTTTTAAGGACGCGATTGCCTCCGGCACTGCGCTCCGCGCGATCGCTTGTTCAACGGTTACTGGTGCTAAAATTTCCTCATCTCTCGATTTAGACCATTGCAAAGCATTAAGCAGACGCGCAGCATTTTGAGGACTTCGCAAAAGATAAGCCGTCTCTTTTAGACTTGTAAGCTCATCTTCGGCAATCAATGCCACATTTGGCTTATTACGACGCTCAATAATAATAATTTCTCGCTCATCTACAACCTGGTCTAAGAGACTAGCCAAATTTTCACGGGCTTTTGTATAGGTAGTTTGCATCATTACCTTAATATATGTCCAGACTTACTGTACATATTATCGTAAATCGCACTTGCTCACAAGTATTAGCCTTTCCTTAAAGTTCCTTTATCGTGCAGTTAAAGAGCTTGGCGTATTTTGGCGGTTAAAGCCTGATTTGGTGAATTATGCAAAGCCGTAAACCTAACAAAAAAAATCCCCCAATATTAAATGACAACATCTCTCGGTTGCTTAAAAGTGGGGATTTTGTACCTAAAGACTTTGAAGGAAGCGATCGCTTTTTAGACATAATTTCCTGGAATATCAAGTTTTTTAACGATCGCGATCCTAAGCGCGTCGAAAATATCCGCATCATTATGCAGGAACTTAACGCTGATATTTTTGTGCTGCAAGAGATTGAAGACGGCGCGCTGGATGTAATTGCAGATATGCTTACTACTTCCGGCGCAGGACTATATAAAACTGCTTACGGGACAACGGGGGGCGATCAAAGAGTTGCTTTTATCTACGATATGGAGTGGGTGAAAGCTTCCACAGATATAGAAGAACTTTTTGCCATCGAAGACCTGACGGTACAAGTTGGTAACGCCGAAAAAGATGTATTTCCTCGATTGCCACTATCTGCCACTTTTACCGCTTACAAAGAAGACGAACCCTTTGATTTTAATTTGGTAGGAGTGCATCTAAAGTCTCAACGTGGGGGAGGTCAAGAACAACGTACCGCCGCCGCCAATCGTCTAGCCAATTGGATACAAGACGAAGCGACAGACGAGGATGTAATTATTGCAGGCGATTGGAACGCACCCCCCGAAAGATCGGAATGGAAAACACTGCGGGAAATGGAGGCGGAGGAGAAGATTAAGTTTATCAGTTTTAACAAAAGCGGGGAAACGGTTGAACCTAGTTATTTATCGGTAGGTAATAGGCGATCGCGTTTAGACTTAATTGTAGTCTCCTCTAGCGTTCCCGAAGCTGATATACAGCAAACTGCGGCGGTGGTAAATTGGAATGTTTTGCTAGAAAAAGGTAGTTCGGCGCAAACCAAAGAGACGTTAGAAAGCCTAATTGAAAATATTAGCGACCATTTACCCGTATTAGCTCGGTTTTATTTTAGCGATACAGATTGAAAATTTGGGTATGGCGATCGCATTGCCAAAACCATTGTTGAAATTTTTGTGGCAAACTTGGGCAGTATAGATAAAACTACCTAGTAAAAAACAATGGATAGCAATCTTACAACTACTTTAGGGCTAGTTGCTGGCGTACTTACTACGATCGCCTATTTACCCCAATTAATCAAAACTTGGCAGTCAAAGTCAGCCGATGACTTGTCTTGGAGTATGCTAATTATTCTGTGTGCTGGGATTATATTATGGCTGGTGTACGGCTTCTCGGTGCATGATATCCCGATTGTGGCGGCAAATATTGTAACTTTTGTACTTGCCTCAATAATTTTGGTCTTGAAGATTCGCTACAAGCAAGAGGCGTAATCCTGACTGACTAGAGGATTTTAAATTAGTTCAGACACCATTAGCCCCAAAGATACTATACCGAGTAAGCTCATCAACCCCGCAGGCATAAATTTACGAGTTTTAATCAGTCGGATTGCAAACACAATTACTAGCACTGACGTTATTACTGTTGCCAAAATTAGCCCCGCTTGTTGTCCTAGTAACTGCATAACTCCAGCTAGGATTAGCAATAAGCCGCTTGCAACGCCAGAGATAAGCGATGCTTTGCTTTGGGCTTGCACGTAACCAATTATGCCCCCAACCAGTGCTAAGATACCGTAGGCGATCACAGTAATAATACCTATCATTATTTTGCTATTTAACTATCTTTTTTATCTAACTACAAATACTGACTGACAAAATTGCGATCGCCTTCTAGTTAATAAAACTATTTATACGCCATTGAGTAGTTAACTTGTACGCACATCGCTGTTAGGATAGCCTAAAATTAATCTACTTATGGATTTATCAATTCAATTACTGCGTCGTTGCTGTGCGTCTTTGCTGCTGTATCAATCGGTTTTAAATAATCCCGTCGGTAAATCATTTATTGACTTATTACAAGCGTTGCAGCAAATTGAACTCATGCAAGCTATGCGTCATAGCGATATTGATGAAATTGCCTGCATTGAAGCTTATGCTACATGGTTTAAAGCGATTTGTGCGACTAACCAAAGTTGGCAAGATTTTTTAGTTGCTCAAATTTTGCTAGATGACAACTCTTTTTCTCGTCAAGTACAGCAAACCGATTTAGCTAATTTACCACCAGCTTTAATTGCCGCCGCAAAACAAGATTTGCAATCTTTGCAGCTACTTTATCAATGTAGCAGCGATTTGCTCTGCGAATGGGTGCGATCGGCTACTAAAGTTGCTTCGGTTGCTTGGTACTATGAGGCAGCAGAAAAAACGCCGATTCAAGCCAAATTACAACAGTTAGATAACTGGGCGGATGGTTTAGAAGATTTAGCAGCGTACTATCAGCAACATGGTACGGGTTTATTTGCTCAATACCAAGCTTTACGCTGGCAATCGGGGCAGATTGTAGGTATAAATACTCCCGACCCCGTGCAGGTAGAACAACTAGCGGGCTACGAGTATCAGCGCGATGCTTTAATTAAAAATACTGAGTTTTTACTTTCAGGCTATCCAGCTTTGCACGTCTTACTTTACGGTAGTCGCGGTTCGGGTAAGTCTTCTTTAGTTAAAGGATTGCTGCATAAATATCAAAGTCGTCAACTGCGGATAATTGAAGTTGCCAAGTCCGACTTGCAAGCTTTACCGATGATTTTGGAACAGCTACGCGGCGCTGTGCAGAAGTTTGTTATCTTTGTGGACGATTTATCGTTTGAGGAAGATGATGACGCTTTTAAGTCTCTAAAAGTGGTGCTGGAGGGCAATTTAACCGCTCGTCCTCAAAATGCGATCGTTTATGCTACTTCTAATCGACGACACTTAATTAGAGAATTTTTTGACGATCGCCCCCGCCCTAGCAATAATGAGGAAATCCATGCTTGGGATACGGTACAGGAAAAATTATCTTTTAGCGATCGCTTTGGTTTAACTTTAACGTTTGAGAGCGCCGACCAAAAAACTTACTTAAAAATTGTTCGTCATTTAGCCGCTCAAGCTAAAATTAATCTTAGTTTGCAAGACTTAGAATATCAAGCCCTGCAATGGGCTACTCGACATAATGGACGTTCGGGAAGGACTGCACGACAGTTTATTGATTTTATTCAAGCAGATTTGGCGGCGGGGTAGAAAAATTGCCTATAAAAATTAGCACAATTAGACTTTAATAGCTTACAATTCCGGCAATTGTGCTTTAGCGGGGCAGGTAGTAGTACAATACTTTATCCTGCGAATGCCTGCATTTTCTTTACTGCAATCGGCTATGGTAAAAAATCAGTTGCTTCTGGGTTCGGTTGTCTTTAGTGTCAGCTTAGTTCTGAGCTTAATTATTAGCCAAGATGTGGGAACAGCGATAAAAACAGGTTTAGTTACTATACCTGCTACGTTTTTGGGTATAAGTGCGGTAAATCTCAAACAGCGAAATCAACAAAAGCTCATTTTGAATGATTTGCAAGCAGAGATTTACGAGTTAGAAAAATGGCAATTGCAGTTAAATCGAGCTTTGCAGACAACTTCCGCGCAAAAGCAACAAACTGAAACTAATATTAATTTTCTACAAGTTCAACTGCGTCAACTATCGGAACGTACTACCGAACAGCGCTACTATCAGCAACAAGTTACTCAAGAGTTGGATTTATTAGTCCAACAAAAAACCAGTTTAGAAACAAATTATCAAGAATTACAGGCGCAATTTCAATCTTTGGAACAACACAAAGGGGAAATCGATCAATCCGTGCGATCGCTTAAGCAATTAAAGCACGATGCGGAAGCAGAATTTTATCTATTTGAAACTCAACTGCAAGAATTACGCAGCCAAGTTACTCACCTGCATATTCAAAAACAAGAACTAGAAGACGGTATAGTTTTGCTCAATCGTCTCAAACCACAGTTAGAAGAAAAATCTCACCAGTTGCAAACCGAAATTCAGCAGCTAGAAAAACACCAAGCAGAACTAAACGAATCTTTAAATGCAATATCCGAGCAAAAAAGCACTACTCAAATTCATCTTAGCTTGCTACAACAACAATTATTAGAACATCAAGCTAAAAACGATAAAATTAAGCAAGAATTAAGTCAACTGATCGAGCAAAAACAGTATTTATCTTCCGAGAAGCCTACAGATAAAATTCCTGAAGAATGGCAAAATTTTATTTCTCATATTAGCGATTCTGAACTGCAAGTAATTAGAGCAATTATGCAGCAAAGCGATCCTAGTGCAACTATAAAAAAAATCGCTGAAGATAATGTTACTATGCCAGAATTATTAATCGATTCTATTAATGAGTGTGCTTTAGATACTATTGGAGACTTATTAATCGAACCAGGGAGTGATTCTATACCTTTGGGAATTATGGAAGAATATTTAATACAATTAAATAAGATCCTAAACTTAAATAAAACTATATAAATGTCTAATACTAAAATACCCAAACGAGT
>QQTW01004090.1_pt1 | contig 10890 bp, 8 predicted proteins | sample 1904831 | NCBI WGS metagenome assembly QQTW01 (sample SAMN09435610, study PRJNA476489) | Subsurface metagenome, whole genome shotgun sequencing project.
CCATTTAGCATTCCAAGTAACTGACCACTGGGGAGGAGCGACAGTTTCCGGTTGCGGTTGCGATCGCAAAATCTCGTTGTACCCAGCGAGATAACCCTCGGAATAGGGGCAAGTAGCTTCGGCACATATCGGTCGCATTTGGTTAGCTGCGTCGAGCTTACCGTGCGCTACTCCACTGTCATATTCCGCTACCGCTTCCCAATCTAAACGCAGCTGACAACCAGTGGAATCGCCAGCCCACCCTACGGGCTGTTGTGCTTGCTTTGTCGCTGATGAATTTGGTTGTACCTGTTGCTGCTGCGGTTGTGCTGTTGGCGCTGACTCAGAAGAGTGCTGCTGAATCTGCAATCGATGAGCGTGGAAGGTTTCGATGTCGATGGGAATGGCGCGGTGCAGCTGAATTTGATACCACACGGTATCGCCTGCGAGAGCAATGTTGGTGATGTCTGCTGCTGTTAGTTGCTCTGGTGTGCCGTAGGTGCATTCATCCCAACTGAGAACTGCTGCTGCTAGAGCGTAGTCGCGCAGGTACGCTTCGTCTTCAGCAGTAATGCTGCGACTGGGGTTGATGACACTACTTTCTTGAGTGGAAGTGAGTGCAAATGTTTGCTGCTGCTCTTGGCTTGTCCAGGTTTTTGAAGCTAAGATTGGTGAAGTTAGTTTTTGTTGAGTTACCATTGGATTACCTAGTAATAGGAATCAAAGCCTGTGGCGATCGCCCGTCGAAAGTTGACCGCTACAGGCTTTGTAATTTTTTTGGAATTTATTTCTGACATTCTGTAGACAATGGCTGATAAGAAATTCACAGCCACTATCTGTTTCATCAGGAAAACCTTACACCGCAGGGCATCTTCAATCAGCGTTCGGTAGGGTCGAGGAGGTACATTACTGTTCCTCCCCTCCCATTCAAAACCGTGCTTGCACCTTTCAGCGCACACGGCTACTCAACGTGTACTTCCTTGTCAGTATTGGACTTCTGACCTATTAGTCCCCGAAATACGAAAATGTCGCTTTACCCATCCCAGTAGAAGACATAAATTTATTAATTATGTCGAACAAATTGGATGTTTCCTTTTTTCCGTATTTCAATTAGATCTTCACAGGTCTTTTCGTCGTGGCAATGTCGATGTAACAGTTGTAGGTTTTTGTAGTCATCCTTACCGTTTAAAACTCTAGGGATGATATGGTCTACTTCCATTACGTCTTCTTCACGAAAAAACAGGCTGCACCAAGGACATTTACCCTTTTGCCGCATTAGCAACAGTGCCTTGCGAGTGGACAATTCTGGGTGTTTTCCCATTCTTGTACTCCAATAAATCAAATCACCGTCGTAAGGGCTTTTATCGCCTTTAACTTTTACATAGTCATTGCTACTGCAAGCAAACTCACTATGTTTTATTAACCGAAGGGGGTTCGCGTTCCCTTTCCTGGTTGCGAATACCCAATTGTTCCCGCCAATGGTTGTCCAGTATTTGATGTGACCATCATTTACGTTTCCACAGCGGCGTTTTGCCCATCGTCGAAGTTTCAGATATGTGAGTTGGTCTTGTTTGGAGAGTTCTCCAACAGTTTGTGCGTCCGAGTTCTTATAGTAGGAAGTCCATCCCCTTATTACAGGGTTAAGGTCTTTGATTAGTGCCGCTTGGGGCGATGACCCGTGTTTTGTGATGATTCTTCCGACTTCCTCTTGATGCACCCTACTCGCCTTCTGAGATGGGATGATGAGGGTGATGAAACCTAAAATCCTACCGTTCTGCCCTCTGGGACTGCGGTATTTACCAGCGGGGTATTGCTGTACATGATGACCTAAAAAGTCAAATCCAGCAAAACCATCCTCACTGAACTTAGGATTAAGCGTGTGAGTTAGCCTTGTCTTTTCAGGTTTCAACTCCAGGCCAATGCCACTTAACCACTCCAAGATTATCTCTTGGCATCTTTGGACAACGGTTTTGTCTTCGTGAAGTACCACGAAATCATCAGCGTATCGAATCAAGGTTAGGGATTGTATTTTATCCCTTTGTGACATTTTCTTCCCGCTTGGGTATCTCATATCGAGATTTTTGGCATATTCCTTGATTCTTTCTTCTAGACCGTGGAGGGCTATATTTGCCAATAGTGGGGAAATTACTCCTCCCTGTGGCGTTCCCTCAGATGTAGCAGTGAATACTCCTTGGTCGATTACGCCGGATTTTAACCAGGCTTTTATTTGTTGCCTGACTTTACCCGCCATTTTCAGCTTTTGGAGCAGTACTAGGTGGTTGATGCGGTCAAAGCATTTGGCTATATCTGCGTCTAACACATACTTAACCTTTTGCTGTATGCAGTTTTTTATCTGCTTAATCGCATCGTGTCCTGACCTTCCCGGCCTAAATCCATAGCTGTTTGGCTCAAACAAAGCCTCCCATTCTGGTTCTAGAGCGTTTTTCAGTAACGCCTGGAGGGATCGGTCGTACATTGTGGGTATTCCTAGTGGTCGCTTCTCATTTGTTCCAGGTTTTTCTATCCATACTCGTCGTGTTGGTCTAGATTTCCTGGTTATTTTGAGTTGCTTTGCGAGTTCCAGACGTTCTTTTGGGGACAGTGACTTAAAACCATCCACTCCTGCCGTCTTTTTACCCTGATTGTCTTGTGTTACCCGTCGAACCGATAAAACCCTGGCGTACCAGGAACTCATTAGCGTGTTCTGGAGATTGCGGACTGTTTTGACATCACCATTCCGTGAAGCAGCATAGATGCGCGTTTGCAATTGAAAGACATATTTTTCGACTTTAGGCCAATTAATAGCTTTCCATTCCTCTGTTCTTGAGACAGAATTGGACATATTCATTGCTACTTGTACCCCTAGCTTTTACACATTGCGATTCACGTCTGCTTATCCCGGCAGTTACGCCTTCTCTTTTCAAGCAATGACTGTTAATTCAGCCTAGGCTTTTGCTTCTTGAACCATCCTTCCCTCTTGTGGCTTATGGCTGACACCTACCTGTTACCTTAGTCAGGAGCTTACAAGGGGGTTACTTCGTTCCTGATATCCATTGTTAGAGCCTTTAGGGCGTGTTTGTCCACCGGGGGTCTGAGTGGTGCGCTATCTCGGTGGGATAATCCTGATAGTCTCTTACCCTTGTCAGATATTTCTAACCCAGGAGGTAAACTGTAGTTTACGAGCTTATGTCCCCTGGTCCCGCGTTACGGTGGTTGTTACAACACTTTGATTTTTTCTACCCCACGATTTTCCCTCATATCCGTCTACGGCTCCATTTCTAGTATTACTTGCCATTAACTACCATGAAGGCTCGTTTATAGGTCTCTTGCTTGCGGGTAGCGCTTTCAGCTATTACCGCTCTTACCGCTTTCACTCCCGCTTCACAGATTTGATGGTCAGTCTCCTCTGTGGGGACTACCATTGCTGGTAGGCTGTGTGCTTTCGACCCCGCACCGGGGCGTTAGGGCTTGGTTTTTCTAGAGTTACCTCACCTAAATGGACATCAAGTTATCACTGGTAAAGGATTAAAGTGCGAACTTAACCCTTAAGGGTTACTTTACCAATGTCTAAAATCCCCCCGCAGGGCGGGTTTCTTTAGAACGAGTCGCACATCCCCTCGCGGGGCAACCTACGGTGTACTCTCGTCTGGCGGTATCTTCCAAGGGAAGGTTTTCCAGTTCCGCCGCTGTCAAGCCAGCAGTAACTTTGATGCGCGATGTTTGGGTTGTTTTAAGTCTTTGTTTTTGCTGCAAACTCTGATTTTTGGTCAGGGCGAGGCTGTGAAGCCTTTCCTTATCCATGTTTATAGTTTAACTACTTAAGTTTAACTTGTCAAGCGTCACTTTATGAGTTATGTTTAATATGTAACGCGTAACAATTAATGCGTGTTATTTATAACCACATGATTAAGTAGAGTCAATGGAGGTGTTATTCTATGAACTCTATGCTTGTCACTTTGTCTGTTGATATTCCAGGTTTAGGCAACCGAATTAGGCAGCTGAGGGAGGCTAAAAATATGTCTCCAACTCAGTTAGCTGCGTTAGCTGGAATGAGTTCAGCTAACCTTTACCGAATTGAAAGTGAAACTACAAAATCAATTCCCAGAGAAACATTAAAAGCACTCAGCCAAGGGTTAGAAGTGGATCTTGACAAGGAAGTAAAAGCTGCTTTAGCTAAAGCGTTAGCTGAAGATCAGAAAAAATAACAATTTATTGAACTCTTCTTCTTGGGTTTTTTACGGTAGCTTATTACTGAAATTCTTAGACCTAAATAGATAGTAGCGCGCGAATTTATGTGTAGATGTAGTTAATTCCAGAACAAGGAAGCGATGAATTAATAAATTTGACCGTGTTTTGGAATAACTCTAGTCGGAATCGTGGATCTTGGATGACGGTCAAATTTATTTTTTTTGCGCTAGATGTAATGCAGTCCGAACAATAATGAGGAAAGTACGACAATGAATACAAAAAATCTATTAATTCAAGAGATTGAGCAAGTTCCAGAGCCAATACTAGAGGAGGTTCTTGACTTTCTTCGATTTTTGAAAGCGCAACACGAACAGGAAAAGTTAGAAATGCAAACTGATTTGGTGGATGCTCGTGCTGCTTTGAAGGAGGCAAAAGAACAAGGCACTACATCTCTTGCCGCTTTAAAGCAGGAGCTTGATTTATAAAGTATGACTTATGAAGTTGAAATCACACCTGCTGCTAAACGTCAAATTAAAAAGCTAACCAAATCTATTCAACAGTTAATCGTTGAACGGCTGGAGGAATTAGTAGACAACCCGCGTCCTCCTGGCATAGTCAAGATGGAAGGAGAGGAGAATTTATATCGAGTACGAGTAGGTGACTACCGCATTATCTACGAAATTCAAGACAGTGTACTGCTAATTGTTGTAGTCAAAGTCGGGCATCGCGGAAATGTCTACCGCTAAAACTTTTCGAGAAGCAACACTTAACTGACACGAATCAATGTGCGATCGCGTATCCCCATCAAAAGCTACGCGATCGCGAACCCTACCACAACCTAACCAATTAGATGTAGAGGTCATGGTAATGACAATCGTATCTGATTTAGTACTAGTCGAGTCAAAATCAGCCCGTGATAGTCAGTTAGCGCGTTTGTCCCATGACAGCGCGAAAAGCATTCTTCATCGAATCAAGTATTTGTATTTCGTGCTTTGGAAAGGAGTAGGAACTGCCACAACTGCTCAAATGGCAGAATTTTATGAAGTACCTACCGATTCTGTACAGAAGGTAATTCAACGTCATCGGGATGAGCTGGAATCCGATGGAGTGAAAATTGTTAAAGGCAAAGACCTGAAAGCATTATCTAGCTTAGGTATGGACGGCTTGTCCATACCTAATGCTACGACAATTATCACTGTTTGGACACCCCGCGCTGCACTGCGCTTGGGTATGTTGTTGCGGGACTCTACTGTTGCGGCATCAGTACGAACAAGTTTGCTGGATACAGTTGAATATGTTATTCCCGCTTCTGCCCAAGAAATTGAGCGAATGCGGTTGGAGCTTGAGCTTATCCGCGCCAAACAGTACTACCAAGACACCGGACACGCTATTGCTCTTTCTACCAGTCCGGCTATGCTGCAATGGCTCAGAGGAGAAGCACCCCCACCCAAAGAAATTGAGGTGCGCGATCGCTTTGTCGATCCTGCTACTGGACAGGAAGTTGGTAGTTCCAGTGGAAGATCGCTGACTCAACTGATTGCTGATGCTGGATTAAATCCGAAATCAAAGCGCGATCGCCAGCTGATTAAAAAAATTCTAAAAAGTAACGGGTTTGATTATGACCGAGGGCAGCGCTGGGTTAGTGCATCATACCTACGCGAGTATCCAGTATTGCCTGATGAACTGTATCAGCAGGCATTGAAAGTTGTGCTAACTGACCTTGGAGAAAGCAACTCACAACCAAATCTATTCGTGCATTCCTTACAGCAAGCAGCACTTAAAGAGGGCAATACACGGCGTAATCTACAAGGGGAAGAACCAAACTAAACTGCAACGCCTGAAGTATTTTTGACTGCGGCTGAGAAAGTAAGTGCCAAGATAGTTGCTAATGCTAGCTGCTACCAACTGCAAGGCGTAACATAGTCGAGCTACCAGCAGTTTTTGGGGAAATTATAGCTCAAGGCATTTCCTCTTCCAAGTAGCAAGCATATCTAAATCACTCAAACAGGTTTTAGAACTAACGCGATCGCTTTTCGCTGCAACGAGTACGCGCACTCCAAGTCAGTAGCGCTTCGGGTTGCACTTGTTTTGTCATGACTACAAACATAACATTAGAAAAATGTCACAATTCACATCTGCGTTTTTAGGGCAGGTGCAGCATCCAATCAATATTCTCCAAGAATATTTGGCTGCCTTCGGCAATAAGTGCCAAGCTGCGATTCTCTCTTGGCTAGATAATTGGACTAGAACTAAGCGTAAAGAAGAATTGTCGGATTGGGTTTGGCTTGTACTATCTGACCTAGCTGCCGAATTGGGCTACTGTAAGGATACTATTTTTCGCCACCTCCACCATTTAGTTGAGATGGGGGTAATCGAAAGGCAAAGGGCAAAGCGTTGGGCTACTGATAGGGCTTGGAAGTACCGTATTGTTTCCCAGAAGCTAGCCCAGTATATTGGCTTATGCGAAAATCAGACCGTCGATATTACTAAATCAGTACATCGAGAGTCTGAAGATAGTACGTCGATAGTCCAAAACCGTGACAATTACATAGGGTCTAACTCAAGTTCTTCTTATGCTCAACCACAAGCAGAGCCGCCTGCTGTTGAATTAGAAAAAATTGTGGAAAAGCTGGGTGAGCCAACAGATGACGAGATAGGGGACGTTTGCATTCAACTGCGCCGTTTGTCACCTGACATCAGCATTAATCCCCAGGTAAAGAGTGCTATCCGCTCGTTCTGGCATAATGTTCCCTCTGGGCTGGCTAGAGTTAAAAATGCGATCGCCCAGGGATGGTGCAAACAACCTACTGGCGTGTTCGTCCAAACACTCAAAAATGGTGGGATTGGGGACAAAGAGGTAGTAGTGGTTGCTAAAGAGTATCCCCGCCCTACATTGGAGCAGTTGAATCAACTGGGGGAAATGGGCGAGCTAGTGTATACGAAGCTGAATGAGCCAGGATACCCCTCTGTGGTGGCTGTCAATACTGGTAGCGGTGTGTTGCCTTGGTGGGTGGTGCTGGGGGTGGAAGTGGTGTAATTGTAGGTGGAGAAGGTGTGTTCTCGCAACGCTTGGATAATTGCCGAGTCGAATTAACTTTTGCAGGCGTTCCTTTTGTGACTGATTGAGAAAGCCAAGTGCAGGCATAGCCCAAGCTCCCCTGAAGCTTCAAGCTTGGCAGAGTCTTCAAGGAAATTGTACCCCGCGCTTTAGCTTTGAGTACTCTTTCTCTTGCGTTTCAACGCAAGTTGTGACGACTTGTTGTTCAATAGGAACGCCTCCTCGTGTATTTTGATGCTTTCCTTCTCCTGGCTTGCTCCTATATCTGGTTTGGGCGCGTTAGTAGGATAAGCTCCTGCTACTAACTACTTTTGACTACACCCTGTGGCAACCCCCTTTCACTGCGTTAAACTATGACAAAATCCTTACTTGTAATCATGTCAGCCTGCACACCAGTCAAAATTGACAGCACCTCATTGCTGCTATTTAACTGAATCAAAGTGTTTTTGGCATTCGCTTCTGTGCCTTGAGTGATTCGCAGTTGATTGAACGCCAGTCCTCCTGACAAGCCCAGCTTGTCCTCTTTGTCCTTGAAGTCAGTGATAGTATCGGTGCCTGCACCTACAGCTAGGACAAAGCGATCTGCCCCTCTGCCGCCTGTGAGGGCGTCATTGCCTGCACCTCCCCTAAGAACATCATTGCCGTTCATGCCCAAGAGGGTATCGTTGCCAGTGCTACCATCAAGCACATCTTTCCCATTCCCACCGTTGAGATAATCGTCTCCCGCCAAACCTGTGAGGGTATCGCGGCCATTACCGCCCAAGAGGCGGTCGTTACCAGGAGTGCCAGTGAGGGTATTGCTGCCATTGCTACCATTTTCGATTTTTCCGACTGCGACGGTTACCATTGCGGTGGATGTCACGCCGTTTCCATCGGAGATGGTGTATTCAAAGCTGTCGATAAACCCAATACTGCGATTTGATTGGGTAGCTGGGGTATAAACAAGGAAATCGTCAGTGGTGTCACGGAGTGTACCGTTGTTATTCAGAGTAACCATTCCTTTACTGCCTTGAGTGAAGCTATCAATAGCTAAGGCATTACCATCTGGACTACTATCATTGATAAGTACAGGCACGTTCACCGCTTTGTTTTGTTGGGTGGTTGCCGTATCATCTTGGGCAATTGGGGCTTCATTGACAATTGGAGTTTCATCGATTGGTGTCTTAATGGCTGCGATCAGCGCATCAACCACTTCAGAAGCATTAGCCGCGTTAAACGTTTTGCCGCCGGTTGCACTAGCGAGGCTTTCAAAATCGGCGGATGTGGTCGGGTCGTTGCCAATCAGAACAGTAAAGATTTCGACCGGAATTGTAACCGAAGCGCCGTCAGCATTCACCGCCGTCACAGCAAAGCGTGTGGCAGCGAGACCGCTTGTGACGCTGCTGGTTTCGATATCGCCTGCGATCGACATTGACGTGACAAAGCTGTAGCTGGAGAACGAAGCCCCAACGTTGGATGCAAGCTCAAGCACCTGTGCCCGAAGATCAATGTCATTAGGCGGCGCGTCGCCGAACAGGATGATCCGCCGTGCAACCGCTTCTTCTCGCCACTCTCCAGCGCCGCCGGACAGCGCGCGGAGCAGTCCGGCATTTACTGCCTCGGGAAAGTCACCGCCGCCCCCAGCCGAGATGCTGTTGATCGCGTTGAGAGCTGCGGTCTTTCGATCGTCTATCTTCGGCTGATCGGTGAAGGAGAGGAAGGTGTTCGTCGCAGGATCGTTGTATCCGACGACGGCAATCCGAGAATTAAGAAAGCCGCGCTCGCTATCGAAGATCGCATCGATGATGTTACTGGCGTTGGCTTTAATAGCGTCGATGTCATCAAACATGCTGCCAGTTGTGTCTATGACGAAGGCGATGTCCTGCCCTGGCGCAAGATTGATCGATCTGTCCGAAAATTTCGCAACATCAACACCCACAAGCGTGTCGGAATCATCTCGACCTGCGACTTTATCCGAGATCCGAATTGATTCATCTGGTAAAAATTCGATATCATACTCGGACAGTGTGCCTCCGTAAACGGCAGTATCCTTTCCTTCAAAGAGTCCGAACAGAAAAGAACCGCCTACCATAGTGTCATTGCCAGCACCACCGACGAAAATATCGTCGCCAAGACTGCCATCAAGGTTATCGTTACCCTCGCCGCCAAGTAATCGATCGTCTCGATATAAGCCTTTGACGGTATCATCTCCATTACCAGCAATCAAGACAAGTCCGTTGCCAATAAAAGGAGCAAGTAGTGGAGCCCGACTAGTTCCAGGTGGAGGATTATTATAGCTCAAGTCAATATCTGAGGCGACAAGACGATCGGCATCTGGAGATCCATAAATAATAGGTTTGTTCCCGTCAAGAAATTTCGTTACACCATTGTCAAATAATCCATCTACGAAATCATCTTGACCCAACGCTATTTTAGCTGCTGCTTCTGGAGTAGAAACAAACCAATCACCACTTCTATTGAGATCGTCAGCAAAATCTTGCGAGGTGTAGATAGTTCTGGGAATTAAATCGGAATCGCTAAATTTAATATTAACTTTTCGACCGATCCCCCAAGGATCTATAAACGGATTGGCAACGAAGTTAGCTATTCCCGTAAAGCCATCACTCGACACTAAATCGAAATTTTCTGGAACATCTTCTCGAGGGAAGACGGCAAAACTTTCTATTCTTTTACTACCATCAGCTTCAACAATAAATATCGCATCTTCAGAAATTGAAAACTCTATCGAGTTGTATACCCAAACCCGATCAAAATAATCATCAGTACCATTTCCCCAGTTATACTGTTGCATATCCCAACTAAATCTATCCAATCCAGTAATTACTCCTAGTTGTGCTTTGGTATATCTGCCAGGAGGAACTGTTGGCGATGTTAAAAAGGGAGCAAAAAATCGTTGTACTAGAGTAAACTGACTTCCAACAGCAAATCTGCCAGCACCCGTTGCCATAAACTCTACTACACCTACTTCAACCGTTGTAGTAGCATCTTTAGGGCGAATCAAACTTTCATCTGCAAGATTTGTTGGAGTGGTTAATTTTCCGTATAAATATTGATTTGTTATATTGTTTCTATTTAGTTGAAGCATAATTTTTCTCCGATACTTCTGGTTTTATGTCTGAGGAAATTATTATCGAGGTTTACCACAGTTTTGCAAGTAGTTATCAAAACGAACTTTTGTTATTTTGAGCAAACCGTTTTCATTCAAATAACGTACTTTAAAATTAATAACTACAACATCGCCCGAATTATATCCAAGAATGCGATCGAGAAATTTTGCTGGAGGAACTTCATAAGAACCGCCTGGATTGACAAAACAACAATCTGGATACAATGCTATATATTCATCAAAGCTTTTATACTTGATGTGCTTGGGATCTGGGAAGTTTTCTATCGGTAATATATCCCGACTATTTTGGTAATCGAATACTGCTCTAATTTTTTCTTCATTACTTAGGTATCGCTTTTCTGCAAAACAGAACCCAGAATAGTTTAAACTAAAATAAACAGAAAGAATTAACAGCACACCACCGACAAATAATAAACTTTTCAAGTCAGACCTCGATGCTAGTGAGCCGCAGTTATTTCACTATGTTCGGTCGATATATATAGTTTTTGGCGAGTGATGGCTTTACGGGAATAGCTAACTTCGTTGCCAATCCGTTTAT
>QQTW01004091.1_pt1 | contig 10890 bp, 11 predicted proteins | sample 1904831 | NCBI WGS metagenome assembly QQTW01 (sample SAMN09435610, study PRJNA476489) | Subsurface metagenome, whole genome shotgun sequencing project.
TCTATGCTGCCGCCGCCGCAGGCAGCAAGAGCGAGGGTCAGGGCAGGCAGCAAAAGCGTTAAGCGGGTGCGGTTCATTGCCCTACAGCCTAGCGGGTTGTGAGGCCAGCGATATGAAGAAACAGTCCGAACAGGTGGCTGTTGTGGCCCACTGCCCACTCCCAGAGGCCACAGCAGGGGGCCAGATGTGCCACCCTTGAGCATGCTGGCCGCCCTGACCCAATCCATTATTTTTGTAGACACCGAGACAGGGGGCCGTGACCCGTCTCGCCATCCGCTGCTGACGGTGGGACTGGTCACGCTGACCCCAGAAGGTGAGGTGACGCGGCCCCTGCATTTGCGCGTGCAACACGAGCAATATGATGTGGAGCCGGAAGCGATGGCGGTGAACGGCATAGACCTGAGCGCCCACCACGCCGCCGCACAGCCGCCCGAAGCCGTGGCCCAGGCCATCCGCGAGTATGCCGCAGAGGTGGGCCGGGTCGTTCTGGGCGGCCACAACCTGCAATTCGACACCCGCTTTCTGGCCCCGCTGCTCCCCGATCTGGGCCGGGTCTTTCGGCGGGGGCGGGTAGACACCAAGTTGGTGGCCCAGTTTTTGCTGCATTCCGGCCACCTGCCGCGCAAGGTAGGCACCCCGCTGGACCAACTGGTCAAGCACTTTGGTCTGACCTATGCTGCCCACGACGCCCTGGAAGACACGACTGTGACGGCGCGGGTGTATGTGGAACTGTTGAAACTGGTGACAGGAGCGTCCAGGGGTCTATAGGTCAATGAGGGTCGGCGATGGCCTTTCCCGGACCCTCAACCGTACAGGCCACCCGGCTAGAGTGCGTTGACTGCTCAGCCCTACTCACCGCCCGCACTGCGCTGCGTGTCCCGGCCTTCCGGCGTGAGCAATCCGGGCGGCCTGCCCTGTGGGAAACCGGGGCCCGTCAGGTCTACGGTTTCGCGGTCAGGCACGATGTCGCCTTTCATGCCCTGTTGCCCCAGCACAGGCACAAAGGCTTCCATGACTTCTACTTCGCCGTGAACGAGCCATACGTGTGGTTTGCCCGCCGTACTCAGAAAGGCCAGCAGATCATCCTGATCGGCGTGGGCGCTGAATCCACCGATGGTATGCACTTTGGCCCCCACTGCCACGTCTTCGCCCATAATCCGCACCGAATCAGCGCCCTTAACAATCCGCCCGCCGAGGCTGCTGGGCGACTGGTAACTCACGATGACAAGGCTGGTGCTGGGTTTCCAGAGGTGGTGCTTGAGGTGATGCTGGATACGCCCGCCCGTCATCATGCCGTTGCCAGCCAGAATGATGGCGGGGCCGTCGTAGCGGTTGATGCGCTGCGATTCGGCGGCTGTGGGAACCACATGCAGTGTGCTGGGCCGAAAGGGGTCTTCGCCGTTTTGCAGCGCCTGCCGCACCGGCGGAATCAGTTCGTCGCCGTACTCGAAGTATTCGTGCGTGGCCCGCGCCGCCATCGGAGAATCCAGAAATACCGGAACGCGCGGCACCTCTCCGGCGTCCATCAGTTCCTTGAGGGTATACAGGATGGTCTGCGCCCGCTCTATGGCAAAGCTGGGAATCAGGATTTTGCCGCCCAGCCGCACGCTTTCGCGCAGGGCGTCGCGGAATTCGGTCAGGGTGTCGGTCCAGATGCGGTGGGTCCGGTTGGCATAGGTGGTTTCGATGACCACCGCGTCGGCCTCAGGCGGCAGCGTAAAGTCGAGTTGCAGCCCGCTTTCCCGGTTGCCGAGGTCGCCGCTCATGATCAGGCGCCCCTGCGCCGATTCGATCAGCAGGTACGCGCTCCCCAGAATGTGCCCGGCCCGCTGCGGCGTGATGCGGATATCGGCCACGCGCAGGGTATCGCCAAATTCCAGCTGTGGGCGCAGCAACGCCACCGTGCGGTGAACGTCTTCTTCCTCGTACAGCGGCGGCGGCACTTCGTCCTCGCGTCCCTGTCTGCGGGCGCGGCGCACGTCCTGGCGGTAGCCTTCTACCTGCAACCGCGCCGAATCCAGCAGCACCGTTTCGGCCAGTGCGGCAGTGGGTGCCGTGCAGTACACTGGCCCCCGGAAGCCCTGTTTGATCAATATTGGCAGGCGGCCCACATGATCAAGGTGCGCGTGTGTCAGGATCACGGCGTCCAGGTCACGCGGGTCAAAGGGAAAAGCCTCGCGGTTGCGGGCCTCCAGGTCTTCTCCGCCCTGAAACAGTCCGCAGTCGATCAGGAGTTGCCGCGTGCCGCCCGCCGCGTCCAGCGTCAGCAGGTGCATGCTGCCCGTAACTGTGCAGGCCGCGCCCAGACTTTGCATTTTCATGGAGCAAGTCTAGCGGGCCAACCTGACCGTGCGTTCCGTCACAGTTCCAATGGGTCTTTATGCGCCCTTCAGGTTTGGAAAGCTGGGCGGGTGTACGGTCTGGATATGACCCACCTAGAAACCACGTCAACCCGGAGCGGCTTTGCCCGGATCGCTGTCGGCATCGACTTTTCGCCGTCCTCCCGTCACGCCCTGGACGTGGCCCGTACCCGCTTTCCCGGCGCAGACATTCGTTTGCTACACGTTACCGACGCCCGCGTGACCGCCACCCCCGACCTGATGGGCGGCATGACGCCAGCCCTGCCCGATTCCGGCCTGTTGCAAGCTATGGAACACGCCGACGCAGGCCGCCTGAATGAGCTGCTGATGGACAACGAGGATGCCGAATTGTTGATCGGCGACCCCGTGACAGGTTTGCTGGACGCCTCGCAACGGTGGGCCGCCGATCTGTTGGTGGTCGGTACGCACGCCAAAGGCTCGCTGGAGCATTTCTTCCTGGGCAGCACAGCAGAAAAACTGGTGGCCCGCAGCCCTATTCCAGTGCTGACGGTTCGGCTGGGACGGTAACCCCAGGACCCTGGGAGTTTGGGACCTGTCTCACGATTTGCCCGACCTCCTACTTCACTGGGTGGGGAGAGAGGGAGCAGCGCAATCCTCTTTCCTCTATGGCGAACTTTCCGGCGGACTTACAGGCAAAGTTGGCCTCACTGGAACGTCGGTGGGCGTTCCTGCTTCCCCATCCTGAAACTCGCCTGTAATGGTGCCGCCATCGGCTTTGCGGGCCACGACCTCATTGCGGTCCAGGTCGTACAGGATCACTCCGGCACGCAGGATATCGCCGTTCTGCACGCTTTCGGCAGGTTGCTCAGGCGTGCCGATCAGGCGGGCCACGTTCGCAGCGTCGTCGTATTCCACGCGGCCTGCTTTGCTCACGCGCCCGCCTTTACTGGTCAGCACCACGTTCCCCACCAGTATGGTTTTTTCGTCGTCTACATCCACTTCTATGCGCTGGCTGCTTCCCGTCAGCGGGCCGTCGTCGTTGGCGCGGGAAAAGGCAATCGGGCCGTCAATCCGGGCGATGCCGTCCGATTCGTCGTACACCAGCTTTTGCCCGGTCAGCTCGGTTTTGCCCTGCGTGACCCGCACTGTGCCCTGGGTGGGTGCGGGCGTGGCCTCTACGGCGCAGCGGCTCAGGCGATCTGTTTTGCCTTCGGGCGGATTGTCCAGAAACCGGGCAGTTCCGGCACTGGCTTCAATTCGTCCGTCACTGCCTTCCTGCCCTTCTGGCACGTCTTTCTGGGTCACCAGCGCCAGCGGCACGCGAATCACGTTCTGGTCAATGGTGATCTGAATGCCGCCCGCGCCTGTCTCGCTGAATACCAGCAATGTCGGCGCGTCTTCTGGCTCATCTTCTTGCCGTGAGCAGATGGTAAAAATCCCCGTTTCGTCGGTGGTTCCGGTTCGCACAATGCGGATGCGGCGTTCCTTGCCGTCGTCGCCCTTGCGGACCAGTTCCAGCGTGGCGTTTTCGGAGGGGGGAGCAGGCGTGGGGGCAGGCTGAGGTTGGGTGGGTTGAGACTCGGTGGGTTGAGGTTGGGTGAGTTGAACTGCAGTGGGCAAGGGCGCTGGGAGCGTCGTTTGGGCATTTACGCCCCACGTCACGGCGGCCCCCAGCATCAGGGTCAGGCCCACGCCCACTACCGCAAGCCGTTTCATGGGCATCAGCTTACCTGTTGATAGCGCATGAACCTTACTCGCCGCGTAGCTTGAACTGCTCGGCGGGAATCTTGTAGGCGCTGTTCAGGCCACGGACTCGGGCCAGGTCGGTGCGCTGTTCCAGGTAGCCGCTGGCCGGGGCCTTCACGGTCACCTTGCTCTTGCTGTCCACACTCACGGCGTTGCCCACCACGTAGGCCACGTTCTTCTTGTCGTCGTAGAATACAGCGTCGCCCGTGGTGGTCAGCGTGCCCTGCACCAGTTTCACGCCGCCGCGCACATATAGGGTTTTGGCTTTGGTCAGCACCCGCACTTCCTGGCCGGTCATTACCAGGGCCTTCTGGGCACCCTTGGCGGCGCGGGTCAGGCTGGGGCTGCCGGTCAGTTGGGCCAGTTCGCGGTCCTCGTCAAAGATCAGCTTGGCGGCCTTGCCCGTTTGCGTGCCGTTGCTGAGGCCCACATTGCCCGTACTCGTCGAAACATTGTTGTCTACGTCCAGGCTCATCTGGCCTGCCGTGATGCTCACCGTGTCGCCGTCTTCCTTGCTGGCGGGCTGGAAGGTGGCGCTGGCATTGCCGCTCAGCACGCCCTGCCCGGTAGATTCACTGTAGGCCAGCGCAGTGCCTTTGGCGCTCAGGCGGCCCCGTGTGACCTGTACCGTGCCCGTAAAGTTGGCGGTGCGCTTGCCTTTGGCCTCAATCAAGGGGGTTCCGGTGGGCGCGGCCAGTACCGCCTGGGTGGCCTGAATTTGCAGGGTACTCACGGTGGCTTTTACAGGATTGCCGCTAAAGGTCAGCGGTCCGTTGCGCAGGTCGCCGCGTGGCCCGCCCTGAATGGTAATGATGCGCTTGGATGTATCGGCCTGAGCCGCCGCCAGCGTGACGCCCAGCAGGCCCATCAGCAGCAAGTTGCGGTTCAGTTTGGCGGTCTTGGTGGTGAAGTTGGTCATGGTATGGCTCCTCGAATGGTGTTGAGTTTAGAAAGTGACGGCTGGATTTAGATCGGAACTCGTTTGCCGTCTCTGCAAGTTTCGGTGGCGTCCAGATTGGCTGAGTAAGTGGAATTGTCGTTATCTACATCTTCGATGTAAAAATCAAACCTCATCCGAAGCTTCTCCATCCGGCCACTGCTATTGGGAGAGTTGATGACTGCTACTGGCGTAGTGAAGCCATAACCCTGCTCAATTTTCACGGGCAGGGCGGCAGTTCCGGTCAGGTCTATGTCGGCACACTGGGCCACCAGCGTAATACGGGCCTTCTGGGTGGTCATGTTGTCCTGGCTGTCTATGGTCAGGTCGGGGGCCGTCAGGGTGGCGTCCAGCGTCTCGCGTCCGGTGTAAATGCCCGCCGCATTCTTCTCGCGGAGCAGCCGCTTCCCATCCGACAGCCCACTGAGGCGCGTTTCGCCTGCCACCGGGTCACTGGTTACGTTGGCGGCGCGAAACCGCCAGACTGCGCCCTCATCCCGTGCCGGATACAGCGATAAGGCTACGCCCGACAATTTGGCTCCTGTTCCAGCCCCAGCCTGACTCCCGCTGGGCAAGAACGCGAAAATAAGCGCGAACAAGACCAGCGCCGTCAGCGTCCACAACCCAGCTCTCAGCACGCAGGCACTCTACCGTCAGACCTTCATGAGAGTGGTGGGGCCAGCCTGACTGAGGGTGAGACTTGGGGGGAGTGGGCACTGAATGGGGGAAGGTGACCCACTCAGAGATAGAGATTTAACAGCTTTTGCGCTCCTCTTGAGCGGGTGGCTGCGAAGCGGACTGGACGAAGCCAACTGGGGAGGTGGCGCAACCGTTGAAAAGCAGTCTCCATCTTCCGGCCTGCCCTCACTTCACTCCCTGCAACCCACTACCCTGTCTGGGTGATCGATACCCACTGCCACCTCGACTATCTCGACGATCCCGCCTCAGCACGCGGCGAACTGGGCCTGACTGGAATGGTCTGCATCGGCGCGAGTGTGCAGCACGCCCGCAATGCGGTCCAGCTGGCCGAAACCCTGCCCGGCGTGTGGGCCACTGTGGGCATCCACCCCGGCGACAGCGCCGAAGACAGCCTCGAAGCGCGGGCCGAACTGGAAGTGTTGGCCCTGCATCCCCGAGTGGTGGGCATAGGCGAAAGCGGGCTGGACGACTACTGGGACGACATGCAGCGGTCCGCACAGATGGCGGCGTTCGAGTGGCAACTGGACCTGGCGCGGCGGGTGGGCAAGCCGTTGGTAATCCATACCCGCGACAAGGCCGGGGCCGAGTCTGCCCATCTGGGTGTGATGGACATGCTGAACAGTTGGCCCGATGTACCCGTGATTCTGCACTGCTTCAGCGGGCATGCGGGGCTGCTGCACTTTGGGCTGGAACGCGGCCCACACACCTATTTCGGCTTTGCGGGCAACACCACCTACAAAACGGCCCGCGAGATTCAGGCCGCCGCCCAGGCTGTCCCTCTGGGCCGTCTGTTGCTCGAAACCGACGCGCCTTTTCTGGCTCCTGTGCCCAGGCGGGGCAAGCCCAATCGCCCCGGTTATGTGCGCCACACGCTGGAATTCATTGCGGCTCTGCGCGGCCTGGACCCGGATGAACTGGAACGCCTGACCGATGCCAACGCCGAACGCGTGTACGGGATGTATGCCACCCCTGTTGCCGGATAGACTCCGGGCATTCTTTACGCGGATTCAATCCAAGAGCAACTGGGCGGCTGGGCTTCACGGTTGACGCCCCAGAGCTTCGGTATACATGCCCAGATCCGACTGTGCAGCACGCCTTCCTCACTTCACACACTCATCACTAACTGTTTCCATAGGAGTCCCCATGTTCGACGAATTTCTGGTTCATGACCTGCTGGCCCCCGATGAACGCCTGATCCGCCAGAGCGTGCGGGCCTACTGCGACGCCGAATTGATGCCCCAGATTGCCGACTGGTGGGACAGTGGCGACCTGCCCGTGCGTGACCTGATGGCGCAGTTTGGGGGCATGGGCCTGCTGGGGCCGACCACACCCGAACAGTACGGCGGCGCGGGCGTCAGCTACAGCGCATACGGCGCGATGATGTACGAGCTGGAGCGGGTAGACAGCGGCCTGCGGAGTGCCGCCAGCGTGCAGGGCAGCCTCGTGATGTTCCCCATTTTCACCTACGGCACCGATGAACAGCGCGAACGCTATCTGCCGGGCCTGGCCTCCGGCGAACTGATCGGCTGCTTTGGCCTGACCGAACCCGACGGCGGCAGCGACCCCGGCGCAATGCGGGCCCGTGCGCGGCTGGACGGCAACGAGTACGTACTGAACGGCTCCAAAATGTGGATTACCAATTCGCCCGCCGCCGATCTGGCCGTGGTCTGGGCCAAAGACGACGAGGGTGTGATTCGCGGATTTATCGTGCCCACCGACGCGCCGGGGTTTCACGCCCCCAAAATTACGCGCAAGATGAGCCTGCGGGCCAGCGTGACCGGGGAAATCGTACTGGAAGACTGCCGGATTCCGGCGGCCAACCTGCTGCCCGGTAGCGGCGGACTGAAATCACCTTTGTCTTGCCTCACCTCGGCCCGCTTTGGTATCGCCTGGGGCGCACTGGGCGCACTGGAAGCCGTGCTGCAAACCGCGCTGGACTACACCGGCAGTCGCACCACCTTTGGCAAACCCATTGCCGGACGCCAACTGGTGCAGGACAAACTGGTGCGCATGGCCACCGACCACAGCACGGGACTGCTGCTGGCCTGGCGCTTGGGCCAGCTGAAAGACGCAGGCCGCATGAACTTTGCCCAGGTCAGCATGGCGAAACGGAACAATGTCCGCGTGGCCCTGACCGGTGCCCGCCTGGCCCGCGAACTGCTGGGCGGCAACGGCATCACCACCGAATACCCGGTCATTCGCCACATGCTTAACCTCGAAACGGTGGATACCTACGAGGGCACGCACGACATTCACACGCTGATCGTGGGACGGCATCTGACGGGCGTGGGGGCGCTGGAATAACGGCGGGCGTAGGACGTGGGCTATGGATTGGAGCGACAGTGTGGCTCACACCCTACAGGCCCACTTACCACCAGCCCCGCCGCTTGAAGTAATAGGCCAGCGACCCGCCCACCACCGCGAAGCTGGCCCACGCCACCGCGTAACCGTATTTCCACGGCAGTTCGGGCATCTGCTCAAAATTCATGCCCCAGACGCCTGCCAAAAAGGTCAGCGGCAAAAAGATCACGCTCACGGCGGTCAGGGTTCTCATGACCTCGTTCATGCGCTGGCTTTGCAGGCTCAGGTGCAGGGACAGCAGGTTGGTCAGGCTGTCGCGCAGGCTGTCCAGGCGGTTGCTGGCCCGCGAAAAGCTGTCTTGGGCGTCGCGGTAGCGCACCAGATCGGCGGGCGTGCCCTCGGCGTGCCTGCCCAGCAGCGCTGTGGCTTCGCGGCCATCGGTGGCAAGGCGGCGGGCCTGTGCCAGCAGGCGTTTCAGGTCAAAAATGGCTGCCACCGGGTTCTGCCTGTGGCTCCTGAACACCCGTTCTTCAAGGGTTTCGCTGCGGCCTTCGAGCGTGTCGGCCAGCGTAAAAAACGTGTCGGCAGTGTGATCCAGCAGTTCATACGTAATCTCTTGCGCCGTGTTCACACTCTCGCGGCCCACCAGGGACCATACCTGACGGATGGCGTGCGTGCCGTGCGTACTCAGCGTCACTACGGCGCGGGGATAGATAAAAGCGCTCAGGCGCTCGGTAAATTCATCGGGTTCTTCGGGCTTGACAAAGCTCCGGACTGTAATGAAGGTGTGTTCGGGATAGTGTTCGGCGCGTGTCCAGTGGCCCTGTTCCAGCGCGTCTTCCAGGGCCAATTTGTTAATAGGGAAGGCGGCGCGCAGTGTGGCGAGTTCCTCGGGGGTCACGTCATGCACGTCCAGCCAGAGGTCTTGCGTTTCTCCGGCCCACTCGAATGGGCTGCCGTCCAGCCGCTTGGCTTGAATCATGGCCCCAGGGTAGTGGGTTATAGGTTGCGGGAAGTAGGAAGGGCCATCGGGGGAAGATTAATGCTGGGGCTTGACCTGTCTTTTCCCACGGTTCCCAATCCCTTACTCTACCTACCCATGAACACCTGCGCCTGGGTAGCACTTGGCGGTGCGGTGGGCGCAGTGGCCCGCTCCGGCGTGGCGTTGGCCTTCGCGCCGCTGGCAACCCGCCCAGGCTTTCCGCTGGGCATTCTGGTCATCAATGCTGGGATCGTTCCTGCTGGGCCTCACGCTGGCCCTCGTCGGGCGCGGCGTGTGGCCGGAAGTGGCGCGGCTGGCCTTTGGTACGGGCGTGCTGGGCGCGTTGACCACTTTCAGCACCTTGAGCGTAGATATAGACGGCCTGCTGGAGCGCGGAGCAGGCGGGGCAGCTTCAGTCTATGCGCTGGGCAGCGTGGTCCTGGGCGTGCTGGCGGCAGCGGCAGGGCGTGTGGTCGGGGGCAGGTTGTAAAAGCGTCATTTCAAACGCTTTCACGCCTGCCCAAAGTCCAGATCAATCGGTCACCACGCCTTTCCCACTCACCCCTTACCATCCACCACTTCCCGCCGCTGTACTGTAGCGGCACTCATCATGACCGGACGCAAACGCCGCACCAAAACCGAACCCACGCGCCCGCCCGAACAGTTCCTGGACCTGGCCGACGTACTGACCTACGTGGGTCAGGTCATTGCGCGGGGCGTGCCGGGAGCCATCTGGGTGCGGGCCGAAATTGCCAGCCTCACAGACCGCCGCCACCTGTACATAGATCTGGTGCAACTGGGTGAGGAAGGCGAAATTGCCAAATGCCGCGCCACTGTCTGGGCACGCGAACGCTTTGCGCTGGAAGGCAAATTCCGCCGCGCCACTGGGGGAACGTTTACGGCGGGTCTGAAAGTGCTGCTGTTCTGCACCGCCGAATTCCATCCGCAGTACGGCTTCTCGCTGAATGTGCTGGATGTCTCGCCCGAATTTACGCTGGGCGACGCGGCGGTACGGCTGGATGCCCTCCGAGAACAATTGGTGCGCGAGGGCGTATACGGCCTGAACCGGTTGCTGCCCGCGCCCACCGATTTTGGCCGCGTGGCCGTCATCAGTCCAGAAGGGGCGGCGGGTCTGGGCGACTTCCGGCGCGAGACAGACCGCCTGGAGGCCGCTGGCGTCGTGGACTTCATCTATCTGGAAGCCACCTTTCAGGGCCGGGACGCCTCGGGCAGTCTGACGCGGGCCATTGCACAGGCGCGGGCTGCCCACCTGGAGGCCTCGCTGGACGCGCTGGTGGTCATCCGGGGCGGCGGGGCCGTGACCGATCTGGCGTGGCTGAACGATCTGGACGTGACCCGTGCGCTGGCGACTTTTCCGGCCCCAGTCATTACTGGTCTGGGTCACGCCCGCGACGATACCCTGCCCGACGAAGTGGCCCACACCCGCACTGACACCCCCAGCAAAGCCGCCGCGCTGATCGTGGGTGTGGTGGCCGCCGCCGCTGCACAGGCCCAGGAAGACGCCCGCAGTATCCGCGTCATTGCCCGCGACATTCTGGTCGACGCTGCCGCCGCCGCAGAATGGGCACTTGACCGCACCCGCACCGCTGCCCTGCGCCAAGCCGACGCCGCCCATGCCCACACCGACGCCTTGATGCGCCAAGCGTTGGGCCTCACACCCGCCCGCACCCTGCAACGCGGCTACGCACTGGTACGCAACGCGGCAGGCCAGCCCATCACCCGCGCCGCCCAGATCGGCTCCAGCGAACGCCTTACGCTGGAATTTCAGGATGGGGAGCGGGATGTGGTGAGTGGATCGTAGAACGTGGATCGTGGTGATATGAACTGGAGTTCCAGAGTTGTTTCTAAAGCTCAGAACCAAGAACTTTGACGCCTACGCCCGT
>QQTW01004092.1_pt1 | contig 10889 bp, 17 predicted proteins | sample 1904831 | NCBI WGS metagenome assembly QQTW01 (sample SAMN09435610, study PRJNA476489) | Subsurface metagenome, whole genome shotgun sequencing project.
CACGGATGACGAAGGAACATAAAGAAAATATCATGCGGACGGCAAGGCGGTTAAACTTGCCGGATGATGATGTGCTGTTTCTGTATATTGGCGCGGTAGAGTATACAGTGCAGTTGTGTGAAGATGTCTTGGGCGGGATAAGCACGGAGCGGCAATCAATTGAGCAGTCATCCCAATCAATTCAGCATCATCACCAAAAGCTTTCTCAAAATCTGAGCGACTCTTTGATTCGAGCAGGTAGAGATATTGTGTCAGAGATTCAAAGCTCTGGCAGTGCTGCCACCTCAGCCATAGCTGAAGCTAATACGGAGGTGCTAAACCGTTCTAGGGCAGCAGTAACAGAAGCGACTGAACTTAAAGACCAATTGATGGCATTGCGCGCCATTATCGAGACTGACAGAGAAACGAATGAAAATGTTTTAAAAGCTTTATTAAGGAAGATTGGAGAAATTACAAGAAAGCTAGAGACCACGCAGAAACAAATTAATGATTCTCACACAGCGCTCGAATCGCTTCAGCAAAATACCAAGTGGATTAAATTGGCTGAGTGGTTTTCGCCACTAACTGCTCTGGGATTGGCGGCGATAGCTGGGGCGGCAGTCTGGGGATGGGGCTTGCATATGTACTGGGGGGAGGCGGAGAAGTACTTAACAATAGTGAGGAAAAATCAAGCAGCATTTAACCGCTGCTTTACGCCTGACGGGTACATGAAGCCAGGGATTATCTGTACAGTGGGGACGGAAAAGAAAAAATAATTGAGTAGAATTGATCAGAAATGCACGAATTAAATGCTTGATATTAGGGATTAGAGAATACTGTGCCTAAAGCCGAGGTTTTGACTATCTTTCTTGCTTCGCCTGGTGATGTGGAAGCCGAACGTGAGCAAGCCCGCCAGGTCATTCAAGAGATAAACCGCACTATCGGGCAAGACAAAGAGGTTCGCTTCGACGTAGTGGGCTGGGAGACTAACGCCTATCCATCTTATGGAAGCGATGGGCAAGATATTATTAACCAACAGATTGCAGATATGGCAAAATACGATCTGTTCTTGGGTATTTTGTGGAACAGATTTGGGCAGCCGACACCGCGTGCAGGCTCAGGTACAGAAGAAGAATTCGACCGAGCAGCCGCCTCCTACTCACAAACGGGGCGACCAAACATCATGTTCTACTTCAACCAAACCCCGTCCAACCTAACTTCCCTTCGGGACACAGAACAAAAAATGAAGGTTTTGCAGTTCAAGGAAAAGGTGCATCCAGTTCCACGGACATTTATCAAGCTGGTTGATTCGGCGTACAGTAACGACACCCGAACCGCCTACACCTTCATCTGCTATAAAGCTGCCTTCTGCCCCTCCTAGTGAGTTTATAAAAAAACAGGAAAGCATTAGTGATTCGGGAATGTGGGTTCTGCTACGCAGCAGTTTTTTTGAAGCGGAATCTGTAGAGGAGAAAAGTAATAGAATTATTGTTGTCCAGATCGCGCCGCGAAGTACAGAGGATGATGCTGAATTAAAGACATTGCAAATCAGCGTTAATAGTCGGGAGGAACCTATTCCCTATGCCCATCAGAACTCGGCGGGTATTGCGAAGGTAATCTCAGCAGAGCGTCGCTCAGTAGCGGGACAGGCGCAGTGGACAATCACACTTCAGCTAGAAGAGAACCGTGGTAACAACTTTACTGAGATCTCTTATAACCAGCTTTCTCCCGATCAAATTGCAACATTAAGAGCGCGGTTTATACTCTTGAATGAGGCTCCGCAAGTCGGGAGTAGCAGCCAAGGCTTGCCTAGAAGCACTATGGATGAGACAATGTTGCGCTCATTTGTCAGTGGAATTGACACACGGGTAAAAGTTGCAGATAGTGCTTTTCCAAAGCTATGGCAACAGTTTGAGGGGCAACCAGAGCAATTTCTGCCTCTTGCGCGTTTGTGGGCTATATTTTACCTCATCAATAGCCAAACGTGTGAATATATTTTGGAGTTGACATTGAAATTTTTACAAGGAAGTAATCTTTATGTGCGTTTTCGAGGTCGCAGGCACAAAAGCTACGTCAACCAAGATGCAACTGTTATCTATGTAGAAGGCGATTGCGATTTGTCTGCCAAGTCTTCTTGAATTGGGTTGAGCCAAGATCCACGTAAGAAAGTCTGAAAAGGCTCGATTTTTGGCGTTGCGGAAAGGGTAATGATTTTTAAACTGCTATTTACGAAGGAATTAGAGTTTCAAATTCCATATTTGTAAGTTTTCATTATGGAATCAGCAACACCAGTTTATCTGGACTTTACGCTCCCTATAGCAGCTTCAAACCGTGCCATCTAAACCTACCCATTCTGCATTGGCAGTCAAATTTGACTGTAGGGAAAGCTTTGTCTGGTACAGCAGGGAAGGAATCAGCCAATGAATGAACAAGAGCAACCCCAGCGCGAAACTTTTATAAGTTTGCAAGTGTGAATCATCTATAAGTGAGCAAGAGTTGGAACGATCATGCCCTCTGGGATACGGTTTGCCGTCGCGCAAGTGGGCGGCGCGGCTACAATGCGCATTGAAAATTCATCGCAGCCTGGCGGCGAGTGCAAGTCTTTGGTCTGCTATGTAGAGTGGGGGCTTGGACATGGTACCCAAGTTCGTATAGCTCAACAGTTGGGAGTTAGCTAGGCAACGATCAGCCGAGATATTGCACTGTTAATGGCTAGTTCTAAACCCTGCCCTTGCTGCGGGTGCTGGCTTCATCAGTTGCATAGCGGCGGCGGCGGTACTGACGGACAAGCGGAACGTTATTAGAAGATCTCCTCATTGATAATCTGCGATCGCTCTTCAGCAGCAGCGAAAAATCAGAATTTAAAGAGGTAGTCGCCTAAGCTTTGCTTGATACATAATCAGGAAATGCTTTGGCAGAACAAAACTGCTCTCATTAACTATTTCAGCCGTATCAAAAAAAGGTAGCTGTTTTCAGTTGAGCGCGCGCGCGCACAGTACGCCAAAATTTTGTGCAAGTTTTTTTGGCCGCCAGAATGGGGAGGCAGCCTCCCCAAACCCCACCGGAAAAATTTGTAGGCACATTACTCTATTTTTGGGCAACACTTTGCTCGACATTTTCAAACGCCAACTTAGTGACACTTCTGTGCCAAAAATGTGGCAGAAAGTCGGCATAACTTGGCAAGCTAAACGAAGTTTTAGAGATTGTTGATAATTCGATGCAATAGACTGAAAAGTGATGCCGCAAATTGTCCGCAACTTGCCAACAATTTGTCATCAACTTGTCACTAACTCGCCGTAACTTGTCCGCATTTCTGCCATCAGAGCAATTTTCTCTTCATCCATAAATTAGGACTAATTGCCTGAAACTATTGCAATAATTGCGTTCTGGCTTGGCAGATGTTATTAAATACTCCCACCTCTAACCAGCCTAATTCCTGAGAAATCTTATTGAGAATTGATGAGAAATTGCTCTCACTTAATACCAGTATCTACTCGTATTTAATGTAGATTTACTTCTAGCTTTGTTGACATTTCAAAAGCAGATCGCAGCCTGAGCCAGAGCGTTTCTGCAATGTCCCGCGCATTAGGTATTCACTAATCTTTTAGATAATATGCTGCGAGATACCAGAGCTATTACAAGAAATTCAAAGCAACTGATAGCGAGCTTTAGCCGCCTCAGCTAAAGCGTCCAAGTACTCGCAAGTGTGTTGTAGTTCAAAAGTATTGTCGTCCCCTTTGTTGTGATTGCATCGCCAACACATGATTTGCAGGTTGGTGTAGTCAAACATTTTTTCAGGGCAACGAGCTTTGTTAGTCTTGTGGTCTAAAGTGACATAGTTCGGGTGAAAGTAAACACCTCCAGCTCGATTGATAACTTTCTTTCCCTGTTTGTCCACATACTCATAGCCGAGATGGAGGGCCGCCTGTTTTGACAGCGTGCTATGAATATCTTTACCGTGTGCCATTTTCTGACCGCAGTAGGGACAAGGCTTACTGCTGTACATTGCACGATAGGCATTGGGACTAATCAGACCATGTTTGGGATGCTCGATTATAGCTAGATTCTGGCTGGCGTTCCAAACATCAGCAATCTCACTCGCTTTATATAAAGTCTTAAGCTTTGACTTATTTAATATAGCCATCGTTACTAATTACAAAAGTGGATATTTGGCTAAAGCTTCATCTGCTAGTTGGTCAAAATATTGTTGATTTTTATTTAGACTCTTAATGGCGGTTTGAGCCTGGTGTTTCGCTCGCTCGGCTTCAAGAATTGATAGCCCGATTGCACCAATAATGTCACCTTTACGAAGTTTATACTCAAATAAGTTAGGGGGAGGGGTATCAATTTTTAAGACGATGTTCCAAGACTTTTGAACGTTCTGCCAGCCAACGTTGCTATAACCTTGTTGGCGAGCTTTCTTTCGTTGATTCTTAGTTAGCTTGTTGAAATGCTCTGTATTCCGTTTTTGCCATTCTCGGTAATTCATCGCTTCAATTAGTTTCATTTCAACTAGCTTTATTAATATGAGTTTGAACGGAGTTGCTGATTTGATGCCAGTTATTTAGTCCGTAGTTATCACTTATGTGATTTTGGATAAATGTCAATTGCTTTCGGAGGGAATCGTTTGTGTCCTCCAGATTATGAATTGTTGTATTAGCTTCAGAAGTTTGCTCTTGAATGCGCTGTTTCAGCTCGTCAATTGTATTTTTCAAGTCAGTAATAGCTTGATTGTAGTCATTTTTGTCAACTAAGTCTTTCTCCAACAAGGTTTGCTTGCGGTCTTGTCCATTCCTTGACAAGGCATTAATTAACCACTGCCCTGCTAGGTAAATCTCAGAGTTTTTGATATTGTCAATAAAGTGCTTCAGCTTGGCGTTAGCATCTGCTGTCTTTTGACCTTGGCAGTAGCGGTTGTAAGTGTTAGCGGATTTAATCAGCAAAAACACTTCTAGGCTGTTAGCAGCTTCAACGACTTGCTCATCAGTCATTTTCGCTTCTAAGGCATACTGAGCAACACCAGACGCTTTGCTAATTCTACTTATCAATCTTTGGCGCTCTTTTTTGCTTAGCTCCATCTTCTCACCTCATTACCTTTTCTAATAAATGACACAGAATTCTAAAACTATTACTTAAACTTCTTACATTAAAATTTTTCAAGCATCTCTCGTAACTCAGCGCTGGCAACTAATAGATTGATTGCCATGCGCGGCAATCGAAACGTATACCCATGAATTTTCAGGACAAGTTTCAACGGCATTGTCTCTCCTAATTGTCATAGTATTAGAAATAACACAACTCTTAAAATTAGCTTTTTCATCAAAAAATATAGAATAACCTTGCTTGCATGAAAAAGCTAAGCTTCCTGTTGCTATATCAACATAATTTTCAATAGTGCAACTTTCAACTGACCCATTTGGGAAATAATTAACAGTGCCTCCTTTACAAGGCAATGCTGCTTGAGCTGGCAGAGAAGAACTTAAGCAGTTTATTGTAACTAGCCCTAATGATGAGCCAACAGCTGCAAAATATTTGAGGCAAGATTTACTCAACATAAAATCAAGTAGGAATTAATAGTAGTATTCGCAGCTAAGTAGCGCACTCCTTTATCTTGCCTTCAGCAATAAATGAGCGGGTTTAGTGAGTGTGAAAAATTGCATGAAGAGTTGACGAACGCTTACGCATTCAAACACGGTTTAGGTATCAGATATCCTAAGTAGAAATCAGTACGTTTAGCTTATAGCTAATGAATTTGAGCAAGTCTATCGAATGCCAAAACGCCTCTAGAATAGTCTCTAAAGGCGTGATGTCTGTTAATTTATAAAGCTAAAAATAGTTATCTTCCGTATATATACAAAGCTTAAGTGGTAGATTCAGCTTTCGGGTAAAGAACGCATGAATCTGGACTCGAATTTTATGAAAAGAGCGTTAACTGAGTTGATCACAAAGCAATAGTGTAATTGTTAAGCCTCCTGATAGAAGTAGTTTGGCTCCTGATTTATTCATGCTTTTATCTTGCCTTGTGCATGATTTTAATGCCCCAGTGCGATCGCGGAAACTGTAGTGTTCAATCTCAATGAAAGTGCTGCCTTCGTTTACGCTTGTGCGAAGAGCGCACATCGTCAAACTATACTCATGTACTTATGGTAATAAAGGCTACTCCTTAATTTGAGTAATTCTTTGGGCGGTAGCCAAATCTTCATGCAAATCTTGATAGTTTCTAAACCTTACAAGTAATTACAAAAGCCAGTATAGAAGAGTCACTTTATTCAGCCACTATGCTGAAATCTACTTCTTCTAGTGCTGCACCGACAGCTGTTATTACCACAAGAGCCACTACCACTTTGCCTGCTCCAGATGCAATTAACAACTATTGGATAGGCACGACAATCACACTTGTTCCATATGTTCTGATTTCTGCGATTGGTGTGCTATTGGTAGTTTTGTTCCACCTAGTTAGAAACCAGCAGCAATTAAGCCAACCCAAGAAGCATCAGCGCCGACAACGAGCGCAATCTAAAGCTAGGGTTCCGCAAGGTCAGGTTAACCGAGAACTAGAAAGCAAATTGTTGCTTCTTCTAAATCACGAGCGGGGTACTGCTGAGCGTCTAGTGCATCTGGCAATGCAGCATAAACCTGGGCAGACTGAAAGATGGTATTTGGAGAAAGTGATTTGGGATCTAGAACGTGACAGAAGCTAGCAAAATTTTCCTAACGGGTTTGACTCTGAGCTAATCAAAACCAGATCGCAGCCACAGCATTACGCTTCTGCTCTGGCGAAACTTCCAAGTAGCGCTGCAATGTCCCCAAGTCATTGTGACCGGATATCTCTTGAATCACCCGCAAGGGAATACCGCTACTTGACATCATCGTGAGGGCAGTCCTTCTAAAACTGTGAGTGCTGACCCCCTCCAATCCAACCCGAAAGCTTGCAGACTTTAAAATCTTGTCTGCCATGAACCGAGTCAATGTAAGAGTACGCCCCCGCATTCCTGGGAACAATGCCCCTGGTTTGACTGGCTGGTACAGGGCAAGCAGTTTCGCCAGGTCTGGGTGGAGATCTACCACGCGGGTTTTCAGCTTGCCTTTGGTGGTAGACTTTCTAAAAGTCAAAGTTTCGCCTTTGATATCCGTTGTCTGGAGTGCCAGCGCTTCGGACACTCGACAGCCAGTAAATAAGCAGATGCCAAACAAAGCGCGATCGCGATCGGAGCGCAATCCGTCAGTAAATAGCCGCCTCAATTCGTCTGGGGTGAGAATTTTACCCTGTCCGTTTCCTGCTACTTTCATTGGACTCATCTTGCACGTATCAGTAGATTACACGAAATCGGTATTTCGTGGAATACTAGGCTAAAAGTATTGATTTACTGTCGTCTAACTGCACTCATCAACTTTACTTAACCCCGGTTCTCGCATTGCTTGATGAATTTTGCTTATGATATCGCTGCTATCGACGATTGCATCTATAATCGGCTACCTTTGAGCAGTTATTGATAGCAGGGTGATCTGGGATGGCAGAGTCACCGATGGTCGGGGCTAGAGTGCCGCAAGAATGGCAGCAACAAATTAGCGCGATAGCTCTAGCATCTGGCCGCAAGGAAGCGGAGGTAATCAGGGAGGCGGCCCAATATCTAGGTAAAACCGACCCAGGTAGCATCAAGTTCGCGATCGCGAATCTTGAAGATCGAGTGGCGGATTTAGAGCAGAAATTAACTGGTCCAGGGAGATCGTCTTCTTGATGCAAGGATTTAACATCCACTGTCTAGTTTGCAGTCGCAACTACTTAATGGTTGTTTTTTACAGTCATGCCAAAAACTGGCAATTTCGGATAGTTACGCCTGATGGCTGCACAAGAGGCGAGGAAAAGGTTTACTACAGCGCTGAAGCGGCTTCTGATGCTGCAAGAAGTTGGCTCAAAGCTTAGAAGCGATCGCTTCCGGTTGCTCTTTAAGCTGAAGTAGTGCGCTTTTGCTCTAGGTCAGTATCTAGGTAAAACCGATCTTCGTAGCGTCAAGCTCACGATTGCTGACTTGCAGGATAGAGTAGCCAATGTGGAGCGGAAGCTCGCCTCTTTGGAATGAAATTAAAACAATAAAGTTTTGGAAGATTACTTGTGTTTCTCATGGATGGAGGCTAAAGGTTTTGAGTAACCATAAACCAACACTTTCAAAAGTGGCTGAATGGCTAGAAAACTACTGGCCAAATTTACTAATTTGGATAGGAGGAACTGGTTTAGCCCTCTCAGGAATATGGACAGTAGTAGAAAAAGAAAAGTTAAATTTCTTCCGCTCGCCTACAGGTCTTATATTTATAGGTTCAGCCCTATCAACTGCTGTTGGGGGGCGTGAAGTTTTGAAAGAAAAAGAGAGAGCCAAAAAATTACATTTAGAAGATAAAGGGAGGGTTAAAACATTACAGAAAGAAGTGGCAAGATTAGAAGAACTATTAGGGGAAGTAGAAAAAGACTATTTTAAAACTTTTGAAATTCAGCTTGAAGCTTTATATAAAAGTTTAAATTTTTCAGGCACAGAAAGAATCAGCATTTACAGGCATAATGGACAGCATTTTCTCCTACTAGGTCGTTATTCAAAAAACCCTAACTATAGTAAAAGAGGTCGAGCGATTTATTTTGATTATGAAGGTTGTATTGGCGAAGCTTGGGATAAAGGAAAAGCTTGTGATTACAATATACCGGATTCGATAACAAATGAAACTGGATATCTTCAACGTATGAAAAGTAGATGGGGACTTCATGAAAATATTGTTCAAAAATTTACTATGAAAAGTCGTAGCTTTGCTGCTTACGCAATAGATAATTTTCAAATCCCTCTCAAAAGAACTGCTGTTATTGTTTTTGAAAGTTTGGAACCACAGAGAATAAATAACAGTAATTTACAAGGTGTACTGACTAATGATAATCTGCTAGTAATACGTCAACTTTTAGAGACCATGAAACCCTTAGAGCCTTCACCAATTAAGGCAGAGCAGGAGGGATATTAAATGCCAGAATTAAAAGATGTGTTGACATACATCTATAATAGTTATCCTTACAAAGATAAGCTTTCTAAAGCTAGATTAGTAAAAATGCTCTATTTAGTAGACTGGCGATCTGCTATTACTAAAGGAAAACAATTAACTCTTATTTCATGGAAGTTCAGTGAAATAGGCCCTACTCCTGAAAATTTGGAAGAAGAAATTTCTCTCCCTGATGAAACCAAACTCAATTTTTTAATAGATTTTAGCTATCCTTCACTAACAAGCGAAGACAAAGAAATAATTAATCATGTAATAGAGACAACTTCTGAAAAAAGTTGGGATAGTTTCATAAGTCTTATTTACTCAACATTCCCAATTTTCACTCAGCCTCGATTTGCCAAATTGAACTTAGTAAAATTGGCTGAAACATATAAAGATATACAAACAGAATTAGCATGGGCTGCCAAAATTAATTCTGACACTAATACTCATTGACTTTACGATTTGCAAAAGTTGTGACGCATCGGCTAACCATTGTTAGATTATGTCGAACACTGAATCCCGGCCTAATCAACCGCTCGCAACCCCATCTACTGAGCCAGACCCGGAGGCGCTAGATACCAAGCTTGATGAGCCAATTGGTGCAATTTCCGATGATGACACTACTGCCGAAAACGTTGGCAGTCCAATCGAAGATGAGGGAAGCAAAGCTACCGATATCGATGAGTTGTGAAATTTTCACTACCGTCTTTGCTTCAATCCTCAAATCGCAGCCAGCGCACTGAATTATCCTTCGGGTTGGCCTTCCTGCGGGTATCCAAATCTGCCACCAATCCCAGCCTCTCTAACTCAGGTGGCATTCTACCAGTGGCAATCAGATCGGCAAGCCAGCGGCGAAATGTCACCTGGCTTTTCTCTAGTCCTCGTGACGACGCAATCCGGTAAGCCTCGCCAGCAACTAACCACTCACTCAATTGGTTTGTAAAAGTGGGAGAATCCTCCGCCGTTTCTTCAGGGGGTGTTAGTGCCGACGCGCTAAGGAGTTGCTCCTGCTGCTTGAGAGGTGCGGCGGAATCTCTCAAGCGCTTAACTCCCCCAACTCTGACTCTAAAGCTGCTAACTTCGCCTGAATCGAAACTAATTTTTCCTCTACCAAGCCAACTATACGCGACTCTATTTCCGTATTTGTTGACGATGTATACAAAATGTCAACGTTGTCAACAGAAGGGCGGAAGTAAGCTTCAAGGGCATCGAGCAATACTTGGGAGCGGTTAGGTTCCCCGCGACGGGAAGGATAGCGTTCAATTGCCAATTTATCTATAGCTTCAAGTAACTCCAGCGAAACTCGCACCGAAATGACTTTTGATTCTGCCATTTTCTGTTTTTGTAAACAATGTCAACAGCAGTGTAGAAGTAATATTGCCATTATGTCAACGTTGTATACAAACTGTAAACATAGCCTTGTACGGCATCAGCATTTTGTCTATTTTGTTTACAGTTTGTATACAGCTAGAGAATCACGGATGTTTTGTTCTGGTTTTGCTCAGTTGCTCCGGTGTTAACCGGAGCAACTTCACCATTTCTGGTGTTAAATACATCCAGTTGCTCACGCTGCTTTGCATCCTTCCAGCAATCCCCACTTTTGTTAATTGTTCGCTCGTCAGATCGTCAAACTTGATGTAAATTGTGCCTTCCATATGTTTTCTCCACAGATATGTTCGCTCTCCCCACAAGAAAACCCCGACTTTTTGAGCCGGGGGAATCCCATCAGGATGCGTCTCCGTCGTGATGGTTTACTCTTTCAGTTTTGCACTTATACATGACTGCATAAGTCATGTCGGTTAGACATATAGCTCTATAGGTGAGTCACAGATAAATAACACGCTTCACCTATAAGGAGATTATATGCATACTTATTTAGGGTCAATTTTCAC
>QQTW01004093.1_pt1 | contig 10888 bp, 12 predicted proteins | sample 1904831 | NCBI WGS metagenome assembly QQTW01 (sample SAMN09435610, study PRJNA476489) | Subsurface metagenome, whole genome shotgun sequencing project.
CTTTCTCTCCAGAAATGGAAGCGGATTGGTGGCTGAGCGTTCGATCTGTGTTGAGCAGCTCGTCGATGTCGATTTTGCGACATCGCTCGCAGAGAGTAGAGGCACGCCCTTGGAGGAGGTTGCTGGTTTGGTCCATGTTGCAAATTGGCCGTAGATGCCGAAGATCAATCGCGAGAGATCGTGTAAGGCCTCATATCAGGCGCGACATCAGGTGGGTCTCAGTAAAACAACTCAGTGATCGATTGCATTGCCGCTGGCCAGGCTGCAGGGCGGAATCAGCCCAGACGCCTGCTACATCTGCCTGGTTAGCTCCGAGAAAGATGTCCTTGGGCATACCTGTTGGTACTCAGCCTTATTCCACTGCCTGCGAGGGCTATACTTCAAACCTAATATCGACCGCTGCGCTCAGAAACATATGCATGTGCAGTCACCGGGAACCAAAAAACAACTACTATGTACGTACATAGAGGCTCCCTGCTTATTGGTGAAGACTCATGTGGTGTTGAGTAGTGCCGAGTATGTTTGGAAACCCTGTGATGAAAGTCGCGCTCCGCCCGGTGGAGTCTATCAAACCAACGTTTATCGCGTGGTAAAGGTGGAGCCTCTGCCAAGTCTAAGCTCCGTAGCAGAAGCTGTTGGGCCGGCCTTTTAGTTTCTTGACAGCATCTCTAGGACTATTTTATATGAAATAGAAAGTTGTTTTCCTTTCTCCTTGGGTACGAGCAGCTCCCATCGCAACGAGGAGTATGAACACTTGGGTTGGTTGAAGATGCACTCATCAATGCCCTTTTATAGTGATGGTACAATGGCTCGTATTCGATACCTACTGCTGACGGATCTGCTCGTAAGAGGTCTAGAGCATCGCGAATCATTTGTTCAAGTATATTGGAGTCAACCCCGTTCGGTTCTCCACATTCTTGGCACTGGTTTCGTACGAGCTCCTCAGTTATGAGCCCTCTCGTCCTCAATGCTTGATGTACTGGATAAGTGAAGCCATAATCCAGGTGCAGCTTCAATATGTAGTACCGATGGAGTGCAAGGCAGCGGTGCCACATGTTCCATGGGTAGGAGCGGACTACGAACAGTTGTACTGCATCGAGATTCGCCTCTGGCTTCAGACCAAGTGTGATCTCAAGACACTCCGCTACCATGTTGGCGATATCTCGCGTTGCCTGGCCGTGCAGTTCTGTCGATGTGGGACATGCGATGTTACCAACACCGCGAGCTGGAGCACCGGTGTAGGGAGGAACTTGATGACCAGAAGTTCCTTCGAAGTCCGATTATCGGTCTCATGCACGAAGAATGCAGAATCCATCCTGGAAGTGACTCGTTCGTCATTCTCTTCCCGATACAATCTGGCATCTCGAGGCATTCTTTTCAGGACGTCAACAGCCCTGTGGGCCAAGTCCAGCTCTGGCAATAGGGAGATGGTGATCTTGAATTCAGCCAAGCGCCGAATCGCATCATCCAGCTTTCTGATATGATCAGAAGGCTCTTTGGCCGCGTCCAGCAGCATACGGCAGAATATGCCATTTCCACTGGGGCAACGATCATCCAAACGCTGTTGCTCAGAGGTCTTTGATTCCGATTCATCGGCAAGGCTTTCTCCTCCGCATATAAATTCCTCGTATAGGCCTGTGCTGTTGTTCCCAGATGGCTGCGATGCTTCCTAGATAACATTCAGGACGCGTTTGTGATTGGCATTGGTATCAAAGGATCGGTCAATAGCTGCTTCCATGGATTGAATAACGCGAATCCAAGGCTAACATCATTAAATAATTGTGATAAATGCTTAGAGGGACGAAGATGCTCCTTTGTTGTCAAGACGTCTATCGTCGGATAACCGAAGATTAACCGGCGGCACGACATTCACACCACCCATGACCAGCCACAACGCAGGCACACGATAATGCTCCGTACTGCGTCAAACTCCTTCGCGTGGAGTGCTGCAATCATGGAAAGCTTTGACTTCACTCACCTCTTCTAAATCACTACAAAGCTAAGGTCGAATCCCATTCACTTACGCGACTCCAGCTTCACATCAGCCAGACATGGCTACCTCACCACCTCAACACACATCCTCTCCCACAATGCCCGCTCTAACTCTCACCCTCCCCAAAAAGCGTCCTTCAATCGGCGCACCAGCCGGCAGCACCGCCAAGCGCCGGAAACCATCCACAGCATCCACCTCGACGCACCCTCTACGACAGACGTCCTTTCCCCCCGAGGCCAACGGCAGCGCGGCCTTCTCGCGATCCCCGAGCGTCGAGTCGTCCATCGCCGGCGGCAGCATCGTCGGCGGTCGCAAGCGCGGCAAGCCGGCGGGAGATGCGCGCAGCGTGGCTGGTGGGAAGGCCGGCAGTGCGGGCGGAACCGCGGCGGGGAGTCTGAAAGCTGGAGATGCGGGGGATGGGGAGGGCGAGGAGGACGAGGATGAGGGAGGAGCGGTGGATACGGTTATGGAGGGGACGGGGAAGATGGATGAGGCGGCTATGAAGCAGGAGAAGGAGCACTTGAGGTGAGTTACAGGAAGATCGACTGGAGATAGGGGTTGCGTCTGAGGTTGGAAATGATGTGTGCAATGGGAAGCTGACTGGTTCTTATAGCATGCTTATGGACGCCTTCGATCGCGACCAGACAGAACGGTACGAGATATGGCGTCGCGTCCGGTTAAAGAAAGAGATTGTCCGGCGGGTAATTTGCCTCAGACTCTCAATTAATCGTCCGAACCGCGCTGATCCCGTTTAGATCACGAACCAAACCCTCTCGCAATCGGTGCCCGCAGGCGTCGTGATGACTGTCAACGGATACACCAAAATCTTCATCGGAGAGCTGATCGAGCGCGCGAGAGACGTGCAGACGCGGTGGATGGCCGCTGCCAAAACGCTACCTACGGGCGAACCCATCGACCCTGCAACGCCGCTGCGAGAGAGGATACTGGAGCGTGACAGAGGGCCTCTGACTCCAGATCACATTCGGGAAGCGTTACGTCTCTACAAGAAGGATAAGGAGGGCGGTTGCGCTGGGTTTATGGGATTGAGCTTAGAAGGGAGGGAGAATACTGCTGCGAGGATGAGTGGTCGGAAGCTCTTCCGCTGAGCGTGAAGAGACTGAGCATTGCAATGTTGTTCATGTGATAGAAGACTCCGAGGAGCCACAAGGGGTCATCCGCTGGCATCATCACACGGTTGAGAACATAATTCATCATGTTCAAGGATCCTCTCAGAGTGTTCATCCAGGGATCGTGGAAAATGAAGTAGGAGCAATCAGGAATTAAGCTCCCACGTTCAAGCATCTGTCACGTCGCTAACACGCGGGAGTGAGGGAAATCCCAATGAATCCGTTTTAGCTACACTTAAAGCACAGCAAAGAGAAGAAGTATCGCAACCCCTTTGACCGAATTAGGCCTCGTGGACAAGCTCCATGAACGTATCACTCGGCGGCTTCGGCTGCTCCGACTTCTGCTTCAGCTGGCCCAGCTTGTCCTTGGAGAACTGAGCGGCGTAAGGGTTCAGACGCAGCATTATCTGCCTGTTCTTGAGAGGATCCTTCTTCTGCACCATGGTTCGCTTGGTGATGGCTCCACCTCGGACCGGACGAAGAACGGCTTGAACTTCAGCCGAATTGATCAGCTTGCCGATATCCGGCTGCTTGACGACTGGAGACGGCAGAAGGAAATCCCTCTTCAGCGCAGACGGCTCGGTGGTGGAGCCGTAGATCTTGTCCAGAGCCGCGAAGGCGGAAGAAGTCCAGACGATGAAGCGACCGAGATGGCCTCCGGGAGCCAGCTGCAGTAGGTTGAGGGCGTACACAGAGGAAGTCTCGACGCCTGGAATGTTGCGGAAGCCACGGACGAGCTCCTTGCCGTCCTTCTCGGGCTCGTACACAACCAACGGGCCACGGCGCTGTCGGTGTCTCCTGCCACGCATTTTGCCCTTGCCCGCTCGCAGTTTGCGCGACTTCTTGACTTTGTCGACATCGGGACCGGCACCGACAGTCTTTAGGAGGGCGAGAGCTGCCTGGGTCTTTGCAAGAGCGGCATCGGCGAAAGCGGTAGAAGATATGACCAGAGGCACCTCAGGAACAGTGGAGACGTGGTGACCGCGAGCCATCAGAAGAGCTGCGTTGGACGAAGCAGCCAGGGCCGAAGCGGTGGCGAAACGCCTGTGGTGATTTGAGCACCTGTCCGTGTGAAGAGTGATTTCTGCCTCCTTACTTCTGACCAAGATTGATCTTCTGATGCCATTTCCTCCACACCTTGGTAGGCGCGAACATACGACCGGACCGGCACTGATTGCCAAACGCAGCTTGACCAGCACGATGGGTACCACCGCCGGAGACACGGGGAATACGAGCCACAGCACGGCCTAGATAGTTGAATCTTAGTCGAAAGTTCCCATGTGATCTCAAGGAACAGATATAACGAAATGGGAACTAACCGGTACCCCACGACTCGGCAGAGGTCTGATGGCCAGCTTTCTCGCTCACTGCATATGGCTGTCTCTTGTTCTTTGCCATTCCAGTGTGTACGCTCCTGCAAACTGATCAATTCCTGCAATCACACATCTGGAACTGCTCAATGACCTACTGGACAATGTCCGGGCGGATGGGAGACTTGAAGACCTCAGGCAGAGGGTGGCTCGACTCGCTGGCCTTGCCATCTGCAGAGATGATGGTGACGGTGGGTCGGCTCGCCATGTTGCGTCTTTGTTGAAAGCAATGGGGTGTGTTGGAGAAGCCTACCTGATCTTCGAGGGTCGGAATATGTGAAAATTGCTAGATGCGATGCGGTCGGTGGGCTAGCTCGCTAAGCGAGCCAATTGGGGAAAGCTCTGCCAAGTCCGTCGGGGCAGCCCAAAAAACCGCAACACCTCGCCGCAGAACAACCATTTTGTAGCAACAACAACAGCGAATGTGCGTGTGTATCGGATCCTCTCGACAAGCCGACATTGGCAACGATTACTGCTCGCATAGAAGACGCATTCTACTCCTTCATACTTGCTACGATCGGTTCACTCAGACATGCGAGTACAAGGCGCAGCAATGCTTGTGCGCTTCAATTTGCATCATGGTTCCTTCAGCCCTGTTCACACAGAATCAGGCCCGTCGAGGCCGCATACATAATATCTGTCACAAGAGATCAGTGTTATGACAACCATACCCCTATCAGTCGAAGCATCTACCAAGACCCCTCATACTGCCACCGCATTAATGTTGTGCTGCCGGCCGCTGCCTCCAGGTGAGACGGTTATTTATAGAATGGCGCGAAGGATCCGCCCGCATAAACCTGGCTGCCCAAGCGCTCCGAGACCTCCCGAGACCAATTGGACGAGGCATCCAAAGCTTATAAAAATTAATTCCCCTCCATTTCGTTTCTGTCTTCGTTGCTTCCTTGCGAGTGCTCGTGTCGGCTGATCCTACACGAACGCCATATTGCTCGGTTGTCGGTGCTTTGATTATGCCAGCGTGGAAAGCAATACCACAAGACGAGGTTCTAGAACATGGAGCTGCGGCGAGTGGTTCACGGGCGGGGGGCGTCTTTGGCAGCAAGTTCTTCCGACAGAGGAGTATAGGAGAGGCAAAGATTGAATCCCAAGGTGGGTGATGTCGGGTGCAGCTCTTGAAGCGGATCTGATATGTGCAGGTAAACCGAGTAAACCATGGAGATCAGTCACGCTTCAAGCTCGCTTTCTCACTTCGGTGATTCTGATAGCCGGTAGCTTGATATGTGTGGTGCATATATTGCTGGTTCGAAGTCAGCGGGATGGTGGCATAATATTCAGTTCCGACGTTAATGGCCTTCCCTTGAGTCAATCTTTCGGTTACCTTTACCTTCCTACGTTGATTGCTGTGCTTTATAGCCTTATGTGGGGCTGGGTAGACTTGGATGTGAAACGCCTGGAGCCATATTTCCAGCTATCTCAGGAGAATGGAGCTTCGGCCGCAGATTCGTTGCTATTGTTCTATCCTTTTGATTTTATCGCAACGGTGCCCATGAAAGCTGTTCGAAGTCGGTAAGTTGCTACTGCACACTACTACTGTATCTGCTAAGCTTTGGCAGGCACTGGCCTGTGTTTGTCGCTTCGTTCGGTGTTGTCCTGATCTTCTGGGGGTTGACACCAACACAGGCTGGTCTCTTTGCGACGGAGACTATAACACGGTCTTTTCCGGTTACCTCTGTGCGATCGACTTCGTTTCTTTCTCTAAGTCAACAGGAGACACAACTCGATGCAACATACGCTCAGTCGGTGTTCAACATAGCGTGGCTGAACGAAACGTTGCCGCGCTTCATGTCGCGTGATTACATGCTGGCTCCCTTCGAGGTGCAGACCGGGACCGCTGCCTTAGAGACCTCGGAGCTCTGGACCGGTCGGACCATGCTCTACTCGGTAAACGTAACTTGTGAGGCGGCGATTCGGACGGAGACTCCCTCCTATGTTAGCAGCAATGGTTGTGATTATTTCATTCCCATAACCCTCACGGACGGAAAGGAGACCGAGTTCGCCACCCTATACGTCGGTTACCACAATGAGGCCGGCTTCGCTCACTATTATCTTTCGACGGATTGTCCTGTGGAGGCAAATCATACGTTCTTGCTTCGGTGGTCTCGAGGGTCTGACGATGAGAATTATCCTTTGGAGGAGACGACTTTATACTGTGAACCAACGTATTACCAGCAGGAAGTCATGGCCACGGTCAGACCGCCTCAGATGTCAGTCGTCAACACATCAGCTCTCGCGCCACCTTCGCCGCTGCCCCAGGAAATGTTCAACACCAGCGACTTTGAATGGGGCATGGGTTCAGGGCGGCAAAAATTCGCGGTCCGGGGCGACTATCCAGTGTACGGTTGGCCAGATCATAAATCCCGTGTCAAAGACATGAACCTCAACCTGAACTATCTCCAGGACATGGCCGCATTCGCAATTGCAGCCTACCAACGGCCGGCAGAGGACTATATGAACCCAGAGCTCCTCCAGTCGTCATATCAGGCTGCCTACCGACTGTTGTTTTCTCGCAGATTTGTCAATGTACTGGGAACCGAGCCAGACCCTGCAACCGCCACACAAGGGGAGCGGCGGTTCACCACTCAAGCCGTTGTGGTCGTGCCTACTTTTGCCTACCTAGTGGAAGGTCTGCTTGGTGCCGTGTTGCTGTTGGCGTCGGCACTTCTCTTCATGTGCTGGCGTAGACCATCGAAGCTGTCGTCGGACCCTTCGAGCATTGCTTCGGTCATGTCTCTCGTTGCTGACAACGCCAATCTCCTCAAGGAGCTCAGTCCTTACGACAAACACTCCAATGCAGAACTGGAGCAGTCACTGAGCGGGAGACGGTACCGCTTGGCAGATCAAGGGCAAGACGGCTATCAGCTGCAGTCATGCGCGGTAGATCTGCCAAACAACGCAACGAGCCAAAGCAGCACCACCAACAAAGCCTACCGTGGCGAACGACCTGTGGAGTTTCGGTTGTGGGTGGGGCTCACCTTTCTAGGGTTCCAGGTGGCTATCTTTATTCTGCTAGCGGTACTCTATGTTATGGCTAAAAGAGATAATGGTAAGTCGTACAGTCCTCGACGCAGCTGGGGTTCTGCTACCTTTACTGACAACGGCGTCATCAGGACTCACGATTCCGTCCTCGAACCGGTTCGTGCGGCAGCTTGTCCAGAGCTATATTCCTACTGCGATTGCGACGTTGATGGAGCCGATGTGGGTGGTTCTCAACCGGCTGCTGTGCATGCTTCAACCTCTCGAGACGCTTCGAAAGGGCCATGCCACCGCAAAGAAGTCGATCACAATGAACTACATGTCCCTTCCCCCGCAGTTTTTCATCTTTCGAGCCCTCCGGTCTCGTGACTTTCTTCTTGCTATGGTTTGCTTGATGGCTCTCCTTGGCAACGCGTTAGCTATTGCCTTCAGCAGTCTATTCTTCGAAGCACCTTTCGCTGCCCCTCGCCCCGTCACTTCGCTCTCGACGGCAGGGCTACCTCTGGACAACAGTCTTTTCAACGCCAACACCAGCGCGCGGTCCGAATACGATCCATTTTACGTGGCCATGTCGAATGTCACCGCGAAGACGCCGATGCCTCGCTTCACGGACGAGCGGTACTTTTATTTACCGTTCAACTTGAGTACAGATTCCTCGTTGACGGGCGACCAACAAGCGAAGACGCCGGCTATCGGAGGCCAGCTCGACTGCGTCGAGGCTTCCCCGGAAAGCGATTATACTGTTGACCTGATCATGGATGAGCACGGCCGTGGTGCGAACTTCAGCTTTCAGTTCGCTGGGGATGAACAAAAGCCGGCTTGCGATGTCGTGATACCGAAAGAGTTCCTGGGTGAAATAGACCCAAACGGGATTCTGGCACTCGAACTAACAATCATGAACATGTCGGCAACTGAGGAGAGGACGCCATGTCAAGAATACATCGTCACCGGCTGGCTGCGAGCAGATGTCTCTTTCGAGGAAGGTGAATCTGTAAGAGACGGTGTTGCCACTTTCCACTCTCTGGAGTCGACCTTCCTCGTATGCCATTCGAGGGTGGTCACCGGCATGTCTGAGGTGAGGGTGGATGCCTCCGGGACGGTTCAGACCGCATCCGCATTGAGCGAAACCGACATGCCGACAGAACCATGGTTCACTACGAGTGCGCCCGACTTCATCTCGAGGGTCAACACTTGGCTTGGCTCGACCCCGGAGGATATGTGGCACAACGATTCTTTCCCCTCGGACTTTTACAACTACCTGATGCGCGAGTCGATGCAGAGCGACCGCCTCCTGGACCCGTCTCTGCCCGTCCCCTCCGCCGCGGACGCCGCCCCCGCCTTTTCAGAGCTCTACTCCAAACTCTTCTCCATCGCAATGGGCACCAACGCGGACGGTATCCTAACGCCTTTACAAACCCCACAGACGGTCCAGGGCGTCGTCCTGGGGCCGACGACCCGCGTCTACATGTCGAAGCCGATGTTCATCCTGGCAGAGGTCATCCTGGCACTGTACATCATGGTATCGATCACGCTCTACATCCGCCGGCCGTGGCGCTTCATGCCCCGCCTGCCGACGTCGCTCGCGTCCAACATCGCCTCGGTGGCGGCGAGTCGCGCCGTGCTGGACCTGCGCGGCACGGCGGGCCTGTCGACGGCGAGCCTGCGGGAGTATGTGGAGCGTCTGGGGCGCAGGTACGGCTACGGGCAGTTTACGGGCACGGACGGGTTGCCGAAGGTGGGGATCGAGAGGGAGCCGTTTCTGGTGCAACGGAGTAGGGAGGTCAGTGTGGGGAGGAAGGCGGGTGCGGAGGATGGGAGCGAGGAGTTGGTGGGGCTGGCGTCGAGGGAGACGACAGCGGGGATGTGAAGGGTCTTGTCGGAGATGTTGATGCTTCGCGTTTCCACGTCAGGGCGGGTGCACGTCGTTGGACGTCTTGTACAGTGTTGCAGCACGAATTTACGTTTGTAGCGTTTCATCTGCACCAGCGCGTTGTTCGCTCTCTTGACCGTACTTTCTCCGTAAGCGCTCTGAAAGCTTTTGCTCGCACGCCGATGGGATTTTTGTCGATCATGCCATGTCACTCTCGTTTGCACATGATGGTCGTTTACCTGCTCGAGTGGAGCAGCGAAGCGCGTTGTCGTGTTGGTCCGTTTCAAGCCTCGGGCCGCCGCGGCCGCCAGCGCTGGGCAGTGCACCAATCAACGTCCTCAACAGCCGGACGTGAGAAGCGCGGGAGAAAGATTATTATTATTGAAAGTTGTCGGCGCCCTGCATGTACAGATCTCCAGGAAGAACGTGTCGAAGGGACATGCGAGATTGGAATTGAGATTGGAATAAACTCAGAATGCTCTGGAGCCTGCAAGCAAGAGGTGGAATACTCTGCCCATCTCCGCATGCGTCTTCGATTTCAGGCCTGGTTCCTCCAGGACCCGCGGAATCGGGTTGTTCGATCGCTTTGGCGGGCTTGCATGAAAAGCGGCGTCGTCACATTTGACGGATGGATCGAGTGATCCTGGAGGATGGCTCGACAGTAGGTAATGGAGGATTCCGACATATCGTTATTTCTCGGAAGACGAGCAATAAAGAGGGTTGATTACTCTCCAACTGAAGCAACGAATGAGACCGTCGTGTCAAGGACTAGACTACTCCCTCGGCCCGTTCCTTCGAAGGGTGCCGGCGCTGATGCATTGAATCTTGGAAGTTAATCTTGCGGCACTCATTTCGTTCGAGTACGGATACGATTTCGTAGTCAGCACCAATCTCGGACGGAGGGCATCGTGTCCTATCGACCTGGTGACAGCGCATTGAGAGGCTTGAAGAAGGTTCTCACCACCGAATACTCCGTACTTCCAAGGCAGAGAGGCACTCTCGGTTGGTGGTTAGGATCTCATCAAATCCACGGTGGAGCGTTGTGGGATGTTTCGCCGTGCAATCTCATAGAGATTCGATGATCGCCCTCATCAAGATTCATGTTTCGATCAGCAAGTCGATTGGCAGGTGTCGACCTGTCGAGAAGAGCGATGCTTGTTGCTGTTCGACATCACTTCGTGCAACAGCAACAATTTTGGAACAAGCGACTACGTAGCAGAGACTCGGGGCCAGTCGCTGCCTGCCGTGAGACCTCGCTGTCTGCTGTTCCAAACGGGTCGTCGCCACACCCGGCCGGCCTACCAATCGGTGCTTCCCCCTCGATCTCTCTCCTGTTCTGTTCCTGGCTACGCTGTTCCCCGGCGGTTGGATGCGCAGAACGGACACCGTCACACTCGAAACTTTCCAACAGGCCTGTTTCAAGCGGCCCAATCTGGACAACCGATTAAGTATCACATTTGATGCCGGTGATGCATCGCGCACCGCGTGGGAGCGAAGCGAGACCCGAGACGGGGGTGCTTATCCGGGACCTGATTGG
>QQTW01004094.1_pt1 | contig 10887 bp, 5 predicted proteins | sample 1904831 | NCBI WGS metagenome assembly QQTW01 (sample SAMN09435610, study PRJNA476489) | Subsurface metagenome, whole genome shotgun sequencing project.
CACCTGGTACCTTTGTCAACTCAGCGGGTCCGGTCTGAGCTGGCATCATGCGGTTCTGCTGAGGCATGCCAGTGAATTGAGAGTTGAGGAAGGGGTTGTTGCCGGTTGCGTTGGCATTGAGACGGTTCAGACCGGCACCGGCTGAGTTGACAAAGGTACCAGGTGCTGTGTGCTGAGCTGGAAGACGAAGGTTGCCGACGTTTCCGAAAGTGTCCTGGCCTTCTCCTGTTGCGAGGAGCGTGTTGAGTCTCGCGGTGTGGGGGTCCATCTCCTTCTGCGGCTGCATTTGCTGTTGCTGCGGCTGTGGCGCGGGGCTCGAGAATGATACTGGTGGGTTGAATGAAGTGTTGTTGAATTGGGTCTGCGTCTTCTGCTCGTGCAGAGTATTCAGAGAAGGCACCCGCGCTGCCTGGGTTGCAGTCTGTGGGCGATTGAAGCCTTGCGCGAACGGGTTGTTGGACCCTGTGGGCTGAGGCATCAACGACTCCTGTTGGTTGTTGCTCGCCCATGGGTTGTGGGTACCAGGTTGAAGCGTGCTCTGTTCTTGTTGTGGCTGTTGCTGGCCCATGCCGCCAAATTGACTGTACGGGTTGCTCATGTTGAAGGCAGTCTGCTGTGGTTGCATGTATTGCGCTTGTTGCTGCTGTAGTTGACCAAATTGATCATAGCCAGTAGGCTGCTGCTGCTGCTGGAAGCCACCATAGCCGCCATATCCATTCTGGTACCCTGTTTGTTGCGGTTGCATGCCAGTTGGCTGAGAGTATGCGTTGTTGAGGAAGCCGGTGTTCTGGGGTTGCTGCTGCTGCTGCGGCTGCTGCTGATCCATCAGATTGCCAAACCAGTCGACTTGACCCTGTTGCTGGTAACCTTGGTTGTTACCGGTCGGCTGGTATGAGTTTGGTTGCGCAGGCGCATCACCGAAGAGTAGATCGGCGTTGGTCTGTTCTAACTCTCGTCGACGCAATTCCTCCTCTTCCTTGCTGAGCTTGATCGCTTTGGCGAGATCGTCATCGTCACCTTCGGTCACATTGTTCTTTTCCCGGCGCTTCTTCTCTTCCTCGGCCTCATTCTTACTTGCCTCGAGGGCCAGCTTAAATTCCAGGTCTTCGTCCTCGCGACGCGGGCGGTTGTTTGCCCCCTCTCGACGAGGCCTGTGTGAGCTCTCTCCTCCTGCACCATGGTTCCCTGGGTATTCCTCAATACCAGTGACCCGTGACTTCCACGATTTCCTATCGGCTCGTTCGGCGCGTAATCGGTCTTCGTCCATGATGAGGGAAGTAAGCTCCTTGGCTGCCATTCGCACTGTCTTGGATTAGTTTCGCCCGGATGTCTCTCCTAGTGTCACTTGCCATTCTGTCCAACATCGCGACCGTCCTCGTCCGTGTACTGGAATTCTCGCAATGTCTTGATGATGTAGATGTTCTTGCGCGCCCATGTCACGACTAGTTCAGAGCCCTCGTGTAGGCAGTAGTCGAGGACCTTGAGGGATTTCAGAACGTGGCGCCAGTTCTTCCCCTTGTCGTTCAGACGCTTATCTAGCATGTCCATGACCTGGTAGAAGTCGGTCGAGCTGCCCAGTCGTTAGCGCAGCTTCCACAGTGATGCTGGCGAGCCTACTTGTTGAAGGTGATTTGAGCAATCTCGGCCATGTCAGAGCCCACCGGACCCCACGGGTCGTTGCTGGTGGCATTGCGGACTTTAACCTCGACTGCAGAGTAACCCTTGGTGACTATGGACAGCTGTTAGCTTACGCAACGAGTACGCTGCAGATGCCATAGCTTACCATTCTTCACGCTCCTTACGACCTTACTCATCTTGGCTGTATGTGAAAGACGTCAGGATGCGAGGTTGTAGGTGTATGCGACGGGTGCAATGGAAATCGTGGGGGAAGTGTGCTCGATGACCGTAGGGCTGTCGGTCCGTTGAGTGTCTGGGAGCTCTAGCGTTGGGTATGATGCAAGACAACCACGGCACTTGCTTGGCAGGCGAGTCGATGAAGGTGCCGAGGTGACGGGGTCTGCGCGGCTGTGGCTGTGCAGGTGAAAGGGCAGCACAATTGCGAGTGACACAGGTGTCGTTGCAGAGGCAGTGTGGTGGCAAGCTTGGGGTCAGGGTCAGGGTGCGTCTGCAGGACACATGCGGGTGCTTGCTTCGTCATGCGAGGCTGGGGTTCTCGGCGTTGAAGACGCCGATTCAAGCGGCGCCCAACCAAACCTCATCTCATCTCATCTCAGGCATCACCGGGTGCATTGGAATTGGACATGAAGTAGAACCAGGTGCTGGAGTAATTTCCATCAAGCATAGCTCTAGCTGTCAGATTGCTGGTTTTACACTGGCTCTTGAATCAAACCGCACTGCTATGGTACTTGCAGGCTAATTGAAGGGAACCAGATCCAAGAACTGAGCACGGCACTCAACTCAACTGCATGTATCAGTGCCCTCACTTCAATCAATGCCGTAAAACAAAACTTTTCTTTGATTGCAGTTTATTATTTTGCTACTACTTGCGCAGGGAATGTTTAGTCTAAGGCGGATATACATCCTTCATTAAGTACCAGTCTAAGTGAAAAAGAGCCAATGTGCGCAGGAAAGAACCAATATCGAAGCCGAGGACGCCTTTGCCAGTCTTGTAGGGCGCGCCCGACTCCATCTCCCACCACAGGGGCCCGACCACCAGTCCAAAAGCATATTGACCCTGCTCCGTCACCCAGATCCGACCAAGATGTTATGAAACTGCGACACAAATGGAACGGCTAAGCTGAGAGTACAAAGGAAAACCTTGAGGCGAACAGCGAAACAACGCTCTGCCGTGAGCCTGCAAAACCCATGGAAACCACCATGCACAAGGACCGATCGATCGAGTTGACACGCCAGCTGATAGCAAGGAAATTTTTTATGAAAACACAGGGGTATAGGTCCTGCCAGAGAACACCAAGATAAGGAATCGAGACTCAAGTGTGCTGTTGATACAAGGGGCGAGCGAACGATTTATTGCACGGCAGGTGCCCACATCTCATTTCCCAACCTCTGCTGTTGTGGGTTGTAGTGGTCCGGCTCAGTGCTGTTCGGACGGCGGATATTGTGGTTCTGGTAGTACATGCTGTTTTGAGAATTGCCGTACTGCGGTTCCGGGTAGACGTAGGCGTTGTCTCCGGCTCCTGGCGATGGAAGAGCCTGCTGGGATGGTGACTGCCAACCCATAGCGGTCATGTGAGGGCTGCCGTTGACGCTGCCAGCACCAGATTGGTTGTGGTTGGCAGACGCAGGTGGCTCGAGGGTCGGCGGTGGGCCGTAGGCACTAGGGTGTGAGGTGATTGTGGGACGAGAGTTGCTTACGCTCGAGGTGTACGATTGGGAGGTTAGCGCTGGAGAAGCACGCGGGCTCTGTTGAGGCATCTCGCTACGCATGTGAGGGGGTACGTTGATGCCACCCATATAAGCGTAGTCAGAAGCCTGGCGGTGCATAGCAGGCACTACGCCAGCAGGCATGCCGTTGGCGGGTGACAAAGATAGGGTGCGGTCATTGGGAGACGGAGTGTTTAGAGGGGATTGGGTTTCTGAGTAATCACCGCCATCTGAGCGACCTGTCCTGCTGGGTGCAGCGTTGCGAGAAGCAAGAGCGGCAGCTGTAGCGGCAGCAGCTTCCTCAACGGTGCCAGTGTGGTGGTTCTGGTGGCGCGTCAAAGTGGTACGTCGCGTAAAAGTCTTCTGGCAATCGGCGTAAGGGCATTTGTAAGGGCGCTTGCCGGAATGAATGCGACGATGACGGGCCAAAGAACTAGAATCACTGAAGGGCTACACAGATACGTTAGTCTTCGACGATGCTGCGTCTGGAAGTGGACGTACCTTTCCGCAACGCTCACACATATGCGGCTTCTCACCAGTGTGGACACGTTGATGCACCGTCAGGGCAGAACGCTGGATGAACTGCTTGCCGCAGTTAGGGTAATCGCACACGTGAGGACGGATGCCACTGTGAATACGTTCTTGGAAAGTCAGTGCGTGCTTTGATGTTGTAGGCCCAAGCTCAAGCTTACCATGACGTGCAAGGTCACTGCGTCGCGCGAAGCCCTTACCGCACGTCGAGCACGCGAACGCCTTTGGTGGACCATTGTCTGCCGCGGGGCGGCCACCGTGCTGCTGTGCCTGCTCCTGCATCTGCTGCTGAGGTTGCGCGTACGCGTGGTCTGGTGGGTTGGGGATGTAGTTGTTGTTATTGAGCATGGGCATGGGTGCCTGCATCTGCGACGGCGAGGGATAGCGCATGCCGTTCATGTGCTGAGGAGCCATCTGTGGATACGCAGGCAGCTGCTGCTGTGGTTGCTGTGATGAATACCGCGACGAATCGGACGGATGGGGAGACACGCCACGCTCAGAGCCCGTCTCTGACTTGATGTGGCCGCCATTCAAGTAGGGCGCGGCACCAAAGTGCTGCTGCTGCATCTCGTGCTGCATTGCGCGTTGCATTCCGAAGTAATCTCCTGTACCTACGTGGGCTGTTAATCGCGTGTTCAGTATTGTGTCCAGCTCCATTTTCTAACCGGGAACAAGAATGTTTCGCGTAGCGAGGAGTCGACGAAAGAACTTGACGGGCCGAAGGAGCAAGGAACAGGATGGAACGCACCAGTAAAGGGAAACGCGGGCTGGCAGTGAGCCTCGCAGTCGCAGGAGGGCTCTGTATAATGATGATGGTAATCAGTGAGCCTCAAAGAGCGCAGTGGTGGAAGTGGTCCGTTCCTTGAGGAATCGAAGAGCTGGGGCGGACCGCGTGCGGGTCAATGCAGAGGTTGCACTAGATGGCAATGTCAGACCGGGAGTTGAAGGCAAGTCGCGACGGGTAGTGGCAGAGGCGAAAAAGTGAGGAGCGTCGCGCCCAACAGTCACGCTGGGCCACGTCCGCCGACTCGAATAGGGGAGCGAGCGGTGAAGGGCGTGCGAGAGCACTGCGCAGGCTGCACGTGGTGCAAATGGGCTGCAGACGAGAAGGTGAACGTACCAGTGATATTAGTGAGAATGCGAAAGAGCAGAACAGCAAGTTGCGATGAATGTGAGCGTGGTGTTGTGAAAGTACTTCTTTCCTCAGTCGCGCGGCGGAGTATTCAAAAAGCGCTAGTAGTTTTAAGCCTAGCGTTCTTTGGCGTCCCCCTGGTCCAACTGAAGTGCAAGCGACAGAGAGGCGTGCAAGTGTCAAAGCGCAAGGAGGCCTCTGCGCGATATCACTACCACTGCAAATGGGTGCGCTGAACGTCTCTGAAACTGTAGCTCTTCACCCACGGGTGTCTGCCACAGATGTCGCTATCCGCGCTCTGTACGGCAAAGCAGGGATGAGGAGCCGACCGCTGAATATTTTCTCAGCTGTCCGTGGAGGTTGCCGCGCAATCCGAAAGGTGCAACGCAGTGCAATCTCGTAATTGGCCCAGATGCCCTTTTTGGCAGTGCTTTATGGTCCCAAATAGGCCGGGTTGAGCCAGTTCCGTCTTTGTGAGGCACTTGCGACCCAGCAGACCGCTGTGGCTAGATGGATGTATCGACCGCTTTGCTTCAACACTCTGGCTGTCAGAAACACTCGGCGAGCACCTCGTGGCAAGACAGAACAGTGGCTTGTCCTTTTGAGACAGGAAAAGCAAGTCGAGAGGGCCACTGGTCTTGTGTCAGCTTAGTTTGGCCAGCTGTGCCTCGTCCATTCGCTGATGACCTGCTTCAGGAATGTTGATGACGGTAATGACGATTCTTACCTCCTATCGCTATTGCTAGCCACTCAATTATTGGTTGTAAGGGGAGGTCGTTGTGCAGATTCGCGAAAGGGTTTGATCTCGTGTCACTCGGTCTTTCCAGTGCAATTCAAAGGGTAACGCAAGCATCTCTCTCACGTCAAGGCGCAAGGGACACTCATATACGCAGATCAACCATCATAACCCTCATGATGATGGCGTTTCAAGTGCAGCCCTATCCTTGTGTTCATCTCGCGCTCGACAGACTACAGCTTCACCATCGCGCTTCTGTTAGTTCTCCGCTGCGACCTGCTGTGAGCCGTCAGTGGCGCCCGCGTGCGCGAATGGATCCACAACCCGAGCGGGAGATGTTGGCGAAGCTTGCCGCATCTGGAAACCATTCAGGGCCATGACCGAGCAACCTCTGGCAGACGTGCACGCAAGACACATACAGTGGCTGCGCATGAGACTGCGATTCATCCTGAGATGTGCAGCGTTCCACAGACGGCATATCCTGGAACATGGGGGTGGGCTTTGGCGTTGTTTGGCTTCTGGAAGCCTACCGCAAGAAGGAAGGCGCAGAGCCTTGCGGGCGACCACTTTGAAGCCGTCCTCCGGTCCGAGCAGGCTGCGACAGATCGAGCGACATTCAGAACCTCCCGAGGTCCTGCACCCGCAGCACAATGGCTTGTTCCTCGTGACCCCGTTGGCAGACATTGCTTGAGGCCAAATCTTGCGGTGAGCAGCTGGCAGCCCCTGATCATCCCTCACGCGAGTCAAGCAGACATGAACTGCTGGTGAGTGCGGGTCTGTATCAGCACTGCAGGTCCGCAGCTACAGTTTGGCAGTAGTTTTACAGGCGTATGCTACGAGACTGACGAGCCTATCGACGGTACAAAGGCTGCGTGTGGTCTTACAGCAAGTTTTGGACTTCTTTCGCTTTCACCGTTGCTTGACTTCCCTACTCAGCACTCGACATCACAGACGTTGCGGTCGTCCAACGCGTGCAATGGAGACAGGTAGACAGGGTACGCATACCGCCTTTGCACAAATATGTCGGCAGTCGTGAGCAGGCTAATGGCGACTTTGCGCCGAACACTGTTGTGGCTTGCTGTCAGAACTGGCAATTGACTGCCCCCGCCAAACCTCACTCAGGAACAATTTATTGACAGTCTTCTTCAGATCACATCGATCGACAGCACGCACAATCGATCGATGCATGATATAACTCTAGTCAACCGTCAACCATCAATGTGCTCGTCACGATTACTCGTGCCATAACCAGGGAGCACGCTCTGTCACCAATTCCTTCCGCTGCCCGAGACGCATGCTTCCGCCAGATCCGTCTGTGCGCGTCCCATGAATCCGGTGCACAAGTGCACGCGCTGCCGACCCCGGCTCAAGCCTCACTGCACGTTTTGCTGATCGACACTGGCACTCGCTCCACCAGCCAAACTTCAGTCAGTCGCAATGCAAGGGCTGTGAGCTTTCCATTGCCAATGACCTCAAGGCTTTTGATATACTCACCCGCCCAAAGGCGCTCCGCAATACCGAACAGCCTTCACACCCGGTGGTTTTCAAAGACAAAGGCAGGGTACTTTGCAATAACCCGCTTAGACTGCGGCCAATTCCATAGGCACGGCTGTTTCACCAGGCTCTGCTCGCCGCACTTGCTCCCGCTTGTCGCACTCAGGGAATTGCGACGTCCTATTCTTGTCCTCACAGGATCGTGCTTTGCATCAGAATCACATGCGCGCTGTGTCATGATTGGCCAGCGCTGCGGCAGCCTGCACTGTCAATCGACCTAGCCAACGTTCCGATGCAGGGGCTCCAGACGTCCTCGCCGCAAGGCCTACAAGCGTCCAAGCACCCTTCCACGTAATTTCTAGAAGGAGCTCAGGCCAATGTCACCACGCCTGACAATCCCCTGTGTTTTCCAGAAGGTTACCCCCTACTAACCTATCAAGGATCCAGGAGATGAAGGTCGACAATATGCTTTCGTCACTCTAAGGGGCCAGCGCGTTCGGCCGACCCAAAGTGGGCTTTTATGCCAGGTCTGTATGCCCGTAAGTCATGAGACAGCATAGCAAGAGTTTGGGACCGATTGCCGGGAGCACGTGCGAAGTTCCGATGACAGCAGGACGGACGGACACACAGAACGTTGCTTGGACCTTTCGGTCGCCCACAAACCAGGAATTTGACCGAGCAATCTCAGCAGTCGAAGCTTCTTGGTGGATCGACACTGTGCTGGTCGGACAGAGAGTGTTTCTAAAGTTGTCTCGGAAGCGCAACCGTGATTCCGCGACAGATTTCCTAGTCATGTGACAGAGAAGGGCATCCCAAATGTTCGGTGAGAATCTGGCCTGCGTTGATGACAGATCGTCTCAGGCGGGCAGCCAGGAAAAAATACGACTCTAAAGCTTAACCATGTTCCCGGAGAGCACCTTTCGCACGTTCACCCGTTGAGCCTGTTGTCAACGGCCGGTGCTTCCCGCTGCAGTGTGACACACGCACGTGTAGACCCTGAGAAATGCGGACACCTATTGGCGGTCTGTACATTGGAGGCACAGATGAACCCTGATGCTGTTTGCTGCACGTCAGCGCTGCGCTGATGCTGCATAATCATAGATCTGGCCTCGGGAGCATTGGTCAAGCATTCACGAAACTAAGACTATTGGCTTGGATTATTCCAAAGATTTCAAATGCAAATGGAGTGGTGTTTTGTGAAGAGGTCGAAGTCTGTATTGCGTGCTACATTGAAAATCTAGCTCTACAATGTAGGAAAGTGCAGTAGTTTACAACAGGAAAAGTGAAAGAAGAATCGACAAGAAAGAGAAAACCGGCTTCCGAACTTCGAAACAATATCAGACGAACAGCCTGGATATCTAAACCCTAGGGACACCTCCGGTGCCAAACAGCTCCATCTTCACTCTAGCAGCCGGGACACCGTAGGTCTTCAGCTTAGCCTCAACTTCAAGCATGAACTGCGCCGGGCCGCAAACGAAGTAAAGCGTCTTGTCGTTATCCGTGAACAGCACCTTCTTGTCGACATTATCCAGATTGACGCGGCCCTTAACGTCATAGTCCCGTCCTTGTTCCTCTCCCTCTTTCGGGCTCGAAGAGAAGTACACTGTGTGCAGGTTCCCCCTCTCCTTCGCCAAACCATCTATCTCCTTCCTAAACGCTCTCGTCTTACTATCCCTCGCACCCTGGATCCACGTCACGGGCCTGCTCTCCTTCTCCAGCACAGAGTTCAAAATACTGTTCAGGCAAGTCAGGCCGACTCCCGCACTGATCAGCACAACGGGCGCATCCTGTTCTTCTTTCTGTTCATCGAAGAAGAAATCTCCCCATGGATGGCTCACCCTGACTACATCCCCGACATTCTTCTTCTCATGCATGATATTCGACAGATACCCCGGGTGCGTCATATTCCTCGGCTCACCGATCTCCACGCCCGGCTCCTTCTTCACACTGATGCGGTAGTACTCCTTGCCAGGTGCATCTGAAAGACTGTATTGTCTCGCCTGCCAGACTCCGCTATCCAGCTCGTCAACAAACACGTTCACAGATATGTACTGTCCCGGCTTGAACCTCGGCAGCTTGAGAGAAGAATCCATGGGTTGCAGGTAGAAAGAAGTGATTTGTTCTGCTTCCTTCTCTTTACGCACAATCTTGAAATCTCTCCAGTCGGTCCAGCCCTCGGCTTCTTTATACATTCCGTCTTCCTTCGCGATCATGATATTTGCAAGCTGCCAATATGCCGCGCCCCAAGCGTCGAAGATAGCGGGCGTGCACGCATCGCCAAGAACTGTCTTCAAGGTCGCCAGGAGGTGCTCACCGACAATATTATAATGTTCTGGGCGGATGTACATCGACACGTGCTTGTTGCAGATGAGTTCAACGGCGGGGGAGAGCTTGCCTAGGTCGTCGATGTTGGAGGCGTAGGCGTAGAGTGAACCGGCGAGAGCGCGTGGTTGGTGTCCGGTTGCTTGGTGGGTGTTGTTGAAGATGTTTTTGAGTGAGGGGTGGGCTTCGAGCATGTCGGCGTAGAATTTTGTGGTGATGGTTTCGCCGTGTTCAGCGAGGACTGGGACGGTGGCTTTGATTATTTGGACTTGTGGAGGGGTGAGAGGGGCCATTGGGAGAGGGCTTTGAGATGTTGCTTCGTTTTTGAGAGTTACAGGTAGCCTTGGCGGTTATGTGGAAAGGTTTGGTGAAGTGGTGGTAATTTGGATTTGTTGACGACTGTACAATTTATCTCCGGCAGCCTGTAAAGGTGAATAACTTCGCGAGTATCCTTGTCTAATAGTCAATTGATCCTTCAATGGAGCTCTATGATGCGATAATGGTTAATGATACGAAGCATCCAGTACTCGCCTCTCCCTCAACCATATATACTCCACCCACCATCAATCCAAATTCCTGCAAAACCCGCAGAAGTACACATCTCCGCGGCAAACACCTCAGGCATCCCAATTTTCCCATCTCCGACCCCTCAAACCCTGTCTAAAATCGGATGATCAATCAAACGTGCAAGCGTAGTGTTACGCGCGTGAATACCTAGGTACGAATTACGTACATTGTACGTGCAGCGCGGCTCTCTCGACGCCGCCACGTCCGCCGGACAGAGCCGTTTGGAACGTTCCATTGCGGAAATACACGTCTGGAGACCAAAGGGTGAAAGTCTCCGATTCTGAGGTGGGCCTTACTGCGAGGTGGGCCTTACTGCGAGGTGGTTGTGGTGGATGCGCAACGGTTTCGGGGATCCACTGATCCCCTCCCGCATTGATCGTCCAAGTCAAGAGATGCAGTCTTATCTCCAGATCTGCCAATCTGACGTCCTAGGCACATAAGAACCAGACTCGCAGCAATTCTCAATTGCAAATCCCATCTTTGAAATGCTGGCTAAATTCACATACAGCACCGATGCTATTCATGTTTTTCTCTCGCACGTCTTGCTCACGCTCAGCATGACTAAATATCACCCCATCGCTCACGTCTAGCAGCCGACATGACCCGGCGTCGTGCTGTAAGCTGTAAGCCATACGGGACTCAAGCCGTTGGGTGGACAGGTCGCCTTGAAGCGTTGGACAATGCTGATTCAAAAGTCGGGTGATACGCAATTTAGCAGGCTTTGAGGTCGTGGTTTCTCCTCGAATTACCACCTGAATAA
>QQTW01004095.1_pt1 | contig 10886 bp, 7 predicted proteins | sample 1904831 | NCBI WGS metagenome assembly QQTW01 (sample SAMN09435610, study PRJNA476489) | Subsurface metagenome, whole genome shotgun sequencing project.
ACACAACACATTGTGGCAGGGGCGGCGACACAAGATGCAGAGCTTCCTCCTCAACCGTCAAGTCACCAGCCCAAACCAACCCATAGGAGACGATAGGTCATGCAACAGCAAATGGTATAAAGCATTCCACAGTCCTAGCACGCCGCACACAGTTCGCTGCCTGCAACCAGGCGCCATTGCGCAAGCAGTCCGGACAGTCCCAGGTCCTAATAATATGGGAGACGAGCTTCTTCCCTGCATTTATCTTACGGTCTTCACCCTACCCAACCGCGCGGACGGATATGTTGACTTGCCAGTGGCCCAGTGCTCTTCTCTTCCCGCATCAAGAGTGGTGAAGGAAAGGTAGAAGTCAGTCCCCTCGTCCTGAGCCTTCGTGAAGCGAAAGTCTGGCCATCAACTTAAAGTTGTGTTGGGAAGATTTAGCCAAGGCAACTAGTAGCTAGGGCAATAACTTACTAAGCAGGAAGATCCTAAAATACTGTAAGTATGGTGAGGAAAGAGCTAGCCTAGCTGTAAGATAACCTACTACGTAGTAGAGTGTATCAGAATACTGCTAAGACATCTGTAAACCAATAAGATTTCATCATCTAAAACGTATCTTGCCAAAAACATGGCTCTAGTACGGTCAATTCGACTGAATAGTTGCCCATTCCTATCACCGCCCGCTTCGCCCATATCTTTTATTACCCCTCTTTTTCTGGTAAGGATCATTGAGCCGAGTGAAGCAACTACAAACATATCTTAGAGTCAGTAATCGCCTCCCAATGCAAGCGGTACTATTAGCGTATCTTTCTCACACTAATATCTCAATCTCCAACCATCTGAGAGGAACAAATCAGGTGATACCATCAAGATTTAAATCTTCCAAGGAGCTCCTGTTCACAGAAATAGCAAGAGCACCTTGGATTTGGTGAGGTTATTACTACATTAGTTATATAAGACCAAGGGGCGCCAACAGGACTACCGAGCATTCCCTGTCCGACCTCGAAGGGGATATGGAGACACTGGCACCGAGTACTCTGAGGGGAACGGGTTGAAGGCCTGTCTCCTGTGAGCACAGCAGAGGAGATGCCATCAGCTTGTATAATCATATGATGCCACCATTGGCGTATTGCATCAAGAACATTGCCCAAAACACAAGGAAATCCACAAATTCCATCCAACACCGCTCGCTGTGCCCGCTCGAATGCATGTAGCTGATACAAAAATACACAAGAATCTTCGGAATGTACAAGCTGCCAGGCCCTGACTCATCTGGTCAGCTTGAAGAGGCGATATGAGTCCTGCGAATGACAAAGACACCCAGCTCGATCGCTGACCCTGTTTGTTCGCCTTCCTCATTCGTCATCTTGTTCACCCCGTCAATGAACTCTCTCAACACCGTGCCAGCACTGGCAGAGTCCATCTGAGAAAGTCGCCTGCCTCTGCCCCAATAGCCCTCTAATGTCCGTTTGAAACGTGTGTGCTCCTGCTTCAAATACCACTCGGTCCAGGTTCTTCTGTCAATGAAGACTTCACCAGTGCTGGCGTAGACGAGGTCGAATTTGCTCTTTTTCGTTTCAGACGTGATTCGGTGAGTCATGCGACGGCAAAGGCCGACGATCTTGCCTTTCAGAGCCTCGAATTCATACATTTCAGGGACTGCGACCATGCTGCTCAACGATTCTGCAAGACCATAGGAGAGCTGGTGCACTTCAACGAGAGCGCGTAGCAGGGGGTCCAATATACGGCTGAGATATTTGCTTGTGAACGTGCCGGCCCCGGTTCGTGTAGGGTAGACGAAGAGCATGCTGCCATTGTCTGTCGAGAGCTCTGCCAGTCGATCGATCAAGACCGACTGACCACTCAAGGAGAACAGTTCCTTGCATTCTTGTGGTGATGAAGGCGGGATATAACGTTCTAGGACAGAGATCTGCACACTCGATGGTGGCACTATCGGGTTGGGAGAAGAAGGGGCAGGTGTTGCCAAGCTGTTGTTGGGCGCATGGTAGGCGGGGACTACTGCAGCATGAGCAAAAACTGACTGTGTGAAGTAGTCGTCTCTGGGCGCGGATATATTTGGGGTCGAGGGTGGAGAATTGGGCAGATTGAGGAGATCGAATCGTGATGGAACGGCATGGGTGATGGTGATATATGGCTGAGCACCAGAAGCAAACCGTGTTTGTATTGCAGTAATCACCTCTATGAATATAGCATTCGGTCTGGCCGTTTCTTTAGCTGGGCTGGGCAATGTCTGCGAGACGATTTGAACGGTATTGGAGGACGGATTCGAAGGATCAATGCACACCACTGCATGTATGGAGATCAGCACTTTTCTGGCACATCACGAAACAGCTGTTCTTCTCACCTGTAGCACCAACAGACCTATCAAGCCATAAACTCGACCCTCTGCTTTCATGCGCCGGCTGCGCTGAGTTGAAGCCGGGTGACTGCTGATTCGGCTCAACTCCACCAGTGCTGGAAGCTCCCAAGTACAGATTGTCGGTTTGCGCGCCGCTTTGCGAGAATGAAGCAACCCCCACCGATGTTGCCAAGGCATGTGGTGAGAGCGCGAACCTTGGTCGGGATGGGCTAGTCTCGGACAGAGGAATCGTAGAGCTGCTACTCCATTTTGATGATTCGATTTCCGCTGGTGGAGTCAATAGCGGTGTGGATCCTGTTCGACGAAGTTGACGGTCGACAGATCTTGTACTAGGATGCTCGGCGGCCTCTCCCCTCAAAATCGGAAACAATGTTCCAGAAGTATGTATATTGGAGTTGGACTGCGGTTCGAACGATGAAATTCCCAACCCCCGAAAACTCGGAAGCCGTGGCCTGGAACTACTATTGCGTCTCTGCATCATTGTGTTCTCCATCTTTGATTCGTAAGAGTAATCTTCAGCCAAATTGAGCACGGACGAGTCGACTAGAGATGTGACCTTCGGGCCAGGTCTTAGACGAATATCCGAGATGACTGGTGTCGATCCTACCATATCCTGCCAATCAGGCTTACTATACCCCTCCACAGACATAACGGTTTTTGGAAATCACTCCTTCACTGCTTGACATGAAGCAAGGAAAGCTCTGTGAAGGTGCTTTTGCCTAATACGGCTACCTGGATCTATCGCAGCGACACATGATGAAAGTATATTCAACAGACTAGCAAGAATGAGAGCCACCTGTCCCACGTTAAACGAATCCTGCGATGATAGAGGAAGGGAGGTTTGCTGCTGGCATAGAAAGTTGAGCCAAATCGCTTGGTTCGGTCTTGAAGGTGCAAGATGATTGGAAGGACTTTGGTGTCTTGATGCAGCGCTCACGAAGAGGTGATAGTGCTCGAACCACTGTGTAGGAGAAGCTTTTCTAGCCAGCAGAAAACTGATCAAGAGAGGGAGGCAGTGCTGCTGCGTTAGAACGGATCGGGGCAGAAGTGCGTCCAGCAAGGCTGGGCAGAAGGAAACCAGAACTTGAAGGTGGCAGTAATTACTCTGTAAGATGCTTGGTACTGGCAGACACGAAGAAAGCTGTAAAGCTGTGTAGCCTAAAGCCAGCAAGTGACAAACATGTTTGTGCTGAAGTGGGATAGCGGTTGGTGGGAGGACTGCAAGTGAGGTTGCCTTGTTCGGGGGGGGGAATTATGGATGTGAGTGGCCTGGGGATTATTGCAGAGTCCTCTGTGGCTAGCCGCCCTTAGAGTCAACGGCCGCCCGGGTCGGTGGCGGTCCAGGCTTTGTCCTCTCTGAAACGCGGCGACACACCAACCTGCCAATACGCCAACACACCAACGCATACTAGCCGACACAAACCTGAGAGAAGCAACCCTGCACATACAGCAAGGCAAGGCTACTAAATTTAGTGCTACGTAACCCAGTATGTACCATGTATTCTACTGGAAGGAGGGAAAATGCCCATGTTCGCTGGGATCACCAGCAAAAGCACTGCATAGGTAGCCTGATCTTGCGCAGTATGGGTGAATGCCTAATTTCATACAAAGATACTCCTCTCACTGCTCTAGATGGTTCAGAAACGACGAGGTACGGTGGTAAAGTAACTCAACTACTGGCCCAGCAGAGCTTGTTGTCTCAGAAGCTCAAGCCTACAACATTGCAGGCCTTTACCGCATGCATTTCACCTAGTACTAGATTGTCTTGGCGTTCGTCTCGCCTAGTATCACCAAGCCTTGTCTAGAGAAGAGCAGTCAGTGAAGCCCACCCAAGCGAGTAAGTATACTTAATCTGCACTTGACATATCCGACCAGCATCATGCTACGAGTAATCACCCAGCTTCAACAGCAATCTTGGTTCTCTTTATCGGAGGAAGGAATATGACGCTCCATACGAGACTCTCTGACACACAGAGACCAATAGAATATGACGATAGTGTAATTTGATGGTGAACCTGCTTTTGATGCGAAGAAAGTCATTTCAGAGGCCATTCTATTCCTTGCCCAACCAATCAAACCAACGGGAGGACAGCAAAAGAGTGCGGAGATCCTCGCGGCTGAGTCTACCAAACTAAATACCCCCATACGCTTGTTTTGTGCCTCTTAAAAGCTACATCTTCCATATATGTACGAAACATAAAAGCCCTGTCCTTTTGGCGGAATGGTAGATGTCGTGTTGCCTCTCTTACCACCTTCACTCATGCAGCTCCTACACCAACGGGCCTAGCACCGCTAAGATTGACCACCCTTCCGCCTCCTCCACCAAACGCACCTCCACTGAAGACATTAGATGTATCGTCCTCTTTCACCCAGCCAGGTACCTGGTCCCCTTGCTTACGTGCCTTGATGACTGGCCAAATAGAGGGGAAGCCAACTGCGAGAGCACCCCTTGTCTTTGCACCGGGAATCGCATAGCGTGGATTGTTGTGTGTCAAGAATCCAACCATCAAATCTTGCTGGATCAGCGACGCCATGATAGACTCGACTTCGTCTATTGTGGGATGTTGTTGTCGCTTCGGATGCTTCGGATGAGCTCCATTACTGGCAAGGTGCTCCCTCTCCTTCTCGCTTGGTCCAATGTAAGTACCAGACTCAAGGTCAAACCCAGTCTCTGCAGCCACATCTTCCATTCCTGCGAATTCCGAATCAACGGCTTCCGGGGCACGTTGATCTTGATCAGTATAGAATTGCATATCGCTGTTGTCTCGGAACGGTGAAGACGATGATTGCACGTTCGCTACAGGTATTGTTGGGGGCAACTTCAGCTTCCTCACATTGAGCCACTGGGCAGCGGCTTGAAGTAGATGCAACCGGAGAAATGGAGTTTTGTTATCATCGCCTCCTGGGAAGCCTACCTCAATGAAGACACGGCGAGCCAAGGATCTCCATACGAGGATCTCGCATCTGTTGCGCAACTGCAGTAACAACCTCTTTTGTAACAACCATCGTCCGTGTGGGCTGTTCAGGCTCAGGTGTTCTTCAAAGCCGCATAGATCACCAAGGGCGATGATTCGGCAAAGGGGCAGAAAGTGCTTTGCCAGTCGAGCAGCATCTCTCCTCAGTAGGAGTTTCGATGAGGGAAAGCGCCCCAGACAGATATTGGACGCGATCAGGTACACCAGTATGAGCTCTCGATGCCCAAGCGCCTGAGCATGGCACTGGTCGTATGCGGCTTGCAATACCAGCTGTGCACGGAAGAAGTGATTATTTGCGAAGAGGTATCGTCCAAGGTAATAAAGATACGTGACTCGTTGCGGCGCCGGATAGTGCGACAGAAGTGGACTTTGCGCATCAATAGACACGAACATGGTTGTTGCACTTGATAGCTTTCGGCATTGGAAAAGAAGCTTCAGGCAGAGATTGCCTGTCTTGTAGATACCAATGCGTTTGCCCTCAGGGGCAGCATTTCGACCAAACCCACCTGAGCCGCTCTTGTCACTCAGACATTTAATGAATGCTTCGCGAATGGTATTGGCAGCATCTTCGACAAACGTCACTCTCTCTTTAATGCCTTCACTGTCACCAGTATCATGCTCTTTCATAAGCTGCGCCACCAGTTCGGGCCTTTTGTCCAATCCAAGCGCAAGTTTGGCCAGCACTTTGGACAAGTAGAGAACAGTTGGCAGGATAACAACACCATAAGTCGCATCACCGAGGCAGATACAGGATGTACTAAATGTTGAGTTAGCAGGAATTGTTACAGGAACAGGCCTATGTCTTACCCACTTGAGCAGTCTCTTGATATCGTTGTTGTTTTTCAGGAGATTGTGGGGAGCATAATCTCTGATAAATTGCAGGTACTGGAGAAGGTGGCCTGCGAATGACTCCCACGCATTTCTGACCCCATCTGGACTCTTGGGCAACACTTTCTCACACAAAGTCCGCAAGTGCTGGTCTTTGCCCCAAGGATAATGTTTTTGGAGCTCACGCGATAGGTCGGTGTATGCCTGAGCAAGTGGGGGCTCGATTTGCAGGTCGAGCGCAACACGCTCGCCATCTCGATTTTGAATTGCCTCGTGAAGTTCGTCTAGTAGGCGGTCTAGTGTCGGAGTTAATTGCGTGTTCAAGGGGGATGCCATATCAATGCTCATCGGACTCCCGGCCCAGGCAGCTGTGCCTGGGGTCTTGGGGGTTTTATGCGTTCTGGTAACCGGACGTCTAGGAGACCATGGCTGGGATGTAGATGAGAAGATAATGGAGAGAGGTTCGCTTGCCGTTGGCTGAGCTGTTTTGATAAGGTGTGCTTTGAAAGTGGTTGTTTTGATTTTCTCAGCGCTCGAGATTTCTGGCTGAAGAGTTCTTCCAATAGCAATCGCCTCAGGTGGATGCGCTTTCTTAGCTTTCGGCTTATCAGATTCGAGCTTGCTTTGAAGATATAGGACAAGTGTTGCTAGTTGTATGCTCTGTGTTTTCAGTCTCGAAAAGTCGTCTTCCAGTTCGGTGAAGGGAGGATCTATGTGTTTAGCCAATGTGCTTGCCTGAAGAATGTTGTCTAAATCATCTTCGAGACCATTGCTCTGTGCATGAGCATTACTTTTTATTGTCTTGTCCTTATTCTTCTGCTGGTGCCGATTTTTGGACTTGTCCCGACTGATTCCTGAAGGTGTATCATTGAAGTTCTCGTGGGCGGCGGCGTTGTTGTTGTTGTTGTTCTTGCCGACATGCGCGAATGGGACTTGGCCACGTCCTCGGTTGAAACCACGTCGTCTCCCTTGAACTCTTGCCATACTAATCTACTATCAAAAGGCAGGGTTGAACAATAATACTGGTATGCAGCTCGTCATGTACCGCTATCTTTCCTACAAGTACGAGTTCTATAACTTTGCAACAGTTCACACAAAGTCCTCTTCCGTCGTTATCATCTCGCTTTGTCTTCTTTGTCCACGACCATTCTTCGCTATCCCGAACGCGGCGCGCTTCTTCTGGATTTCGATTGTAGCGTCAGCTGCATATAGAAGCATAGCCGCTTTGGGCAGACAATGCCATGCTTGACTTCTCCCCTTCATGACGCTAGTGAGTAATACTGCTGGGTGAAAGGAGCTGCCGTCTCACTCATTCTCCAAGCGGAATCACTCGGATACTTCACAACCAACCACTCAAAGCCGCAAGAGGCATGAAGGTGACTGCAGATATCATAGCTGAGACGTGAGCAATTTCTCAGAGCTTTCTGACCCCATGAAGTAAATTGGACAGCTTGCTGAGCAAACAACCCAAACTCATTTCTCAGTTCCAAGAACCATTTTTTCTCTTTCGCTTTGTCGAGGCATCGATCCTTTCTTGCTATGCTTCCTAACGTTTTCTTCCTTCCTCTTCAGCGATTTCAATTCTTCACCCTTAATATCGCCGGCCTTTTTAATCATCTTAGGAGCATGCCTGTGACGCTTGATCCGTCGAATCTCGGGCATGTGGGCATACCGACGCACAAGAGCCTCGTCGTACTCGCGCTGCTGCCGCTGACGTGCAGACTTGATACCACTCCTACCAGAAGCATTGGCACGCCAAAGCCGAACGTTGCCGTCATCCGAGCCAGAGATCACGTACTGGTTGTCAGGACTATACAACACACTGAAAACTCTTTGCATGCGCTTGGTATGGTAGATATCACGAGAATGACCCCGATCCCGGTTCCACAAGCGTATCGTCCTGTCATATGAGGCGCTTACCAGTTCTTCACCAGTAGGGCTGAAGTCGATATCCATCACCGCAGCAACGTGGTCTTTCAGAACATTCAAGGAGCGATCCAGCCGTCTCATGTCAAAAATGTAGATATTGTGGTCCTCATTTGCAACAGCAAAATTGAATGCTTCCATTGGATTCCAGGAAACCGCATTCGATGCAAGCCTTAGAACCACCTTCGACAACGCCGAAGAGGTTCGGAGGTCATACAAAACAACCGCACGATCCAGAGCGGTCGAAGCAAGGATAGAGGTTTCGATCTGATTGAATGAAACAGCACTGATAGTGTCAGTCGAGGTCGGCCACTGTAATGATTGCGTTGGAGCGGACGAAGGTCGATTTAAGTCATAGATCGAAATAGAAGTCGACGAGGCGGCAAAAGAGGATTGGCTACGATGATGTGATAGGCTCGTGAAGCCGGCTTGACCTAGATACGTTGCAAGAGGAGGAGCTTTGCTTTCAGCACCATAAGGATCCCAGACCTTTACGGTTCTATCTGCGCCACATGATAGCAATTTCCGATCTGGAGTCCAGCAAGTAGCCTTGACTATGTTTTCATGTGCACGTGTCTGCCAAACCTCTTCTCGACTTGTGAGGTCCCAGATTTTTACGACTCCATCTCCACTTCCACTAGCTAGGCGTTGCAATGACCCGGGATCTTTTGCCATAGTATAGACACCATCGACATGTCCTTGACCTAGCTGCCCGACGAACGGAGCAGCAAACATACGCTCCAGCTTCACAGCATTCAAGGCACGTGTATATTCTCTGGATTGGGCAAATGGATGTAGGGTGGGATCGAGGTTGCGGGGCTGATGAGTAACGTGCGAGCCTGGCGCTTGATGAGCGGCTGTAGACCGAGAGAGAGATTTGATTTTCTGCCAGAAACAGAAAGTCAGTTCCATCTAAGATTTGCCATTGAACATACCATAGCTAGGTGTGGACGCGTAAACATACGCTTACAGGATTACTATCTCGAGCAAGAAAAATATTGGAGGTGGATGGCAAGCTCCAACTGATCGCCGCAAAGCTTAAAATTAATATAGCGGCTAATGGATCACTAGTAGTACACCCGATTTACTAAATAGTACGTAGTAAATAGTAGTCATTTGAATGTGCAAAGAGCATACTCCTACCGCCAACCGAACTGCATTATATTCCTCAGCAAAGTCCCTCGCTCCGACCTCAACTTTCACAATGGCGCCTCCTCCCAGCAATGCTGCAAAGATGGCGGACGCGAAAGAGCTATCAAAGAAGAACCCTTCCAAAGCAGAAACAATATACAAAGATGTCCTGTCGAAGATACCTGGCTCCAACGAGCAGGCACTAAGAGATTACGAAAGCGCTTTGGTAGGGCTTGGGGAGCTGTACCGAGACAACAAGAAGGCGGATGCGCTGGCAGAGCTTATCAAGTCAAGCCGCTTGACCCTCTCTTCCTTTGCCAAAGCGAAGACAGCCAAGCTAGGTCAGCATTACTACCTACAACTTGTTGCATGGAGCTGATTGGCCTGTAGTACGTCAGCTTCTTGACTTTTTTGGGGACATTCCGAACTCTTTGGAGACGCAAATATTGGTCATAAAATCTTGCATAGATTGGGCAATCTCCGAGAAACGATCATTCCTGCGGCAAAACCTGGAGACCCGACTAGTCAGCCTTTATATGCAAAAGCAAGCGTATTATGATGCTCTGACGCTTATCAACTCGTTGCTTAGGGAGCTGAAGCGCTTGGACGACAAGCTTGTGCTTGTTGAGGTACAATTGCTCGAATCTAGGGTGTATCATGCTCTAACGAACCAACCAAAAGCAAGAGCTGCTTTGACCTCTGCAAGAACGTCAGCAGCTTCAGTCTATACCCCGCCGCTGTTACAAGCTAGTCTGGACATGCAAAGCGGCATGCTTCATGCAGAAGACAAAGACTTTACAACGGCATTCTCTTACTTCATCGAAGCACTTGAAGGTTATCATTCGCAAGATGAAAGGGCCAAGGCGACTTCTGCGCTTCAATACATGCTTCTTTGTAAAATCATGCTGAATTTGGTGGACGACGTCACATCATTACTGGGCTCAAAACAGGCCCAGAAATATGCCGCAACGAACCTCGAAGCAATGAAAGCCGTCGCCAGGGCCCATGCAAATCGATCGTTAGAGGAATATGAACAGGCGCTATCGGATTACCGGTTTGAGCTCGGAAGCGATATCTTCATACGGAATCATTTGAGACGTCTCTACGATGCCATGCTCGAACAAAATCTCATCAAGGTCATTGAGCCATTTAGCAGAGTAGAGATCGAGCACATCGCCCAGATGGTTGGTCTTGATACTCAGCAGGTCGAACGGAAGTTATCACAGATGATTCTTGATAAGGTCATCATCGGCGTGCTGGATCAAGGTGCAGGATGCCTGATTGTCTATGACGAGGTAGAACGTGATCAGGGGTACGATGCGGCTTTGGAGACCATCGAGAAGCTGAGCAATGTTGTGGATGTCTTGTACACCAACCAGGCGTCGTTGCTGGAGTAGAGCAATAGAAAGTTGAGGCAGTCTGGTGAGGACGATCAGCGATCTGTGGTTTTGGCTGACCGGGGTGGCTTGCAGAGCCGCATGGGCGACAGCAATTCTGGAGCTTCGGTTAAGTTGAGCTTAAATTGCTTGGCTAGGTCCTCGAGTCCGTCGGACGGGAATACAAATGCCCCTCCCGAGCCACCCAAGTAGGTTACATGAAGTAAGAGAATGCCGTTGTAAAGTCTTTGTCTTCTGCATGAAGCATGCCGCTTTGCATGTCCAGAC
>QQTW01004096.1_pt1 | contig 10885 bp, 9 predicted proteins | sample 1904831 | NCBI WGS metagenome assembly QQTW01 (sample SAMN09435610, study PRJNA476489) | Subsurface metagenome, whole genome shotgun sequencing project.
GTACTGCCCTGCCATGGCCAGCAGCATGTTGTTCTCGCTCAGCGACGCGCATCGCTCGCATTCCAAGATGATGGAGTAGTGCACCAACGCCTTGCGAAAGTAGCCTAGCAGTACGTCCATGGGAGTTGTGGCGTTCTTGGTGCTCTGTGCGCAGAGTTGATCGAGAAGGCAAGCCGTCAGATGGAGGCAGCGACAACCACTACTGGTCTGAGGCCTGCTGTTCGACTCTGATAGTGACGTCGCTGCTGCTGCTGCTGTCGGCGCCGCCGGCGGTTCAGAACCTGTTACACGTCCGATAGACGTTGCGCTCGGGTCCTGGCGATCTTGTAATTCTGAGATCCGCTGGATCTTTTTTGGATTGGGCGAAGCACGACCTGATGGACAGTCAAACCCAGAAATCTGGGTCATGTCCTGTGGCCTTCTGATATTTCTCTGGTTTTGGGTGTTATTACTATCCCCCAACGGGGATGGCTGAGGGCGCGTGGAGGGATTTGTCAGGGTCGGCGAGACGACCACGTAAGGTGACAGCAAGAACGACTGGGCCATGCTATGCGGACTTGGATAACTGCCATTCGTCGTGCCCTGGTTAGAGTCATCGAGGCCTAGAGATGCTTCGTCGATGTCAGCCAAAGAACAAAGTGCTTGACCCAACTTTTGCTTCAAAGCTGCGGCAATATCTAATGGATACCACCATGTAGAAGAAAGAGCTAGAACTTACTGTGCGCATTGTCTGAGTCCCCAAAGAGCGGTCCTCCAAATGCATTGTCTACGACATGCGCCTTGTTAGGGGACCCTGTTTGTACCGACAGCATCGGATCGAGACAGCTATCCATGTCGAGCCATTCGTCCAATTCATTGGCGAAATCATCGGTTGATCCCTGGCCATCGATCGAGTGCGACGACAGCCACCGCTCCATCTGCTGCTGCTGCTGCTCATAGTCTGACTCTTGGCCTAAGTCAAACGGGTTGATGCCCACACATGCCCCAGGATGGTACATGGATGCCGCGTGATTGTTGCCAGCCGACATCTGGTCGTTGTCCTGGTCTTGGTCGTTGTCCTGATCTTGGTCCTGATCCTGCCCGTGGGCTTGACCTTGAGACTTGTCACGAGTCTGATCTTGGCCGTGATTGCTGGCCTCGGCCACGAGATCACTGCTGCTCGTACTCGTGCTGGGTCCGGAAGTTCTCATCCGACGGTTGGCGGGCAGCTTTCTCCGGCGGGGCTCCCGGTCTGGATACCGGCACTCTACTGAAACGGCAACGCATCTGTCACAGCCGGACGGTTGTCCGCTGCATCGAACCTGAAGTTAGAAGAAGCATCCGTCAGCTGAATCCTCGAATGTTGCGATTGCTCTCGCGTTAAGACGATCGGCACGCTTCAGTACTCTTAGACAGCCCGGACTTGGTCTTGAAATCAAGGTTTGAAATGTGCAAGAATGATATGAGCATTCCCAAAGAAAAAAAAGCTCATCAACTTTGCTATATAGACGATAAAGACACAGAGAGGACGTAAAGTGGGTCTAGGCGAGCAAAGTCGGAGATAGTTTGAACGAAATGTGATAAGAGACACATCATAATCACAATTTGCCATTTTACACGGATAATGCGAACTACTTACTTTTCGTGTCCGGCAGAACTCGCAGGAGATGTGTGGCCTGTCTCGTCCGCTCCTGCTGAGGGCGGAGCTCGGATTCGTATTCTCGACAAAGGTGGGCTCCTTGCGTTTGAGGTCGTATGTGAGGGTGCCGAACATTTTGGATGAAGAAGACGTGTGTAGGTCAAACTATTGTCCTATTAAGCTCGAGGGTCCATCTGTCTGTTGGTGGGGCAAGCGAGGGCGTGTTATTATAAGGACGATCGGACTACAGCCCACAACAGGCGACTATCATGGCTGAACATGGCTGCGGTAGAGGCTGCGGAGCTGCGGCGGAGATTAACGTTGCTAGTCCCGCTTGTCGTGGGGTTCACGATGTCCAACGTCAGGAACGGAATCGACGTCCAGCCTCCTGGACGGCGACTTCGCCAGACAAATCATATGCCAGCCTAGCTGGCAGCGCGTTCGGTGACATGTTCTCGCTCCCATGGAATCCATATGCAGCCCACACGTGTCCGGTTGAGGCTGTGATTGGGATCCCTGAGAGAACATCCTGAGCTTCGCACGTCCTGACGGTCCCCGGACACTACCCTGTCGGTACGTGTGTCAGGCCGATCCATACACGCTGCATGCTAACAATAGCCTAGGCATTCGAAGTCACCACGCTCGCAGACCCATGTGGACGGGGTATCACAAGCCGAGCCATTTCGAGCGGTGATTGACGGAGTGCCATGATGGATGTGGGGTGCATGAAGAGTTCGTGCAGCAGTCATGCCTTGATCCCACAACAGCATCAGTATGTAGAGCCAAAAGCATCTGGACGCAGGCATACTTACACCATTGAACGAAAAAAGAAGTGCAAGGCGCCCTTGCTCAATGTGCTCATTCTGTACAGCGCGTATCTGTTAAGCGACTGAACCACGCCGTCGGTCAGGTCCGACCCTAGACGCATGTGCTGGAAAAGGAAACCGCTCGGCTGACTGCGTCGTCGAGCCAGGGAGCGGTCAGCGTCTCGACTCGCTGTCGTACGATGAATACTTTTTTAGGCATGGTGGCTAGGGACCCCTTGGCTAACACGCGAGCGAGGGAAGGCTTGGTTGGGCTTGAGTGTTCGACAGGCAACAGACGCGAGGAATTCAGAAGTCGGTCCATTGACTCCATTGATGACTGGCAGGGTTCGAGATGTTTCGAAATGGCAGCACCGGGAAGAGATCCACATCCTGGCAGCCAAATCTCCACGTGCAAACGTTCAGGTGCGGAGTATCGGGTACGTTGTTTCGAACCCTTGCTAGCACCAACTGCCGCCAAGATCCTAGAGCCTCTTCGATCTCCTAGAGCTTCGCAGAAGAAGAACGCAAAGCGACAAGGGTGGCACGGCCGTGGATGCGCACCTGGGCACCTGGGCAGACAACTGGTGAAAAGTCCAGCATACCGCTGCAAGACCGGGTTTCAGCACTGCACGCATAACGATCGCCCTGCGTCTCCGCGCCAGATATTAGGCGTGATAATCGAAAGCCGTCACAGCGTCAATCTCAAGATTGATTTTCTCGTGGTATATGCACTCCAGACCACCGTCTCCACACCAGCGCTCGTATCCAACAGGCCGCCGGGCTCCACCGTCTCCACCTCAGTGTCTCCACACCGGCCACTACCGAGGCCCACGCTCGTATCTCCCGGCCAGCGCCTCCCTGCCAGCGTCGTCTCCAAACACAAAACATCTCGAGGCAGTGAGGTTCCCGTCCTCTAGTGCTTTTTGCTATCGGAGCACTGCCGAGTCGAGTTAAACCCCCATGGCTCTAAAACGAAGGTAGAGGTTATTTGTCAGGCATTTCTGGATAAGATTACACTTCCTCAGTATCTGGACAATGTTAAAACTACTGTATGGATTAGGGATGTGTCAGGCAAGGACCTCTTGCCTGGGCCTCTTCTGTCGGAGCAGACCGTCAAATGTCTCCTGCGGTCATTTCCAAACTACCGATACACAATATGCCTCATGGATCGTGTGTTTACTCCCACTGGCAGACTAGTGCTGCAAAGTTAAGATTCACCTGCAGGGGCTGGAGGCATGGTAACGCCATCTTACAGCGTACGCGTGGCCTAACATGATTCAGTGATTCCAACGGCCTGATCCATGGACGTCTGATCAGCTCAGACGGAATCGAGCAGGGTTCTGCAGGCATTTACTCTCGCCTTATCATCATTGCTGTATGAAGACACCTGAGATCCTACACTGACAAATCAATTTGGGCAATAGTCCAAGACCGCCTCCAAACCGTCATTGGGGTATCATGAAACCAATATAATGGAGCTCGGCGAGATCCGAAGTTTGATCTGTTGGTGGACATTCCTTTCATGTGACTAGCTGTTGCTGTCCAGACAATAGTAGAAACACTTCGGTCACACGTGGCAGGATAGGGGAAAGACCCGTGAGACCCACGAGATGAGTGAGAAGGCTTCGATTTACTCTGTATCGCATGGCACATTCGATGCTGAGTGGCTAATAAGCTCGGCAGGCTCCATCGTGAGTAGCTGAGATTTATTTCTCAATACTGTCTTAGAGAGCCCTAAGGCTTCAAGGGATACACGAAGGTCGGCGCCATAAAGCTCGGATTGCCACTAATACAAAGGGTTGACTCATTCGCATCTAGCCTGTCATTCTCAATCACTTCTGGGCCGCTGCTGCAGCCTTTGCCTTGCGGGCCTCCTCCGCCCCTTCCTCGTCGTACGCCGACACCTCGATCTCCACACGCATGCTTTCCAGACCCAGCTTCGTCACGCCAATCAGAGTCCACACCGGCTGATGGTCAGGCATCCACTTCTTGAAGTTGTCGACCGTGCGCTGCAGAGCCTCCGGGCTCATGTCGACGTGGTAGGAGTTGACACGGTAGACCTGCGACCAGCCCTTGCCGCCGGCTTGCTTGAGGGTGTAGTCGACGTTCTCGAAGGCCTGGTCGATCTCCTCGAGAATGTCCTCCTTCACATCGCCCGTCGCGCAATCCCACCCACCTGAGATACCGTGTAAGTGGAGAGCCAAGACAGCAAGTGCAGCAGTGGGAGGTAGGATCTGGAGCAACGACAGATGGGAGAAAGGCTAAGCCTAGTACCTTGGCCGGAGCACTCAATACGATCGCCAACGCGAACCGCTTGGCAATAGTGATGCGTCTCACGCATGATTGGGCCTATGCCCGGGTAGACGTAGTATTGGAGGTTGGACATCGTGATCGGTTGTCAAGGTTAAAAGCGCAGAAAGTGTTCGTAACGGAATCAGGCTGAAGTCGGTATATGCTTTCTCACGGCACTGGATCAGACAGGAAGCTGAATTGGGTACTCTTAAATAGCATGAAGATGTAAACAATAGAGGATCCCCAGCTCCTACCTGCTGATGAGCAAGTCCAGCCTTCCAAGGTTGGCCATCTACAGCGGCGTGTATGTTGCCCCGCACCGACGTCGAGCTGCATATCGGCCCTTTGGGTTCCTCCGTGCAACCCAACAGCTTGGAGCATGGTTGTGCGGAAAGGATTGACGCCCGGAGGAATTCTCAGCCATACTCACATGCGCTTCCAGGTCGGATGAAGACTTCCCGTACGCTGCATGGATGCGCGGTGCCAACATGCTACGACTCGGCCACGCCTCAACTTAGCTGCCCCGCCTTCTGCTGAAATTATGAAGATCATCTTGATAACTGTAGATCCAGCAGGAGTAGAAGAGCGAACGGAATATGCAGAAAGGAGGTTGCCCACTTCAAGGCACGCCCTAACTTGTGAAGCTCGAAAAGGACCTCGGAGCTTCCCCGCGCGTGAGGACCGATTCGTCAGCCCTACGAGATCCTCGCTTCGACGGGATGGGCCGAAACGGTATGGCGGGATCGGCAGCCACCAGTTGACCGTTGCGAAAAGACCGAAATGGTCAACGCCGTCGGGAGCAGCCAGAGTTTCAAGGTTCTCGGTCCCCGAAAACGCTCCCATCTCGCCTCGCCTCTGATTGGTCCTGCATCGTGGTGATCCGAATTCCGGATACGGCGTGCTGGTTGCTGCCGACGCCTCACTCTCGTTTGTCTCTGACAGCGCACCACAATAATCGGCGCATCCCACGATTTCGATTGACCTCGGGAGGCTTCCACCCCGCATTTTCGTGTGAGCCACTCAGAGCCGGGGGATCCAGGGCATGCTGCGGCCATCCTCCTCACATTACTCGACACATGAATTGAATTTTGTTATTATCATTATTAGTTGACGCCACTCGCCGATGTGCGGCAATCGTCGCTCTGAATTTCTGGTCTAATGCATAAAAGCAAGTATGATTGACTCGGCCGGCAGAGATTCCAAGCCACCACAAGCCGTAGCGACGGAGCGGCGTCAGAAGGAAACGAGATGTTCGGAGCTGTGAAACGGTCTATTTCAGCCCGTTTCGCTACCCTATAATGATTTCTGCTAGGTTGATAAAAGGTGAGCGCTATATCTGCATGGTTTGTCCGCCGCGTGGTGAGGTTAGTCTTGCAAACGGAAGTGCATTTCAGTTTTCAGTCCCAGCTCGTCATCTGCAAGCATGCATCTCTCTGCTTTGATTGTCAGCGGGCTTGCGCTCGTTCCCACCTTGGCCTTCGCAGGAAAGCACAAGTACGATGATGACTGCGCGCATGTTGGCATCTCGCCCGCGTGGTACGATCATATCGTGACAAGATACCTGGATTTCTGGAATACGAATGACGAGAAGGTCGCGTTGGACATTGCACAAGAGCTCTTCAGCCCCGACTTTGCTACCTTTTCGGACCGCCTGCCTGGCGCGAACGACTCCGTCGTGTTTCCCATCTACGGCATCAAGGATCAGATGGCGTTCTGGAACCTCGCTCGCGCCGGCTTCGAGCCGTATCGGGTTATCAACCAGTATCACTTTGGTTATGACGACAAGATATTGATGAGGTTCGGCGTTGACGCGATTCTAAAAGAGCCAGCAAAGGCCTTCCCCGGAACGTAAGTTCAGTCTGATATTTGCTTCGCTGTATTCCTTCGCTATATCCCTTCAGCGCATTGCTCCAGTCGTTATTCGTTCAGGTTGCTGAGGACAAGCAATGAATAGATCCGCTACTCCGGGCTCACGCGTCGCATACAACGGTACCGATGTTTTCTTCATCAACCGATGCTCCGGCCAAATCGACAGGCTGGACGCTGCTCAGGACTTCATTACGTTCTTCGACGCGCTCGGATTCGGGCCTCTCTTTGTTTGAAGGATGTCTTGAGAAATGGTAGTGTGATCAAGAGAGGAAGGGGAAGAGGGGTGCGAAGCGCTCAGTGCATCGTCGAGAGATGTCCCTTTGATACCCTTCATCTGTATAACGGGGCAAAATCTCTTGTCGACTTAAGTCTATCTCCCAATGTCTTTCGAGTATATAGATTGCCGTCGGTGCAACGGCTTAGCGGCAGCCAGAAGCCGTCAAGATAATATGATCTTGTGTTCATAATTATGTTGCGGTTGAGCGATACGACCTGAAGATTCGTTTGAATGCAGAGACCGTGGTGAAATCAGTTCATGCACGTGAAGTGACGATGTCCACTTTAGGACAAGCGGGGCTCGGATTACTCATCGACTCTTGGCCTTAAGAGGTCTAGACCCATTTCCGCAGGGCTGTCCAGACTTCAACCTTCGAAACGCGTTACGCTGTTCCAGCAGCGAACACGTATCTGATCGTTGACCTTCCCTCGCGCCCCATTTTCCAGAGTTTCCGACCGATATGACTTCTCCGGGTCCCTTCGTAGAGATTCTGGGTCGCCTAGCCTACGCCTTTTCTCAGGTGCAACCGTTCCTTCCAACATATCTACATCTTCTACTCTCTGCGCTCTTTCCTATTTTCGCCGGTTCTCACGCGTCCCTCTCCCGGCCACCCTCTGCCGCGAAGCCGGACAAAGGAGCCAAAGATGAGAAAGATGAGCAAGATGAAGACAGCGATGAAGAAGAGAAAGACCACCAGATGGAAGGACTGTCGCCAGTGGATGCCATCATGCTCCCGGTCCTCGCGGGCTCCACTCTCGCCGGACTCTACTTTCTGATCAAGTGGCTGGAAGACCCGGCCCTGCTGAACAAAATACTCAACTGGTATTTCTCGCTTTTCGGCGTCTTGTCAGTCGGAAAGCTGATTCGAGACACGTTCGAGGTGACGCACTCGTTGATCTTCCCAAAGAGTTACGTCGCCGGAGGCCTGCGGTATCATGTTAACAGCAAGAAAAGACTGGCTGTGCCAGTTGATGCCAATGCGAGAACGGTTCAGCCACGATCATCGCCGCTACCTGGTGTTCTCTCACGAGTGTCTCTTGGACCTCGCGCGATGAACGTATTGTGGAGCCTACGTGATTTGCCAAAGCACAAGCTACTGTTCAAGCTTTACGTCCGACGCATCGTGGCAGCCAAAGCTTCCTTAGGACCGCTAGGAGCCTTGTCATTCTTCATAGCATTAGGATTCGTGCTCTACTTCAACCTGGTGGATAAGCCATGGTGGCTTACCAACCTGATGGGATTCGGCTTCGCTTACAGCGCTCTTCAGGTACTCTCGCCTACGACCTTTCCCACAGGGAGTCTAATACTTGGCGCCCTCTTTTTCTACGACATTTACTTTGTCTTTTTCACGTATGTCCTTCTGCTCTTCATTGATGTATAGTTTGACTGATTGTGTTGACGCAGCCCAATGATGGTCACCGTCGCAAAGTCCCTAGATATACCGATCAAGCTTGTCTTTCCACGCCCTTCGGACTCTGATGACGAGCCTGGATCAAAACCGAATAACTATGCCATGCTCGGACTTGGTGACGTGGTGTTGCCAGGAATCATGATAGGGCTTGCTCTCCGCTTTGATCTGTATCTGTTTTACCTACGAAAGCAACTCAAGAGCTCAGACTCACTCCGTCCGGAGTACGACGAAAAGACAAAGACGGCGATAATCAAGCCGAAATATGTGTCAGTATCTAATCGTTGGGGCGAGCGCTTCTGGTGCTGGAGTCCTGGATCTACACCAACGCCCCGAGACTTGAAAGCCCACATTACGACGAGAGACACGGCAACTTTTCCCAAGGTGTATTTCTACGCCAGCGTTGTCGGATATATCTTCGGCATGCTCGTCACCCTCACTGTAATGCATGTGGCCGCGCATGCTCAACCGGCACTGCTCTATCTGGTACCCGGGGTGCTTGGGTCCTTGTGGGGTACAGCGCTTCTTAGGGGAGAGCTGAAAGAGATGTGGGAGTTTTCCGAGGCCATCGAAGAAGAAGCAAACGGAAAGACGAAAAAGGCGAACGCAGATTCGACCGCAGTACCAAAAGCGAATAAAAGTATCTTTTCGAGTGAGAAGCAAGAGAGACAAGCTCAGCGACTTGGAAAAGTGGTAGAGAAGTACATACAAAAAGACGATCCTACATCCGAAGACGAGTCGACGAAACATCCACCGGTCAGTCCTCAGGACGACGAGGATCAGCCGAAGTTCGAGAGTTCAACGAAAATGGAGCTGAGTACAAATGCGAAAGAAGAAGCCTCTTCGAAAGAGCGCACACGGAAGCTTGTCGAGTTTTCTATTTCACTCCCTAGATCTGTTTTCAAGGAGGGTTCAGAATCATCTCATGACAAAACGCCGGAAACACATGTTACAACTTCGCCCAATGGAGACGCGCTCGCTAAAGAAGCTTCCGGTAAGTTCGCCGGCCCACGATGGAAGGCACCGAAAAAGGACGGCGCCGGCCCGGCGGAGAAGCGACAACGAACCGCTTAGATTCCGAGTTTCCATGTAACATCACCGTTGGCGATAAATATAGAAGGCATTTAGTTTTATCTGGTATATGGCCCCCACCAATACTACCGGCGGAATCTGGTTTGCGAATACTCAAGTCATTTCGGGCATCAAATCGGGCAATGGGGGAGACAGTGGCTGCGGCAGGTTGACTTTCGCTCCTTGAATGGCGCGGGGGGTGGAACGCGTCACATTCACAGCCGTGTGCCCTGTCCATGCGGCCGTATCGCCGCGTCAGTGATGGTATGCATCTTTGCTCGTTGTCTTCATGGCTTGTGCTTGTGAGAGTACCCTGATGTATGGTTTGATGTTCACAGCTTCGCCATTTGTATTACCTCTTGGCCACCATTGAGGGATTGCCAGAAGCTCACTTCTACCTCATTAGATGTCACCTAGTATACATTTAGGATGTAAAGATAGCAAAGGCTGAGATAGCTAGGGGATGGCAAAAGCATGTCCAATCCATGTGGGCTGATTATTGAGCAGGAAAGGAGCAAAGAGTTTGTGGCTTCACGGCCAAATGCGAGCTAGATTGCCTTCAAGCTCTTGATCGAGTTTCTCCCGTGCTTTCGCAAACCGTCATCCCCGTCTCTGCTTTCACATGTCCCTGATTATACCTCTTTCTCCACTTCGCCATCCACCCCTTCATCGTCGTCCAGTTCGCTCAGCTCGCTACTTTCATCGCCAGAAGCCTCCTTGCTATTCTTTTCAGTAACCTTGCGAGCCTTGGGTTGCGGCCTAAACTTGAAGAGATGGAAGATAGGGCAGTCTGTGTGCTCCGCGTCACTCATTCTTCCCGGCGCCTTGCAGGTCGAACAGGTCCTCCCATGCTTGATCATCAACTGATGGAGAGGGTACTTGAGATCATCCGGGACCCGCACTTCGCAGTGAGCGTACGTCGAGTTTCTTGTCGCCTTCTTCGGAGGAGCCCAGCCCAACCATTTGCAGAGTCGGAAGACGTGAGTGTCCACTGCGAAGCTCGGCCGCTGGAGACAGAACAGCAACACGCACGAAGCCGTCTTTGGACCGATGCCGGGATACTTTGTGAGAGCGGCAAAGGCATCATCGGTTGAGAGCAAGTGGATATGGTCCAGCGAGAGCACGTTATCCTTCGCACGCTCAATCTCGGCATTTTTCTCCTCTGCAGGCTCTTCTTCAGCACCGGGTGGCCCAGCCGTTTCCGACTTAGTATGATGGCCCCCTTCATCCTCCTTTCGGGCCTGGAGAAGGGCAGTCCGCCGAGCTTGGTTCTCCTCCCACACCATCTGCAGGATCAATTTGATGTCTTTGCTCTTCACATCAGCCAAGCCGCCGCTTTGTATGGCTTTGAAGGTGTCCTTGACGTCTGCGCGTCGCACAGCATCCCAATCGACACTGCCCTTGCCAATGCCTGATTTGAGCGTGCCAAACCTGGAGACCAGGCCTTGAAATGCTCGGGACGAGTTTGACGCCGAAGTAGCGGCACTCAGCCGGGTTCGAATGAGAGCATCAAGCACAGAGGGTACTTCTCCACACCCAGAAAC
>QQTW01004097.1_pt1 | contig 10884 bp, 15 predicted proteins | sample 1904831 | NCBI WGS metagenome assembly QQTW01 (sample SAMN09435610, study PRJNA476489) | Subsurface metagenome, whole genome shotgun sequencing project.
CAATGGCGTATTCAAAGATCAGGAGATAGATCTCTGATGGCAGCACCGACATATTGAACGATTCTCGATTTGGTTTTCGATGTGACAAAACATTGATGGGAGTTGGAAATAGAGCGAGTCCTGCCCGCAAAGATCATAGGAAAAGCAATACGTGTGGTCAAGCTTTGTAAGGCCAGATGCGCATCTACTGACTCGTGTGCTTTTCAGATCAGACCTCCATTCTCCAATTTGTGTCTGTTATTTTCATTACTACTGTTCTGGTCCATTGACAGGAAAAACCGTCGTCTTAAGGCGGATCTCCTGCATCCTCCGTCCTCCGTTTCAGTATTTCTCCAGGTCCCTTTTCAATCCTGAAGGATTCTCTCGGCGGCTAAGCAACTCCCCCATATACCCCAGTTGGGTGTCTAGCTATGAAAGGCAACCGTCTCAGCATGGCTCCCTATTCTATGCTACAATCTCTGAAGAAAGAACGAACAGTACAACGTGGCCATTGTCCATATTTCTTTGCACGCTCACTCTACCTTAAGGATATCTCAGGCATGAGAATACGAAGGCTTCATGAGCGAGGCATAAGAAGCAAAGCGCCATGATACCACACTCCGACAGGCATTACGAGGTTCAAGACGCCCCAAAGCATCATTCTGGTCCCTCCCCCGTACGATACTCGCTAGGATCGAATTCTATTTTCGTGACTCGTTGGAAACCGCTAAAGAATCTTTCGGCAAATTTTAACACCGATAAAACCACCGGAGTTGCGGAAAGCCGGCCGGTCAAGGAATGGATATAGAAGTGAATAAAGTCCTTAATCGTCGCGAGATTAGGAGCTGGTGTTCCTACTATGAGATAGCCCTCCTAATTAACTCTATCATCATGCATCCATCTATTAAAAGTCGTTAGCCTTTTGTATCCTCGTAAAATCATGACTAACGAGTCCTACTCCTTATATAGGGCTAAAGCCCTTTCATACAGCTACATACCTAGGTAGGTAGGTGAATGTCAAGGTGAGAAAATGACGTAGTTGGTTGTGAAGGTGCGATTTTCCAAATCCCAGATCCAATCACCTACTGCCTACCTAGGAAGATATAATGACATGGTCAGGTAGCACCGGCTGTGCAATGCTTTCATGAAGCGCGTTGCTTTTCTAGGCAGCCATGCCTTACCGCAATGGTCCCTTATCATGTCTATGCGGTCTCAGACTGACGCTTTCAGGCGTACCGGGCCCCCATGCGTCTTGAGCTTTCGCCATGTCTCTCACTTCCCGACCTCCGCTTGGTGAGCACAGCCATTCACCCACCAGTCCATGGTCTGCTACATATCATTTAACCTGTTCATGATGCCATCAACTTCATCTCACGTCTTGCGAGGCTTGTCAGGCAATGGCGGCTGTCACTTTGTAAAATTTCCTCCATGACAGCATGTCCGACGCAGAAAAGAGCATCCAGAACATCACTGCTGCAAATCACCGATTTTCCCGGGCAAAAGCCATCGCTCGCGCTTGCAAGCGTTGGCTTCAGCAACTCGAACGACCGTTACGCGCGGCTACCCCGCAGAGATGGAAGACCGTCGTATACGTTTGTTCGTTCTCCGCGCTCTACGTCCTGATCATCAATGCTGCAGTCACAATCTGGGTCACCGCTAAATATGAGCACGACAATGAGTGGATTGCAACGGCATATGAGGGCCGTTGTGATGTCACTGCCGCCTGGACGCGTTGGCTGCACGTTGGAATCAACATCCTCAGTAGCATACTCCTGTCATGCTCGAATTACTGCATGCAGTTTCTCGTGGCGCCAACCCGGGCTGAGCTGGATCTGGTCCACTCGAAGAAGAAGAGCGTGGAGATTGGTGTACCCAGCGTGCGCAACCTTGGGCTTGTACCCTTCAAGAGAGTAGCTCTCTGGTGGCTCCTGGCCCTCAGCAGCATTCCGTTACATTTCCTGTGAGACACCGACGATTTGCCTAATCTGAGAACAGCAATAACGCTAAAGTCCCCACAGATACAACTCCGCCGTGTTTCAGACTCTTGCAGCGACCTCGTACGCCGTCGCTGTTATCGATGAAAGCATCATCGACGGCGGCACGACCGTCGCCAACACGGCCGTTGAGGACTATTTCTCTACCAGTATTCGGGCTCTGCAGAGAAGCCTCTCAGATGGGCGGGCGCGAGATCCTCAAAAATTCACGAACCTCAGTAATGCAGACTGCATCAAGGCCTACAGTGTCCAGTACCAAACGGAGAGAAAGAACGTGTTTGCTGTTACCTCCAGTGGTGACTTGACCAACGGAACTCTCTTTCTTCTCTTGCGACAAACACCTTCACAGCAGTTTATTTCTTTCACGGATCAGATTGGTGTTGATGCTGATATCAACGAAGGCGACCGCCCCATTGGATACCAATCGTGGCTATGCAGCGACCGGTTACGGGATTGTGAAAGAAGTTGCACCGATGCTGAAACTTATCCGAATGACGAGTGCCCTACCACAGCGGGTGCATACTTTGCATGTAATCTGCAAGGTTGCGACTGGAGTACGCAGGCCGAGAGAACCAACGACTGGACTGTAGGAGGATACCCGATCTCTTACTGTCTCAGCGAACCCCTCGAGGAGAAATGTGAACTCCAATTCAGCCTCTCTATTCTTCTTACCATTATAATCTGCAACCTTGTCAAAATCATCTGTATGTTTTTGTGCAGCAAAGTCACCGATCTAGAGTCTCAGCCCCTCGTCACTCTAGGAGATGCTGTAGCCTCTTTCTTGAAGACGCCGGATCGCGCTACAGCCGGACTATGCTTGTCACAGGGCAGTAACTTTTCCTACTATCTCAATCGAGGGCCGCGACCCTGGCGACTCAAGAAACGTTTTTGGTTCGCTGCTGCTTCCATCCTACGTTGGTTATCAACTTTGATTCCGTAAGTGACCTTGCCCATTTGTGTGCCTCCTACTTTCTACTGTGGCAGGACCATCTTTACGTGCTAGCAGCATATCAGTGCCGCTGACATTTCTTCTTAGCTGCATCTTGACGATTATAGTATCATCGAACCTTCTCCGAAGGGCCCTTTCCAGGCTTTGGAGTGGCGACCGCAGCCTGCCAGCGCTTTCGAAGTTGGGCCTAGGCGCCGTGAGGTCAGATTCGTATCTCGACGTTGGCCTAACAGGAATAATACCCCATGTTCTTCTTGCCAATTTGCCTCAAGCTATCATCTCATTCTTGTACCTTCTCTACAACGCTCTCTTTACGTCCATGCTGTTAGAGAAGGAGTGGGCTTCTCTTGCTCGCCACCGGAAACCCCTACGCGTCAGCCAGCCCCAGGGTGAGCAGAGATCCACATACTACCTACAGCTCCCGTACCGCTACGCAGTACCCATGGTCGCGGTGATGACGACGCTGCATTGGCTTGTCTCCCAATCTTTGTTCGTTGTGCGCATCAAGTTCCTCGATCAAGCAAATGGGACCGAAACCGGCCTGGGATATTCCTGCATCGCCATCGTCCTCTCAGTTTTACTGGGCGTGCTCATGCTCTTGGTGTGCGTTGGGACGGGCTTCAGAAGGTTCAATGGCGACATGCCGCTCGCGCGGTGCTCTAGCTTTGCGATCAGCGCCGCCTGCCATCGTCCTGACGATGACGTCGACGCCGATACATTGCCGGTCATGTGGGGAGAAGTCAGCACCGGCGAAAGCGAAATCGGGCATTGTTGCATCACGAGCCATGATGTCTCTCCGCCGACCGTCGGCCGCCTGTACTCTTGAGATTACAGCACGCATACAAAGGACTCGGTTCTTGGCCGGCTTAGTGACGCCAATGAGAACAGCGTCTGGCGCAGGCTCACCGTCGCCGACAGGATCAATCAACCAGGGCAGCGTGGGACGTACTGTCAGTCCGCGTCTTGTCTTGTCGATGCGGCTTTCGCTCTACTCATGGGAATTGAACTTGCTGGGAGCACGGAGCTAAGAGCAAGTAACTTACACATGTTCAGCACGTGTTCCCCGTTCTCGCAGGTCTATTCAGCGAACAGACCGTCGGAGGATCAAGTTGAGGCAACATGAAGAGCAAGAAACAAAAGACTCTGGGAGAGCCCGATCAACCCAAGATTATTCATGTATACGGTACATGTACATGCTGTGACTCTGACCTAATCAGATTCGATGTCAAGAAGATTATGGCACATGTCATGTCATGGACTGCCCTCTCGAGCATGGTGGGAAGACAGGGCTTTTGTGAGCTTTAAATATTACCTGTGATGCCTCAAGGAGTGATCGAGATCCGAATTTCTATATACTGTGATGTACTTGTCAAGGATTGGGGAGAAGTCGAATGAGGTGAAAACCACCATGCATTCGGTTAAGTAGCTCTTAAATGAAATTCGTCATCAAGGGGAGTTTTAATCCAGCTGCTCATTGGATGCTCTCGAGGTTTGCTCAAAAGTGATGATGTTTTCTTAGTTTCAGTTTTCCGGCTTCGGCTAACAACAGGATTTAATTCTCCCCTGGTCATTATTTGAACAAACACCAAACACAGATGCCGGCATGAAAAGCATAGAGCCCAATCATAGATGCACGGTGAAGCTGGTAACAAGCTCGTAAGTACCAAAACTGCTCGATAGTTGGTCCATCAATTGTGACCCATCAAAGGTTCAGCACGCAAAACGCACACAATCCCTAGCCCACCTTCCCCCGTACCAGACCGACCTGGTGCGGACCGCGACGCAAGAGGTGCGCGACCTCGACAAGGATGTGAGCACCATCCTCGAGCCCTTTGGCGGCTCTTTCAACCCGGCGGCCGAGCCCGCGGTCGCGTGCGCGCTGCTCGTCAACCACCTGTGCATGCGGCGCAACAAGCGCTGCCTGCTCGCCTACCACCGCGTCCGCTCCGACAAGCTCGACGAGATGTGCTGGAAGGGCGTCGAGGTGCTCGAGCGGCAGGTGCAGACTGGCGGCGGCGGTGCCGATGCGGAGGGGTTTGTGGGAGGTGGTCAGGATGGTGGAGCGGGCAGCAGTCTTACTCCTGAGGAGGAGGAATACGTCCGGCAGTACAGCGATCTGCTGGCGGCGTACAAGGGCCAGTTTACGGATGTCGACCTGACCGGGAGCTTGGAGCCGCCGCGGGACTTGTTCATCGATGTGCGGGTGCTGAAGGATGCGGGCGAGATACAGACCGAGTATGGGTATGTGGCTCGAGTATTCTGGCAACTCGTCTCTGCATGACTTACCTTCTATCCAGGGCTATCAACTTGACCAAGAACAGCCAGTTTTATGTGCGACAGGGAGACGTCGAGCGATTGATCGCTCAGGGCTATCTGCAACGCCTAAGTTAGGGCTGTTCTACCGATAACTGACTTTGATAGTGCATGTCTTCTAAGCCACTCATTACGAGATCCTTATGACTACCTTGGGATGCATAGTTTCTGATGGAGCGAAGACAACGACGTGAACACCATTCCGTGGCACCAGAGATTAGCGTGCGAACTGCTCCATGATTTACAAGGTTCAGGAGGGTTTCCAGCGCCTTCCCAAGTTATGTTGCGATATTCCGCAGTGACTCAATCGGCATCCAAAGTGCGGAGAATACTCTGCATCATTGACGCCTGTAAACTCTCATAGCCTCTTTTCAAGATTCTCTTCCAAGTGCCTTTGCCAGCGGCGTTCTGAATCCGGCAGTATGAGCTCTCCACAATCACCCCCATCAGCGGCTTCTCCATTCCAGCGGCGATCGAAATTATCTCCACACCGATAGAGTGGATTGAGTATTATCGACCTGGGAAGCTTCATCCATTGCATGTCGGTGATCTCTTCCAAGAATCGAGATATCGAGTCATCGGAAACTGGGATATGGCTCATCCTCAACAGTCTGGCTAGCGAAGGAACAGTCGTATGTATTATTCCATCCCCTTGCTTCATACCAGTTAACAGTTTATAGGTGTAGTCATTATGTCGCCATCAAAATACTCACTGCCGGTAAATCGTCTGCGAGCGTAGAGGTCAGATCACTTCGACATTTATCTCAGAGCACTCTCCAGCATCCCGGAGGAGAGCATGTTATGACATTACTGGAGGAAATCAAACATGAAGGTCCGAACGGGAGCCATACTTGCTTGGTCTTTGATGTCATGGGACCAAGTGTGGCTAGTATGATAGCCTTGATAGAGCTGCTCCCTATCAACCAACCGAAATTCAGCGAGAGGGCTCGGTACCCTGCCTGGATGGCAAAATCGATGTTGCGGCAAGCCTTGCTTGGACTTCACTATCTCCATCAGAACGGAATCATCCATGGCGATTTTCAGCCTGGTAATCTACTCTTCTCCGACCAACCTTTGAACGAGTTCGTCAAGATCGACCCTGTTTTTAGAGTGAAAATCTCTGACTTAGGAGGAGGTTTGTGGCCTTCCCTACACCGTCGACAATGCCAACAACAGACAAGCATTCTCTGTTTCAAACCCACCAGAGAAGCACGGCACTCCGTCTGGACTCCGTACTCCCAATCTGATCCTTGATGGCTAGGTTACAACGAGCCAGGATATCTGGAGTTTCGGTTGTGTTCCACTTTTCATCCTAAATTCTCTTACTACTGATGTGGATCGGAAAAATGATGAACAATTTATGCTGCTCTTCGATATCATTGGCCCGCTGCCTGGCTCTATACTGTCACGCTGGTCACGGGCTTACATCTACTTTGATGACAAGGGACAGAATATCAAGAGTCACATCGAAAAATTGCCAGAAGGCTACGATGCCGAGGAGTTTCCGCTGCAACATCCTTCGCTTGAGGATTACTTTGACAGACATAGAGGTGCAGACTTGGAACCGAATGAAGCTGACATGGTTAAGGCCTTACTGCGTTGACCCTGCAGTATGACGAAGAACTACGCCCGTCCGCTGCGGATCTTCTTCAATATCCTTGGTTTACCAGTGTGTGAAGCTGATCGATTCTCAAGAGTGGCATAATAACCATGGCAAAGAGATAGCAGATACTACTGATGAATGGTCGGAAGGAAACGAGTACGAGTGAGAGTGCTGCATCCATCAAGCTAGAATGGTAGGAGGAAATCCCAACGGGAGTCACTGGCTGCAAAACCCTTTATTTACTAGATAGAACGCACGATCAATCTTAGGCCCATGAGAGTACCTGAGATCCCTAAGACTACCCCGCATGACCCATTGTCCTTACAATGCGATGAAGACCTAGATATGCATGGAGTCGGAGTAGATCGGGAAGAACGAACGTTTGAATGCATGAACGCTGTGCGGGAAGGATTCGGCGAAGGGTAGAACAGGCCTCCCCATCTGTGATTGGCCCATGGCGGCTACCGAGCATGCGGCATCAAGCACATCACCAGCTGTTTCGGGCAAGGATTTCATCATCCAGGGTCTATCGCCGATAGATTAGCACGGCACACATGTAATGGCAATTGTCGTGTTTGAATTCGCATCCCCTCCAGAATCTCCAGAAGTCCTACTTCTTGCGTGATTCAAATGAGGTTCCGCGTGTGCAGCAGCCATGGTACAGTAAGTCTGGTAGCGACAAATCTTGAGTATTTACTATTTAGAGCCGTTGAAGTTATCTAACACCGCTGCAGGCCGTTGACCACCACATGCTCGTACCGGAAATCTCTTGAAATCACTCCTTCTCCGCTCTCCCGGTTTGGTGGGATGGTGTTGAAGCTGCTCATCACCTAGTGATTGTGCTGTGCTACCCATCTCGCCATGTCAGCTCGCTCCAGCAGGACTCGCGGCGGGTCCTCTCCGTCAGTCCCCGGCCAGCCACTCTTGCAACTGCCTTTCACCAACGATGCCACCGACCAGGACGACTTTGTTCACAAAGCCCCTTCGATCCTCTCCGCGGACCGTACAGGCTCCAGGTTCCTACGCTCGCAGTCTTCCTCGTCTGGCCTTCATCTGTCATCTTCGTATAGTCACAAAACGCCGGCACGGTCCTTCTTTCATCATGCTTCGCAGGCCAATTTAGGTGAGAGTCTGAGTGTGGAGACTGCAGAGCTTGTCCTTCAGGAACCGGCTAACGGATGTCTACGAGACAGACGCTCAATACTCGTCACAAGGCGTCCGCGAACAAACGAAGGAACTGGCTTCATGGGCCATAGGAAGCGATGCAGGATCCATCCGCGGCGTCCACCCTCAATCCCGCGCACAGGTTTCATCAGGAGTCGACTACTTCTCCCGACCACATGCGAGTTCCATCTTTGCGGAGGGCGAACTGGGAGAGTCGCGTCCATCCGTTGAGTCGATCCGGCCCGATGCTATCGAAGAAGTGTCGGAGCCAATCTCGCCCGAAAACGACAACCGCACCCTTCACTCCCGGCGGTCCATCGTTTCGAGCGCGGTCCCTCAGGATGCAGCGGATCATGACTCTTTGACCGACCAGGCTCACATCCCACGCCGTGGATTTTCCGACAGACATGGTGGTGACGGGACAAAAGACTCGGGTGGGGCTCGAAATGACGCTGGAATTTGGGAGGACTCGGAGCGTGAGACGCTCTTACCGAAAACGAACGGGACAAGCCACAAACAGGACTACGGCACCACGGATGATTTGGAAGGCCAAAGAGCCAAGAGAGGATACACATCCGACGGCGGACGAGGACCGTTGGCCAGGCTGAAAAATTACGGGCACTCGATGTTGCCATCAAATCTGGCTTCTCGGGAAAGCTGGAACAAGAACCTGTTGTGGCAGAATTGTATTGTCACTCCTGTTGTGGCTTTACCAGCAGTGTTTCTCGGTCTTCTCCTGAATATCCTCGATGCCTTGTCATACGGTTCGTGGTTACTTATCTGAGGACTTGAACGTTATATTGAACTTTGTAGGAATGATTTTGTTTCCCCTCGGCGAAGAGGCTTTTCAAGCCACCGGTCCTGATGGTATAGCAATGTTCTATGTTAGCTGCATCGTCTCCCAGCTGGTATTCTCATGTGGCGGAACCATATTCAAAGGCGGTGTGGGTTCTGAAATGGTGAGCCTTTCTTTGCGGTATTGTTTGCTTCTTGCTGAATATCTGTAGATCGAGGTCGTACCCTTTTTCCACAAGATGGCCTACATCATCATGGGCTCTGTCGGCCGAGAAAACTCAAGAACGATTCTGGCAACAACAATCACCTCTTACGCGTTGAGTTCCGTGCTCACTGGCCTGGTATTTCTGGTACTGGGTCTCTTCAAACTGGGCAGTCTCGTCAGTTTCTTCCCACGCAGTATTCTTACCGGTTGCATTGGCGGAGTGGGCATTTTCCTTTTCAACACTGGCATCGAGGTCTCTGCCAGGCTTGACGGCAACCTCGAGTTCACGCTGCCAGTACTGCACAAGCTCACAAATCCAGACACCATCTTTCTCTGGTTACTACCTTTCCTTCTCGCTGTAATACTCTTGTGCGTCAGGCACTTCATCAGCCATCCCGCCGTTCTACCCGCTTATTTTGTTTCAATCACTGCCATATTCTACTTCTTTGTATTAGTCATACCGTCCATCACTCTGGATAATCTGCGACAGAAAGGGTGGGTATTTGAGAAACCAGAACTGGGTGTACCGTTCTATAATTTCTATTCATACTACGGTACGTGGTACCACTCATTCAGAGACTTGATCGGATTTGCTGACGGACTTTAGATCTGACGGCAATCGACTGGAAAGCATTGGTCAAAACTGTCCCAACAATGTTCGCGTTGACCTTTTTTGGGATTTTGCATGTACCGATCAACGTGCCGGCTTTGGGAGTTGCGGTGCAGGAAGACGATGTCAACATCAATCGGGAGCTGATCGCTCATGGCGTGTCAAACGCACTGTCAGGGCTCGCCGGCAGTATTCAGGTAAACTCTAGCATTCTCAACTTCACCACGTAGCTCTGTTAATTACCTTGCAGAATTACCTTGTCTACGCTAATAGTGTTCTGTTCATCCGAAATGGTGGAGACAACCGAGTGGCCGGGCTACTTCTGGCAGCGGGTACCTTTGGTGTTCTTGTTGCTGGCCCTGGGATGATCGGATACATCCCCGTCATGATTGTTGGTACACTGATCTACATGCTTGGTATCGAGTTGGTAAAGGAAGCGCTGTGGGACACTTTTGGAAGGATTCATCGCTTGGAATATCTCACGGTAGGCTCTTCTCACCCTTGGTGTCAACTGCAAGACTAACAACTTAAGATCGTGGCCATTGTTCTGACCATGGGCGTCTATGACTTTGTTGTCGGCATTGTCGCCGGCATTTTCCTCGCTTGTCTCAACTACGTCGTGCAGACATCCCGCAAGTCTGCTATTCGTGCTCAGTACACTGGAGCGTTCGCAGCTTCGACCGTCCGGCGCCATCCTGTGCAGCGGCGGTATCTGCGTCAGGTGGGCCCGCAGACATATGTCACCAAGCTTGCTGGCTACCTGTTCTTCGGGACAATCGTGGCAGTCGAGAAGAGGATTCGGCATCTGATCGAAGAGGACACGTTCAAAAAGCATCCGATCCGCTTCCTCGTGGTCGACTTCTCACACGTAACCGGTCTTGACTTTTCTGCTGCCGAAGCCTTTACCCGCATGAATCGGATCCTCCGCCGTCGAGACATTGAAATGGTCCTGTCCAGCGTATTGCTCAGCGGCGAGATAGGGAACAGCTTAGCCATGGTCGGACTGTTGGATGGAAACGACGAAAGCGACTGTCCGCCTCCCGAAGTGTTCGAAGACCTTAACAAAGCTCTCGAGTCCTGCGAGAACAGACTCCTGATCGCATTCAAGGAGAGCAGCGACCGACTCGCGCGGCGTAAAGAGTCTGAGTCAGGACCCATCGCCGTGCCGGGCCCACAATCACCACCCGGACCGTCATTCGACATGGCCCACGCCTCGCCGCGGCGCTGGATGCTCCAGCGCGCCGCAACAAACACGCTCGAAGAGCACAGCAA
>QQTW01004098.1_pt1 | contig 10882 bp, 8 predicted proteins | sample 1904831 | NCBI WGS metagenome assembly QQTW01 (sample SAMN09435610, study PRJNA476489) | Subsurface metagenome, whole genome shotgun sequencing project.
TTTAAATGCCCAATGGAAAAAAAGACATTTATCCCGTGCTCGAAACTTTTACTGACCGAACCGCCGGAGCGTTTATAGAAGAAAAGGATTATTCCCTGGTGTGGCATTACCGCAAGGTGGAAGAAAGCCTTGGTGAACTCAGAACAAATGAACTGATGAGCACGCTCAGGTACCTGGTTGAGGACAAAGGGCTGCAGGTGCTTCCCGGAAATAAAGTGGTTGAGGTTAAAAATGTTGAGATCAATAAAGGCAAAGCAGTGCTTGGGTTTGTGCATGATTCAATGGACCATGATTTTATTATGGCTATCGGCGACGATTACACGGACGAAGACATCTTTAAAGCCTTGCCGCCTTCGGCCGTCACCATCAAGGTAGGAAGCTCCGTTTCCGCTGCACGATACTACACAGGCGATTACAGGGATGTGCGTGCCTTTCTTAAAGACATATCTAATTACAAAACTGAGAAGGCGGCGATTTAAGATTTATTTTTCATCACCTGGTCGAGGAAATTCGGGATCACGAGTGAATAAGTGGACCGGATCTTATCAGGATCATTCAACTGGTCAATCATCGATTGCCATTTGTCGAGACCGTAGTTTTCAATGATCATATCTTTCTTATCCTTACGTAGAAGGTACATGGTCATGCCTGCAGGATCTGCCTCTGGATGGAACTGGGTGCCAAGCATGTAATCATTGAACCGTAAGGCCATCACCGCTCTTTCGAGGGGTACATGCGGGCGCTCTTTTTCTATTGCCAGCACGGTAGCACCAGTGGTTTCTATCTTTTCATGATCGGGTTCAACTACCTGGTAATCGCGGCTGTCTACTGCATAAAAGGGATCGGGTAACCCATTGAACAGCGATTCTTCCTTTCCTTCATTAACCAGGTGTACAGGGAACACACCGAAGGCTGTGGATTTCCGTTTAGAGACCTGGCCCAGCTCAAAATACCTGCAGGCCAGCTGAAATGAATGGCAAATGAACAACACATGTTTTTTTGAGGTATGCAGGGGATCATTATTGTACCCTTCAATGTCCGATAGCCATTTGAAATATAAAGCTTCCCATTCATTCGTTTCCAAAGGCGATCCCGGTCCACCACTCGAAATGTACACGTCGTGATCCAGAGCGGGCAATTCATGTTTAAGGCGCACGTCGAATATTTTGTATTCCATTGCGCGCCCATGATGATCAGCGTACTCTTCAATAATTTTTCTGATACACCGCATTCCCTCATTGGCTTCCCCTGCATAAAGATCCAGGATGGCAATGCGGATGGTGGTTTTATGATTGGGCATCAATGCAAAAATACAAAACACGCCATTAATAATGTCTATGCAGTATGCTCAGTGATCCGCTGGTTGAAAACAGGAATAAAAGCGACCAGCTCTTCTAAAAATCGCTGGTCTGTTTCATCGAACTCATTGTAGTTCTCGCTGTCGGCATCGAGTACTGCAACCACTTCGCCTGCCTGTATCACCGGCACCACGATCTCGGATAAGGAAAGACTGCTGCAGGCGATGTGTCCGGGAAACTGATTCACATCCGGGACGATCAGGGTTTGTTTTTTTTCCCAACTGGTTCCACATACGCCTTTGCCATTGTATATCCTTGTGCAGGCAAGGGGTCCCTGGAAAGGCCCAAGCACCAGCACATTATCACGGACAATATAAAATCCAACCCACAGCCAGCCGAACTGTGCTTTCAGACAGGCAGAAATGTTGGCAAGATTGGCGATCATATCCGTTTCCCCTGCTATCACGGCCTGTATCTGGAGAAGTATCAATTGGTAGCGGGTAGCTTTAGGTCCGCTGGCTATTATAAGGTCTTCTGACATGGGCTATACATCAATTAAAAAAGATCCGTGAATGAAATCCATCACGCTCACCAGGCTTCCGGTTTCTTTGTACACATTTAACTGGCGGTCTGCACCTGTTCCGTTCTCCATCATCCTGCTCACATAATTGATGGCATGGCGGCTTCCTAGTTCATCCACTACATCATCAACGAATTCAAGCAGCTCATTGAGCAGGATGCGGGTGCTCACCTCCTGCTCCTTGCCAAAGTCTATCAGCCTGCCATCGATGCCGTACCTGCTTGCGCGCCATTTATTTTCATTGATCAGTGCCCGGCTATACTGAATGAAATTCAGGTTTTGCGAATGCAGTTTATATATCTTGGCACAGATGGCCTGGAACAAGGCGGCAATTGCAATGGTTTCATTGACGGTCATGGGCACATCGCAGATCCTGAATTCTACCGTGTTAAAAAAGGGATGTACACGCAGGTCCCACCAGATCTTTTTGGCATTGTCGATGCAATTGGTTTTCACCAGCAGTTTGATAAAGCTGTCGTATGCTTCAATGCTTTCAAAAGTTTCGGGAATGCCTGTGCGCGGAAATTTATCGAACACTTTTGACCGAAACGATTTGTAGCCTGTGAGCCTTCCTTCCCAGAAGGGCGAGTTGGTGCTCAGCGCATAGATATGCGGAAGAAAATACCGCGTTGAGTTGGCAATATGATTAGCCATGTTACGGTCGGCCATGCCCACATGAACATGCAATCCGAATATCAGGTTGCTTCTTGCTGCCTCCTGCAGTTCATTAACGATCTCACTGTAGCGTGCATGATCAGTGATGAGCTGGCTTTGCCAATGGCTGAAGGGATGCGTTCCTGCGGCGCCTACCCAGAGACCCATGCCACCGGCAATTTCAGCAATGGTTTTCCTTAGAAAAGAAACATCCTTGTATGCTTCATCCACATCGTTGCAGATGTCGGTGCCTACTTCTACCACGGCCTGATGCATTTCAGCTTTCACCTTGTCCTTGATCACTTTCTGACCTTCGTTCACAATCCTTTGTTCATGGCTTTTCAACTCGCGTGTATGCGGGTCCACCACCATGTATTCTTCTTCAATGCCCAGTGTGAAAAGTTTGTTGACGTTCACTATAACGAATTAATTCATTTCAGAAGAAAGACTGTACCATAGGGTGTTTGAATACACCATTCTTCACATATTCACCCCAGGTAAGGTTATCCTGACCGGACTGTTGCTGAAGCGCGCGTTCAATTGCGTACGTTGCGGCGGTGTCAACCACCCAGTCGAAATTATCTGAGCCAACACTGTTTTTTTCAGCGTCAGGAGCGGGGTTGCAAAAGTCGATGGCATAAGGCACGCCTTCCCGAATGGCCAGCTCCACTGTATTAAAATCGTAACCCAGGTATGCGTTCAATTTGATAACAATCTCTTCCATCTGTTTCAACCTGTCGGCATCGGGATAAACATCGCTCTGGTAACGCAGATGATGCGGGTTGCGTGGTTCATAATTCATGATGCGCACATGGCCGCCAATATAGTAACAGCGGTAATATTCTTCAAATACGATCTCTTCCTGCAGGAGCATTACTAACTGACCGGTTTCACTATGCTTCATAAAAAAATCGTCTACGCCGGTAACCCGGTAAACATTTTTCCATCCGCCGCCTGCAAAAGGTTTCATGTAAGCCGGGAAACCCACATAGCTGAATATGCCTTCCCAGTCCATTGGATAAGCCAGGTTGCTGAATGAAAGGTTAGTGGTATCAGGCGGTATTTCACGCGAAGGCAGCAGCACTGTTTTTGGTACCGGCACACCGATCTTTACGGCCAGGCAATTATTGAAGAACTTTTCATCGGCACTCCACCAGAAGGGATTGTTGATCACGGCCGTTCCGCAGATAGCAGCATTTTTAAGAAAGGCCCGGTAAAAAGGCACGTTCTGCGAAATGCGGTCAACGATCACTGCATATTCATCTGCGGCGCCCTGCAGCACCTTGTCAATCCGCACAGGTTCTGCAGTAACCCCTTCTACATTCTTGCTGTTTACCCGTTCAATAAAAGCCATCGGAAAGCTTCTTTCCTGTCCGAACAATATGCCGATTTTTTTCATGCGTAAAGCAACTTATGGTATGAAATTTTGAATGAACAGGTAGCGGCCAAATTTATCAGAACAGGGTTGAATAAAAAAATGAATATTGCATTGCTTCCCTGTCGAAAAGTAAGCAAAGGAGAATGGATACAATAGAGGAGCAACTACACCAAAGGAATGAAGTAATGGTCGAAACGGTTGAATACACTTCTAAGTTTATCGATCGTTCTGTACAAATAGATATTTACCGCGCAGGTGATCAAAGGCTGTCACCTGCCGAACTGCTGCTCATCAACGACGGTCAGGATCTCGTGACCATGGACTTTGCAGATATTGTGTGGCGTTCCCATGCATTACATCCTTTAAAACCTTTATTGATCGCTGGCATTCACAGCGGCGAAGACAGGAAAAATGAATATGGGATGTCTTCGGGGCCTGACTTCAAAGGATGGGGTGCAAAGGCAGCAGCCTATGAGCAGTTCATCACCGGGGAGCTGATCCCTCTGCTATATAGCCGCTTTCATGAACCGCCTGTTGGAAAAACCGGTTTTGCGGGATTTTCTTTGGGAGCTTTAAGTGCGCTGGACATTGCCTGGAACAATCCCGATATTTTTTCAAAGGCAGGTGTCTTTTCGGGGTCTTTATGGTGGCGTACTGTAGAAAAAGAGGACAAGCATTACGATCCCTGGAAACACCGGATGATGCACCGCCAGATTGCAAATACTGCCTTACGCCCTGCAATGCAATTCTTTTTCGAATGTGGTGAACATGATGAAGAGGAGGACAGGAACAGGAACGGCGTGATTGATTCCATAGACGACACCATTGACGTGATGCGCCTGCTGATAAAAAAAGGGTACAGGGAAGGGAAGGATTTCCGTTACCTGCAACTGCCAGAAGGCAGGCACGACATCACCTCATGGGCAAAGGCGTTGCCGGAGTTCCTGCAATGGGGATATGGAAACGCAAGGCCCATTCTCCTACTAAATACAGCATAGTTTATTTCTGACTAACTTTGCCGAAAATCAACGGATGCTCGATTCCATCGAAAGCGCAATAGAAGATATCAGGGCAGGTAAGCTGGTGATTGTAGTGGATGACGAAGAAAGGGAGAACGAAGGTGACTTTTTAACAGCCGCCAGGAATGTAACGCCTGAGATGGTGAACTTCATGAGCAAATACGGGCGTGGCCTTATCTGCACCCCATTGATCGAGGACCGTTGTGATGAATTGCAGCTGCCGCTGATGGTGAATAATAACACAGCTCTCCATGAAACCGCCTTCACGGTATCGGTAGATCTTCTGGGTCATGGCTGCACTACCGGCATCTCCGCACACGACCGCGCCAAGACCATTGTTGCACTGATCGATCCTGAAACCAGGCCCGAAGACCTTGGCCGGCCTGGTCACATCTTTCCCCTGCGTGCAAAAAAAGGTGGGGTGCTGAGAAGAGCCGGGCATACCGAAGCTACTATCGACCTCGCCCGCCTTGCAGGATTTGAACCGGCTGGCGTGCTGGTAGAAATTATGAATGAAGACGGCACTATGGCAAGGCTGCCGGAATTAAGAGAAATCGCAAGGCGGTTCGACCTTAAACTCATCTCCATAAAAGACCTGATCGAGTACCGCCTTAAATCCGACACGCTAATCGAAGAGATCGTGAGGGTAGAGATGCCAACAAAATTTGGCGATTTTAAACTGGTGGCTTTCAGTGAAAAAGGGACAGTTAACGAGCATTTAGCTTTAATTAAGGGCGAATGGGATAAGCAGGACCCAGTGCTGGTGAGGGTTCACTCGTCGTGCTTCACCGGGGACATCCTTGGCTCCCTTCGATGCGATTGTGGCGAGCAGCTGCATGCAGCTATGGAAATGGTAGAAAAAGAGGGAAAGGGCGCTATTTTGTACATGAACCAGGAAGGAAGGGGCATAGGACTGGTGAACAAGCTGAAAGCTTACAAATTGCAGGAAAACGGAATGGATACTGTAGAAGCCAACCTCCATTTGGGATTCCCGATGGATAAAAGAGATTATGGCATCGGTGCGCAGATATTGCGCCATTTAGGGATTACGAAGCTTCGTCTGATAAGCAACAATCCGAAGAAGAGAGCAGGCCTCCTTGGCTATGGCATCGAAATAGTGGACACAGTGAAGATTGAAATGATACCGAATCCGCATAATGAAAAGTATCTCCAGACAAAGAGAGATAAGCTGGGTCATGAGATCCTGCGGGGGTAGGAGCCAGCGTAAACAAGGTGTTATTCTTTTGCGGTTGCCGGTGGTGTTTCCGGTTTCTTTTTCTTTCCCTCCCACAATTCACCCGCATGATCGAACTCGCGGCGATAGCTGATGCTTGCCCCGGAACGATTCTGCCTTACGCCGGCACCCGTGAGATAATTGTAGGAATCACGGTAGAAAAAGGTCAGTGCCAGTTTTCCGTCGGGGCTGATCTTCCATTCAGCGGTTATATCAGGTAAAAAAGGCAGGTTCCTGGTGGCATTCGCCTGTGCGGAATTTAACCCGAAATCCACTGCGCTTCCGAAAGTAAAAGTAAGCCGTTCGTTAAACACACTTTTGCCCACAGAAAGGTTCAGGTTAGTACGGTCGATGCTGAACAAATTCCTGTTCAGAGAGCCACTGTACAGCTGTGCGTTGAAGTTTACCCGAATGCTTTTATCGTTGAATATTTTCTGGAAAACATTCGAGAACTGCCTGCTCAGGGTGTTGGACAGTACGCCTGATATGCTGCCGACCACAATGCCCTCGAATGCAGTGTTTGCAAGATTGGACTGGTTGGTGGAAGTGGACAGTGGTCCGAAACTATTGAACACAACCAGGAAAGCTACCTGCTTGTTCAGCTCGTTTTCATCGTTCTGAATGAGGTTCAATGCACGCAATGCATCCACATCGTTTTTTAAGGGGCTGTTCGAAGGCAGCTCGATCCTGAAACGGATAACAGGTGCCAACAACTGCTCGGAAAGACTGGCAACAACCAGTACCTTTCCCCTTGACCGCATCACATTTTCATTCACATTGATCTGCCTTTCCAGCCCTGAACCCAGGTCGCTGAAACGCACGTTCTCCGCTTCGTATTCTGCATCTATCTTAATGGTCGCATTATCCGGGTCGCCGGTCCATTGTATATAGTTACCCACGCCCTCTCTCAGCCGGAAGGGCTTCCTTAATAACGATTCAAAATTGAAATTGTAATTTCCACGGTCTATATCATATCTGCCTGTTATGTAAAACTCACCGCTTGTGCTGGCATTGATCTTCAGATTGCCCCTTCCCGTAGCCTGGATGATGTCGCCTGTGAGCTCATCCAGTATCACATACATGTTCGCATAATTGTTTGCAGTAAGATCGAGGTTCACGGTAAGGTTGCCAGACTCGAACTGCCTTACTGCTTCCATCTCGCGTCCATATACCTTCCACACCACAAAATCGGCCTGTCCGCTTTCTTTTCCGCTTTTTGTATTGATGTACAGTGAGGAGCTGTCCGCCGGCGCTCCTTCGATGTCCATGCGCATGTTCTCCAGCGGGCCGGTAAAACGCATCTCAGCACGTGCGATCACGTTGCCAAAATACGCGTCACTTCCATTGTTGTTCGTGGCGAGCACCTCGAGTTTATTCGTGCTCATGGAAAAATCAAAAGCCAGGTTGTCGAATCCCTCGTGATAAAGAATGCCTTTGCTGATCTGCGCCCGGTTGTTGAACCGGTCCACAAAAACAAACTGACCAAAATCGATCCTGTCGTTTTTAAGCTCAATGTTGGCGTTGGGTATCCTGTACAACACGTTGGTGTATTTGACCCGCAGGGTTGCATCGGCCAGCAGGATAGATCCTATGTAATCCGGATCTTTGGGAGGGCCTGTTACCCGCAGCACACCACTCGCAAAACCTGTTACGTCGGTGAACACGCCCGACAGGTATCGCTGAAGCAGATCGATCTTTGTATTTTTTAAGGTAGTGAACAGGTCGAGGTTCTCTTTTCTGCTGCTGTCACCAAGATGATATATCCCCTGCAGATCGAAATTATAATACTGGTTTTGAGAAACTGCATTGAAATTTACTTCCTTCAATGCATGGTAGTATTTTCCATTGAGCGCAATCTTTCCGATGGAATCATCATCCAGGCGGAACTGCTCTGTTTCGCCACTCATGTCTACTCTTAATTTACCAAATGGATCCATTACATTCACCGTGCCTGATATCAATCCTTCGATCCGGTTCGATTTTACCAGGTAAGGCGTGAAGTCGCCCAAATTCACTTTTTGAAATTGCAGCCTGATGTCGTTGCCCTTACCTGTGTTTGAAGGAACCGAGGTTACCCGAATTTCCTGAAGGCCATTAGACATCTTTATTTTATCCGCGGCGATAAGCTCTTCTGTAAGGATAAGCTCACCATCTTTTTCAATGATCCAGTTCTTGCCGTTGATGTCCACATTTGATTCCCGGAAATTTACACGAACCCCCTTGGGAAGCGTTTGCACCCTGGCCGATATATTTGCTGCATTCAGCGTCTGGTTCGCACTGGTTTTTACGAACACATCAGACAGGTCATTGGAAGAAGTTATCCTAATCGAAGTGCCCGGGAAATTCAGGCTGTCGTTAATGAAAACATTCGCCACCTCTGTTTGCATTGATAAGCTGTCGTACGTTCCGCTTGCTTTCAACTGAACATTGTAAAAGCCGATATTGCGGTAATTGAACTGGGGTACATCAGCATTCAGGTCGAGCAGGTTTTCCCTTGTATTGATCCTTCCCGTAATGGTGCTGAAATTAAACCCTGTCAGGTTAGGGTCGATGAGGCTGATGTATTCTTCTACATTTTTAGTGGTGACAACAAAACTGAAATTTTCATTGGTCAGCAATTTTTTGGACGGCTTGATGTAAGCCGGATAATATTTATTGAGAAAGGTCTGGAAGGCGGCAGGAAGATCCTGGATCGAAAATTCACCGGCGAGTGCAGCATCGAACTCGTTGCTCACTGCTGTGATCACCTTATTGTTGTCCATTATCTTCGATTCGAGGTGCAATGAGTCGAAAGACACCCTTTTGCCACTCCTGAAAAGGGAGGCATCATATATCCTTGCGGTACCAAGGAAATTGTCAATGTTATTTCCTGTGAAGTTGAACCGGAATTTTCCGTAAAAGTCTACCTGGTCTTTGATCAGTTTCAGTTTCTGAAGATCGGCCTTGCTGATCACCGCCTCGAAATTGAATTGTGGCACTTTTTGACTGAAATCCACCAGCCCGTTTAGCTGTGCCTGAAGGTTCGGATCGGAGGCCACCAGTTCCCCATTGAATAATTTTTTGGCTACCTTGCCTTTGATGGTGATGCCCTGGTAAGGATAATTGTTGAACTCAAGCAGCCGGATGTTTCCGTCAAGCCCCGCGTTGATCGTGGCTGCACTTAACCCGCTTCCATTTACTTTTCCTTCGAAAACGATCTTTCCCAACGATGCATTGTCGATGAGCTTTCCCAATACAAAACCATTTGTTTTGATGCTTCCTGCATATCTTGATACTGCGTTTTCGGGAAGCTTCATGTTAAGGTCTGTAACAACGGTGCCCAAGCTTGTTTCAAGCGAACCATAAGTAACAAAGTCGTTGATGAAGCCGGTGAAGTTTCCGCGGAACCTTAAATATTCCAGCAGCTCCAGCCTCGGCTGCTTCACGTTTTTCAATTGCGGAACAAAAGCCACCGCATCGGAATAGATGGTCCTGAAATCGTCGGATTCAAAGTCGATATATGTTTTGTTGATGTCGGGAAGGCCAGCCATGCTGATGTTTCCCCTGAAATAAGTGTTGGCTCCCGCCTGGATCACGAGGTTTTTACCATTCAGGTTGTCAACCGTTCCCTTAACGTTCCCTTTAACCTGGATCTTCTTTTTCCACTTTGAAAGTTCAGGAGCGAAGTACGCAATGTCGTCGCTATGAATGACAGCATTATTGAAATTACCTTCCATGCGCACCTTCGAAATGAAGCTGGTCATGTCATCGAAGGAAGCATACCGGAGGGCAAAGAAATCGCGTAAATGACTTTTTCCCGTTCGCAGGTCCAGCTGACGAAATTCCATCGCTTCCGGATGCCAGCGCATGCGGGCGGTCAGGTTCTTTACCTGGAAACCGCTTCTTTCCCTGGCTTCGATGCTGACCTTAGCATATACCGAATCATTTAGCAGGCGGCAACCGGTAAAGCTCGCATTGATGTTGCTGAATAAAACGTGCTGCCCGTCGAATGTAGCGTAAGGTGGTCTATCGGTTTTCCTGTCTGAGCGGAAGATGCCGTCATGAACTTCAAAGGAACTTATCGTTAAGCTCCAGCCTTCGGGGTTCCAACGTAAATGTAATGGATCATTGATCAGCGCGGAGTCATCCTGCTGTACCGGGTTCGTTGTATTAACGCGGTTGCCAGGATAATCGTAAATGGAGAAGGATGGATTATCGAGATGGATATTGCGGATGCGCATCAACTTTTTGTTAAAATTGATCTCATCGGCCTGCAGGTCCAAGGCCTTGATGGATGCGCTCATATCTTCGCCACGCCAGGCATCGTGGCGGATCAGAGAAACGTTGTCGAATTCGATCTGCCGCAGGTCGAGGTCGATGTTTTTTTTCTTTTTGGAAGAAGGAGGGCCGCTGAAGTAATTGATAAGGAACTGATAGTTCCATGTTGAATCGGTTCTGTTGAGGTGTATCGTGGCATCCTGCAGGCCGATGTATTGCAGTTCGATTCGTTCTTTAAAAAAAAACCAGTCAGTGATATTTACTTTAACAGATCCCGCATGCAGCAGCGTATCCTTTTTCTGATCCTGTACGAGTGTGCCTTCGAGAAGCATGCTATTGAACAAGGCAAAGTTTACGTGCCGTATGCGCACAGTAGTGTTAAGGTCGGAGGAAAGTTTTTTCGCAATTGTTTATCATTCCTTTATAACTCTATGGTATTGAATTTGCTCAACAACTGTTAAT
>QQTW01004099.1_pt1 | contig 10881 bp, 13 predicted proteins | sample 1904831 | NCBI WGS metagenome assembly QQTW01 (sample SAMN09435610, study PRJNA476489) | Subsurface metagenome, whole genome shotgun sequencing project.
CAAGATCCTGAAGTCTAATGAGCCAAAGGAGGTTGTTGGGAAGGTTTGTGGGCTTGAGGAGACGCATCCTCTATTCAGCAAGATTGTGCCAATCGTTGAGAAGGTGCAGAAGAGCTTGAAGTAGGCGAGGCATTAGCAGACCTACGGCAACGGAAGAGATCCCAATCTTGGTATGCTCGATCCATGAATAATGAGCTTATGGCTACATGCTAACGATCGTCGACGGAGAAAAGTAGAGCTTAACAGTGAGGTCCAGCATTGTTCCCTATGTACCTAGAGAGCAGAATGCAGAATGCTTGTCATAGGAAAAGTTTTTGTCAATTCCTAGGCAAAGGTTGGGAAAGTTACCTTCAAGTCGAGGTAGCGAATTGAGGTTGACATTGCCCAAATGTTCTTGTCAATTCGTACTTACTTCATTTGCTGCTTCCCTGTGGTAACCACTTCATCAGTTTAGCTATCCAGTATCATATGCATCATACCATTGGTAAGCAAGCATACAGATACGTGATTAATTCTATCTCTTGAACGAATTCATCATCCTCAGTACGGTCATGAATAATTGACCACAGCCATGGCAACCGACATTGACGAGCATGTGGATGACGCGGCCCAGTGCTTCATCCCGGATATTGTGCAGGCTGGAGCAAGTCTCACTGGCATAGGCTTGGGGCCTATCGACCCAGTCTTCATGACTAGAGACAAATGGCCTCTACACAAGGAAGAGGGCAGAACGCAGTACGGCAAATTCGCCCAACTGATGGTGAACCGAATTCGAGGCGGGGAAAGTAATGAGGTCGAAACGAAGCGCTTCAGCGACATGTTCAGCAGACTGGAGCATTGGCCCTGGATGGCTCCTCTGTTGGAGTTGCTGCCCGAGCTTGACGACAATGGGTGAGGTGCAGTCGACGTCTGGAGGACCAGGAGCTTACTGACGACGTCACAGCCCCTTGCCATGGAACGACCAAGTGACCACTCTCCTACAGCATGTTCAGAAGATGATTGATGCCAGACAGCGTCAATACTACGCAATTCTGGACGAGCAGCAGCCACAAGATCGATCAAAACCACCAGTCACGGCAGAGGCAGTGAACACAGAAACCAGGGCAAAATTGGCGAAGCTCCTCTTCGGACCAGACGGTGAAGCCAAGGCAACCCCAGCTATGAAGAGATTGCTTGATTCTTGGGCGGAGGCCGGATATCCGACGGAAGGTAAGCTACATAGAGCTCATGCAATCAATCCCTTGAAAATATACATGCTTGCATGACTGACCTGAACCAGCCATCCAGAGCGCCATAAGAAATAAGGAAAGATCAGGCAAGGCATTGAGCCAAGACGACCTTGGTCTGCCCGCCGAACTCACGGAGGAACATCTCTACCGCCTCCACGTGGTGAGGGCTCAAAAAAACCCCGCTCCGGAGGTCCCGGGATTCTACGCCTCGAGTCGACGCTCACCTAGGCCTAACACACCGATCAAAAAGCACAAGCCAAAAGTACCTGTTGGGGAGGTTTCGACAGACGAGGAGAGGGAGCGCATCGAAAAGTTGGCAGGAAGGCAATTTCCTCCCACTGCCAGCAATCCAGAGCCGTACTTCACCGATAGCCCACCAGACTCTCTTTGCGATGAGATTCAGAAGCGTGTTCATGGCGATAGCAGCTCAAATACTGACGCGAGACCCACACCGGAGGATGCGAAGAAAGATTTCTGGCACTTCGAAACGATACATGCCAATGACTATGATGGGATCCTCGCTCCACCCACCGAAGCGGAACGCATTGCTGCTCGAACCCATTGGCGCCAGCCAAACGACCGGGTCTCGACAACGACTACAAAAGAGGGTCTCGTCGTTATGAAAGGCTTTGGCAAGCCTTCACCAGAAGAGAGCGATCGTCTGCTCAAGGTACGTTCCACACAACGTTCATAGCCATCAACACGAGGTATTGCCATGTTCACAGCTCATTTGTGGGGTACTGGTAGGAGATCGACGATACCGCAGCCAACCTCAGCCTCTTATTCACATATTCTGGTGAACCTTCTCAGAACTCGAAGAATGCGGCAACCGCCAGTCATTCAAGCGAAGGCGAACATTCTCAGCATGATGGAGCAACTAATGTGACGCAAGGCGTGAAGGGAAAGGGCCAGTCTGCCGGCGACAGCGCAGCCGGATCGGCTAAAAGTGCACTTGCTAATCTGGAGTACGGCTTAGCAGTTGAGAATACTGGTCTGGCGACGACCAGCAACGGGACGACAATTGACGCAACGACGGGAGAGAGTAAAGTATCAAAAGATCCTGAGGCGCGGCTGCGGAGTCTTGACTCGGAGCCGGAAGTCTCGAGCAAGGCTAGGAAAGAATAGTGAATCAGAAACCTGTGGACCATCGATGACTTTTTTCATACTGGCAAGTCTAATTTGGGAAACACCTTTATGTCAATGGTCGATTTAAAGTTATGTGAATGGGTGACTCGCAGGATTGAAGCCCCTGAGACTGGAGTGACTCTGCTTACGTAATGCGCCCCTTGGGTAACGCCAATGAATATCCATTTGACCTCAACGTCCTGCACGCCTCTAGGCAATCACGATGATGCAGTCAACCCCAATTCTACACCGTATGCCCGCTGCGACCCTCTCATCTCTCCTTCTTTCCAGAGCTGCTTCTGAAAAGGTCGCCGTTATTGATGTCCGTGACTCTGACCACGCCGGAGGACACATTCACTCCTCGATGCATGTGCCTTCGTCTACTCTCGACCACCGGCTACCAGAGCTGGTCCGGACCTTGAGAGGCAAGGAAAAGGTTGTGTTCCACTGCGCGCTGAGCCAGCAGAGGGGGCCGGGGGCTGCGCTGAGATACATCCGGGAGAGAGACCGGATGTTGGGTGGGGCTGAAGAGGCGAATGTGAAGGTCGACAAAAAGGTTGCCGAGGAGGGTCTGAGTGGCGAAGATGTGAAGAGTGCGGTTGGGGATAATCAGGAGGTGGAGAAGGTCGAGGGGACGCAAGAGGAGGAGCAGGAGGGAAAAAAGCAGGAGGTGTGGGTGCTGGATGGTGGGTTCGTGAAGTGGCAGGAGAGGTACGGGACCGATGAGAGGCTCACGGACGACTATGCACCTGATATATGGAGTGACTACTGAGGATGTTGGCCGTTGAGACACTGTCGATAAATGGTTTCTGCATGGCCCCGAGTTGTGCAGTTCGAGGATTTTGCTTGCTACCGACTTAAAGGGGTTGAAAAGATTTTAATGACTACACCGGAGACGATCGTGGACGACTATGCACCTGAAATATGGAGTGACTACTGAGGATGTTGTCTGTTGAGACACAGTCGATAAAGGCTCTCTACAGTGCACCCAGTTTTGCAATTTGAGGATGTTGCTTGCCACCGACTTGAAGGGGTTCAAAAGGTTGTAATAACTACACCGGAGACGATCGTGGTCGCTCTTTCCCTTGTTCGCTTTTTTTGCGGTGGTGTTATATCGAGCACAGTCAACCTTGAGCGGCTTCTCACATTCTTGAAGCTATTAAGCAGTCAACGACGGTGTGTCAATCAGCACAACATCTGTAACGCAACGTCACCTACTCCTTCCTCCGTACGATGTTGCAGATGCTCTGCCATCGCAGATGACACAACGTTCCCCAGCAAGGGGCCGGCGGTCAGGGCTTCTTCAGCAGTGATCCTTATCTCGTCCCCAGTCCTCGTCCCGATAGTATCGAACAGGCCGAAAGACATGTGCAAACCACCCCTTCTTGGACCTGTGCAATTGAAGATCGTAATTACGATGACACGGCTGTGACTCAGCAAAGCTCTGCAGTCTCAAATGGTGGTCGGAGATGAAGATGAAGGCAGGGAAAGTCTGTTCATACGAATCCTGCCCAATCTCCTACTCATCTGTCATGGAGAACTTTCTTTCATCCTAGTACAGTACAAATTGACGGATCTCATTGCTGAGGCATCACATTGGGAGATGGAATGGCTCTCCACGAGCTTAGCAATATGTTCCTATTCCACTGTCTTTCAGTCTTGATGAGCTCAGAAGGTTACGCTACTGTGTTGCCAGACCTGTATGGAGTATACACCACCCATGGCCTTCTGAAGAAAGATGTCAGGGAGACTCATATGTGTCGTGGTCCAAGCAGGATTCTAAAGCAATGTCCAGTATCACCCGGTGTTGCCAGAAGAACCAGATATTTCAGCGCGATTCACAATACGATATAACGATATAACGGTTTCACTCTTGCATACCTAAGTCCGTTATAACCGGCTGCCTCAGTCAGTCACTTGAACTCACATTTGTTACTTTTGCAGACTTGTCTACCGCCATATTGCCTATCATCATAGGCTGGAGCCCACCATGATCACAACAGGCGATGTTCTGTACCCTCCCAACCACGAGAAGAAGGCCGCAGCCAGCCTCCGCCCTCTCAAGAGGAGTGCATTGAGCCCTCCCCCTACCATTAGGAAGAGGCTTGCAGTTACAAAAACGCGGGATCCCGCTATCAAAGCACTGTGAGCTATTCATCTTTGGGCTGTTTTGTGACATCGGCTAACTCCAGCATAGTGTCAAGGCCAATGGTCGCAACTCGCCATTATTGAAATTGCCCGAAGAGCTCCGGATAAAGATCTTCCGCTCTGTGCTCGGTGATCAACTCATCCACATGAGGTACGGCAGGGCAAACACGTACGTCGATAAGGCCTCTGGGATCTTTCATAGCGTCTGCTCGGCAGGTACCACCGAACATGCGGCTTATTTGAAATCCATCCATGGGTCTTCTGAGGTCCCGAATGGAGACGACTCGAATCACTATAGCGAAAGCTGCGAAGATCGTCACAGTAGTTGCTACAGGATGAGTACAGACGAAGATCAAACTGCTAAAAGACTCTCGCTTTCTCTCCTTGGCGTCAGCCGCCAGACATACGAGGAAGCTCACGACATCTTCTGGGCCACTAACACCTTCTCCTTCCGCAAACCCTCAGACCTCAAGAAGTTCGTATCGGCCCGCAATTTTGTGCAGAGGAAGAAGCTGGCAAAGCTGCATTTGCAAATCAGTTGGCTTTCTACGGGGATTAAGGACTGGGAAAAACCGTGGTTGACACGTGTGCTGGGGAATCTACCCGGTCTCACGACCCTGGACCTGTGCCTAGAAGTCGATTTTCTCCCTAACCCAGACTGCCAGCTACCCTCTCTTACCGTTGACGGTCCCGATCTGGACTGCTGGCTTGCAATGTTTCTTGGCTTCCAACAATTGCCTCTTCGACAGGCCCGAGTCATGATTGCAGAATCTCGGTCGTTTCACAAACATCTGTTCCTAAACGAATCACTCCAGGACGAGCGACGCTCAACGTTGACTGAAAAGCGGGAGCTCGCATGCTACCTCGAGGCTCGCCTCCTCAGCGAGCCAGGCGTTACCGACGTCAGCGCCCAGGTCGCCCGCAAATTGGAGGCTGAGCGGTTGGAGCGAGAAGCGCGCATGATGTGATGGAGGGCCGGGGAAAAGGATGTGTCGGTGAAACTTGCCCGAGGCGTAATCGCAAGTGGTATGACAGTCACAGGGAGGGTAAGAGCGGCATTGATAGCTACATGCCTCATCGGTCAGATGCAGAAAAATCGAGGACGGGACCTCAAATACCTTGATAGTGCATGTCTGAACAGATGCGGTGCGTCTACGTCTCATGTCACCAGTAATACCTACTTTACAATATCCCTACATCTTTCCCTTCCCCTCATCATCCATTCCCATCAGAAGCCCTTCCTGCTCACCTATCGGATTTCTACTTCCCATTCTCCCGCGCTTCCGCATTTCTTCTCCCTTTCCTAGTACCTTTTCTTTCTTTCTCTCCATTGCTGCTCGAGTTGAATGTATGCCTGACCCTTAATTTGTATTGTACTCAGTGTCCTAGATCATTCTACTTCTAGGACTTAGCTTGCATCCACGATATACCTTAAAGGCTTGTCATGACGCCAGCACCACGGCGAGAGGATTTACAAAGCGGCGGCAGCAGCAGCGAAGAGGTTGGTTGAATAAGTAGTTTCGCCGTGGAGGATGCAAAAGGCCATGCGTTTTCTGATTTGGGTCACAGATGATGCTGCTGTTACAAGAAAGGGCAATCATCAAGACCCATAAACCAAAACCGTTGAACCCCTACCCACCGCACTTTGTGCAAGGTAGTCATCATGACCATGGCTAAAGTATACTTGTATGGGTATGCGATGGTAAAAAAGACAAAAAAGCAAAGACAAAGAGACATTTCGTTGCTACGCGTACTGACAGACAGACAGACAGACAATGCGCGCCTTTCCCTCCTCGTACGTCCCATTGTCCCAGCGCCAACTGTATGCGTTTGTGTTTTTTCTTCTCCTTTGATGTGGGGGAGGGCTTTATATACGTATTCTTCGCATACTTTCAACGGGATGATAAACGTACGGCGAAGTTATCTCTCTTGATACGGCGGAATAGGAATCTATTACAGGAGTGGGAAGATCGCTGCTAGAATATTGAGTCGTTTGGTACTAGGGTTTTTCTACGAGAGTTTGGGACAAAATTCTCTACGAAAGCCTTAGACGATATCCCCTACGAAAGGCTGGACGACATCCTCCACACCATGCCCCCCTCCCGAAATCCATCCCAGGATAACCGCTGTCGCACATGCGACCAAACCTTCCCCTCCACCCACGCCGCAAACACCCATTGGGAAACCACATCCTGCCGCTTCCGATGCACCCTCTGCGCTGACGATGACACCGACCACGGCAGCGACCAGGGGCTGAAAGACCACTGGAAGACCAAGCACGCGCGGCTGTACTGCCACGAGTGCGAGAAGGTGTGTATCAACCGGCAGGCGTTGCGGGACCATCGATGCCCTCCCAGGGGATTGGTGTGCAAAACGTGCGGCAAGGCGTTTCCGACAAAGGCGGAGATGGAGTCTCATTGCAGAGATGACCATACAGAAGTGCGGTTCTGCGAGGGGTGCCGGGAGACGTATCTGCATTGGTCCGGGCAGCGGGAGTGGCATGCCGAGAATTGCTTCGGCGTGCGGAAAGGGGAGTATGAGTGCGAGTCTTGCGGGAAGGGGTTTTGGAATGTGTTGGATATGATGCGTCATTATGGGGAGGAGCATGTTGGTGCTCGGTACTGCGAGGGCTGCCGACGGACGTTTTCGAACTGGAATGGGAAGGAGTGGGGACATGATCCCGATTGCTTCCGGATGGGGCCGCAAGAAGGGGAGGAGATGGAGGAGGGTGAGAAGCGGAGGGAGAAGAGAGAGGGAAGAGAAGATGGAAAGAGAAAAGAGAAGGGAAAGGAGAGAGAAGAGAAGAAAGCGAAAGAGCATGTCTGGGCCCAGGAGCGATTCGTCAGGAATGGGTTAGAGATGAGGTACTGCCCCAATTGCCGAGAGTTCTTCCTGCCTGGCAGCCACTGCTCTTGCCCGGAAGAACAGCGACCGAAGAAGCCCAGGGAGATTCAGCATTGCTTTCGTTGTGAGACGACGTACTACGACGACAGCCATTGCGCCTGCCCTCGCTCGAGCGGCTCATCTAGCCATCGACACCAGGAAAAGCCGGCGGAAGCTGGACCGAAGGCGAAATCGAGCAGTAGGCAGGGGGTACCGCCGAGCTTCAGGAAGCAGCATTACCCGACCAACGAGGAAAAGCATCGGAGCAAGCGGAATGACTCTGCGAAGAACGAGCCGGAGATTGACTTTTGCTGGCATTGTAAGACGATGTACTGGGACAACAGCCACCGCGATTGCTCTCAAACTGGTCAGTCTAAGAGTCGACAGGAAGGTCGAGGGGGTAGTGAAAAGGAAGAGAGATCTGATACCAAGAAGCAGCAGCAGAAATATCCGAAAAGCGAGGAGCGATACCGGAGTAAGCCTGAACAAGGCTCAACACGCGGTGGACCAGAGGGGAGATCCAACAGTCGAAAGCAGCAGGACGCCAAAAGCGAATCCAGATACCGGAGCTGGCGCAAGGAAAACACGAAGAATAACGGAGACGCAAGACCCAAGACCGAAAGGCCATCTCAAGGGATCCCAGCGCTATACGAGGAACTGAAAGCCCATCCGTTGAGTTCCCGGGAGAAAATCGCCGAGGCGGCTCGAAAGCGGAGGATTGAAGTTCATCCGGACAGACTGAAGCGACCAGGTATGACAGCCGATGAGCTTAAGAAAATCGACGAGAGAGCGAAGGATGTCGGTCATGCAGCTGACATTTTGTTAGATCCTGTCAAGAGATCAAAGTACGATCGAGAGATGGCCGAAAAGAGGAAGAGATGAAGGATGATGTACCCTGGTGGCGCTCAGCTCGGTGTGGATAGAAAAGCTGATTACCACTGATCAGCTGCAGAATCGAAGTGCCTTTCATGCCTTTGACTTGGTTGAAGCGATCAATATATATATAAACTGCAACAGTGAGTTGGGCGTACTCAAATAACAGCACCACCCGCAGGGTTGATAGTGAAGCAGTACAGGTACTAGCTTTTTCAGGGTTAGTAGAGTTGAAATAAAAACTTCACACTATTCAGACAATTGGGATATAAGAAATAGGCTCTCGCACTTGGCATGCAGATCCGCAACGCCACCCAACACGGGTTACCAATTTTTAGTAAGGATCTCCCGAGGGGACCCGAACCCTGATAATAGTGAAATACTTCTAAAGCTAATATCTTAACGATTCCCTTAAGTAATTAAGAATCAGGATAAGCAGTCTAATAGAGCTTTCTAAGTTAATCTTTATACGTATTTCTAACCTCGTAAAAAGAGTAAGTATTGGTTTTCAAAAAACCTGTGTTGGGTGGCGTTACGGATCTGTATGCCAAGTGCGAGAGCCTATTTATTATATGCTAAAACTTACCATTGCTGCACGGCAATAATCAGCTACCTATCTAGCCTTTTGTGATCTCCCTGCATCCCGTACGATATGGACCACTGTAGTTGCTTCTGTGCATCGTCGAGATCGTTCATAGGCTGAGGGTCGGTGACGAATGGCTTGATTTTCGTTCCACGCGGAACAATGTGGCATACTAACCCGACTTGTACCTAAAAAAGCGATGCCATGGCAGGTATTTGGCGTTTGATGAACGGGTGTTGGCTTCGGCAAAGTACCCTCGGTCAAGTCAGCTCGAAAATTACAGGTAAATTTGCGCGATCAAGGGAACTTTTGCACAACTTGATTATAACGACCACCTCGGTTTTGCGTCTTGGTCACATTCTTTTTCCTCACCATCCTGCTCCCTCCATCATACATCCTCAATTACTGCCTTCTTCTATTCTCACCATCAGATTCGAATCCTATACCGTCAGCCTGCTGCATCACAGCGGCAGTCCCCAGACTTCCGAATCATACAAACTCACAAGATCAGACGTTCCAATCGTTAGTCAAAGCCTGCCTCAGTCAGTCACTCTCCCATGCTACGCTTTTCAAGCGCGCTTGAGTCACTTATGCCTGACACCGACTTTTGATCGGAGACTGTTGCGTGTGGATAATGTCTAACCCGAAATGGGACCGTATCCTTGACTGCCCATACGCGCCTGTTGGGGCCGTGCTACCTAACTTGGATGGAGTTGAATACAGAACGGGCCAGGCTACACCTATTCTAAGCTGCCCTTCCCGTCCCTTCGACTACTGGAAAGTCTGGTCACAGCAATGGCGATTGTGGGCACTATCCCCTGGCAGCAGAAAACGGCAACATCTTGTGACGTTGCCGACCGAACTGCTTTTACTCATCGCCAAGGAGCTTCCGATTCTGTCTCAGGCTTCTCTTGCGCTAACATGCAGAAGATTGTTTGGTATCATTTCGGAGTTCGACCCCTTTGTAGCAGTCGCACTCCCTGCGGAACAGCCGCTTGACTTCCAATCACTACGAATGAGCAAAGCCCAGATCTATCAACCTGCTAGATGGGAATTCTTGCGCTCCTTGGAACGAGACTCCAACGGCAAACGGTTGCTGTGCTCCGAATGTTTTTGCCTTCACCCAAAGTGGATGTTCAGTGAGTATGAGAAGCGTATCGTACCTTGGCACAAGGAGTACTACAGATCCCGTGGCTCCGACTTCAGGAGCTGTCGGCAAGGAAGACAGGACTGGCGCTTGGAAACGAGGAGTGCTTGGCTTCCTTCGGGGGTCATGGACCTTTGCCCCTGTATCAAGCTCACCATCGGCAGGAAACGCTCGCTTGAAGTCTGGCTTCGGGAGAAGAAAGCGCGATCTCCTGGGAACAATGGCCCGGCAGCGGACTTCTGGTGGCATGAATGTCAGCATACGTACGGTGACATCAAGATCGAGTTGCGAATAGGACTCTTCCTTTACGACGGGACGGAGGCGTCGAGGTTCAGAGCGGTGAGAGGTGCAAGAGTAGCAAACAAAATCTTTTCGATGCCTCCTGAGGCGGGTGAATTAGGCGTCCTCCTGGAATACCGCCATACCTATCCTTCGGAATCACAGTGTTCCTCGCCTAGGCTGTTGTGTCCGCATCGCAACTTGCATGTCGCCATCAAAGAGCTCTTGGACTGTCGCAAGTCTCATGGAACCAATTACAAGTATGGCACCTGCTGCCGCTCATGCAGGAAGATACAGCATTGCCAAGAGTGCGGTACAAAAGTACTTGACCTGAAGAGCGAAAGGACATCCGCTGGTATCATCGACTCGTCTTATCGAGTAGAGAAGTGTCTTGACGGAAGCATTTGGCCCATGCACACTGTCTTCCCATTCGCAAGGCGTCAGGTCCCTTTGCAGCTAGAATCCCCTTGGACGGACTAGCCGCGATATCGTTAGAATTGTCGAGGACAGAAGTTGCAACTGAAGCTGTACTCATATTCAAAGTAACATGTCATGACGATATGGGTTGTTTCGCCACGAGACGATGATACCAGCGGATGTCCTTTCGCTCTTCA
>QQTW01004100.1_pt1 | contig 10881 bp, 8 predicted proteins | sample 1904831 | NCBI WGS metagenome assembly QQTW01 (sample SAMN09435610, study PRJNA476489) | Subsurface metagenome, whole genome shotgun sequencing project.
ACCTCGTCTACCGTGGACGCGTCCTGAAGCAGTCCAAGATCAACGCGGATGGTACCGCGACCGACGATGTCAACGGCGACGCGAATGGACACGCTGAACCGGGCGCGTCCACGGTAGACGAGGTCCTTGAGCTGGGTAGAACGAAGATGCGAAGACTTGATGCCAAGCACGAAGGAGATGGCATCCATGGAGTTGGACTTGCCGGAGCCATTGGGGCCGATGATGGAGGTGAAGTAGCTGTCGCCGAACTGGAGGACATGGTGGCCGCGGTATGACTTGAAGTTGCAGAGCTCGAGGGCTAAGAGCTTGCCCATCTTGTCGCGTGAGGTGTGGTGGATGCCGGCGTGGCAGGTTGGCGGGTAGGTGTCTTGGTCTCGTGTGTCTGCTGAGCTCCTCTTGGTCACTGTCAGGGCATCAGTGCATCTTCATAATCCTCTTGCGACGTCGAGATGAAAGTTGCGAAACGATGTTGCGATCGCGAAGGCAGAATCGCGGGGGCGGCGCGTGAAAGTCGCGTCCAAAGCTGATGCCTTGATCTTCAGGCCAACAATGACGTCGAGGGAGCCAATGAAATGCGACTCTGGAGCACGCTGCGATCAACAAGAGATGCACTTTCCTGCAGGTGCGGTGCATCACGAGTCGCAGGAAGCAGCTAACGAGGAGATCATGGGGAATTGACAGCTAAACCCACTATCTAGCACAGGAAAGAGCCACTGCCAGATCTATACCTTGCTGTAAGCAGTTCACAAAGCAGCCTGCCTACTTTCTTGCTGTACCTGGGGAGGTAGTGCCAGCTATATGCGCGCGTACAGTACGGGCTATGGTCTCGTACACTCGTTGACACTCATGCGATGCCACAGAACTTGACGCACACGGACAAACTCCGAAGACCATACTACCCAGGCCACGGCTCAAGCTACCTCGACATCGTCCCCGAAGAGGAGAACGAAGACGGCATATCAGAGGCGGAGCTGCGGCGTTTCGCAAGGATGGAGGACATCATGGACGAGAACACAAAGCCCGAGAAGAGAAGGAGTAGCCCACCAGACTTGGACCAGATGGCAGCAGCGAAGGAGGAGAGCTTAAAACCGCGGCCAAGCGGTGCGCAGACACCCTACGACAACTCTGGGGCAGCAGACTATCTATCCGCTGGGACATATGACAGTACACCCTCAACACCCGGTCTATCACGGACAACAAGCGCGACAGACATGACCAGCAATTTCGAGGCTTTCGGTCAAAGCGACTTCCCGCCCGTCGATCGATTGACCATGTTCGACATACTCGAGAATTTGGCTCTACCCCAACGGCTTGAAAAGATGCAGAACGCAGTCCACAATCAAGCCGAGAAAGTGCGGCGACAGCGAGCCAAACTCACAACTAGAGCATTATCGAGCAAGAACATCGTAGTAGACGAATGGCGGAAACGAGTCCCGAACGTCCCCAAACCAGAAGAACAACTCGATAAATACCGGAAACGTATGCGGGATTCCGTCGATCGACTAGGCAAACGCTGGAATGACGCCAAGACCGTAACATTGAAGGAGAAGATATCCTTCGTCACGGCCGTGCTCAACATCTTCATCTCTGGTTACCTGATTGGAGCGTGGCCAGAGTATTTCCATTACTGGTATACCGCACAATTGGCCTACTTCATGCCTATACGGTACTACAACTACCACAAGATTGGGTTCCATTACTTTTTGGCGGATCTTTGCTACTACGTTAACCTGCTGCTTATCCTATCCATCTGGTTCTTCCCGCAATCTAAAAGGCTGTTCATATCAGCCTACTGTCTGGCCTTCGGAAACAATGCCGTGGCGATCGCCCTGTGGAGGAATAGTCTGGTGTTCCACAGCTTAGACAAGGTCACTTCGTACGTCTTCTCCTCCCCTTCCCAACCCCCAATCTCCCGCGCAGAACACTAACATATCCACAGACTCTTCATCCACATAATGCCCTGCGCAACCCTCCACGTCCTCGTCCACCTCATCTCCCCCGAACTCCAACTCGAAAAGTTCCCAGCAATCCACACCATCAAATTCTCTCCCCCTGAGGCACCAGAACACTACACCCTAACCGACATGATCCTCTGGGCCACCCTGCCCTACGCGGTCTGGCAACTCTCCTACCACTTCCTCATCACCGTCCGCAAACGACAAGCCATCGCCGCCGGTCGGCCAACATCCTTCACATGGCTCCGGAAATCCTACCGAAATAATTTCCTCGGCAAGTTCGTCCTCTCTTGCCCTGAGTGGATGCAGGAGCCGGTTTTCATGGGCATACAGTATAGTTACGCCTTGTTGACTATGCTGCCCTGCCCGTTGTGGTTTTGGTATCGCTGGGCGAGTGCCAGTTTCCTGATGGTGGTTTTTGCGTGGGCGAGTTGGAATGGAGCGACGTTTTATATCGATGTTTTCGGACGACGCATGGAGAAGGAACTTGAGCAGTTGAGGAAGGAGGTTAGTAGGATGAGTGCGAAGAGTCCGGAGTTGAGTGGGCAGAGTCCGTATACTAGTCCAGGTGGGCCGCAGGGGATGGATGGGGCAGGGAGCGTGGATGGAGCGGTCGGGAAGACGACGGCTTTGGACCTGGGTCCGGCGGCGACCGAGGGTGGTGCGAGGACCGATGGTGTGGAAAGCAGGCATCGGAGGGAGAAGAGTGAAGACTCCGCCGCGACGGCAGAACGAACGAACAGTGGGGACCTGGATGCTGTCAGTCAGCCGGAGACTCCTGGATTGGAGCTCAACAAGATGCTCGGCAACCCTGCAGTGCAGCAGATGGAGGTAAATGATACCCCGGGTATGAATGGTGGGGTTACGGACGCCAAGGCGACTGCTGAGAGAGTTGTGAGGGCTGGGGAGGATGGGAAGAAGACTGAGTAATGAGCTAGTGGGACTGGTTGCTTCACGGCAGAGCGAATGCAATGCCGATCTCTATGAGCGTTGATGTGGACATGAACGCGACGGCATGATGAGCATGAGGCGTTCAGGTGTAACTCTGGGGTATCTGTGCGATGTTTTGCGAGAGCAGTATACCCCCCTGTGATTTACATGCGCATTAGACTGAGTAATGGTATTTGATGTGGCTCTGCGCAGCAAGAGCTAAGGAAATATTTGATGGCCGGTCGATATCTCCATGTCTACGACAGTGCCATCGACCGCTGGATGGTCTACCAGGCCCAGAGGAAGTCAACAGGTACTAGGATATAAGTGCAGCTTTCCCAACAGCATCACCTATTTTCAAGCTTCCGTATAGACTTCCCCCAGGCTCTTGGAAGGCTGATGACTTCGAGACCTCTGTGCAGAACAGCAACAATCTTCTTCACCGACCCTTAAGAGGAGCCGTCAGCAGACACATGCTCGTCTCCAGACTTCGCAGGCGAACACACATGCTTCTTTCCAACCTCGCAGCCACAACGGTAAACATGCACCGCTCTGCAGTTGTCTTGATGCTGATCTCCAAACGCCGAGATTGTGCTCAAAGTCCTGTGCACGTCGCGAACCTCGCTCGCCCACCTGCACCAGTACGTTTCCCCCTTGGATGCGTCACTGGCGAGATATCGCTCGAGGGTGATGAGCGTGCGTACAATATCCCAAAAGGCCTCCTCCTCTTTGTTGGTGTGGAGTTTGACAACTGTGAGGGACGTTGCCACGGAGCGCAGCATGGTCGTGACGTGGTGGAGCGAATATGTATTCCACCTGTCGATGTCGTGTTCCTCCAAGAGGTCGCTGATCATTTGGCGCGCGACAGCCAGGAGGCCGAAGCTCATCTTGCGGTGGGTAAGAGCCGCCTCGAATGGGGAGAGTTTGGGGGTCGGCTCATCTTCTTGATAATTGGAGCACAATGCTTGGAAACCCATTTCAATGTACTTTCTCTCCAGGAGGGTGATGTACGGCTCGACCGTATCGAAGTACTCGCTGAGGGCTTTCATCTGCTCGGATGGCGGCCGATGGCCATCGTCCTCGATATCCTCCCATTTCCACAAGGCTTCACGGCTTTCTTGCTCGTGTTGCACGCAGTCGATGGACTTATGTGGTACTTCTCGCGCTTCCAATAGGATCTCGAGAGCGCGGGTGTGGATCCGTAGGTTGAGGAGGTAAATGCCAATGCCATGGACGACACTGCCGGCGTAGGTGTACTCTGCATGTATATCGTGGGTTTCGCTTGCGTGTCTGGATTGGCCATCCAAGATTCTCCACTCGTGGAATGCATCGACGAAGTCGGCGTCGCCGGGCCACATGGCGAAGTCGATGCAAGAGGTCTCGCCATCTGATGAGCGGAGTGGACAGATGTCCATTTCGGGTAGAGCGGAGACTATGTGGACGGTATTGGACGGTCCTGCTGCTACTGATGGCCAGAGGCGTGGAGTGAGTGCTCTTTGGGATGATACGCCGAGGTCCTGTGATAGCGGGAGGTTGTAAGTTTTTGTGCATTTGCAAACTGTTGAGTCCATCCGTGTTGGCTGATACATGTCTTTGACAGCTATTTCCGGCCATGGCCCAGCCCTTGGTTCCGAGACCTTGGTCTCAATATTAGGCCAGTGCAATACTCGCGAGTATAAAGAGGCAAGCTTCCAGTCCTTCGGTCGCGGAGGCGCAGTCTCTGCCGTGAGACATAGAAATGGTCCCATGCTCTGAATCTTGATGGCATGTGAAGCCTGGGGTGTTAGCTTAGCAGACCACGCTATCAACTCAGACTACGCAACGGGCAATGGGGAAGCACTGCATACGTGAGATTTCAAGCGTTTGGTTGGGGCACTCAGCACTGTCGAACTGTCTCGCTTCGTTTTACATCGCCTATTTCTAGCTGGCCCAGTACAATGATGATCTCTAGCTCATCTGCATCAGCCCGGCGTACCATGCTCATCGACGCACGCAGTGCCAGAACGCCTGCCATTATTCTGTAGCAACGGCGTGTATCAGGCCTCAAAGACCCCATCATTGACAGCCTTCTTTCAAAACACCATCCGTCTGCCACCGCCACCACCACGGCGTCTCTTCTTCCCACCACCGACTCCACCGTCCTCCTCATCCCGCTTACGCTTCGCCTCAGCCTTCTTCTGCTTCCTCTCCTCACGCCCGGCCTGCCACTCCGCGAGCTTGCCATCGCTCTCATTGCACCCGAAGAACGACGTGTCCAGGCCGGCCGGCGGAAGCAGCTTTTCCAACTCGATGAGAAGATAAGTAACCTCGCGCACTTGGAGCTCATTCCTCTGTGCGAACGCCCCTTTAGTCGTGTTGACAGCCCTGAGAGCGCTCTCGATGGGTTCGGTAAGCGAGACATGCTGAGTGCGGAAATCCTTGACGTCACCGCGGATCCGTGCCTGAGCCAGACGTCCGGTGAAGCCTTTGTAGCTTTTGATGCCGTAGGCGTCCGGGACGATTTCTTCGGCAAGCTCTATCACCGGGCGCAGGATCTCGTAGTACCTGCTGAAAGCTTCGAAGTCCGGGACGGGCTCCTCGCCTTGGACCATGCTGCGGATGGTGCGAGGGATCTCGCGCCATGGGTTGCCGGTTTCGCCGATGAAGTTGAGTGTGAATTTGCCCTTCTTCCTGCCGTCTTGCACGCCACGCAGGGTGCGCAGAGGATCTGCCAGGAAAGCTGTGAGGTGTGCGCGTGAGAGGTCCCCTGGCTTGATGTGGCGGAACTCCTGCATCGTGTCCACTCTCGCATAACGCTCAGCTGCGTTGCTGGAAAGGATACCGTAGATGTCATCCCGACCGGTGCTGACGTTGATGTGTACCTTGACAGCTTGGAGGTGATGATTCGGAATGCCAGAGAGAGGCTTGAGGAACTTGAACAGCATATCCTGGACGTCGCAGACGGAGCCCTGGGAGTTGCCTGTGGTAATGTAGATGTCGAGGGCCTTCACCTGGCGTGGTAAGATCTGAGATGCGCGAGCAGCCGACAGATTGTCGAGAGCCACTTTCTGGTTGAGGAACTGGATATGTGCTGTTTGGTCGCGGTTGCTCCAGCCGGAGATGGTGGCTTGGACTTCGCAGCCATCGCCGTAGAGGATGTCGGCTGTCTCGCCGTAGATTTGCTTGCAGCTGGCCATGAAGGCTGTGGAGCATGTCTGGCCATCAGCGCGGAGCGGCTTTCCCGGACGCATGCGTGAGATGTCGTGGGTCGGGAGGAGGTAGCCGTAGACTTGTAGTCGGAGCTCGGCTGGGAGATCGAGGAAGGTGGTTGGCTTCTTGGCCTCGGGTTGGGTTGCTGTAGCCGGCGCAGCAGCCCTGAGCTTGGTGGAGTGCTTTGCCATCTTGATGTTGAACCGTGACGGGAGTGATGTAGTTGTGCGATTTCTTACACTGTGTTCCGAGAAGTCTGAGCTGTTACAGGTAGTGGGAGTGGTACAGAAGAACAGGGAAGAGACGAGGATGCGTGCCTTCTTGTAACTACTTAGCTGTTTTATTATGGGTTTCTCGCGCTGTGACGTGTTTTACACGTGGGATGTGCATGTGAACGGCAGTGTGGAAGTGAATGTTGGTTTGTGAGATGTGGCAGTGAAGGAAGGCGCGGATGAACCTCGGACCGTCGCGCGTCATTGGCCGCAACGCGACTGCGCCAGTTGTCGTCGCAAACCAAACACATTCCTCTTCATCCATTGACCTCACTCTCCCGGCCATTCTATTATCCGTCTTGTTTTCGAAGTCGCATAACTTCAAACTTTAGGCGACACCGAACAAGAGCCACCTTCACCTCATCCAGCGCTCAGTCAGCGCTCCTCCCCAATGGCCGCTTACACGAAGCAAACGAACCCCGAGCTCGTCGCGCTCCTTAAAGAGCGCGGCTTGCCTCACTCGGGCAAGAAAGCCGACCTGATCAAGCGCCTCGAAGAGCACGACGCCAGCCAAAGCGCAACCGCCGCACCCACCACCGTACCTGCGCCAGCCGCAACCGCAAAGCCAGCAATCGAAGACGAGATCGACTGGGATGACGACACAGCAGGCGCGACGACCGAACAAGCGGCCAGTGCAGTCGCAGCAGGCGGTGTCGGCGAAGTCAAGAACCCCGTCGACGTGCCGAATCAAGAAGTCGCGGAGGACCCGGCGACGACGAATGATTTGACTGTCGCGGGTAACACTACTGCCGTCGCGGAGACTGTCGAGGACGCTCCGGCAGCTGCAGTAGAAGAGAAAGAAAAGTCACCGGAGAAAGACTTCACTTCCGGCCTCGCAGAACGCACAATCGACGAGGAGATCGAGAAGCGCAAAGCTCGCGCGCGCAAATTCGGGATGCCTGAGGATAGCGAGGAGATCAAGATGCTGATCCGGGCGAAGAAGTTTGGGGTCACGGATGCCAGTGCCGTTCCGGGGATGCTCAATCAGGCGCTAAGTGCTCCTGGGAAGGGAGACAGGAAGAGAGGGCCAGCAGGGCTAGACGGGGCGCTAAGTGAGGGTGGTGTGCACAAGAGAGGGAGGAGAGACGGTGGCAGGGGACGAGGCAGAGATAGGCCGGGTATGGGAAGGCGACAGGCAAGTGGACGGCCGTCGCCAGCGCCAGGTGCGAAGAAGGAGGGTGGTGGGTATGCGAGTTGGATGGGAGAGGAGGACAGGCGGAAGGCGGACGCTCGGAAGGCCAAGTTTGCGACGACGGGTTGAAAAGTCGTCGAGGGATGGCGAGCAGGCCAACCTCATCCGTGCCAATGGCATGCGGGAGCTCGCCGGCACCGTGCAGCTCATCGTGGACTGCATTGTGGCGTGGCAAAGCTACTACTGCGCTCCAGCGGCCTTGGCTTTGGCCCTTCTTTGCAATTCTTTAGTCTCTCTCGGGGTCAGGGCAAGAACATGTGCTTGGGGAGAATCTTGTACTACAACTAAGGGCGCCATGTCACGCCGGGAGCAGCGACCAGCGACTTCTGATTCTTATGAATGCAGCGCCGTGATAGCAGCCGTCTATTCAGCATTGCAATGCAGCACGCCGTGGGCGTCCATCTCTAGCAGTGTTTTTCCATCTTATCTTCTTCTTCGCGCAAACGGGACTTCGGCCTATCTACTCTACTGGGATCGTCACCACCTGTTTGTCGCAAAGCTGGCTCCTAGGGATAGATATGGACTTCCTTCGCGCCGTACAGGATGTTACTGTCAATGCGGAAGAAGTCTGCAAAGACAGTAAACATATGCGTACTTCATCCGCACAATCCCAAAAGTCACTGCCCAAGCAAAAGGACGTGAAATTGCAGATCGCGCTGCATGCATGAGGCATCGTTTGGCCACCGCAACGGACTCATGATCATACACCTCGTGGACACTCATGCATACGGACATAGCTCGCAAGCTAACAAATCCGCTACAGCTTCGCCTTCGGCATGTCCTTCTTCGCCTCCTTCGGACTCCACACTTGAACTTCGGCCATCGTCGTGTATTCGGTAGGAAAGAACTGCGGCCCAAGCACCTTCTTCACCACCTTCCCAGTCCCAGATTTGGGTAGCTCACCCTCAATAATCCGCAGGATCGTCGGCATCTTGTACCCGGCCAACCTCGCTCGGAGATCTTGCCGCAGCCGCTGCAGCGTCAGGTCCTTGACAGGCTCATCCATATCTCGAGAGTCTTTGAGGCAAACAGCGCCAGCGACTCGTTCTCCGAACTCCTCATCCGGGACACCGACGACCATGACTTCTGCTACGTACGGCAAGGCCATGATTTCTCTTTCGATGTCAAGCGCGCTCAACTTGTAACCTCCGGACTTGATGATGTCGACGGATGCACGTCCCATGATGAAGTAGTACTCCCCTTCCCTCCTCGCGATATCTCCTGTGCGGTAGTACCCATCTTCCGTATGCGCTGCTTTGGTCGCCGCAGGATCAAACAGGTACTTTGAGAACATCTCTGGCGACTTGACTAGGACCTCGCCTTCCTCGCCTTCCGAGAGCCGGACATCGCAGCCCCCGAACAAGGTCCCCACGGAACCATCTGGCACTGCCTCGGCACCATGGAGAGGCACTTTGAAAACTGCGCCTATCTCTGTGGCGCCATACCGGAGTAATATCTTCCTCCCTAGAATCTCTGTCCAAAAATCCGCAATCGGTTTCGGCAAAGCAGACGTCCCGCAAAGACATGCTCTCAGTCTCCTGGCTCCAGCTACGTACTCTTCTACGTTCGCCTGTTTGGAGAGTTTCTGCTCGAAATACCGCCTCATCCTCATCCAAATCGTCGGCACGCCCGAGAAGAACGTTAACCCTCCCTTTCTCCATCTCTCCCAAGTCCATTCTGGGCTGAACGATCCGCTTTTGTACTCGATCAGAGCACCGGAGATTAGGAAAGGGAAGAACATTATCCCGAGCCCAGTGGCGTGATGCACGGGGAGACAATGCAACAGGACGTCGTCTTGTGTAACGCGGTAGTGGTCTGCTACGGCTAAGGCCCCTTCGAATGTATAGCCCCGGCGCATCACGGCGCCTTTGGGTGGGCCAGTCGTTCCGGATGTGAAGATCACGACGCCTGGAGCGGAGTCGTCGAGGTATGTGTCAGAGGAGATTATGAGGTCGGAGGGTTTCAGGAGGGGGTTCGTAAAGGTTGAGGGGGCTATGGGTATACAGGAGAAGCTGCTGTGGGGGTTGGTGTCTTTGATGAGTTTCTCGACTGCGAGACCTAACCTCAGCGCTGAGGGGGATACTAGGACGGCCGCGGATCGGGATTTGGTGGCGAAGTAGAGAGCTTCTTCGGGTGGGAGGGCGACAGTCATAGGGACTACGGCGGCTCCTAGGGCTAGGACGGTAAGCATGGCTACTGTGTACTCATAGCCACCCGGGGCGAGGACAGCGATGTAGACCTCCTCTCGTCTGTCGAGGGCTTGCTGGACCTTGGGGCTAAGGGTGGACCATACTCGTTCTCGAAGAGCGAGGACATCGGTCAGGAGTTGCAGGTGCGTTGCTTCCTTGCCTGTATTGGCATCTCGGACGCAGAGGCGGGGCGGCGATTGGTGGGCGAAGCGGATAAGGCGGTTGAAGAGTGAGTGGCAGGGGAAGACGTTGCGGCCGGTGTGGAGGGGGACGTAGTGGGTTCTGTCACCTTCCATGATGGAGATGCTGGCCCTGGAGCCTGGGAGTAGTGTAGTTACCGGTTGCAAGTCCGCATCCTCTGGTCTCTTGTCTCCAGTTGCGGTAGAGCTGCTGTTGACTGCTATTCGTTCGATTGAGCGGAAGATGGTGCCTATGGATGGGTGTGGCTTTGCGGGAGTGGGCATTGATTCTCCAGAATTGATCTCATACCAGCTAGATTGATTGCATGTCTATCTGCACTGCTGTACGTCGCCAAATTGCCGAAGTCGGTAGGCTTCTATACCCGGGTTATCTCCAGCGAAACATGGCGGGGTGTGGAGAGTGGGGACGGCATCTCGGAAGTCGGAACGAACATTTGGGAGGAGGGCGACCGAGGATACACTTTGGGGATGCAGCCACTGTGGAGACTTGGGTATGTTTGTGATGGATTGAGCCTGGTGACGAACAGCATTGTTTCTAGGCTCCAGACATCGACGTTTGAGCGCAGTCCCAGAACGCCATCACGAGGTTTACGAGCCCACGATAACGATATTGGACCAGTGGCGTAAGAAGTTGGATAGATAGATACATCAGCAGTAATTCGACAGAGCTCACAAAGTCTCCATCCAGCATGCCAGACTTCACAGACAACTTGAAGCCAGCATCTCCTGGTGGGCCGGAGGTACTGGCGAAGGAACGATCACGGTCTGATGTTCCAATCGATGAGCTAGCGAAGCATCTACTATCCCGCAATGACTTTCTTACCCGACAGGAGCGAGTCTTGCGGGTCCTGGAGAAGGACCCGTTGTTCAATAAGGAGAAACAAATGAACCTGTCCCGCCCGGAACGAGTATGGTCCACCCTTAGCCCCAAGGTCCAGCAAGCCCTCGACAGAC
>QQTW01004101.1_pt1 | contig 10881 bp, 10 predicted proteins | sample 1904831 | NCBI WGS metagenome assembly QQTW01 (sample SAMN09435610, study PRJNA476489) | Subsurface metagenome, whole genome shotgun sequencing project.
GAATTTATCACCGGATAGCCTAGATTAAGCACCGTTACTAAAGTGACGCGGTATCCTAAATCATTAGCAATTTTGAACAGCCCAAACTTTTTAATAATTTCCCTGGTTTTGTTCCCTGCTGCTCCCGGCATATCCAGAACAACTACATCGGGCGATTGAGCTTTAATCTCAGTAAAAAATCGCTTTGCTTCAGCCACTTCGAGAAAGTTTAGCAGCCTGACGCCGGTGCCAAACTCTTTATAGTACTCGTATAATTCTGGATTCTCTGTATCCGCGTCGTATGCTAAATAATCGATGTCCAGTGACACCAGCATATCGAGTAGCAGTCGCAAAAAGGCTGTCTTCCCCGTCCCGCCTTTCCCGCCTAAGATCATGACTATGCGTTTCAAATTTTACTCCTATCGGTGACATTAAATTTTGATTTGGCACTGGCTGAAGACTTTTTAGCGGTACGGTCCTCCTTAGACGATGACGACTCAGACTGCTGCTGTGATTCTGGTGATAACTGCTGTTCTGTTTCTGGTGGTCGGTCAGGATTGGGTTCATTTGTCGATGGTGCTGGCTCAGAGCTAGGCGGTGTTCTTTGACTTTTCAAGTGATAGTTTTTAATTCCGCTTGCTGCTAACTCTACCCCATGTTCAGCAAACACCGCCGACACATCCGAATAGGAGTACCCAGCATTTAGCATATCCTGAATTTGTTCGGCGAGACTCTTTACCAGTTCCTCTAAAGTGACGGTGATGGGAATTTCCGCCTTAGCCTTCAGACTGGCAGCAATCGAAGGCACCTTATTCTTACTAATAGTCTTTGGCTTTCGTGGCATTGAATAGAACTCATAGTTGCACTTATTCTAAAGTAACCGCCACTAAAATAAGTACAAGTTTTTGGGAATATTTTAGTCAACTTGTGGCGCTTTGCGGCGAAGTTTCAGACTAACGAGCGCACCAGTCATCTCTATTGCCTCAAACAGAACAGCCCACACTAAAGTCAATCAAGTTCGAGTCCTCGGTTGGGGGTGGTACACTGGTAGGGTGACACACGGAATGCCGTTGTTAGCACCTGACCCCGCTACCTACACACGCTCGGCTCTGTGTCCCGTGTGACCCGCGCCCCACACCACTCCTGCCTGTCCCCGTCCAGTCCTCGCCCCCACCCCAGACCTATCTGTCTCCCTCCGGCTCCCCGCAGGGGCAAGCAATACACCAAAACGCGCTAAAGCGCTCCTATTCGCAAGCGAATAGAGGTGTGCTTGCTTGTTGGGGGTAGCCCCCAATCCCCCAATACCCTACACCTAATTAGTTGGTTATGACCACAGTAGACCCCCGCACTCAACTAAGCAATCAACTAGCTCAAACACTAACTAATCGGGTGGTAGAACCTGACGAAAAGCGAGAAATAACTATAACCTTTAGAGTAAGCGCAGTAGAGAAACAACGGCTAGAGCAGCGGTGTAGTGGGCTGGTGCAGAGCGACTACATACGCGCCAGGTTATTTGACTATCCTCTGCCACATCCCAAGTTGGTTATTCCAGAGGTTAACCGGCAAGTTATATATGAACTCAAGAAGATTGGTAACAACCTCAACCAGCAGACTAGGGCCATTAACGAAGCGGTAAAAATTGGTAGTCAACCATTAACCAGTGAGGTGAAAGGCTACTTGGAAACAATCCTCGAACTGACAACGCTATTAGAACAGACTCGCCAATACTTCACCCAACCCATCCAGGCAGAGGGGCATAGGGATGATTACCCTCATCAAAGCTAATAAATCGAGTCGCGGCTTATCGTATTTAAATAAAAACTGAATGAATATCAGACTGTACCAAGAATCGGATACTGAATCCGTCAGCGCCCTCTGGCATGAAGTGTTTCCTGATAACCCCTCACACAACGCTCCAAAATTGGTGATAAGTCAAAAGCTTGCCATACAGCCTGAGTTGTTTTTCGTTGCTGAAATTGATTCGGCAATCGTTGGAACCATAATGGCAGGATACGACGGACATCGCGGTTGGCTATACACAGTTGCGGTAAGCCCCCAATATCGGCGGCTGGGTATCGGCAGCCAGCTGGTGCGACACGCAGAGAGCGCAGTGATTGTAATGGGATGCCCTAAAATCAACCTACAGGTTCGTGCCGATAATGCAGAGGTAGTGATGTTCTATGAAAAACTTGGCTATGTTGTTGAGGAACGCATCAGTATGGGAAAGCTTCTCACATAGGTTATTAAAACTAAACCAGCAGACCGAGGCAATCAACCTCGCCGGAAAAATTGTCAACCAATCGCTAACCAGTGGAGTTAGAGAATACCTGGTTTCAATCCTCGAAGCAATGCTCTTCCAACAAATTCGCCTAAGTATCACCCAACCGCAACCGACTGAGGGTGATTAATGATTGCCAAGACCAAAGCAAATAAATCTTTTAGAGGCACAACCAAGTATGTGTTAGAGAAAGAGAATGCCAAAATTATTGGGGGGAATATGTACGGCACCTCCACTAATGAACTGGTCGAACAGTTCGCTTTGTCTGCCCACCTTAACCCCCAACTTAAAGACCCTTGCTACCACTTAATGCTGTCAGTTCCGAAAACTGATAGAACGCTAAGCGATGACGAATTGGCAAAAATATCTGAGCGTCACTTTGCCACTGTGGTTGTGCTGTCCCGGCTCAAAGGTGACTCAGCTCAGGTAAAAAATCCAGATAAAAGAATACCCGATACCAAGCTAAACAAGCTTGTTGACCAATTCATAGAATCAGAACTGCCAGCTTATGATTTTTTCGTGGCACGGCACGGAGATAAAGAACACGACCACACCCATATCGTTGCATCTAGAGTTAATAACCTGGATAGTAAGTCTATCCGCACCTGGAACAACTTCGCCCACTCCGAACACTCAGCCCGACTGCTAGAGCGGGAATTTAACCTGACCCAAGTGCAGAGCAGTTGGGAGAGCAAGCACAAAGCTATGACCCGCAATCAACTTGACCGGGTGCAGCGGGACGGGCTTCCAGGTGAAGAAATTATGCGCCGAGCTATTGATGCAGCAGTCGTAAATAAACCCACAATGCCACAGCTAATCAACCGATTATGGCAAGAGCATCGCATCAGAGCCGAAGTAAGCTATTACAGCCACGGTGGAGTGAGGGGCATCAAGTATGGCATTGATATCGGGTCGGTCAACTCGGATAGCTCCCCCCGGTTGCTGTGGAAGCAGGGAACTAATCTCAATAAATATAAGTATTCATTCAACTTCTTACAATCAGAATTAGGAGTAAGCTACAACCCAGTCCGGGATGACCAGCAGATACTCGCCCTAACTGAAATGATGCATACTGCCCCAGTCAGGCAGGACTTGCAGCAGGAATTACCTACCCCAGCGCCTACTACCCCAGAACCAGAGGTCAAGCAGTCACGTCCCCTTCAATCGAGTCAATGGGCTGAGATATATGCGAATTTAAGCCTGGTGCTTGAAAATTTATTGCCTTACGACCGGGATAAAGAGATTGCTGCACGAGCCTTTAAACAGGGTGCATCGTCCGATGAGGTTGAAGAAATAATTGCCCAAAGCCCTGTTAATTGGACGCGGGATGAAGCTGAATTAATAGCGGAGTTGGCTCTAGAACACCTGGAGCAGGAGCGAGCACAAAAGCAGCGTAAAGCAGTAACCCACCAGGCTATGGCGTCACTGGAGGCGACCCCCGTACAAGCCGCGGATGGCTACCTGGAAGAAGAAGGGAGGGCGAAAATAATTCAATTGCGGCACATGAATCCACAACAAATGTGGGCGCATTACAGCCAGGGAATTGATCATAAGCATCAGATTCTTGAAGAAATAGCTACTCGCAAAGCGCTACGTGATGAACACCTGCACTCTTCTATTCTCCTTATGCTGGAGCATAGCAAACAATATCAATCGTGCTTAAGGCAGTATGGGCTAGAGAACGCGCAGAAACTAGCTAAAACAATCCTCAACGCTAGTATCCGCAACGAGCACCAGGACGCTGTGAAGTTTTCTTTTGCTATGTCCAAGCTTTTAAACGAGTTGGGAGCGGGAGAACGAGTTGATGATGGCTCTTTAGTGTTGAACGGCAAGAGCTTTGATTACCGTCAGCACCAAGGCACTATCTCGTTAATTGCTAAGGATGGACGCGGAGAAATTCTCAGAGTTATAGATGGGGAATTAGATTTTGATAAAAGAAATGATACAGATATTCAAAAGTGCTACGGAATTGAACAGATAATTAATAAGGATATACAAGAGCTAGTAAGTAAGGAATTAAAAAAGCAGAAACCGGAACAACAGCAGGACAGGGGAATAAGTCTTTAGGGTTGAATTACTAAGTGCTACCTGCTGAGGTACCATGCGTGGTACCAACGCGGGTTGCGCTTGGTAGTTGCGTCCAATCAGAAGCTGGAAAAAAAAGCGCTCGTTCTTCTGTTCCCCCCAGTAGCCGGGATAGATGAGAGCCATGCACGGCTACTGCTGGGAGGAGAGTTGACTCGCTGGCAACAGGGGTAAAAGCACAGCTACTGATTGGAACTCGGAGCTAAAGAATATGTTTAATCTAGAGCAGCAGTAAAGAAGGCAGCGGAAACAAGAGCGAAAGCAGAGCAGGGGATTGAGCCTGTGGAACCAGAGCCAAAGTCTGTTAGTTAGCAAATTAGTCTAATTAATTTATTTATCTTAGTGCTATTCTCCAAAACACCGAGAAACTTATCCAAATTTTCGGAGTTGCTCATGCCTGATGTGACAAGTTTCGGTCTGTTTCTGACTGCTGCTTTGATTCTCGCTATCACACCTGGTCCTGGTATCTTCTATATTCTGACTCGTAGCATCAAGGGGGGACGGAGCGAAGGTATTGCTTCTACACTCGGCACAGCTATTGGCGATTTGGGACACGTAGTTGCTGCCGCGCTGGGAGTGTCAGCAATTCTCTCCTCCTCTGCCGTCGCCTTTAGCGTGGTGAAATATGCGGGAGCTGCTTACCTGATTTATCTCGGTATTCGTACCCTAGCCAGCAAAGACGAAGTAGAAATCAGGGACTTCATGCCACGCCACAGTAATCGCCGTGTCATCTATCAAGGAATTACAACAGAGATACTTAACCCAAAAACAGCACTGTTCTTTCTGGCATTCATTCCCCAATTCATTAATCCAGACAGCGCAGTTGCTTTACAGTTCATCCTTCTAGGTTGTATCTGTGTACTTTGCAACACTAGTGTGGGTTTAGTAGTAGCATTTCTCGCTGGAGCAATTGGTCAGCGATGGCAAAATAGCTTGAGCTGGCAACGTGGACAACGGGTATTCTCTGGCTGCTCGTTTATTGCCCTTGGTTCATATGTAGCTGTAGCAGGTGAGAAGAAGTAGACCCAAACCTAATATTCCTGTAACCAAGGGCAGTCTGGCTGGAAATTTTAACGGATAAGCTTTTTAGCTTTTGAGATGAGACTTTCCCAAGCGAACCAACAATCGCCTAAAATTCCTCAACTTAGGTAAAGTTAGACAGCATTATTTCACCTTCCAAGTAGTTAGGAATTGCTGCTAGGTTTGGATTTGACTTGGATTTCTGCGCTCAAGTTTTAGCGTATGGTGTGCAGTGCGGAACCACGGAGCCAGTGGAGTGGTGTAGCGCTCCGGGGGATGGGTGATTTAAGGGTCGCCCTTCCCGAAGTCCTGAGGTAGAACGCAGTGCAGCTCCGTACCACAGCAGGGCAATAACCTTGCCTAAAGCATCCATTTCAATTCTATCTTGCTACCAACCGGACTTTTGGTAGCTGAAACTCAGAAACATCGTTGTTTCAGATGAACTCTACCAAGCGCTACCACTTGGTAGTTGCATCAAATCAGAAACCGGAAAAAAAGGCAATTCCTCTCTTTTCCCAGTAGCCGGGATGGATGTGAGCCATGCACGGCTCAGGCTGGGGAAGAGAATTTGTCTGTCAGGAGGAAGGATGACCGCCCCCAGCCAGACCCGGCGCTCTCATCCATCCCTATCGGCAGCAGTTCAGGACGGGTCGCTACAAGCAACGGAACAGAGAACGCAGAATTTGAACCTGGTTTAAAGGCTAACTACTCTTTAAGCCATGTCTATACATGGTGAAAACCAGTTTCCGACTGCGTTCAAGGAGGGAAAAGAACTTGACAAGTCTGATTAGACAGTAGCTGAAATTATTGCCTGCTAAGCATTACAGACTTATTCCAGTTTTCTGGGACAATGATTGTTGTACCCCTTTATTGCTATTCGATACTGCTAGATTGCTCACTCATGAGCAATAGCAGTTCACTAGCGTTGGCATCTGTGATGCGCTCATCCGACAGAATTACCTCCCAAATATCTACTGTGTCCGGTGCGCTGTTGGCGCTCATCACCTCTGCCTCTAGTGTTGGCATGGTATCGGCGTAAAGCGCTGCCAATGCATCTGGTGCAGGAAGTTCCGGTTTAGCTGTGTTTTTGGGTTTCATTCGAGCAATCGCCTTTACCGCCACCTGATGCACTCGTTGCTTGGAGACATTGAATTTCTTGCCAATTTCGGAGAAAGTCAACTCCTCCTCATCTACCAATCCAAACCGAAGGCTTAACACCTGTGTTTGCAGCGGTGTCAACTTTGCCATCATCTGCCGTAACTCTTCGGTAACAGAGGACTGCACTAACAACTCATCTGGCGTGGCACATTTATCTGGCACTAGCGAACCTAGTTCATCCTCACTACCATCTCTCACTAGCTGGTTAAGAGATAGTGTTGGCTGCGCCCATTCCAGGCATTGCCTAATCTGCTTAGGCGACATTTCTAGTCGTGCCGCGATTTCTGGAATGGTGGGAGTGCGCCCAAGCTGTTGAGAGAGCAGCTTTGTTGCTTTTCTAATAGAGTTAAGCTTTTCGTAAACGTGAGGCGGTAAGTGGATGGAGCGACTATTTTCTCTAATGGCACGGGTGATTGATTCCCTAATCCACCAGAATGCGTAACTGCTGAAACGAAAGTTTTTGGATGGATCGAATTTCTCTACCGCCCGTTGCAGCCCGATGGCTCCCTCTTGAATCAGGTCAAGAAATTCCACCCCGCGTTCTCTATAGCGCTTGGCGATCGCCACCACCAAGCGCAGATTCGCTTCAACCATAAAGCATTTAGCTTGCTGCCCAAGCTTCAATGTCTCGGTCAGTTCAACTTCGCTCAAATGAACTTGCAATGCCCACTCATGAAGATTCGGTTCGCGGTGTAGCTGTTGAGCTAGCGTCTTCTTGGCGGCTACCAGGGACATCAGGGCTTGCACCTGGAAGCCTAAGATAATCTCTTGTTCTTTTGTTAGCAGCGGCACTCGCCCTATAGTACGCAAAAAGGCGCGAATTGAATCATCCATGATTCCGCACCTCCAGAAAATTATTCCGGCTATTGGTAGAAAGGCGAATTTCTCCCAGTTCAGCTTCTATGCTTTCAAAGCAGGGCAAGACTTGATACAGGTAGCAGGTAATTAATAACCCAGTTCTAGCCCGTCTGTGTTCTGGTGATAGCGTAGCTCGTTCTAGTTGTTCTAAAGCAATCTCAAGCAACGAGTGCAGCCGGATGAGCAAATGCAGCTCATCTCGCGCTGCAACAGCTTGACTGTGCAGTTTTTGTGACATGATAATTTCGCTCCAATGTTGGTCAGATCAACGTTGAGGAAGTCCTGGTGAGGTGGGTGGCTCCATCTCACCGGGGCGCTATCCAGTTGTTGAAGCAATTACTCTAACTATCTCTGGCGGGTCAACTTAGCCCACGCCCGTTATTGCTGTAGCAACCGACTAAATTAAGTCGATTTACCTCCGAACACAAACAGCAACATCAGACTAGTTGCATCAGTAGCAGCTTGAGCTGATTCTACCCTTCGTGTCAATTAGCGGCTGTAAGCAGAACTGTCGTAAACTGTCTGTCATTATTGATTTGTCTCCTGATTCAAATTTATTTGGGAGCAAGCGCCAGAGTAGGCAGTCAACCTTTCACTCTGGATAATAGCATTTTGAGGTTATTTACTTCAAAGTATTTTAACTCCAAAATGCGTTTGACAGAACAGTTTAGATATTATGTAATGGTATAATGGCTAGCAAGAAGCAACGCGGAAAACCCGAACTCTATGACGAGGTGAAAAAGCGAGTAACGATAGCACTAACTCCTACTGGAGATAAGCGTTTGAGTGAACTGGCTTCAACCTTTGACTTGTCTAAGTCTGAATTTATAGAGCAGTTGGCACGCGGCGCAATTCCCATCCTCGCCCCGGAACTGGCAACTGGGCTGGGAAAGCCCTGGAATACTTCATCGCCCTAGCTAACGACGAACTCGTAGGTCAAGGGATGTTTGAGGGGAAAAAAGCAAAAGGAGCCAGGGCTACACTCCTACGCCAGCAAATTGCTGAGTGGGAGTGCATCCGAGACTCCCTTCTGGGAAACACTTAATTAAATATCGATTGAATGGTAGCGGATGCCAATACTCACACGGTGCAGAAAGCGTGAGAAACTTATCACCGGACTGAGTTGATGGTATACGGATGGAGGCAGAGCCGCTAGTCTTATGGTAGCAGTGTCTACCTGCGACAGCAAACGCCTCTACCCCGCTCCACGCCGCAAATTTAGCCGGATGGAGGCAAAAAGTGAACGCAGTAGTAGAAACAACCTCGAATAAACCAGCATTAGAACGCCACGCCCACGATAGCCAAGTTTTAGCCTTAACCCCTAAATATTTTCCAGACTCACTCTTACTACCCCTACCCTGTGACCACAAAACCTGGCACACCGAAAGACTATGCCCAACGCTGTTAGCGCAGGCGTTAGGGAGCGAAAGACTAGCAATGTTCATCGCCCAGCTGCACTACTGGTTGCAGAAGGATGACGTAGGGATTAAAAAACATGGCTTTCACTGGATCTACAACACCGAGTGGGAGTGGCGCGAACAGTTCCCCTGGATGTCCAACGATACAATTGGACGCATCCGGCGCAAGCTAGAGCGACTGGGTTACGTGGTTTCCAACGACTTTAACCGCAACCCGTTCAACCGCACGAAGCACAGCACACTGGATTACTACCGCATCGCCCTTGAAACTGGGTGGAACCCGATGGGACTAGACCTCAACCGCGACTACCCCCACCCACCGCAATTTACCAAAGGCATGAGACTACGCGGCAGGCACAAATCTGACAACACCCCCCTAGTCTACTCTCCATTAGAGCCTACTGAGCCAGAAACCCTGGAACCTCCTAAATCCGTCGATTCTGCAAGATTGGAGAATGCATCCTGCATTAATGTCACAATGCATTCTGCACTTTTGCCAGTCTCATCTATATACAAAGAAATTCCAAATATTACCAAATCAAATCAAGAAACTGATTTAAAAATTGAACCGGAACAAGGCAACCAGGACGAAGCTAGTATTAAACTACTTGGAAAGGAAAATATCCGTGATACTCAACTAACCGATGAACTTAAAACAGCTAACTCACAAATCCCAGAGTCTAAGAGTCCAGAGCAATGTCCCGCCCCGATATCGCCAAATAACGATGAAGCTATTAAAGCGGCTCAGCAGTTTCTAGCGTCATTGAATGCAGAAGCGGAAAGAGCAGAGCTTTCCCGCAATCATGATGCAGCGTCTTTCAGACCCATCCGTATCCCTGGATTGGATGAATCGGCGCATGAAGTCCTCTGGAAGCACCAAGCACAGCTAGAGAAGTTGAACGCAGATTTACACGCAGAACGCATCCACAAAGCGATTGCTGACAACCCGCAGCACCTTGAGGATGCAATACTGACATTTTTTGAAAACTCGGCTAATGGAGCCAAAACAAAAGAGGCGGCGACTGGCTTTCTATACAACGCACTGTGTCAGGGTTGGAAGCCCCGACAGTCATGCAACCGCGCCAGTGCTAGCGTGCAGGTGTATACACCGCCGCCAAAAATGCTTGAACCACCAACGCCACCCACCTTGTCGGAGTTGGTAGAGATCAAGCGTGCAGCATGGCGGAATGCCCCTGTCCTGCGCTCCAGTATCGAGACTTGGGTTATGCAAACTCCGGGTGTAGTTATAACTCCTGATGGTCCTGCCCTAGAGTCCGCCACTAATCAACCCAGCCTAGTAGACTCGGAGCCAAAGGCAGCGACCCCCCAGGTAACTTCCACTGCTGCTGACACCAACCCATCAGAAGATTTTGCCGTGTCGCCAAAGCTAGACCCACTTACCCAATCTGAAGTAGAGCCGAATCAAGTTGTCTTGAGGCAGCCGCTACAGCCAGAGGTAAACTCTAAAGACAACGTTACATCCAATCCGACTCTACCGCTATCGGAAACTACTGCTGCTAGTGCGGCAGTAGTACTGCCTAAGAAACCATCGCCAGGAACGCCACCACAAGCTAAACAAAAGCAGCCATCTAATCGTCGGCTTCAGCCAGTCGAGATTCTGACTCAAGCAGGCGAGTGGATTGCTGGCTACTTCGTCCACAGTTGTATTGCCGTCGCTAATGTAGTAGGTCTTGAGCAAAAGTTCACGCTATTTAATGCTGATGGGGAGATGTGTCTCTTTTTGGGGCAGATTCGCCCTACTGCCTGAAGCGTAGGTGTATCATACTGTCTCTAGGACAACCGCTACTTGTCCTGTGGAATAACTCGACCATGAGTGACGCGCGCGTTAGATAGCTTCCAAAATTTTGCAACCAACACAGGCATTGGAGGAATTAATGACAGAAGCAAGATCGGAAGTCACGCTCAAGTTCAACTCGCTTCCTGAAGCGAACCCAGCAGCTAATAAAAAAGTCGAAATCAGGCTCACCGACCAAAACGGAGTTACCTTCACTGCCCTAATCAATGCCAAGAGTTGGCGCAAGGCTGAAGCTGATGTGGCAGCTTTCAGTGATTGGGGTGGGGCAG
>QQTW01004102.1_pt1 | contig 10879 bp, 12 predicted proteins | sample 1904831 | NCBI WGS metagenome assembly QQTW01 (sample SAMN09435610, study PRJNA476489) | Subsurface metagenome, whole genome shotgun sequencing project.
CTCCTAGCAATAAAGGGATGGGAGCAAAGATTAATTTATTTATCATTGTTTCCCTCCTTTAGTGGTTTAGATGAGGGATTATTTTTGGACTGTGTTGGGTTTACAGGGGTTGGTTCGGGTTTGTACTGTTGGTAATCAGAAATTTCTGCTTGGGAGGGACTTGCTTTATTCCCAAACCAATCTGTTTTTTCAAGTTCCGAGGCAACTGGACTTAAACCTTTAATCCTCAGTGCTTCTAGTCTTGCAGCTTTTACTTCGGACAAACGAGTGCGCGTATTTTGGGCAACTGTTACCAAATCAAATCGCTGCGTAGTTTCTCTTCTACTGTTCGAGATGATATTCAGCTTGACCAAACCACTGGCTGCTAATTCCGCAGAATCAAGGGGAATTGTCACCCATGAGCCGCTACTAGGGTCAACATATTTTAGTTGTGCTTCTTTACCTGACGCTCCAAAAATAATCCCTCATCTAAACCACTAAAGGAGGGAAACAATGATAAATAAATTAATCTTTGCTCCCATCCCTTTATTGCTAGGAGGCTGGATGTTTACCAGTAGTTTTAGCAGTAGTACTATCCAGCAATCGGTAACACCATACTCCACCCAACAGCAAACGGTAGAGGTAGAAATGCCAGAACCAGCCAAATCTTTTTTGCGATTTGGTGGGGGTGCGATCGCAATATTTGGAACATCAAGTTTAGTGTTTTGGGAGTTAGCAAGCAGAAAACGTCATCACACTCGACCGCAGCTTTTATTACCTGCGGCTCAAAATTTCGTCCCTTCTCCAGCTTATTCCCCAAATACTTCTCAACTAATGGAAGAGGTAAATAATAGAGAGCATGTTGCACAAAGCTTTCCACATGACCAAGAACAATTTGTTCGTAGTCAATTTTCTAGGGGAGCAAAACAACCAGATAGTCCTGAAGCACCCAAGCAAATTCCTAATTTTTATCAAACTGATGGATTGCCCTCCCCTTTATCCAATGAAAAAGTAGATTCTGTAAAGCAATTTTCTCCACAAGGTAGCTCAGAAGATAAATATGCTTCAGTGCTTGAGCTCGTTTACGAAAACACAGTGGGTATTGTTGGCAAGGAAAAAGGCAGCGGTAAAACTTCCAAACTTGGTTATTTGATTGCCGAACACATCAAACTTGGTCATTTGGTATGGATGGTTAATCCTTTTGCCAAAGGTCAGCATTGGAAGGGAATTAAGGTTTTTGGACGCGGTTACAACTTCCTCGAAGCAACAAATGCTATCCGCGAATTTACTCGCATTGCCTTTTGGAGAATTGCTGAAGCTGGCGATGAAACAAAGGAATACGAACCCTTCGAGGACTACCATTTAAACCTCGCCCTAGATGAAATGTCCAATTATTCCAGCGAAATCGATGCTATTGACTCAACTGTGATGCCCAAGTTCTGGGAGGCAGTGGTGCAATTTTTACGACAGGCAAATATGTCCGTATCCTTTGCCAGTCACGGTGATACTCAAGCAATGCTCGGTGGCGCAAAAGCTCTCGCTGGGAAATCTGAAACCATCAAAGATGCGGTCGTTTGGCTGTATGCCCAAGCTGTGACAGATAGAAATATTGAGGGGAACAAGCGATGTGCGGGATGGGGATATTTGATTCGTCCTGATGGAGGCAATCGCCAAAAGCAACGGATTGAAATTCCGCACTGGATGCAGGGACCACCCGCAACTCGACTCGATGGAAAGGACAAGTACAACTATATCGAGCTTGTTCAAAAATATTGTCCCCAGTTTTTATACCAGCCACCCTCCAACCAAAATCTGATTGGGGATGCCCCAGTTGAAGATACCGAACAATTTCGTCAAAAACTAATTGAACAAGAGGATGTTTGGGGGCTGGATGGGGAGTAGAAACCAAAAGTTACGAATTGTTAAGGAGTATATATGGTCAGAAAACAACTGAGAGGAACGAATCTACCGCAGGTCAGTTCAAACCACTATTTGGACACTAATGCGATCGATGCCAATTACGAAGAGTTTGATGACGATTGTAATTATAACGATACTCATTCCCACAATAACCGTTGGCATAATCGGGCTTATCGGGCGGGACGTTATGCCAGAACTGCGAAAGATTGGGGACAAAATTACAGTCGTGGGATTTCACCGGCGATGGAGAATGGAGCCAGTGCTGCGATTGGGACTTTGGGAACTGTTGCTAGCCACACTAATCCGTTCCGACCTTGGCGATCATTTGCGTTTTGGAGCATGGGGATTGGGACTTTAATTGTTGGTGGATGGGTCGCTCAATTTTTCCTGGGTGGACTTATCGCTACTCGCAATCCCCGACAATTGCCACAGAACGCACCAACCGCAGTCAGATTTGGGCATGGTGTTGTTAATGCTGGAAAACCCGTGGCTTCAGGAGCTTGGAGTGGATTTGGGCAAGTTGCCAACGGTGCAGGAGATAGTTTGGATAAAGCTGTGCGTTTACAAAACGTTACTCCTGATAACTGGCAACAACCACCAGTCACAGTCAGGCAACAGCAACAACCCACGACCACTTTACCGTTGACTAATTGGACGGGCGATGGTGGTTATCAATCTGTGGGGAGGAAGTAAAAGATGCCTTGGGTGAGGATTTCTCGGTCGAGTTTTTTAATTACCAGCGCTGTATTTGTTGTGTTTGTGCTGGATATGGCGAGTCCTGGGTATGGTTCGTTTGCTTTAATCCCAGACTTACGTCCTCAAATTACAACGCTTACCGCTGATATCCGTTCGGATTTGGAAAACTTGACACGCTTTAAATCCTCACCCACCGCAGCACAGAAAAGCTTAAAACCAGATAAACCAAACAACTGCCAAACCCTGTTAGATAGTTATAAAACAGGTGCAAAATGCCACTTCGAGCCAAAGAATTACTCAAATACTTACCTCCAGAAGTCCAATATCAAGAAATAAAAGCTTCGGAAGAAATCGCCCGTCAAAATCTTATTGCTCAGGCAAGGGGACGTGCATTTTGTTGTGGGTTGTCTTTATTGATAGCGATCGCAATCCTTCATCCATCCGTAAACCAGTGGGTTGAAGGTAAACTCCAACTCAGTCTCATCGCTGGGATAAGTGTTTCAACCACATCTGACAAACCAAAACAAGCAGATAAAATTGCTGCCGCACTTGTAGATTACGCACGTAAAAACAACTGGGAAGTACGTACAGGAGAGAACCGATACAACGTTTTCTACGTCCAAGGAATGTTTCCCAACGGCATAGAAAATGACAACGCACCCAACAAATTCAACGATTCGCGGTTTTTAGTGGAAGTCAACCCTACGCCCCAGTTAATTGGAGCCTGGGAAGCATCCATTGAACCAGGCAACTATTACATTAAGCAACCGATAAATGCTTCGGGTGCAGCACAGATACAAGTACCAGGACAGTATAAAGCGTGGCGAATTGGCAAGCACAAAGGTCGTGAACTTGCATTAGTCCAGGTTGCAGCTGTAGATATAATCCGGGACTTTAACCGTAACGGCAAGGTTGACGAGGGGGATAAAAAAGAGCATTCCCTAATCGGAGCCAATCAACACAGTGCAAGTGACCAGCAGTTTGTAGATGGTGCTTCGGCAGGATGTCCAGTAGGGCGTACATCCCAAGGACATCAAGAGTTTATGAAATTTCTACAACAAGATGCTGACTACAAAGCAAAAAAAAATTTCACCTTCCTAACAGGCTTTATATCAGCTAAAGACATGAAATTTTGAGATTTTGCAGGAGAAAAATTATCAATGAAAGTGAAAAAATATCTATCTCCGGGTGATTATTACTTTTACATGAATAGCAATGCTTGGAGAAATAAGCATCACGACTGGTTAAAGCAATGCCATCACAGATGTTCGATGTTTCCGATTATCAAAATTGGAAAATATTCATCCAAGAAATACGGAAAATATAACATGCATCATACAGGGGTTGGTTATCGGCATTTGGGACATGAGGAGTTGTGGAAAGACGTACTTCCTCTGTGCCCATTAGCTCATTGGTTAATTCACGGTGGTCATATGAAAGCAAAAGCCCCTTGGCGACCAAATTTAATTCAAAAAATACTACATTTTTGGTGCAGCTTACCACTTATCTTTAAACAGTTAATTTTGTTTGGGGTCGGGTTATTAATCGCATTTTCTTTCTCGGTATGGATGGGATTGATTTTTGGCGTTGTTATTTTTTACCTATTGTTTTGTTAAATTGTGATGTACCTACAGAAATTAGGACGTGAATGGGATGTATTCAACGTCCTACTACTATTTTGTGTTTCGGCTTTTGCCATGAGTAAACCAGCAATTAAGTTAGTTTCGGATACTGTAGACAAAATCTCAGAAAGTAGCACCTTATATTCTGGGCATTTAAACACTTTATTTGTCAATAATTTATCGATTGGAGTATTAGCAATATGCGCTGCCGAAGGCAACTGCACGATAGACGGAAAGAAAACTTCACTGTACTATTATCATGTTGATCCTGGAAATAGAATTAGTAATCGTTCTTGGTGTAGCGACCAGGGTCGGGGCGGCACAAATTTAGAAAATGCAGATGCAGGATGCTTGACAAGAACTAGAAGCCGCATTCCTAGATTGGTCAGAAAAATTCAAGCAGTTGGAATAAATCCAGAACAAAATATTGAAGTATTTGTCAATAGTTTAGACCAATGGAATCAAGCATCTCCTCGCGTCTCTGATGCTTTCGCTCTCAGGTACGCTGATGCTTTAAAGAAAGGGCTAAAGGGGAAGGAAGCTATTTTATGGGCGAGGGTTGAGGCTTTTCGTAGAAACGATGGGGAATTAGAGGCAGGTAATTCACGAGTCGGTTTGTTTTCGATTTGTGCTAATCCCAAAAATACTTACTACACGACGACATTACAACAATATTCAATGTTCTCAGAACGTTGGCGATGGAATTGCATCGCCCTAGACCAACGACGTAGATTAGAGGCAATTAATCAAGTTTTAGCTAAAAGTAGCGCGAAGAATAATTAATAAGTCAGAATTTCGGATAATTCTGGCTTATTGAAAAATCTTTTCACCATAGAAACATTACTTAATAGGAGTCATGCTCCTTGTTATCTTGGCATATTTTCTATAATTTCATCACAGCCATTACAGCGATTAATATTTTACATAAATCGTTCGATGAAAATTTTATCTACATATATTCCACTGATTTTGGCATGTTTTTGTGCCATGCCAATTTGCTAAAATCCCTGGCTAAAATAAGTCGCTAATCCCACATTTATCATAATCATTACAACTATATATGTTATCACCTTTACCCAGAGCCTATTGCGAGTTTTTTTTTAAAAGTTTTAGGATAGTATGAAACGCATAAATAAGCGGTTTTATAATGCCATTAATGAAGTTTTGGGGAGAAATACTAACATTTTGAATCATCAAAATAACTAATGATAGTAACACGGGGACTAAATAGTTATAAAATAGGGATAAATAAAGTCTTACTTATTTGACTGAATATGTTGTCAAAAAATAAGAAGTTAGTAGTTAGTTTATTTTGTGGAATTGGTGGTTTGGATTTAGGCTTCCAATCTGGTGGTTTTGAAGTAGCGTTCGCAATCGATAATAATCCCAAAGTTTTAGAATTATATAGACTGAATTTCCCTGACACGTTAGTTTTATGTCGAGATATCGGGGATATTTCAGCAGCAGAAATAAGGGACATTATTCAACATAAATATCCAAATTGGGATGGAGAGATTGCCGCAGTTATCGGCGGTCCCCCCTGTCAAGGTTTTTCGGTTGCTGGGAAGCAAAACCTCGATGATGATCGCAGTCAACTAGTAATCAAATTCATCAATTTGGTCGTCGGGCTAAATCCGACAATGTTCGTGATGGAGAATGTTCCTGCAATCGAATGGAAGAAATTTTCTCATATTACGGATAATGCGATCGCCCTCATCGAAGAACACTATATTTTATCCAAATGGTTGCTCACAGCATCGGATTACGGCGTACCCCAAAAACGTCAAAGGGCTATCTGGGTTGGTTCAAAGTTTGGCGAAGTCGTACCACCATTGGAGAGTGATAAAAAATTTACAGTTGGGGATGCAATTTCTGACCTGAGTCACATTCCTATCAATTCTCAAACCGACACCTGGGAGTTGGACGCAAAGGGCGAATATGCAGAATATTTGGAGCGAATCTTTCCTTGCGTCTCAAACTCCCCAGACACTATTAATGGTTTTCAAGCAACAGTACATACACATGCTACTCAACAGAAATATGGTGATACTATTCCTGGGGAGAAAGAACCGACTACTTGGGCTTATCGTTTGTCAGCCAATGGGTTGTCCCCGACATTACGTGCTGGGAGTGGGAATCGAACCGCAGCAAGACCAATACATTATGAACATGCGCGGGTGATAACAGTTAGGGAGGCTGCGAGGTTACATAGTTTCCCTGATTGGTTCGATTTTGGTACAAGTAAGCTGGCGGCTCATAAGGCTATAGGGAATAGCGTTCCACCATTGCTTGCTTATGCGATTGCATCTCAAGTGTGGGCACACTTGGAAGAACAGCAAAGTTTCTCCTTTGCAGGCGCTACGCGAACAACGATTATTTTGCGATGTCCGGGGACAACTTGCTTTGTGTTTACGCATTTGCTGGACTTACAAACCCTTGAAGCGTCGGTTGATTTGCCAATTTCTCACTCAATGGGACAACAGCCAGGAAAACTAAATTGCCTTACTTTTGGTTTGGTTGGTGGGGAGAATGTCAAAGTGGGCAACGAGCGATCGCCTCCGTCTGTCACTGGAATAGTTGGCGTTGCATAAATGCGGGATGAATCAGCTAAATACAGATATTTCTCTATACTTCAAATAATGGAGTAACAATCGAATCGAATATTTAAGCATATTTACTGATTTGGAATAGCATAATGTTTTTCGTTCGCGTAGGAATTCGGTCTGTTTTACTAGATGCTGCACGGAGAATTTCGCTGGATATTAAAGCTGAAATAACTTGTTTCGCTGTATCGCTTAAACCTTGTAAATCAATTACAACAAGGCGCCCACGTTCATCACTAGGCCTGCCTACCACGTTCACGCAGTGCGGCGCTAGTCGTAATTTCAACCCTCAAAGCATTGGGTGTAGTGGAAGATGGGGAAATGTGAAATTTATTTGTTTGTTTGCGATCGCCCTTATGAAAATATGAATATCACAAGTGTCCAAGGGTTAACATATGACGTAATTTCAACTCTCAAAGCATGATAGTGCAGTGGATAATGGGGAAATATAAAATTCATTATGCGATCGCCCGTTTTTACCTTCTACACAAATAATTGACTCAACCGTTTTAAAACCCTCAAAACCATATACAAATCATCCCCCCGTCGGAGGGTAAATTCATCAGACAATGCATAAATTGGCTGTTCTCCCCCAACCATTTTCATAAAAATAAAATTCCCCCCATTCGTTACCAATCCGAACACGGGTTTATCTGGTTGAGGATTGGCTAACATATAAGCCAAAGCTTGAGGAATCCCCACCTCCAGAGAAAAACCTGCTTGCTTCGATTCAATAACAATAATCCAAAGTTGGTCTTGCAAAACTAAAACATCAATTTTACCGCGAATAGTTACGCCTTCATCGTCATCGCTAATTTCCACCGATGACTCACTTGTCGAATAAAAAGGTGGTAAATAAAAGCCTGCGTCACTTAATAAAGGTGACAGTACCACCATTTTAACCATGTCCTCAAGCATCGGACGTTTAGTTAAGTTTAAATAACTCGCTTTTACTCGTTCTAATTGTTGCTTTTCAATTTCAGTTAACTCAGGTAAATCTTCTTGCCACTCTGAGAAAAAATTCTTATCATGCGATAATTGTAGCTTAAACTTTTTTTCTAAATCATACAATTTGATTTTTTCAGCCTGAATAATTTGCGTCATCTTTAATTAATCTCCTATATTTTGTCTTCTACGCACATTTACTGAGGTGTGCTTTTAAATATATCTAATATTTCTGCCACAGCAGTTTCCTCATCCAAACCTCATAGCTCAACTATAAAACACTTGCGTTTTCGTTGCTGCAAACCTGGGAAAACAGCAACTACTGTGGCGATCAAATATATTCCGCTTGTTAATATAGGAAAACAATAGGAAATTATGAATGGGATGGAAAACCAAAAATACGAACTTTGGTCGTCTGCAAGTGAAAGTTCATACAGTTTCTTCCCTGCTGACAACGATCGCACTAGAGACAGTTTAGCTCCCGATGCTAAGTTGGTTTGTGTTATTGAAGCTACCTCGTGGAATAAAGCTCAACAAAAACGATATGATTTCATGGGTTGGGGTCATTACAAGACCTTTGAAGAAGAAGCAGAGCAGCGCGAAAAGGCGTAACCGAAAGTGAACTAACCGCGATCGACAACAGCTTCCGCTTTTAACAGTGAGTGTGTTTGGTCATTATCAATTTAAAACAACATAATGGTGGCGCATCCCATCCCCTTAATCCAAACCCCCAGACATACTGCTCACAAGTCAGTACCGAGACAGGAAAAAGGTAAAAGTTAAAAGTTAAGTCTCGTACTTGCGTATTATTACTAGGGTAACCCGGATTTCTTACAACATTTCTCAAAGCCTTATAAAACCTAGGTTTTTACGTTTCGTGCGATACGCGAAGCGTCACCTTCGGTATCGCAAATATTTGTCCAGTAAAACGGCTGAAACATAGTCTGGATAAAGCCTAGGTTGAATATGACCGCATGGCTTGTGAGAAATGCGGGGTAAGCGCATCTCAATTGCTATTGACATTTTCAGTACGATGATGACCTTTTTCGATGCGTTCATCATAACTATATTTTTCACTACAAAATTAGATGCGCTTACCCTGAAATTTTTAGTTGGAAATAGGGATATTTAATGCGATGTCAACAAACACATTTCCCAATTCCTTTGGCTCTAACTTGTGCAACCCACCTCCATAAACACGTCCCCCAGAAATTAGAGCCTCTTCAGAAATATCATTAAGACTCAACCATAAATCTCGTTTCAGTGAAGGTTGACGCGAAAGCGCATCAACCAAAATAGGCTTGGGGTATAGCATCAAGTAGACATTAGCCGCGATCGCATTAGAATTATTCAATATAAAGCGAAAAGCTTTTCCCCGACTGCTATCGGTACGTCCCATATAGGTACAAAGATAGGGAGCAGGAGAACGATTTTCCTGTGAGTACCAAGGATTGCGGTGTTTGCAGAGGTAGCGGGAACTAATACCGCCTTCTATCCCTATCTGGAGATATTTCCACAATGTAGGGTAGCTGTTTTCTATTTCAGATACAGGTAAATTACAATCCAGTAAAAATAATTGCTGCTCTAAAATAGGATTACCGAGAGCATCGGCACTGATTTCATCTAATAATAAATATCGGGGACTGGGCAGAATCGGCTTTAATAACTGAGCCGGAATTTGGTGAGCGATCGCTTGCTCTTTAGTAAGTATAAAGAAATTATTCGCTCCCGTTGCCAGTCCCCGTTTGATAGTGAATAAATCTTTTAGTTGACATCATTGTAAATTGAAGTTTATCGCTTCACTTGTTGAGTTAGTCGTCGTCCACTTCGCGATATTATGTAATATTTCTGATGAAATATACTTTCTCTCATTAGGTGTAGTGAGACTACCACCGTAGGAAAACTCGACTGTATGATTTTTTGATGGCAAGGTTTTCTGAAACCAAACAATCGCACTTGATACTAATGCGTCATCAAATTGTACATCGTTGGGACAAAACCGATGGACGCGCAATAGTGTGACTTTATTCAGTAAATAATCCTTAACTTGCTGTCCATAATTTACATCCATAAACCCACTGGGTATTAACCAGCCAGCAATACCATCTTCTGCCATCCAAGCATCTGCAATACATAAAAAATGGCAATACAAACTAGCCAATTGGCTCAGTTTTACCCCAGCTATATTTTGACTTTGATTTTGTAATCTTAATTTATCACTGCGATCGATATCACATTTTGAGTAAAGTTCTACTATTTGCTTATATGTTCCTCAGTTAATTACTGGGCTGTAATATTGTATAAAATCTACTTTATAGCGTAACAAGGCGTTAGTAAATTCAGTGCGAGTTAGTCCAGCAGTTTCTGTCGCTCTTGCTTGTGATATTTCGCCTAGCTCATCCCATAGCCTAGCTTAAGAGTATTGTGTAGCACTTGTGGAAGTATCGTATATCGTATACCTTTGGAACTTAGTGGCGAGTAAGCAAATTGCCGCATCGCTTACTTGTCTTGAATAAGAATTATCCAAGTAGAACAAAAGTTTCACCACATTTTTATTTCGGATAAATGTGCTTATACGACTCCTAAAACCTCTAAACAGCGGGTATAAATTTTTTATTAACTTCGTATAATGCTCGTAAATCATCTTTGCCCTTGATATCTTTAGGTTTGAGCATCTTCAGAAAGCTTTAATGGCAATAAGCCCAAGTATTATTTAGCAGATTAAAGAGCTATGAAGTATATACTGTCTGCGTTATAGCTTTCATGTCATCCCTCTTAACTCATTAGGTCTCCCTGGACACCACATTTTATATTTTATGTACCTAAAAATAAGCTAACTTTTACTAACGGAGTCCGTTATTAAAAGATAAGCCCTTATTTTTAATAACGATCGCCTCCAAATAATTTACTCCTCATTAGTCATGCGAAGGAAGATGCGTGTCATTTTATGCCTTGGATAGCAGCCATATACTGTAGGGGCAGTACTGAACGTTATCAATAGTGCTATTAAGCAAGAGCCAAGGGATACGCGGGCCTATCGAAGAAGCCTTAATCGGTACACCCATTCAAAACCCCAAAGACCCCATCGAAGTCGGGCATGTAGCACGGTCATTC
>QQTW01004103.1_pt1 | contig 10879 bp, 13 predicted proteins | sample 1904831 | NCBI WGS metagenome assembly QQTW01 (sample SAMN09435610, study PRJNA476489) | Subsurface metagenome, whole genome shotgun sequencing project.
AAGGATGCGCTAGTGTGTCAGGCCCAAGCCGAAGCGGCCAACGACGGCACTGCGAAGCTCATGTGGAAAGATCATTTTTTCTTCTGTAACTTCATCTTTTTTATTAATCTCGCTCGTAACTTTAGTTATAAAAACTTCCCCCAATACAATACCCGCAATAGAAAAGCTAAACAGACTTTTACCAATATTTTTTAGCGATTCGTTGGGTTGAAATACCCATATTGTGGATGCTAGCCCCAGTCCGAATGAAAAAATAAATAACCGATTTTTGAATTTATTTATTGCATCTTGCATTGCACTACCCTCATAAATAATTAAATAATTAAATAAGTGGGAGGGGTAAACACCTCCCTTTATTTTTATCCAGAAATAGATATATTTCCTTTTAAGTACCTTTGAATGATGTCTTGTGTTTGATGCTTGATACTATTAATTTCCGCGTCACGTTTACCTTCTTGCGCTTCAAACTTTAGGGCTAGTTGTGATGTTTCGTTAGCAAGCGCAGTAGTTGTAATTTGAGTTTGCTTCAAACGTTCGTTAGAGTGTTCTAACTTTTCTCGGTTGATTGCTAGCTCTACATTTTGTTTATCAAAGCCAACAATTTCTTGATTAACTTTGATTTGTTCAGTAGATGCTTTAATAATGCTTTGTTGCGCTTTGTGATATTCTTGCTTGGTTTTTCCAACTTCATTAATGTACTGGAATCCAGCTTGGTATAACTCCATTGCCCGTTTAGCACCCGCATACTCCGCTAGCCCAGAGGTAAGCTCATCCTGGGATATTTTAGGGAGTCCTGAAGGGTGTAGTAAGTCAGTGGGAACTAGACCTTGAAAGTCCATCTCAGGGATTTTTAAACTACCGTAAACATCTGATTGATGTTGTAATTGGCTAGATGTATAGGTTTGCTGATACCCAGTTCCTGTTGATACAAGTGCTTGCCTGACATTATTTACAGTACTAGCGGTCGATGCTGTTGCGGTAGTTACCCCGTTCGCAACATCTGAAATAGTGTCGGTTACTGGCTGCAATTTTTTACTCGTATCCCATATATCCGCACCTGCTTGCTCTGCTAGCTTTTTCGCTTTTGCCCCGGAGCTATTTGCAACTCTTGCCTCTTTTTCTGCTTTGTAACGCTTAGAACCTGTTAATGAACCGTGTTCTTTGGAACGTGTCATAATTATTTTTATCCTTTTTCAGTTTCTTGATTTAGGTTGTCGGGTGCGGGGTGTCGTCAAACTTTCCCGCACTTCGATTAATTTGATTGGTCGATGTTTTCGCCTACTGGTTGCGATGCAAAATAGTCAGCGATCGCAGTCGGGATAACGCGAACTTGACTACAAAATTTTGAGTTAGTGTTGCGGCAACTTGGGTTAGCAGCATAGCTACCCAAAACTGCAATTAAGCCAAGTAAAAATACACTTCGAGCTATACCGTTAATTTGGACAAGTAAAGAGTTTTGGTACTTGTACTCGTTCTCAATTTGATTGCTAAGTAATGCAATAGTTTGACGCAGTTGTTCTAAATGCTTCTCATCACCGCGCCCACTGGTGGATTCATACAATTTATATTTCAACAATCTAAGCTTTTCTTCATCTGGCAACCATCCAGTTTTATAAATCAATTGTTCGTGTTCGATTCGGTCTTGATTAGCCTGCTTTAGCTTGTTACCAAGGTTGGTTAAGCCGTTGTAAATCGCTTCATTGAATTTCATTTTTGTTTCTCTTCATTTGTGAGAAAAATAGCGCTTGAAATCAGCCAGAGCTTGAGTAGCATTAGGGTATCCACCCCATCCAGCAATCGGGTTAAGACCTTTTTTAGTAAATCCACACTGCCAGATTGTGTAGGCTTCTTCGCGGGTTATGGGGTCAATGCTTGGCTTAATAATCAGGTGAATGGTTTTGTGAACTGTTTTGTATTCCATGACGGCTACTTCCTTAACAAAAATTAACGTTCAAAATCAGTAGCATCTAAAGCTTCGGTGACAGCTTGCTTAACTTCTACAAAGTGTAGTTCTGTACCATCTTGAACGTAGTAATTCCATTCTTCGTAATCGGGGTTGGGGTTGTACCGCATTCCTACTATCAAACCCTGTTTGGTCAATTGACCTAATGCGAACTTCGGTTTTTTCCAATTATTTGGTAGTTCAAGCAGAGTCTTTCTTGGGGCGGTGTCCTGGTTCAAAATATTAATCGCGTTTGAGAATGCGTTACTTGCGTCGGTCAGGGCAGTACTACCGCTGTTGATTGCTTTGATACAAAGATAATCGTGAAGGCTGGGGCAGTCGCCTTGAAATTGTTCAATAAAGCCTTTAATCAGTTCTAAGTAGAGTAGGGCTTCTTCTCTGGTATAACTATCCTCTTTTAAGGCAGTAGTGAGTTCCATGTTAGGTAAAGTTCAAAATTGAACTTGGGTAGATTTGAGTTTAGGGAATTGTTTTTATCCATTGGTGAATTTTGGACGCAAAAACCCGTTACGAGAACTGGGTTAAGTTCCCGCGAAATAGGGGTTTGAGTATTTTGGCTACGGTGTTATCGTAGCAGTCTATGCATAATGCGTCAAATGTGATTTAGTAATAAGATGCTACCACTAGGCAAAGAATAGACTAATAGGAGAAAGTAATAACTTATGAGCAACTCACAGAATATGATTATGAGTAAACGGATATCGGTTGTTTTGCCGGATGATATAGGAGAAGTTGTAGAAAGGATGGCTCAGAAAGAAATGCGCTCACTAAGCCAAATGGGAGCGATTCTAATAGCAGAAGCAGTGAGGGGAAGGGCTACGGATGAAAATAATGATTTTTCCTCACCTCAAAAAGCCAAAGGAGTGGCATGACGACAGAACGATTAGAGCGTGTAGAAAATGACCTTGACGTAGTAAGGCAGTTACTTACATCGGCTGCTACCTACGCCGAGTCAGCTAACCGAAAAATAGACCAACTATCAACAAAAGTTGACCAATTAACTACGTCTCAAGACCGTACCCAATCACAACTTGACCAATTAACGGGACGGGTTGACCAATTAACGGGACGGGTTGACCAGCTTTCTAGCCGAGTCGATGAGTTTGTTTTTCAGTCTCAACGAATTTTTAACCAATTGGCGACAGTGGCAGAACGTGCCGATGGACGGTCAGAGCGTTTAGAAGCGATTGTTATTAGGCTCGACCGTAATTATGAGGAACAAAAATCGCAGTTTCGAGAATTTCAGGTAACAACTAACGCACAAGCCGAGCAAGACAGAACAATTATTCGAGGGCTACAAACCGAAAATCAAAGAATATTGCAATACTTGTTTGGACAGCAACAGGGGGGAGGGGAAACATGACTAAACTACTGACAGCAAAAACTCTTAGCCAGAAGTTCAATTTGGACGTGCGACCGCGCACCTTAGGCTTAACAACATTGGCTAGCCTATTCTTCTCCCCTCTCCCTTCCTGGTTAGTGGGTGACAATTCTCGTTTCTTACTTTTTTAAGCCAGTCAAAGCGGTAGCAGATAAGTATCTGCACCGCTTTTGAGTAAATACCCGTTTCTTACTTTACCGAGGGCTGTTTTACTACAGAGGGCAAATTACCATACAGCATTAATTCAGATTAAAAAGCACGTTGCAAAAAATTAGTAAAACTACCATCAAACTAATTGTTTATGGAACAACTCACTATCAACCAAAAGAAAATTCTCAAAAGCTTAGATACGCTTCCACCAACTGATATTATCTACAACTACACGCCAGAGCAAAAAAATTACTTACAAGAGCTTAAAAAACAGTTTGAATTAATTCAAACTTTTTTTAAAGCTTTTTTTTTAGGAGAACCAATCCCAGCCAAGACATTACAAGGGGAATCAAAAGAATTTTATCTTGCCAAATTTTATTACTTTTTATCATTTTATATTTTGCTTCAATGCGGATGGGAATATTTAAGTAAGACATCGGAATTCCATTTTGAAAATCCATCGGAATGTTTTATTGAGGTATTAAAAAACCATTCAAAAGCGCAAGTTCATATATGCCAATTAGGACGGTTTGATATTCGACCGAGGCACAAAAACGAAATGCGACGCTTGGCGAATAAAATTAAAAAAGGAGAAGCTAGTGACATTCAAACATCAAGCTACAACAAATACATCAATGCTCTTGTTAATTTAGGTTTTAGCAAATTTGCTAGTTTAGAAATTTTCTGCGTTAAAACTTGCGCCAAGAATGCAGGTAAAGACCACTGGTTAGAAGCAAAACTGGAAGATTACTACGAGAATTTCAAGAAAGTGCAAGAAATAAATCAGCGTACCGACCGAAATCGAAAAGGATACGCATGGGAGAACGGCAGAATAAGGAACTCGCGCAAAAATGGAGGGACTTACTCGTGAACGTTACAAATCTTTACATCTGTGTACAAGACGGAAATCCTTCACTTTATAGCCCAAAATCAAAGTAGGATTTTTAAAAGAAAAATGCTGGCAGCAGCCCCAAAGGTGCAGCCTAGTCAACAACATCAGCCACTAGAACGTTTCTCAGGCGTTCACCCCAAAGGTCTGTTACTCAGCAAACCAATAAAAACATATGTTGACTAGGCTAGCATTACTTAGCGAATTACCATCAAGATGATAGTAAAAGCGTTGGGGCTGCTCCAGATAACCAAAGGAGTAGCTAAAAATGCAAAAACCCCTCAGATTCAAGCCAGAAGGGGGTTTGCGAAAAAATTCAATTACCAGAATTTTACCGCAAACCCCTCAAAATGGCAACAGCGCTAATAATAAGTGCCAGATATTTACCTTCATTGAGCAACGTCGTCTAACTGACGCGCTCGAATATTTAGAAAATTACGGTTATACGGGTGATGCGGCGATAAACATGATTCGCTACCTACAAATCGAGGGGGCGGCATGAAACTACATTACCCATATAGCCAAAGCAATGTAATTTTAGTTTCACCCTGTCGAGCTTGCGGCTATCGTCATGGACTGGTGATTGTCCGGTTTGAAGAAGACCTCGATTTCATTCGATGTGGTCAATGCGACGGGGCACAGTACGTAGTAGAGCGGGTTAAGGAGGTAGCAGCATGAGCTACACCCCTACACGGATTGGTAATCCATGCATCCATTGCAGCGACACAAAAGGCAACTGCCGGACACATAAAACAGGTGAGATGCATTTGTGCGTGTCTCTGGCAGGTTCCAAGAAAGGCGAAAAAAGCCAAGGATACGTGGCAATTGGCGATACTAGTGATGGTCGATGGTTACAATTGCTACCCGATAACGGTACGGAGTACAGTAGTGAAAAAATCAGAGAATTACGCCTCGAATGGCAACGCCAAGAGGAGCAAGCGAAGCGCGATAGGATAATAGGTGAAATGCCGGCGACTGAGCGCGACAGGCATTACCGCGATATCTTGGCTCAGTTAAGCCTCTGTAGTGACGATAAAGCCGATTTAGTTCGACGCGGCTTTACTAATGACCAAATAGTTAAATCTAACTTTAAGTCGGTTGAGCGCTGGCAGAAACTTAGTAAGACCTACCCCGGCAATCTACCGGGCATCAACAGCAGAGGCGACGGGTTAATTACCCATACACCCGGCTATCTTTGCCCAATACCTGATGATAACGGGTTGATTGTTGGGTTGCAGGTCAGAAAGCGCATACTAACTGAGGGTGACACCCAGCGCTATTACTTCCTAAGCCAAGACAGCAGTATTCGACTCAACGACCAAATACCCCTAGCTGTATTTTCCCCCTGCGAATGTCTGGATAAAAGGATTGGGCTAGTAGAAGGGGTAGGGGCGAAACCATTTTTAACTTGCGAACGTTTGGGTATCCCCGTAATAGGTGCGGCTGGCGGACACTGGGCATCTTCGGAAAAGCACCTTAAGCAAGCCTTACTTCAATTAGGAGTAGGGGAAGGCGACGCGGTTACTATCTTCGCCGACGCTGGCAGTGTTCGCAACAAGTCAGTCATCCACCAGTACAAACGCACAGAATATCTTCTAGAATCTTGGGATTATGTTGTTAGCTTTGCTTGGTGGTGTCAAGTCGATAAGTCATTCGGCGATATTGATGAACTGAAGCCAGAGCAATGTAATGAAATTCGTTTTTTATCAACGGCAGAATTTAAGGCTTTATGCATTAAGTGGGGTGGTTTAATTCCATCGGGAACAGGCTTTTCGGGAGTTAATAAAAAACAACCAAGTAGGAACAATAGAAATAATGAAAGGTTTTTGTGTGAAGTCAGAACAAGCGAAAAATTGCAAATCAACGGCGAAACAAGCCCGTCTCAAGCAGGAAGTATTAGAGTCAATGGCAAGGGAATACAACTGGAGTCAGGAACAATTAGCCTGGTTGAAAACAGCAACAATCAAGATATCCAAAATAGCAGGGAGTTACACAATACATTTTCTGGACAACGAGGAAACACTGAATGTTCAGGATGCGAAAATTCATCAAACGATAGAGAAATTCAAAGAAGCAAGTCAACTGCGGAAACAATTCAAGTAAACACAGAGAGAGCTACGCCAAATGATTATTGGGAGCGAGTAGCAGAGGCACAGCGCAAGCTTCATACTTTGTCGTACCCTGCTGATTTAGTTTGCAACCCAGAAAGGAAGTATCTACCGAATTTAGTAGGGCGCATTCCTGCTAAAGGGATTGTGCTTCTAAACTCTCCCAAAGGTTCGGGTAAAAGCCATCAAATCAAGACGATTAAACAGCATTGTTGCGGTTGCTATGAGGAGAAAATTACCTACCCAGAAGCACCAGAATTTAGCCAAGAGCAGCAAAGTTTATTTGCTGCTAACAAGCAACCTTTACCGACACCAGAGCCAATAATCGAGAAGGTATGGAATCCTGGGTTAGGAATGAAATTTGTTAGCATCAACGCTCGAATTGCCCTTGGTAGAGAACAGGCTATCAGGTGGGAATTTACCTATATCGAAGATGCTGATACTAACGCGGGTAAAGAGGAATTTGGCGCGGAGCTAACGAAAGAAACAGTTATCGAGAATATAGGCGAAATCGGGCTTTGTGTTGACTCGTTAGCCAAGCTTAAACACCGCGATTGGTCAAATACCGTCATAGTTATTGACGAAATTGAACTAGTTTTAAATCATGCTTCTACTAGCTCAACTTGCCGCGATAAACGCTCTGAGATTTTACAAATTATCCAAGACAAAATCAAGGAAGCACTCGACAACGGCGGATTATTAATTGGCGCGGACGCTGACATCACCGATGTCACGGTTGATTACCTTAAAGCACTTGTCCCCAATCATCCGGCTTTCATTGTTAGTCATGACTTCAAAGGCGACCCTTGGGAAATTAGCTTCTGCGCTGAGAAGCGCGACCAAATTTTAAGCCAAATAGTGGAACATCTCGCAGACCCCGAATGCGAACCTATTGCAGTAGCAATCGATAATCAGAAGGAAGCCGAAGCGCTCGATATGGTACTAAAAAGAAAGTACCCATATTTAGAAAATCAAATAGGAGGTTTAATTAGAATCGATTCTCGAATTACTCAACAGGACTTTGGTAAGGATTTTGTTAAAAAGCCAAACGAAAGCATTAACAAATATCTGCCTAAAATCCTGATTTATACGCCTTCTCTGGGTGTTGGTTGCTCTATTGATGTTAAGTACTTCAAGCACGTTTATGGGCTGTTCTTCGGCAATTTAGAGCCATCCCAAGCCCGTCAAATGTTAGCACGGGTACGCGAATCTGTACCTAGAACTGTCTGGGCTAAAGTTAGGGCTGGTAATGCCGAGAATGAGGCTACATCTTACCTACCAAAAGACATCAAAAAAAGGATGTTTGGTAAGAATGAAACTGCGATGGTTCCCCTTGAGATGGCTTTAGCTAAAGCAATGGCAGAGGTAAAAGCATCTGGCATTGATGACCCAGAGGACAAAGACGTTTTACCAGTACTAATAGAAACCTTGCAAAAAATGCAAGGGAAAGATGGTAGCTGGAATAATCCACACCTTGACCTTTACTGCAATCAACAGGCACGGCGAAATTTCGCTCTAAGTCAGTTTGCGGTGCAGTTGCGTCAAGAGCTTATCGACGAAGGTCACGATATCATCGACATCGATGGAGAAGAAAAAACCGAAACTGGCGAAATGGTAAAGGAGGGCAAAGAGGAAATTCGGCAGCGGGACTCGACATTAACTGCAACTGCCGAGGATATCCCCTTTAAGGATGCCCAGGAACTTAAGCGCAAAGCAGCCCGTACCATCGAAGAGGAACATAAAATATCTAAAGCGTTCCTCAAGCACGACTTACCAGAATTAGAATTATCGGCTGATTTTATCTATAAGGCAGTACATAAAGACAATGGACGCTGGTTAAGCCAAGCGAAATTATTTTGGCTACTGCATAACCCCGAAGCGCTTGCAAGTAAGGATGAGAAGCATTGGAAGTCAAAATTATCACAATTTAGCAAAGGGGTAACTTGTCTGTGGGATGTCAAAGCTGACAAGCCCAAGGTTGATGCAATACTTAATAGCGGGTTATTTGATTGGATTAAGCTTGACAATTTCGATGTGGAGTATTGCAGCAATTCTCCAGGGGGGGAAGAATTTCTAAGAAAGTGCCTAGCCAACAAGAAAGCTCTTAGAAACGCCCTCAATATTACGGTCAATGACAATTCATCCCCGATTGCGATCGCAAATAAACTTCTGGATCGACTGGGACTTAAGCTGGCTTATAGCAGCCGAATTGAAAAAATCAAATACTACAAACTTGATGAGGAACTAGCAACCGACAGAGACCGAAAAGCCGTTTTTGATGCTCTAAATTTAAAGTGGAAAAACGAGGTTGCAAAAATGGCTGAAGTTCAAGCACCGCAAGCAACACAGCAAATGACCGAGCCAAATAATTTCTTATATAAAAATAATGGTCGGTCAGGAAATTACAAGCCAGAGGAATTGCCTCAGAATCATGTAGTCTCTCATACTACAGATGAATGGTTAACTGATGAAAATTTAGCCGATACCGCGAACCTGTTGGAAGCTTGCGACGATGCCGAAATGTTGGAAGATATTCGTACCTGTTTCCCTGCTCGTGCCCTAAAAGCCGCATCTAGGTTACTGCCTGAGTCAAAACGAACTCAAATTAAGCAATGGGTTTTGGGACTCAACCAGGTATTAGGATTTGATGCTCTTGTTCCCATTCCAGGATTTTAACTGATAATAAAATATACCCGCACATTACCACACTCAACCGCGATTGCATTTTGGACGACCTAACCCCAAAACAATGTATTGCCCTGACTAGCTTGGCTGCTGGCAGTTCAAACAAGGAAGCAGCCGAAGCAGCAGGTGTCGCGCTTCGGACAGTTGAAAGCTGGAAATCCAATCCCCAGTTTAAAAAAATGCTACGTGTTGCGGTTAATCAGATGTTCGATGCGGCACTAGCCGAATTGACGGCTGGCAGCCAAGACGCTGCCAAGGAGTTGCGAAGTATTATTGTGAACCCTGAAACACCTAGCCGCACTAAAATTACTGCGATTGCAGTACTTTTTGACAATGCAGCCAAGGTTAGAGGTTGGTACTTGGAAGATCGACTGGCACACGTTGAGGAAACGTTAGATGGGGCTAACTCTAGCAAAAATTCGCAAAATTGAGCGGAAACTTGAGGAATTAAACCAACAGCAATCTAGAGGCGCACTTAAGCTAATACCTACTCGATGGGAAGATTTCATCGCACTTACCACTATTAGAAGTGGCGGTGAGATGAAACGATTTGAAGCATACGAATATCAGAAAATATTAGTACGATTAATGCGGCAATACCCTAATATCGTGGTACTTAAAAGCCGTCAGATGGGAACTACACAAGCTGTTTTAAGCAAATATCTACATGATTCTTGCCTAAATCCTGCGGCTAGCAATATCTTATTCATGCGTAATGGTGATGATGCAAGCGCTATTAGTCGAAGGGCTAGGCAGATGCTTTTGAGTATTCCTGAGTACGCGACAGCCGATAACGATAATGTAGGGTATCTCAAAATTAAAAATGGTGGTGACTTGTACTTTAAAAACTCAAGTAGTGAGGGTTCCCGTTCGCTTGATAGTGCCACAGGGATGTTATTCGATGAAGCTGCTTTTGTAGATAATATCCAACAGATTTATGCGGCTAGCAGTCCGAGCAGTGCGTTAACTGGTGATAAGTTGCAGAAATTAATCGTATCGACACCGAGTGCTAAATCAGGATTTTTTTGGGATAAATTAAACGAAAATAACGGAACTAACGATATCGAAAATTTAGCTGTTGAAGTGTCCGAAGGAAAACTTTTTAAAGATATACCGGGTATTTATTGGTTTGTAGATAATGCTGGTTGCTGTAAGCTTATAATCCACTTCCTAGCGCATCCTGTGTACAGCCAGATACCAAACTATTTAGAATATCGTTTGGTACAAGACGGTACTGACGATGAAACAGTACAGCGTGAATATAATTTGCGATTCGTCGATAGTGCTGTAAGTATCTTCAGCCCCGAAGTGATTCGTAAAAACGCAACTGGCAGTTATGAAAACATAATTGATGAAGATGCTGATTATTACGCAGGTTTAGACACTTCTACTTTTGGAAGTGATTACACAGTTTTTATAATTTTAAAGTACAAAAATGGTAAATATTCAGTAGTAGCACTCTACCGCAAGCGGCAGCAAACAAGTGAGTATCATATTTATCAAATTAGTGAATTAATCAACCTTTACAAACCTGAGAAAGTAGGGATTGAAGTAACGGGTGGCGTAGGGCAAATTTATTTAGAACAATTATCAAGACTGCATAATAATACTAAATTTGACGCTATCCGCACTACTGGTGACAGTAAACCAGCGATGATTACAAATTTATTGTTAGCACTCTTCAATAATTTTAATTTTACTAT
>QQTW01004104.1_pt1 | contig 10879 bp, 11 predicted proteins | sample 1904831 | NCBI WGS metagenome assembly QQTW01 (sample SAMN09435610, study PRJNA476489) | Subsurface metagenome, whole genome shotgun sequencing project.
CCTCCATGTCGGTGCCCTTGACGGCGTCACTGAGTTTGGTGGCGTAGGTGCCGTGGTGCTTGTCGTGATGGATTTCCATCGTTTTCGCGTCGATGTGGGGCTCGAGCGCGTCGTTCGGGTACGGCAGGGGGGGAACTTCGAAAGCCATGATTCCTCCTAGAAGCTAAACGGCCCTTGGCGGGTCTGAGGCTACGCTAGCAAAAGGGCCGCCGCGTCACCTTTTCGGAGCTTACAAAGCGCCTCCGCCCAAAGGCGGAGGCGGGCGGCGTCACCGCGCGGGGTTGATCCCCGGCGAGACAGTCACAGTCGGCAACGCCGAGCCCTGCGTGCCTAGCGCCGGGATCATGGTGACATCGACGGCGTCGGCGGGTGGCGTGACCGCGACCCGCGCGTTGAGGTATCTGCCGAAGGGTTCGTTGTCGTCGCGCTGACGGTTCTCGTTGAGGTCTTTCCAAGCCAAGACCTGGTAGCTGCCCGGGGGCACGTCCCTCAGCACGTAGGGGGCGCTAGGGCCACTCTCGGTGATGACGACGGCGGTCTCCGGGCTGACGGTGCACACCGCCGCGCCGAACGGACAGTAAAAGACGTAGGCCCCTAAAGCGTCGGCAGCAGGCGGCGGCGGTTCGGTCGCGCCGACCGTAACCGTCAGCGCTGCGGTTTTGCTCACCCCGCCGCCGACGCCCTGCACCTGCAGGGTGTACGAGCCGCTCAGGTCGGTGTTCGCCGCGAGCGTCAGGGTGGCGCTGTCACCGCCTGTCGCGGGGGGCGCGAAGCCCGCGCTGAGCCCGACCGGCAGCCCGGCGACGCTAAAGGTCACGTCGTCCGCGAAACCGCCCGAGCGGCTCAGCAACACCGTAACCTCGGCGCTCCCGCCCGCCGCGAGCGTGAGCGCCGCCGGTGAAAGCGACAGGTCGAAGTCGGGAGTGACGGGCGTGCCGAGCGCCCCCAAGGCAGCGGCGGCGTCGACGAGGCCCGCGCCGCACCCGTCGGCGCAGCGCCCGCCCGTCAGCGGCGTCGCGGTGCTCGTGAGCACGTCGCGGACTTCGGCGGTCGTGAGCGCCGGGTCGATGCTCTTCATCAGGGCGACAAGTCCGGCGACGTGCGGGGCGGCCATCGAGGTGCCCTGAAAGTAGGCGTATGTGTTTTCGCCGCTTGCCGGGTCGAACACCGTGCTCAGCACGCCGTCGGGGAAACCGTCGGCGTCGGCGTCGGCGTCTAGGTCGCCGCCGGGGGCCATCACGTCGACGCGCTCGCCGTAGTTCGAGTACGGTGCCCGGTCGTCCTCGTAGGTCGTCGCGCCGACGACGATCACGCCCTCGCAGCTCGCGGGGACGAAGTAACTCGCGTCGAAGTCGTCGTTGCCTGCCGCGACGACGACGGTCGTTCCGGCGGCGTCCGCGCGGTCGAAGGCCTCTTGCAGACCGGGCGCGTCGGCGCAGAGCAGCGGACCGCCGAGACTCAGGTTCAGCACGTCTGCCGGGTTCGGGTTGACCGGGGCTCCGGCGACGCTCTCCCCTGCGCTCCACAAGATGCCCTGGACCGCGGCGGCGATGGTGCCGTCGGCTCCGTCAAGCACCCGCACCGGCAAAAGGCGACCTCCCCAGCTCACCCCGGCGACGCCGACGCCGTTGTTCGTTGCGGCGACGGCGGTCCCGGCGACGTGCGAACCGTGAAAGCTGCCGCGCGGGTCGGTCGGGTCGGCGTCGGGGCCGTCGCCGTCGCTCGAGAGGTCGGCCTCGACGAAATCGTAGCCGGGCAGGAGTTTCGGGGCCAGGTCGGGATGACCCGGCACGACGCCGCTGTCGACGACCGCGACGGTCACGTCCGCGCCCCCCGTCGTGTTGTCCCAGGCGGCAGGCAGGTTGAGGGCGCGCAGGTGCCACTGCCGCGCATAAAGCGGGTCGTTGGGCGCGGCGTAGGCCTTAAGCAGATAGTTCGGGTGGGCGTAGAGCACGTCCGGGCGCGCCCTGAGTTCGGCGATGCGGCGCAGGGTGTCGGCCTGCGCGTCGGCGCTCGTGTCAGCGCTCCGGGCGCTGAGGCCGGAAAACCGGTAGAGGCGGGTGTCCGCCAAGCCGAGGTCCTGCACGGGCTCGAGGCCGCCGAGTGCCTGCGCCCGCACCCCGGGCCGGAACTTGACGATGACCTCGCCCGGCACAAAATCGGCCTCCGTACCCGCGCCGGTTTCCGCCGCGCTGACGACGCTGACGACCCCCGAGATGTCGCCGCCGGTGCCGCCACCGTCGAGGGCGTAGCTCACCGAGACCGGCGTGCTCGAGCCCGCGAACACCGTCACCGGCGACTCGCCGACCGCGCCGAGGTACGTCCCGGAGCCGGTCGAGATGGACGCCGCGCTCACCGTGTAGTCGCCGACCGGCAGCCGGGTCAGCGACGCGCTCTCTGCGAGGCGCTCCGCGTAACCGTTCGGCCCGCCGACGTCGACCGCCGCCGGAATCCCGGCGGGCAGGCCGCTGATCGCGACCTCGAGCGTCCCGACCGCCCCCCGCCGCCCGCACCCGCCGAGCGCGGCGGCCAGAGAGAGCATTAGTAAAAAGCCGATACCCGCGGTTTTAGCTCGTTTCATCTCACCCTGCTTCCTGAAGCCTGTCAAAAGCTCTTCGTCTCCGGAAACCGTCACCGATACCGGCAGGCCGTCCGGCCCGCGTTTTACGTTCCTGGCTGTCATAGGAGCATCATAGCGTGCGTTAAAGTTGAAAAAGATGACCCAGCTTAAAGAGTTGTTGCGCACGCTGCCCCAACCGGGGCGTTTAGAGCACATTCTCGTCCGCCCGGCGCGGCGCGCGGAGCCGGTACGCGTCGGGGCGGTGCGGGCGCTTCCGGGCCGCGGTTTGGCGGGCGACCACCGCGCCGAACGGCTGTCGGACTCGCCCCGGCAGGTGACGCTGTTGCAGGCCGAACACCTGCCGGTCGTCACGGCGCTTTCAGGCGAGAAGGCGACGCCCGAACGGCTCCGGCGCAACCTCGTCGTGTCGGGCGTCAACCTGCTCGCGCTGAAAGAGCGGCGCTTTCGCATCGGCGGGGCGGTGTTTGAGGGCTCCGGGCTCTGCCACCCCTGTTCGCGGATGGAGGAGGCGCTCGGGCCGGGGGGCTACAACGCGGTGCGAGGACACGGCGGGATTTTGGCCCGGGTTCTCGAGGAGGGCGAACTGCAGGTCGGGGACCCCCTCGAGCCCCTCTAGCTCACCTTTTAGCTTACCTGCACAAGCACCCGCCCCTGCGTTTGGCCTTCAAGCATCTCCCCAATGACGCCGTTCAGCTCGTCGAGCGTGACCTCGCGGGTGACGTTCGTCAGATCAACCCGCCACTCGTTCGCGAGCTTCTTCCAGACTTTTTGACGCAGCGCCATCGGGCACTCTGCCGAATCGATACCGAGCAGGCTCACGCCCCGGAGGATAAACGGGAACACGGTGAGCGGCAGTTCCGGCCCCGCGACGAGCCCGCACGCGGCGACGGCCCCTCGAGGATGCAGCGACTTCACGAGGTTAGCCAAGGGCACGCCGCCGACCGTGTCGATTCCTCCGGCAAAACGCGGCTTGAGGAGAGGCCGCTCGGAAGGCTCCCCGAGGTCTTCACGCCCGATGACTTCTGCCGCCCCGAGTTCTTTTAGCCAACCGTGCGCCGCTTCGGTCCCGGTGCTCGCCACGACTTCAAAACCGAGCTTGGCGAGGAGCGCGACCCCTACGCTCCCGACTCCGCCCGACGCGCCCGTGACGACGACCAGCCCGCCCTCCGGCGTGAGGCCGTGCGACAGGAGGGCCTCGAGCGCGAGTCCCGCCGTCAGCCCCGCCGTCCCGAGCGCCATCGCCTCCCGCAGCGTCAATCCCGCAGGCAGCGGCACGGCCCACGCCGCCGGAACCCGGACGCGCTCGCCGAACCCGCCCGGCGTGTTCATGCCGAGGTCATAGGACGTGACAATTACCTTGTCGCCGACGCTAAACCGCCCGTCGCTACTCGCTGTGACCGTCCCGGCGGCGTCGATGCCGGGGGTGTGCGGGTAGTTCTTGGTGACACCCGGATTGCCGGTCGCCGAGAGCGCGTCCTTATAGTTGAGCGACGAATACGCGACCTGCACGGTCAGCTCGCCCTCCGGCAAGGTGTCCTCGGCGAGATGTTGCACGTGCCCGGCAAAGCCGTCTTGGATTTTCTCGACGCGAAAGGCGCGAAAGGTTTCTGTCACCGTGTCCCTCCTTAATATGGCCCTTGATAGCGCGTTTCGGACTGTTTCCGTTATACCCGTTAGCCTCGAGCCCCACCGCCGGTAAGGAACAAGCTCGAGTAAAACGCTATTCAAGCTCTGTGAGAACCGCTCCTCATCGACCTAAGAACCTTCTGAAGTCGCCGCTGTTACCGCCCACTCAGACAGGCGCGGTAAATTGGTGGTATGGCTACAAAAGCACCCAAGTCCGCCGGAAACGCCCGGAAAAACGCTCGCGGCAAGGGGCCGCAGCGCCGCTCGCCGACCCCTTGGCTCATCGGGGCCGGGGTTGTGCTCCTCATCGCCGTCCCGACCGGCATCAACCTCTACAACGCCTCGCAACTGCCGGGCGAGCGCTTCCGCAGCCTCGGCAACGCGCACATCGGCGAGGAGGCGACGCCGACCTACAACTCGAACCCGCCGACCTCGGGTCCGCACCTGCCCTACACCGCGGGTTGGGGCTCGTACACCGAACCTCAGCGCGACGCGGAGCTTGTACACAACTTGGAGGACGCCGGAATCGTGCTCTGGTACCGCGCCGGAACCCCCGAAGAAAATCAAGCCGAAGTCGAGCGGCTCGAGGCGGCCTACGACGCCCGGCGCTACCGCCGCGTCGTCATCGCCCCGCGCGAGGAGCTGCCGACCCGCTACGCCATGACGGCCTGGCAACGGCTCGAGACCTTTGACGAAATCGACTCCGAGCGCATCAACGCCTTTATGGACGCGTATGAGGGGATCGACCATCACCCGGCGGGGGGCTAGGGTAGAGCGCTCGAGCCTACGGGTCTAACACGGGTGAGCGCGGTTCGCGGTCCCTAACCCTTTAGGAACGTCCGGAGCGTGAAGCGGTGAAGATTGAGACGTTAGAACAGCTCCGGGCACTCTATAAAGCCCCATCGGAGCGGGCGCAGCGCAAGCAGTTGCGGGAACTAGACCGCCACTGTCAGCGGTTCATTGCATTGTCGCCTTTTATTGTGATCGCCTCGAGCGGCCCGAACGGGGCCGACGCGACGCCGCGGGGCGGGCCACCGGGGTTTGTTCACGTACCCGACCCGCGGACCCTGCTCCTGCCCGATTGGCCCGGCAACAACCGCCTCGACGCCCTCGAGAACGTCGTGCAGAACCCGGCAGTCGGCCTTTTGTTTCTGATTCCCGGCGTCGACGAGACGCTGCGGGTAAACGGGTCCGCCGAAATTCGCACCGACGCGGCGCTGCAGGAGCGTTTCGGCGCGGACGGGCGTCTGCCGACGACGGTGCTCGTCATCAGCGTGCAGGAGGCCTTTTTGCACTGTGCCAAGGCGCTGATGCGTTCAAACTTGTGGGCCGAAGACGCCAAGCCGGGGCGCGGCGCGCTCCCCACCCTCGGCGAGATGCTGAGCGATCAACTCGGCCTGACCGAGCAGGCCGAGCCGCAAGCGGCGATGGTGCGGCGCTACCGAGACGAGCTTTACTAGACTCCGACTCGAGCACGTCATCCACTTTTCGGCTCGGCAACTTGGTGTCTACCCCCGACCCACATAAGGCATCTTCGTCGCCATCACCGTCATGTTCAGGACGTTAGCCCCGAGCGGCAACCCCGCCATGTACAGCACCGCCCGACCGACCTCGGACACGTCCATGAGCGGTTCGGGGCGGACGCTGCCGTCGGCCTGCAAGGTGCCCGCGGCGGCCCCGCTCCCCATCTCGGTTGCGGCGTTGCCGATGTCGAGCTGCCCGCAGGCGATGTTGTAGGCCCGCCCGTCGAGCGCCGCCGATTTGGTGAGGCCGCTGACGGCGTGCTTCGTCGCGGTATAGGCGACCGAGCGCGGGCGGGGCGCGTAGGCCGCGATGGAGCCGTTGTTGATGATGCGGCCCCCCTGCGGCGTCTGCCGTCCCATCACGCGGAACGCCTCGCGGGTGCAGAGAAACGCGCCGGTCAGGTTGACGGCGAGCACCCGGTTCCACGCCTTGAGCTCATGGTCGCCCAACTCGACCGCCGGTGCGCCCGTGCCCGCGTTGTTAAAGAGCAGATCGACCCGGCGGTAGCGCTCTACAGTTGCTGCAAAGAGACGGCACACACTCTTCTCGTCGGTAACGTCGGCCTGCACTGCGAACAGCTCACCCGGCAGGCCCGCGCCGTCTGCGACGACGGCCTCTAGCGCCGCCTTGCGCCGTCCGGCCAGGACGACCGCCCAACCGTCCCCCGCGAGGGCGCGCGCGGCGGCGGCCCCGATGCCGCTCCCGCCGCCCGTGACAATTGCGACGCGCTTCACCGTGTCTGGCACCGTATTTGACACTGTATCCGGCACTAGAACTCTTCCTTCGCCCGGTCGTTAAATGCCTGCCGCGACTTCACGACGGCCTCCCGGTTCTCCTCGGCCCATTCCCACACCCCGCAAAAGGCCGCGCCGAGGCTCCAGCCCCGCTCGGTCAGTTCGTACTCGACCCGCGGCGGCACGACCGGGTAGACGGTGCGCACAACTAGCCCGTCGGCCTCCATCTGCCGCAGGGTTTTGGTCAGCATCTTCTGGCTTACGCCGCCGATCAGCTCGCCCAAGCGGGTGAAGCGCAGCCGCCCGTGCTCCTCGAGCGTCTCGAGCGCGAGCATCGTCCACTTGTCGGCGACCCGCCCGATAATCTCCCGCACGAGCGATTCTAGTTCGGGGTCGCCTTGTTCGCGCTCCGCCCGGGTCCACTCCCGCCGTTCTGCTTCTGCTGCTTGGGTCATCTGCTAACGCTCCTTTTGGTAAGTATAGAACATCAGGGTGCCTACTTCTTAAAAGTTTGTAGTTGCTTTACGATACGAAACCGGAGGTAACACCGTGCAGATAGACGGCAACACCATTTTGATTACCGGCGGCGGCTCCGGTATCGGTCGGGCTTTGGCGGAGGCGTTTTATAAACTCGGTAACGAGGTCATCATCGCGGGACGGCGCGAGGCGGTGCTGGGAGAGGTCGCGGCGGCGAACCCGGGGATGAAGACGGCGGTGCTCGATATCCAGAGTGCTGAGGCAATTAAAGATTTTGCCCGGCAGCTAGTGGCGGATCATCCGGCCCTCAACGTCGTCATCCATAACGCGGGCATCATGAGAGACGAAGACGTCAAGAGCGGCGAACTGGAGAACGCCGAGGCGACCGTCGCGACGAACCTGCTCGGGCCGATCCGCCTGAACGCCGCGCTTCTGCCGACCCTCCTCACCCAACCGCGAGCCGCCGTCCTGAGCGTTTCATCAGGCATCGCGTTCGTGCCCAAAGCGGGCAACCCGACCTACGGGGCGACAAAAGCGGCCATCCATTCGTACACGCAGGCCCTGCGGTATCAGCTTCAGGACACGGGCGTGCAGGTCATCGAACTCGCCCCGCCCTTTGTTCAAACGGAGTTGCAAGGCCCGGAGCAGGCGACGAACCCGAACGCCATGCCGCTCCCTGACTACATCGACGAGACCATGCACCTGCTCAAGGCCTCGCCGGACGCGACCGAAATCCTGGTCGAGCGGGTCAAGCCGCAACGCTTCGCCGAGGCGAGGGGCGAGTACGACGTGTTTTTCAAACGGCTTAACGACACCCTAAGCGGCAGGTCGACGTAAGTTCGGTATAAGTGTCGGTGTAAGTTCGGTTTTCCGGGCGGCACACGCCGCGCACCCCGACGCACCCCGACCCACTACGGCTACGGCCTTATCGTCCGCCCCGGCGTTATGCTCGGCGCATGACCCGCACCGTGCAGTTGCCGCGCAGTACGCCCGAAGCGCAAGGTATTCCATCGGCGGCCCTCAGCGACTTTTTGGCGGCGGCTGAGGGGCAGGGCCTCGAGCTGCATAGCCTCATGCTCGTCCGGCACGGCGCGGTCGTCGCCGAGGGTTGGTGGAGGCCCTACGGCCCCGACACGGTTCACCTGCTCTACTCGCTCAGCAAAAGCTTCACCGCGACCGCGATAGGTCTAGCCGTCGCCGAAGGGCGCTTGTCGGTTGACGACCCGGTGCTGACGTTTTTTCCGGGCGAGGCCCCCGCAAAGCCGCACCCGAACCTGCAGAAGATGCGCGTCCGCGACCTGCTCAATATGGCGACGGGGCACGTCGGGGACACCCTCGAGCGCTTTGCCGAACAGCAAGATTGGGTGCGCGGTTTTCTGGCACTGCCGCCCGAACAGGAGCCGGGCACGGTGTTCGCCTACAACCAAGGCGCGACCCTCACGCTTGCGGCAATTATTCACAAGGTCATGGGGGAGGGGTTGTTGGGGTACCTCCGTCCCCGCCTGCTAGACCCGCTCGGTATCACGAAAGCGCATTGGTTAGGGACGCCGACGGGGCTCGAGCAGGGCTTTTCCGGCCTGCATTCGACGACCGAGGCCGTCGCCCGCTTCGGGCAGCTCTACCTGCAGCGGGGCCGTTGGGAGGGCAGGCAGCTCGTTCCCGAAACCTGGGTTGACGAGGCAACCCGCTGGCTCGTCCTGCCGAGCGCCGAAACGCGGCCCGTCGACTGGTCGCAGGGGTACGGATTTCAGTTTTGGCGCTGCCGTCACGGGGCGTACCGCGGCGACGGGGCGTTCGGGCAGTTTTGCGTCGTCATGCCCGAGCAGGACGCGGTGCTCGCGATGACCGGGGCGGTCGAAGATATGCAGGCGGTGCTGGATTTGGTGTGGGCGCATCTGCTCCCGGCGATGCAGGAGGGAACGCTCGAGGACGATGCAAACGCACACGCGGCGCTGACGGAGCGGCTCGAGCACCTGCACCTGCCGCCGCTTCAGGGGGAGAGGGCGGTGCCGCTGGAAAGCGAGATTTTGGGCAAAACGTACCGCTTCAGCGCGTCGGGGAGTACGCCAGAGTTGCTCGAGCTGACCCTGAACCGTGACGGCGACGGTTGGAACCTTACGTTGCGGAGTGCGGACGGGGAGCACCGCGTCGCTTGCGGGTATGGGGTCTGGCAGGCGGACGAGACCGCATTTCCGACCTCGAGCCCCTCGCCGTTCCGCACCCGCAGCCCGGAGCCTGTGCCGACCCGGACGAGTGGCGCTTGGACAGGGCCGGACACCTTTGCGTTCAGGTTGTATTTTCTCGAGACCCCGCACGCCCTGACCTTTACCTGTCGGTTCGGCGAGACGGGGCTGCGGTTAGAAAGGCGCTGGAACGTACAGTTCGGGGAACCCGAGTTACCCGTTCTGACAGGCGTACCGCTGAGCTAGAGTGCCCCCGGCAGCTACCGGTACGCGCCTCACCGTTTCGGCACAAAAAGGGTGCTCGCGTGCCCTACCCGGCGCAACCCCCCCGTTCTACAGCACGTTAGGCAAAAACACTATAGGTTGCTTACTGCCTGCTTTCCAACTCCCGAATCAGCGCCTTCATCTCGTCAATCTCCCGCCGTTGGGACGCGATAATCTCGTCGGCGAGTCTACGCACGCGCGGGTCGGTGAGGTCCGCCCGCTCGCTCGTCAAGATGGCGATGGAATGGTGCGGAATCATCGCCCGCATCCAGGCTACGTCCCCGATGGTCGCCTGGGAGCGCACGAGCCAGAGCGACAGCGCGAACACGGCGGCGCTGAGGGCGAAGATGCCGATGTTGACCCGCCGACTTTTGTACATCCCGAACATATAACCGAGCATGATGACGGCCATCGACGCGCCCATGAGCAGCGCCATATAGAGGCGCGTCTCGCTGAAAAACACGTCGGAGAGCCGGTAGGTGTTCAGGTACATCAGGCCGAACATCACTACGGTCGAGGTCGCGATCATCGCGGCAAATCTGGGATAGGTCATGGGCGTCGCTCCTGTTTCGGCAAGGAAAAAGCCGCCCGTTGCGGGGCGGCCCGTCGCGAAAGGCTAGTTCAGCGCCGACAGCAGCTCCCGGCAGCGCTGTTCACAGGTGCGGCACGCTTCCGTACAGACGCGGCAGTGCTCGTGCATATCCCGGTGCTGCTCGCACGAATCGCCGCAGGCCCGGCAGGCAGCGGCGCACGCCTCGAGCTGTGCCCGCAAGATGGCGGTGTTCGTCTCGGTCTGCCGCGCCACAAGTTTGGCCGTCGCGGCGCACACGTCGGCGCAGTCCAGATCGCTGCGGATGCACTCAGCTAGGTGCGCGATACCCTCTTCGGCCAGGCAGGCGTCGGCGCAAGACGTGCAGGTCGCCGAGCACTCGAGGCACGCCTCCAGGCAGGCTACACGCGGGTCAAGCTGCTGCGGCGCGGGGTGCGTTTGTAAAATCGTCCGGACGTCCATCATTGCCTCCTGAGCTTTACGCTAGGCGGGTCTATCGGCGCTACACCATGCTTATAGCTACAGTACTTATCGCTGCAGCGACCGGTCGGGCTTTTGTCAACTTGGCGCTACAACTCGAGCCGTTTCTCGTTACTTATTACTGAATCGGCAAGTCTAGCTCTCCTCAAAACGGTCCCGCAGCCAAAAACTTTCAATGCTGAGCGTCCCCTTGCCCGTGACGTTCGTGAACCTTGGCGTGACCCAACCCTCTCGAAATCAGCCAGCGGTTGACCGGAAACGCGACGACCCAGGCGATAGCGAGGGCGACGGCGAGGCCTCCCCAAAAGAGCAAGCTCGTCAGCCCCGCCTCCATCGCGCCCGGAATGGCGAGCATCACGCTGTTGTCGATGATTTCCATGACGGCGATGCTCACGGTGTCGGCGGCGAGCGCCAAACCGGTCGCGGCGGCGAAGGCCATCCCGGAACGCAAGAGCGGCAG
>QQTW01004105.1_pt1 | contig 10877 bp, 9 predicted proteins | sample 1904831 | NCBI WGS metagenome assembly QQTW01 (sample SAMN09435610, study PRJNA476489) | Subsurface metagenome, whole genome shotgun sequencing project.
AGTCCCGGGAAGGTTACAGCGACCATAACGGTGAGCTTCTATGAGACAGGATGCGAAGAGCCAACTGAGATCCATAGGCTTTGTACGGAACCATACAGAAGAGTTTCAGAACGTCCGAAAACAAACGCTTGACAGGACGTATTTGGAAGTAACACGACTGGAGAAACGTCTGACGAAATTGACCCAACTTTTGACCAACCCTCCTCCTGAACAGGCTGTCGGCAATGGCGGTCTGCTGTGGCCCATATCAGGGGCTAAGAACCAGCGCAAACTTCTAGAGCAATCTGTAGTGACGTGGGAGGAGGATGTGACTGTGGCACGATGCCCATTCTGCCAGCAAGAATTCTCGAACTACACCTTTCGAAGGCACCATTGCAGATTATGTGGAAGGGTAGTATGCGGTGATTCTCGAACCGGCTGCTCAAGTGAGGTTGGCCTTAACGTGGCCGCAAGTATGTCCCCGCCCCTCATCTGCTTTCGATCCGCTCCGCTGACCTGCAGAGAAACTGATAATATAACGGAGAAACCAGTTGGTCAAATCAGCGTTGAAATCAGAATGTGCAAAGATTGCACGAACGTGTTATTCAGCAGAAGAGACTTTGCCATGGAGCTTGCACGAAAGCCGCCAGACCTCAAAGCTTACGAGAACCTCGTCGAGTTCGAACGAGGGATAAGGCAGCTGATGCCACGTTTTCAGCGCCTCCTGGTAGCTCTGCAGCACGTCATCTCTCCCCATATCGAAGAACACATTGCTGACTCGAGTACAGAGACTCCGATAAACCACCAACTCCGACCCAATTGGCCGACGCTTCCAAGATCCGCAAACGCCTCATGGACTCTTTCGCCCAATACGACATCGCTGCCCGCCGCATTCGCGATCTTCCCACCCATTCACTCGCCCAACAAAAACTTCAACAAGCCATCTATCGTCAAGCAACCAGCTTCCTGCACCTACACATGCTGCCCCTCAAAACCCTGCCCAAGATACTCAAGCATGCCTCTCCTCACGGCCACAGCTCCTCGAGCACCCACCTCTCACCCACCAATCGCTCCACGCACGCCCTCGCATCCATTAAGTACAACAACAGTCACAACGGCGCCGATGGTTCGAGCCAAGCGAGCAGCAGCAGCGCCATTTCGGCCCTTGAGGTAGAAGAAAAGGCCCTCCGTGAACGACTTATCGTTCTGGAGGAACAAAAGTTTCTGGTCGGCGAAATGATCTCTGATGCGAACCGGCGGAGGAAGTTCGACGAGGTGGCTGCGCTGGCGGGGAATGTGGAGGATCTGGGGAGAGAGATCGATCAGGTTCAGGGCATGTTGGAACAACTGGATTTTTTGGGGGTTTATGGAGGAACATCGGTGACGAGGTGAGGGTAGGGGGTGCGTGGTTCCTGGGCTTGGAGTTTGGCATTGCGCTTGGTGTTGGTGTCTGATTGTGGTACTGGGCACGCGCTTGGGAGAGTGGTTTCCGTGTTGGCATTTCTTGGCGAAATGAGAGCATGGGGCTTGGGACGGTATACGAGTACTGGGGTATGGCTGTGATGTGGTTATGATGATTATGGTCATGGTAGATTGCACTGCGCGTGTGGTGCATGATTACTGGCACAACCAGCACTCTCATGATGATCGGATCACGGTGCGACGGTGAACCGATGGGTATTTGATTGTGCCACTCATATTGCATCCATCTATCAGATCCTTTCTCGACAGTCAATCGTATGTGACAGCCCTGCCATGTAGACGATCTTTGGACAATGCTCAGGTTAAGTCCAACCATGAGTTCTCAGCATCGCACGGACGATCGCTATATCCATTATGAGAGCAGAAAGTAGCACCACTGTGACCCCCGGACCATTTTTCGAGCTCCAGACCCAGCATGAAACCAAATCCACGAAGTCCCAACGGCACCGCCGATCTCCATTCTTCGCATCCAACGTCCAACCATATGATCCGCCGTCAGGCTAAACCCCCGGACCGACGCTAAACAAACCAACCTCACCAGAAGCCTTCTTCTCGAACGTCATGGTAAAGTAAAGCTCAGTCGCCTCATCAACGATAAACTCCATCGTCGCCTGATTCAGCTCCGGCTGAACGACCTCCACAACGTCGTAGGCACGAAATGGCTGAGTGGTGCCGACGCGGCCGTTGAGCCGGGCGACCATCGAGCCGATCGGCACGTCGGCCGCGGCGGTGAAGACGTAGAGCACGCCGGGAAGCAGGCGGACGATCTGGGTCCGAATGGCAACGTCTTGGTTGGTGAAGGGAACGGTGGCGATGCGCAGGCACGCCGGCGGCCCGTCGGGCGCGGCTCGTCGTTGCCACGGCAGCCGCCGGGTGGTGCCGAAGCTGACGCCGTTCAGGGCCGAGTGTTGCGTTCGGAGGGGGATGAACGGGCCGAGGGAGACGGTTTGGTCGGCGCCGGCGGTCGGGCAGGTCTCGGCGCTTTCGTTGTCTGGGTAGGGAAGGGCCGGAGGGCTCACTTGGCGGGCTTGAGGGGTTGTGGGGGCTGCGAGGGAGAGGAGGGGCGTGGTCGATAGAAGGAGCGTGAGGAGGTGGAAATACATTGTTGATGTGGTCGGAGGATTGGGAATTGGGCTATGGTTTGTGGAGGGATAGATGGAACGTGTGATGTTGAGCCCGATGGAAGCTCCTTTCCTTTATATATGCTCGTGGCAACGTTTCGCGTCTGAGCGGGCCCAAAGGGAAGATTCTTTCTCCAAACTTTCTTCCCGGCAGAATCTTGGAAACAGCTCCGCTGCGCCAGGATCGTTTTGTATCAAAACAAGAGTATCGAGTTGAGAGAACGAATTGCATGTTCAAGAACGCTTTGGATGGAATATGCGCACCACCCGAGCGACCTCGCCTCTAGGTAACTAGGGACAGCATTGCTCGAGGTCGGCAATAGTGTTTCAATCAACACAGCTGATGAGGTAACAGGCAAGGAATAGTGCTATGAGAATGAAGAAAACAGAGGTAGTGAATGCCGCGGTATCTATCCATGCTAGTACCTATTATGTAGCCATGATATGATGCAGTCGCAGCGAAATGACGACAGTCTTTTTCAGAATATGTCAAGGTCGGTATCAATGTTCATAGGCTCTAAGAGCATCCTGGTTGAGCTGATAGCAATATTCTGGAACAACGAGCGCTAGATGTATTGACTCCGAAGACATTGCTCGTTCCTTTCATCTAACCGCGTGGATTAGTAGGAGTAGTTGTTGTTGCTGTTGACCAGCAACGTTAGATGGCAGCGGCATCAAGGCTACTAGCTATGAAATGTGAATAACTTTTTATACGCTTGCATAAATTGACTGTAAGTGCCTTACTAGTACTACTTAGTACCGTACCTGTCTAGCTTCGCTTTCCGTCCTGCTGAGACAGTGGCTGTTACAAATGAGCCTCAACTGGAACGGCTTGAAAGCCCCAACGTCATGCGTACTTCTCTGTGAGAAAAGTCATCATAACTCCGAGACGATGTCCATCTTTTGGTGGAAGCAAATAGAGCCATGATCTCTATCCTCCCAGCCAGCTAAAGCATATGCTGATAGCTTGTTGTTGTGTCCATCCCTCGGATTCCGATCGACGACAGCAAGACACCATTATATTAGGGCCCTCTCACGGGCATTCAGGTCCGATTACAAGATCTTTCCGTTTTTCTTGTCGCATGAAGTGCACTACTCGTATCTGTGCCCGAAAAAGGTAGCTTGTAACCTTGATGAAGCACTATGACCGCCAAGGGATCTCTCCGACGCCACAATGCTTCCAATTCCATTCATGCAGCATCCCTATGCATTTTGTTCGCTCGTCTTCCATTTCAACTCCCATTTCCTTTAAGATATTCTATTCTTCGTAGCCCAGCTACCACTTGCGTCCTTACTTCTTTTTGTAATCTTCGTCGCTCTTTACCTTCGTTAGAAGCGGGCAGGTCCCTTGCTGCGGTTACACAAAAACCGGTGACGAGTGGAGACTTCCTCCAAAGGAAGGCTCAGTACTCGGAAGACCTTTCTCCCGCTGGCCGTGTGCAAATACGTCTCGAGTGTCATAGATCTCTCTTAGAGCGATTGAGAAGCTGGTATTTTCAATGGCAATCTAGCTAAGGTTACAGCCCATCCGATCTTTGACGAGCTATGTACATAGGTCCAGCTGCCATAACGGCTCTCTTGAGCACTTTTTGTGCTCTCCAGGCATCGGCTCGATCTCTTCCAGAAGCTCTAGTCGATCTTTACCATCATCAACAACATCGAGTGGACCGAACCATCCATGTAGATGCCGGAAGTCTACGCCGGAAGTTTCGCCGTGCACCAAAAGTCACAAACACCGTCGTCAGAGCTTCACCAGCAGTCATTGCCAGGTCTTCGTCTCCTGGTGTCCCGACATTCGATCCGGCAATCCTAAACCATGAACTTTATCGAGCTGGCGAAGTTTTGGAAGACTTGAACGCCTCCGATGCCGCTATACCCGCCACGAAGCAATCTATCAAAGATTCACAGGTCGACCCTGAAACTTGGGACACGCAAACCAAGGCTGCGTGCGAGAGTGCACTCCTCAAACTTAAAGGTCGGGCATCCAATCCCTCTGGCATGGCGATCTGTTACAACCTCCCGGTCCTCGATCGGTCGACTGGTGTGTTCAAAGCAGACATGCGCCTCTATCGTGTTTGTCCCCCAGCTCCAGGATGGAGTACGTTGATCGACCAAACTGTCAGCGTGGGATTGTACTATCCGGGTGCAACTGTTGCTATCCAAGACACGCCGAGGACCAAGCGAGACGGTCTCAGTCACTCAGAGCAACGTACAGAACCAACTTCAGCAGCTGAGCTGAACAGAAGAGCTGGCGAAGTGCTGGTGCCGCAGATGTTACAGTCGATTAACCTTGTTGGCCAGATCAATGGAGACAAAATGGGCGAGATGGCAAAAGAGTAAGCTCTCTTGTGAACGAACATGGCGATTCAACCTAAACTAACAGCAACTTCGTAGTGCTGCACCTCGTTCGATTTTTCTGCCGCAGATAAGACTTTCCGCTATAACTGCCGCCAGAGGGCCCGTCAACACAACCATCTCCACAGATGAAGCGACCTTTGTCAACGGTGTCTTCGCGGGAGGCATCGGTACCTCGAATTCCCCGGGTGCGCCAGAGTTCACCTCCCCCATCGACAGCAAAGGCTTAAGGTTTGAAATGCCTGGCACTACGCTGGGCATCTTTCCAATAGGGTTCGTCATAACTGGGAGCTGGGCGGTCGTGTTTGTCGGCGTCGTGGGGTATGGGACAGTTGGGCGATTGAGGTTCAGGGATCAGTATCGCAGAAGGATTAAACGGGAACTGGTCAGGGCTGGTACGATTAAGACAATCTGAGATGATATACGGAAGGCTTCTGCTGGTCGGGGCCGTTTCAATGGTAGCGAAAGTGATGAGAAAGTTGAGACTGGGCTGCTTTAAAGAAGAAGGGAAATGACAGGTGTCCAACGAGCATGTTTACCAGGAATTACTTTCTGAACTACCAAGCACATCTAGGTGAAGCTACCATGGATTCTCCGAGCATCAAAAACAATAGCTTAGATTAGCTTGCATGACCGCATCAGCATTTGTGTAGCAAGATTAAAGCGCTTCTAATTCGGCACTCATTACATTTCGCTCGCTCTCATCGAGATAATGTCAGCTTTTTAGATAGCTGTACTGTGTGTAAGTGATAAAAGCCAACCGGCTTAATTCGAGGCTTTCCTCCAGCTGTATAGATCAAGAATCGCCTTAGTCCTTGCGCTAATTAGCGGCTCGGGCCGCAATGGATCTACTAGTTCAAACCATGGTATTGGATTGAGGACCTTTTCCCGGCAAAAATGAGTGTTCCTCACGTCAAGGTCCTTTGTCCTATGTTGCTGAGCGGTTTGAGTGCCAGCTGGATGCGGGTACCCGAACGATGACTGCGAAGCGTCTGCGAGACATAAGCCAAGTTCTATGGATAACGAGGAGGCCTACACATCGCTGGACTCAGTCATCAAAGGTGAGCTACCCATTTCTTGTCGCGCGCTTTCACATAGGGTCGGTCAGCTTCTACCGGCGAGATGTTCTGGAAGCAACTATTTGGAAAAGTCGCTGATCGTATCTTTTTTCGATAAGGTGTGGGAATGCAAAGTTGGACTCCCCAACGCAAGGTCGTTACATATCTCGTGAGCGTCAAGCCACCCACCAATTCGATCCACACGGGAACCTCCGACAGCTTACAAGATTTCTCAGGGTGACTCGGTCGCTATGGCGTGGGCTGGATTGGGTCACACGAGACCATCGACGAGCTGGCAAGAGGAAGGCTGAGCTACGGGATAGATACAATAAGCCACACTATCACCCTGATGACCCACGGACCGAGTATTATTATCGGCCAGTGAGGCGCTATGATGAGTCAGAGAATGGACGTGATGAGCAACTGGATGAAAAGGACCCGTCATGGGGTGACTACAACAAGCTGTTGTCTCAACATACTGAGCTACCAACCGGCTATTATCAGTCATCAGGAGGCTATGGTAAGTCAGTAACTAAAGATAACAAGCTATCAACTGGAAACTATCAGTGGTGGAGCGGCTATGACACACCTGTGACTCCACGCGATGAGGTGCAGACGCAATCCGCTGGAAAGCCGCAACAGCCCCCCGAGAATCTGTTGAGTGAGCTCGGTGATTCCGAGTTTGAGGGCACTGAAAGAGGCCTGTCAATCACGAACGTTGACTGCGTAGCTTCATACAGTTGGGCAAACATCAGAGATCCTCCAACTATCCTGGTGCCTGGTCAGTGTCACCGAGGACCTTCGTGTCTACAACGCGCAGAGCTGACCTCTTTAAGGATCTCCGCCTGCCTGGTCAGCCCTTTCGAAGCCGGAGCCGCTTGGTCTGGATACTAAGGCCTACTCTCCAGACAGGGATGCGACTACATCCCCGATCTTCCCAATAGCACCTGCCATCCTTGCTTTATACACCATACAGCCTGACTTTGACATGGACAGCATTGATATTGTGGCCTGCCGGGATACCCTCAGCTATCTGTACGCCTTCGCTAGCTGGACTCCCAAAGACTTCTGCTTTGACGTTGAAATGATCGGCAACACACTCTTCCTCATCCGAAGGAGAGAATCAACCACCGAGCATCTCCCAGATGCAGGGGAACATGGAAATGCTTTCGATGAAAGATCAAATACCTGGGAAGCCGATGTATCAAAATCGAAATCCCACAACCGTCTCGTGAGATACACATTTGGGTCCTTCGAGTGTCTTGTTCGGTTCGAAAGCGACGGTTACCTCCCAGACGAGATGGGTCCTAAGTTAGATTCCTCCTTGCGGCGAAAAAAGGGAACTCCAACTCTGGCCGGTGATATCCGCGTCCAGCACCAAGGGCGCACAATCCCGCAGACAGCCATCTTCGACCTTACGACCTACCCTACCGCCACAGACCGCCACGAGCCCACCTTGTCCGTCGAGCTTGATCTCCCCCGACTCTGGATAACGCAAACGTTCCATTCTATCGTCGGTGTCCACCGAGAAGGCCGCTTTGACGACGTCCAAATCGTAAATGTAAGTGACAGACTCAAGGAATGGGAAGCCAAGAACGAATCGATCCTAGGCCGTCTCCATGCGACCTTGGACCATATCGTCCATCTCACCAAGCGCTCGGCCGCTTATAGGAGATTGAGTATACATCGGGTGGGTGGAGGGAAATTAGAGTTCTGGAGGCCGGCTCATTATGGTTGGAGTGCGCTTCCGGATCATCTGAGAGAGAGATGGACTCCGAAGCAAAAGAAGGTCATGTATTATGCCAACTCGGCTGCCTCGCAGTCAGGATAAGAGACGCTTATTCGTGGAGGTCCTCCGCGGTCGAGTCCGGGAACTATTTCCATGATCTAGAAGGATATACCCTTATCGACGAATGTGGTTTCCTAGGTAGAGACGAACTTAGGGCTGGCATTGCAGGGCTCCGAGATGGACACACACCGGAACCATGTTGACAACCAGCATACACCGGACAATCTTGACAAACATTTGTTCATCGGAGTATACCTCATACCACTCGCCATTGGAGAGGCTAGGTTCATTGGTGTCGATAGCCTCCCTGGAGCGTCCGGGTTTATATGTCTAACGGAGTCAGTGCCATTGCTACGGGTTGTTTACTAAGGTAGTGATGGCATGCAGTAGTCGGCAGGTGTTGATATAGCACACTGGCAGGTACATAATCACATGTAAATATATCAATGCGTATTACTCCCAGCGTGTGTAGACAAGGTGCTAGCTGTATTGCAAGCTTCAGATCTCAGGAAGACGGTAATTCGGGCCAGTTTGGGCTGGGACGGTCTTTCGTTGAGCGCACGCTAGAGTATCTCGACGATGCTTATAAATGAAGCCTTAGTCATCACTTTGCCGTCCGCCATAAAACTCAAGCCATCTATGTAGCATTCGCAGTCACACAATTTCGCTGAATACTTGATCTGCATTGCAAGGAGCCGCAACGTGCTTGAAGGTAACGGGCGATGATGATTTCAGTAATATAATCCGACGTTGTGAAAGACTTTGCCGTTTTCTACCGTCATTTCATCGTTGTCTGAACTTGTAATTGTCGAGCTTTCTTTGAGGAGACAGCAACAGACAGAAATGGCCACCTTAAAATTTCCTATTACTAAAGCTTTTTTGAACGATGTGTTCCCTGATCAAGCAACCGACGCAAGCGAGTTGAGGACACTGGCCAGTCAATTCTTGGATGGCGATTTCTCTGGGGCGCTTGCCTGCCCTACGGCCCGCATACTTTCGGGTCACGAGGATGACCACAGCACCGAAGAAATACGGTTCAGTGGTGACGAAGATGACTATAGCCAATACATTAGGCGTCGTCTTCATGCTCTCCTTTCATGTTCTCCTAGCTCATCCGATCCGAATGGTGGTAGTCGGATACGGATCCAGCTCTTGTACTGCGGCTTGGCCGCCCTGCACGCCTTCCTACAATCCAACGTCAGCGGCCCGCCACTATCATGGAACGTCAGAGCTTCTATTCTCCCGGTTTCGGTATTGGAGAGACCCGGGGCCCTCAGAAGAGTACGGCAACATATGCTCCAAAGTCTAACAGTTGATGGCACAGCAGTGTACGCGCTGACTCCGGATGTGGAACTCTTCTGGCTGGCAAAGGTTATCCTTTGCGACCCGTTGATGATGGAGATGGGCGGCGACGATTTCACGTGGGCGAGGCTGAGGGTGAATTACTGGCATCAGAAGATGTTGAGCGAGAATGCTGCAACTTTGCAGGATTGTCTTTTTCGAGACCTGGAAACCTTGGGCAGGAGTATCCTGGGAAACAACCAACGGTACGGCACAGAGGTTAGAGTACAGTTCTTGTTAGAAAGGGCGGGTATCAACCTACATCATGGCTTTGATGCCAAGGCAAGGGAGGATTTGACAATCGCGGCGAGTGAGACAGGCTTTCAATTCGCTCTGACGGGTCGGTTAGGTAAAAGAACCAAGTTTCAGGAGAAAGAACTTAGCCAGCTGGTTGTGCTAGCCGCAAGTGCTGACGAGCCTGAACCTGGCATGAATCTATCCACCATCCATCCAACCCTTTCTAATGGGAACGGAAGTTTACCCCACAGTCCGACGGAATCGAGAACAAAACCACAGAATCTGACCCTCAACGATGACACCCTACTCGACTCCATCAGCTTCTCCAATAGAGAAGTCTCCACCCTTACCAATGTGCAGAATGAAGAAACCTTGCCGCCGAAATTGATCACCCTCGATCCATCCAACCAGCCACTGCTGAAGCCTCTGGACTCCATTATTTTGCTCTCAATGGCATCTGCAATCACTAACACATCACCACAACATGGTCTTACACGTGAAGAGACTCTGCCATACGCGACACGAGTGCTGGAAGGCGGTAGTAACAATTGGCAGATCTATACACAGGCCTTGCTGGTGCGAAGTCGCATCGAGGGTTACAAGTCACGAACAGTGGAGCGAGGAGTACTACAGCTACAAGCCTTGGTCGATCAAGTCATCGCAGAAACAACCTCTACTTCTACATCCGAGACTGGGCAAGCGTCCTCGGGTCAAGCGCAGCCCGCGACAACGTTTCTTCCCCGTGCCACTTCTGTTGAGTCCGCTCCTGCATCCGAACGCCTACAGTACATTCATCAGCTCGGCTCACCGACGAGGTGGGAACTCGAAGCTGAGCTTGCAGCGAGATGGGTCAGCCTTGGTGGCCTCCGGACTGCACTGGAGATCTACGAACGACTTCAGATGTGGGCGGAAGCAGCTTTATGCTGGGCAGCAACTGATCGGGAAGACAAGGCCAGGACAATTGTTCGCAGACAGCTGTATCAATCCATCAAAAGTGAAAAGATCGAAGACAGCATATCCGACCCCGATGAGGAGGATGGCTGGCAAGGGCCCGAGCGAGACGACCTACCGAACGATGCGCCCCGGCTGTTTTGCATTCTCGGTGACATCGACAAAGATCCTTCGATGTACGAGCGTGCATGGGCAGTCTCCAGACACCGCTACGCACGCGCCCAGCGTTCGCTAGGGCGATACTACTATTCAGCCAAGGATCACCGAAGAGCAGAAGAAGCCTACGCTACATCCCTGACAGTCAACCGACTCGACCACCCCACTTGGTTCGCTCTTGGCTGCGTCCGACTCGAACTAGAGGATTGGCAAGGCGCCGTCGAGGCCTTCTCTCGTACAGTCCAACTCGACGATCAAGACGCAGAGGCATGGAGCAATCTCGCCGCCGCCCTTCTCCGTCTTCCACCGTCATCCTCCCAGCCTGACTCTGCCTCCGCCACCTTCTCCTCAGGCGAAGACCAATCAACACCTCCCCCGAATCCGCAACGCCACCGCCTCGACGCCCTC
>QQTW01004106.1_pt1 | contig 10877 bp, 10 predicted proteins | sample 1904831 | NCBI WGS metagenome assembly QQTW01 (sample SAMN09435610, study PRJNA476489) | Subsurface metagenome, whole genome shotgun sequencing project.
CGCGTTTGATGCGGATGATGCGCGTGCTGGCGTAGAGGGGCGAGGAGAGCGGGACGTGTGGGTTTGGGTGCGGGAAACAGGGGTGTGAGGGGCCCCAGGTGTAGTCTTCTGGGGCGGGGGGGTCGTGGTCCGGGGCGGGGGGGTGGAAGTGGGTGGTTTGGGAGCGGAGGGAGGGGAGGCTGCGGCTTGGGTAGGGGGCGCGAGTTGAGGGCGGTTGGATTTGGGTGTGGGGTGGGTCTGCGTCGCTGGTGCCGTTGATGTTACTGTTGGACTCGTCTTGGGTGATTTGGTTTGCTGGATCTGTCGACCCCATCCCTTGACTGGTGAGATTGCGAGTCCTTCGTCCGCTCGATCGGGGCAGTCCGATGCTTGATATGCCGCTGTCGAATTCTCTCGGACTCAGGTCGAGGAGCAGAGGCGTTGGATGGCTCTGTCGGCGACTTCTTCGCTGTTCGGGCAATGTCAAAAGAGGGTATTCGTCTCCTTCTGGGAAATGACTTCCTGCGCCTGCACGATCTGCGGTTGGCGCATCCGGTGGCGGTCTGATGAATGTTCGCGACGAGGTGTTGAGCGGATTCCAGAGACTGGGTGCTTCTGATCTTCGCGGATTGGATGTTCTTGATCCGTTGAATAAGCTTTGGCGGACACTCCAGCGTCGAGGATGCCGTGGGCGATTGTCGGCGCCTTGTCGATGAGCGCGAACGGGTCTTCGAGGTTTGTTGTAGCCGGATAGGTCGATTTGCAACGCTGATGGTCGTGTTTCCGTCTTGCTGGGTGATGTCGTTGAATGGATTCTCTCTGCGGTCGCCGTTGTGGTGGAATGGTAAGGTTAATGCAGCTGTGAGTGCTGGCGATGATGATTGGTGTGGAAGGATTTCGGTTGGAATAGGAGGAGATCGAAGTAGGTTTAGCGGGCACGCAGCTTGTCGCCGGGGAGGATACAACAGTCATAAATGGCATCCGTGAAGCGCATCAGAAGTTCATGATCTTCTGAATGAATCTATGAAGTGAGAGTGAAGTTTACAATCCAACATCTCGTGCCTTGGCGGGAAAGGCAAAAAGAAATAGAGTAGTATAAATGGGGCACAGTCGATCGATACTGCCTCGCGCCATATTCCAATGGTTAAGGTACTCGAGTACCAGGTAAGACATATAGCCAGCAGCCCGATATAGGGAAGCAGCTCATAAAGTATCCCGTCTCCCGTCTCCCGTCTCTCGTCTCTTATTATTAACCTGGAAGTTAGTATCCTTCGTTCGCTGTTGGGCAGCAAGCACGAGAGAGTAAGGTAAGGTAAGGTAAGTCAACGCAGGTACCATGGCTCAGTCACACATGCTACCGTAAGGTAGTATTTGACCATTTGGGTACCTTACCTGGTATTGAGATGAACAGCCTGCAGTAACTAATAATCTACTTAACACCTTCTCAGCATCAATTAATAGGTACCATCTCCGGGCAGGCCTACTCATCCCAATCCCTCAAGGCCAATGTTAACTTTCAGTATTTTTAACTGATATCTTAAAGCTAAGATGGTTATTGATATATGAAGCATACACTCTGCAGACAATATTTAAAGATAATTATCTTCATCTTTTTAAAGTAAATTCATCTCTTAGAAACAGATAATATATGCTTTCTTCACGCATCAGGGCTCCACATAAACCGGGTCGCTGTCACGTGTACCTTACTCCGCACAGGTTGTTCTCAGCCTACTTGGCAGGTAACAATTCCATCCAGCACAGAACAGTACAATCGTGCTTAAGATCATTGCATACAAGGTAATCCACGGTAAACCATATCTCCAGTGACCTTTCAATGCTATTCAAGCGGTGATACAATCACAGCAGTTCCTGCTGCGAGCTTGTCAACCAGAGTTACTGCACTTCAAGCGCTGTCAGATTCAAATTCAGATTCATTGCCAGAGCTCACTATTATACTACTATGCCTTTGGTATCAAGCCACGGGGGTCAGCAGTTCACATTTCTTGTATTACTCTGCAGTTCTTACGTGGTTCTCTCAGTAGTAGCCGCAGACCCGGCATGGTCATCTTCTCTTCCCACTTTCAACGTCGGTAACGGACTGATCAACGTCGCCGCCCTTACTGCGCTTGTGGGCTCTTCTACGGTCGAGTCACTTGTGCTCGGAAACAGGGGTGCTCCGGGTCTGCCATGGGCCGCTCTCAGCACCTTTGGTAACCTCTCCGTCTTGAAGGCTTGCGTTACAGGTGTCAGCCCTGGCTGGCTCCGTGAGTCGATTGGGTTGAGGACCGGAATCACGGATTCTATCTTGGGCATGAGCTTGGATCTCCTGCAGAATCTGAGAGGCGAGTCCAAGGCTCGGAGAAACATAGGGGCCGCCATTGGAATCACCTGTAAGAGCAACGCGGTAAGTCGTTGCCAGCTACGGTTGCCCGGGCTTAGCACTGATACTTTGAACTGGACAGAATGAAGGTTCGGAGGACGCGGTGAGTCTGGGACGGCCCAGAACTACGTGGCAAGACATCTATGCTTTTGATCGATCCACGTCGAAGATGCTGCATTCTGTACCGGAAAGTGATGCGGGAAGTGCCCTGACCGTATATACTTATCGCAATTACCCATTTGATCGTTCCACCAACATCGCCCGTGAGTGGACAGCACTCTTGGCTTCAGCAATCAAAATCATCGAGTTCTGTACGCTCTGGATAAGCGGTGATCGTACCTTATGCTGGGTTTCCAACATTGCATGGCTGTACTTTTTCGGCGCAGCTTTGACAGTACAATTTCATCGGCAGTGGCGCGGACAGTCAGAAGGCAGTGGTAGTGATCGAGTGGACATTCTGGCCGGGCAGTTGCCCACTACGACACGTCCTGGTGGTCATCGCAAGCTCCTTTGGGGAAATCAGACACTGGAAGACTGTTATCGTTATGGAGAATAATCTGGGGTCTTGGTTCAGTCATAACCTTCGCATCAGTGCTTACAACCTAAATACTTCTGAGCCATACATCCGATCTGACCTTCTACATCTGGTCAACGTATCAGATGGGCTGGCTCGTCCTCTTGCTGATGTTCTATCACTTCTCCGACGCCACGGATCCCATGGCATATCGTCTCCTAGTCGCGCCAGCTCCATGGAAGCAGTGCCCCGCGCCGATGAAAGAACGAGTTCTTGACTTGACGCTCGCCCTCGCAAGATATCAAATGCACTTCCACCCTCGAGGCATCTACTGCTACGACGAAGACCTGGTATCTGGCCCCCACCCTCTGCAGCCATCTGTCCACAATCTCTCACTACCTGCAACCACACTACCCACTCGATCCTCACGCCAAGCCCGGCGACAGCGTCAACATTTCCATCCACGCCATCGTCGGTGACACCACCCTAGCCAGTGCATCCTGGCTCTTCGGCCACAAGCCCACGGGCATGGACCTCTACGACACCTGCCTGCTCTTCCTCGTCGTGCAGGACTCCCTCGTCGCCGTCCCCGCCGCCCGCGTCCTCTCGGACCCTCTGACCGCCAACCTCGACGTTGAAAGTAGCATGATTGACCCAGACATCATCGACAAAGGCTCTACCAACACCGGCAAAGGCATCACGTGGTGGTACTGGATCCCTTGCGGGGCTGATCGATGGCTACAGACACGAACGGAGGATATGAAGTTTCTGGGCCACCGCACGGCGAAAGTGTTGTCGGACAGACACGTCACAGATAAATTGGAGAAGGGGAGGTTGATCGTTAGTTTGAAGAGTGTGGAGGAAGTTAGGGATGTTGTGGACCTTTCGGTAAGGGCGGGGAAGGTTCTGATTGATATTGTGAGGTAGGGATTGAGCGTGGTTTCGGTCGATGCCGTGAAGCAAAGGCGGAAGAAGGCATGCGTGTGAGTTCGATCTCAAGGTTAAAGATGGATTGATAGATTGCTGGATTGCTGGATTGATGGGATTGATGGATTTGATGAATGATGTCTTATGATTTCAAGTTTGGAAAGAAAGAACGGGATTTTTTGATGATGATGGCTGAAATCTAGAGGTTTTAAGGTCGATATATGAGAGCAATGAAAGCGCATTTTGTGGGTCAATAGTTGAAAGTGATCCGTACCAAGATTTCAATTCTATAACCATAATATCACAAAGTCAATGATAATGTGTTGTGAGCGTTGCGAAATTGGTGGCCACATATTATATATATAAGCAGTCCTGCTACGATAGTTGCGTCATCGAGCTGCAGATGATCTCTGAACAACATAGAGCTCACTCTATCACGTGGCCGTTGGAGTTGTGCAGCCTTTCACCCAGTCGTGCATACCATCTGGCATCACATACAAGTCTTGTCTAGGGCAATTGAATCCCCTTGAACAAGCACACAACTAGGTGCAAGGAAGCAGGAAGGCAAACGGAGTAGAGAACCCTGGTGACTGGGCGGCGGTCTTCTCGCCCAAGTTACTGCAGCCTGAAATCGTAACATCAATAATGTATCTTACAGTGAAGTAAGCCAATCTTCACTGACAATGACCTCAAGTCCTCAAGTTATCACGCGTAGAAGGGGGGTGGTTCTGTAACATGAGAAAACACATCCGCAAATTCCCATCGGACAATCTCAATACATACTTAGCGACGGGTAAGAGCGGCGTATCTGTTAAGGAAGTCTGATGGCTCCTGCTGAGGTCAATAATATCGATTACTATGCCGTGCTGGAGATATCAAAGACTGCCACTGTCGAGGATGTAACCAAGAGCTATCGACGACTAGCCAAAATTCGGCATCCCGATAAGAATCTCAATAAGGACGATGCAACAGCCGTATTCCAGCTGGTGAGTCCTACTACTTTCTAAACTATTCTCTACGAGCGATGGCCACGATTGACATTCATGTGGATGCAGCTCCAAACCGCTTATGACACTCTCAACGACCACGAGAGACGTCGAGTATACGATCTGAGATGGGCCGGTATCAGAGCTAGTCTGCAGACACAGCAGGACCCGTACTGGCGCCATGTGGAAGCCGCACAGATACCCAAAGGAAAGACAGCGAAGAAGAGGGCCAGAAAGCAGAAAGGAGACCGTTCACGACAGGGCCGCCCTCGGATGTCGGACGTCACCAAGTCAACATGCGAGAGCCAGATTGCTGAGCTAAATCGGTTGATAAGAGAGGTCGAAGCCGATCTGAAACGTCTTCGGGACCACAACGACGAGAGTTCGAGGAAGGATAGAAGAGGTGGCAGAACGGCTGGTGGGCGGAGTTGATCTTGCACACCCACGGCCTAAATGTGGGAAATGGAACTCTGCATGGGCTGGCTGGCAATAGCATGGGCGGAAACGGAAAGGACAGGGACAAGCACAAGCCGCCGATCCGGCAGCAGAGGAAGCATCCTGGAATGATAACACGGCAAGACATCGGCAGTACCAATTTCACATGCTTGTCACGATTGAGACCTGTCCGGCTGAGTGGCGACCTTCCGTGTTGGATGTATATATTGAAAGCGCACCCGCCAATGATATTTTAACAGCATGCGCGAGAACCGAGCGTGTAACGCTGAATAATAGCGATCGGGCTCCAATGACCGTCGGCAAATTGAATCATCCCGATGATCAAGATAATTGGCCGCTCTATAGAGAGTTTTCAATCTATCCTGCAAGGTGACGTTCGGCCCGCATGCCGAATGATTGCGCCCAGAGGCCGAGGTTATAGATATAAGGCAGCCAGGAAGGCAACCGCTCCTCGTGGTCTCGGCAGGCGGGCTCTGCCTCGATCACATTGCATACCTTGGGTATCTTGCCTTGGGGTTTGCCTGGCAGGTATCAAAGCGTACAGCCGTGCTAACTGAATTCGAACAAATATCTGAACCACATGTGAAGTGCATTAATAATTGAGTCATGGCCTTGCCTGCTAGGCCATGGAGACGGTTAAGAACCTTGCCTCAGTCTCCCTTTCCCTCTAGCATTTCCTCCTACCTTGATTCGGAATGGCTGATCCCCTATCTCTGGCGGCAGCTATTGCTGGGCTGCTGACGCTTGCCGGCGGCGTGGCTGGGCAGCTCAGATCCACACATTTGTCTTTCGATGAGACTCAGTCAACCCTTGAGAGCATTGCGAAGGAGATTGATTCCATCGTCGCTGTCATCGATGAGCTCGAGCGTTGTCTCTCCCAGCCTCATCCCACCCAAGACAGGAACGTCTTCTCGCCGGTGATTTCCGATCTCAAACGCACGCTCGAAACCATCCGCGCCAAACTTTTCCAATTACGTCGTAGTGATTCGAGCGCTCGGAGATGGAAGCGGTCACGTTGGATACGCGAGGTAAATAGACTGGTCCAACGCCTTCAATGGCAGAAGACTACTGTTATCCTTGCCCTGTCCGGTATAACCATGTATGTGTTGAGCCACTCATGGGGCCTTGATGTAGCCGATAAACATCCTCTGATTCTCAAGTCAAATACAGAGACAGCCACGATCGTTTGCAGGACTTCATAACCGCAGGCCAGGCCTCACTCGGCTCTTCCGTCGGCTCTATCGAATATGTCAAGGAGTCTGTGACTATTACTCAACGTCTCCTTTTGCAATTGATCACTCAGCAGGAGGGCAGCCGAGACTTGATATCGCGAATGCACAGGGAGCTTCAAGAACAGATCAGCTCAATTCCTCAAAACCCCGCTAGACCTCTGTCACGCAACGTACAAGTCGATAATGATCCTAACAAAGATGCTGCCGAGCCCACGACAAATAGACCCAGCGACACAGTGAGTATTGTGTTCCGGCATGGAAAGTGGGGCACCTTCGACGCAGCGTACGGTCCTCCTAGGTTCTTCGGATCGCCAAAGCGCCAGCAACCCAGAGGACTGGGATTCCGGATAGCTTACACGCCTCCGCTATGGATGTTCCACCTCGTTCTGTCAATTGCATGTGCCGCTGGCTTCACCCCGCGAATGCAGTTGGATTCTGTCCTCCATGTAGCTGCTGTGATCCCACATAATGCCGAGATATTCAGCTTGGTGATGAAAAAAGATCTGATCCAGCTGAGGCAGCTCATTAGCTCTGGCGGAGCGGATGCAAGAGACCAGACTGTTGAAGGCTATACACCATTACATGTGAGTTTGATTTGAGGTTGACCAACCAAGCTTCTTTTACCCGAGACTTGTCGTAGATTGACCTTATTGACTTTCCACTGACGCACACCGGCAAAGCTGGCTGCAGCGTTAGGTGACCTAGACATGTGTCAATTTCTCATCCACCATGGGGCAGGTATCACGGCAACCTATGCAGTTCATGGATTGCGCTCGCGAGACGATGGATTGTAAGTACCCTCGTCTTCCCTCATCTTGAATACTGAAATGCTCGGATGAATAAGGACATTTCTGAAAGATATCCCAGGCTTCCCATCCATGCTTTGAACCTGAGGAGGAGAACATCATCTGACGGTGTGGAATTGGACAAGCTGGCCTACCTCCTTGGTGGCAACGACTTCAATCAATACCCGAAGGTCAAAGAGAACTCTTGGTTGCAGTTATTCTTGCCTAGGACGCATGTGCCCCAGTCCAGCGGGCACTTACCATCAGCTAGTATCAACGATCGGGGTCCGTATGGATTCTGGCTGGCCGTTGCGGAGTTCTGTGGACGACAGGATGTTATAGAGATTCTGATGAAACACAGTACAAGTATGAATGAATCCCCTAACAATCACGAGCCGCTTCAATTTGCTGCCCGTCAGAAGTACACGCCTTTCGAACAGGAGCCTCCGCGTACAGATGCAGATGTAAAATTGTCCGGCATATACGGTGGTACTGCACTCCACCACGGTTGCTTGGTTGGAAACAGCAAGTTTATCGAAGCACTCCTCAACGCAGGCGCAGATCCGACAGTTCGAAATCAATTTGGGCGCACGTGCATTGAGACCGCGGCCAGATTTGGCAATGAGGAAATTTGGAAGGCTGCCGTTGCCAGGCATGTAGAAAGTCAAAAGACCAAGAAACGACAAGAGCGCGACCGAAGACAAAGACGGCAGAGAATCCCTTTTCTGGCAGGCGGAGAGCTTGAAGCTCTGTTTGACGTGTCCTCTACGGACATTGATGAACAGATGAACGCTGACAAATTGAAAAGAGAAGATGCGTACGCGGGTGGAGAAGACAAGGTTAACAACGACAAGGTCGACAAGCTGTCGGCCCACCAGTCAGAGCCTAGAATGACTCCTTGTGGTCAGAACACTGCTGATTCGGTTCTATTTGGTCCGAGGACAAGATCAGGCGCCATCTCCTTCAATTTACTCCTTGCGCTGTGCGTTATGAGCACAGCATTCTTACTCTTCCTGAGGATTATTGCGAAAGAAGGTGGAGAAGGAGAGTCCTCCAAAGACTTGTCTCGCTTAGTTAACCGAAGCCTGCGTAGCTTAATTTAACACGTGATGCTTGGCTTTCTGTCAGAAACAACAGCTCGATGAAATCAAGGGTGAATATCTGTGATTATTGTGTTCTGATGTCTCCGCTATCATCCGATTTTCCAATATCCAAAGCCCACCAAAGCAATGGCTCCAAAACCGGTGCATGTGGAATCCCCCCATTCCCAAGCCTGGGTATATCTGTGCAGTGCCTCAACCATCGAAACACCCAGTTAAATCGTGTAGAGCGAAAATATATACAACGAATAGAAATATAACGAGCGTGGCATTAGGCCCTGTCAGATCAGACGTGCTTGTTGGCACTCGCCTGCATCTTCCTCATGGCCTCCTTATGAAGCTCCAGCATGTCTCCACGACGCATGGCTTGGTCGAACGCGCTGTCGCGATGGTTCAGGGCCATGGCTTGTTGCTGCTGGTTTATCGTGGATTGGTGCTTTTCCATCATGAGATCCTGACGGCGGGCGTCAACGCTGAAGTTGGGCTGCTGATTCTGAGCCAACTCTTGCCGAACGGACTGGCGCCAAGACGCGAGCATCGCCTGACGCCGGTCTGGATTGGAGGCGGGAGAGTAGCGTTGGGGTTGATGAGAATCGAATTGTAGTGAGAGATATGGCGATTGTTGGGATAGTCGTTGCTTTTGAATGAGTGATTTGCGCTGCGAAAGGGACATGCTATCGTCATCATCATCTAAGGAGCTAAGGTTCAGGTTGCGGACTGAGGCGGAATCATTGGGTGTTAGCTGCACGGATGACTCCGCTGGTGAGGTATTGAATGGCAGTGAAGAGTATCTATTACGAACTATGTGGTCGCGTTTTGCTAGGAGGGTAGTACTCGGTATTGGTGAGGGAGTGAAACGTGATGGATAACCTAATCCTGGACCCTCTTCAAGCGGCGACTCAACGACAGGTTGACTGGTGAGCGGTGTTGAGCTGCTGCGGAGACCTTTGGTCGTCAGAGGGTGTGGTTGTTGTCCTGAAACTGCCAAGAGACTCTGCGACGGTGGTATATGTGGCATAAGACCATACAAGCCTTGACTTGTAACTGCCCTCGGCTGCTGATCCTGCAATGAGTTTCCCGAGGCACTGCGGTCAAGAGACGATTGCTGGACGATCTGCGAGGAGGCTCGAGATGCCCGAGGTGGTTGTGCATCCGCCGCGGTTTGTCGTAGCTCTGACACGCGAACAGGTGCAGGCAACTCCTCGTCTTGATCTTCCCTACTTTGCTCTGCTGCCAGCTCAGCAAGCTTCAGCTCATCCAGCTCAGGCTTTTCAGCTGTACTAAGATGTTTCGCCCATTCGTTAGTCCGATAGGACATAACAACCTTTGACAGCTTAGCTGGCAACTGTTCGCTAAAGCTCGCCTTCGAAGAGCTTCTCCCAGATGCGTCTGATGGTGTTATAGACTTAGATGAATTTGGTCTGGTTTCTGTAGGACCGGTATTGGAGTGTCGCATTGGCTCTGACTTACCCAACTCATCGTCTTTGTTAGAGTTCGTATCTGAGATGAGAGAAGTACGCTGCGTCGTGATCTTCGAAACCTCACCGGATGATCCCAGGTGTGGAAGCTCAGAAGAGCCCGAGCTTATCTTGGTAATTGGCACTTGCCTTGAATCGGATTGAGCTTCAGTTCTGCTTGCCGTATCTCCAAAGGTTTTGTCTTTACTTGGTACAGCCTCCATCGACGGGCTCAGATCATCGAATGCTGAAAAGTTAGGAATTTCTGGAAGGTGAGAGCTGACAGGTCGTGGACTGGTGCCCTTCTGCAAGCGATCTTCTTCCCAATCACGATCATTACCGGCTTCTGTCATTGAGTGTATCTCATTGCCTTCATCGTCAATAGTTGCGGCAATTGAAGATGCTCGGTCGTCTTCTGCATATGGCACAACCAGTGCCTCTTCTGACTGCGTAGATTTAAGCAACGACCTTCCAGACAACCTTTTCAGGATAGACCTGCTCGATTGACGCTTTGGTTGGCTGACTTCGCGAATATCAGACTCAGCAATACTCAATACAGACGAGTGATCATCATCTGAGTCTCCGGCAACAGGAATTGTAAACGGTAACGGAATAACCTGAGGGGCTGGCATCAGATTGCTCTGTGCTTGGGTAGGAGCGGAGCCGGGCCCCTTGGTCAGGTTGGAAGTATTGGATTGACCATGAGTCGGTACTTCGAGAAACCCGTCAGGTGTAGTGGTCCTCATTGAAGCTCGCGAAGAACGGTGGTTCGGTTTTAGGCCATTCTCCGCCCCGTTAGCTTGGACTTCAAGGATCTCGTCGTCGTCTTGTGCAAACGTTACTGTGGGGGTAGCACTGTCCCGTGCCTTACTCCCCCTCTTCGTGCTTAGTCCATTGTCACTGAGGCGGTTTTTCCCATTCAGGTTGTTCATTTCGATGTTCTCACCCAAAGAGTACCCAATATCCTTGGTGTCAATGATGCTAGTAGAGACCTTTCTGCTATCGGGAGCTTCAGTACCAATGCCAGAGTCTGTCGTATTCATATTACCCTTGTCCTTGTC
>QQTW01004107.1_pt1 | contig 10876 bp, 11 predicted proteins | sample 1904831 | NCBI WGS metagenome assembly QQTW01 (sample SAMN09435610, study PRJNA476489) | Subsurface metagenome, whole genome shotgun sequencing project.
GTGCTGCGCCTTCAACCACTCGGCCACCTCTCCAGATGTCGCGATCTCCAATTGTACACGCAATGAGACGTTAAATTGAATAAAGCTGAAAATATTTCTTTTAATTATGACTCGTTACTTCACTGTTAAGATACGCGATCGCATTTCTAACCAAGTTCACACTCTCCAAGTACCCGAAACTAGCTACATTTTGCAAAATGCTGAAAATCAAGGGGTAAAATTGCCTTACTTGTGTCGCAATGGCGCTTGTACCACCTGCGCCGTGCGGGTAGTATCGGGAGAAATCTATCAGCCTGAAGCCATGGGACTATCCCATGAATTACGCAAACAAGGCTATGCTTTATTGTGTGTAAGTTATCCCCGCTCTGACTTAGAAGTAGAAACTCAAGACGAAGATGAAGTATACGAACTCCAATTTGGGCAATACTTCGGCAGAGGTAAAGTTAAAGTAGGTTTGCCCTTAGATGAGGAGTAAAAAGTTTGCTTGTATCCTATTAATTTTGCTAACTGGGTGTCAGAGTACAACTCAACCTCAAGGCTTGAAAGTACGGGTAAAACAAGTAATTAGCGGACAAACGATAGAAGTAGTCAGCAATGATAAAACTATGCAAGTGCGGCTAATTGGAATTGACGCGCCCGACTTGCAACAACAGCCTCACGGACAAGCCGCCAAAGCTTTTTTAACAGAAATTATTGCCAGTAAAGAGGTAATTCTCGAACTTGACGAACAAAAACAAGACGAGTTTGGGCGGTACTTAGCTTATGTATGGAGCGATCGCCTAATAAACGAATATTTGCTAAAACAAGGAGTAGTAATTGTGGCAATGAAGTCGCCAAATCATAAATACGACACCCGCTTAATTCGCGCTCAAGAATGGGCTAGACTTCAAGAGCAGGGAATCTGGAACCCCAAGCAACCGTTGACTATGACTCCCGCCGAATTTCGCGCTCAGTATCGCTAACTATGACTTCACCACAATTGTTAGGTTTTCTAGAAATTGCCACCGAAGCCGCCCTAGCGGCGGGTGAAGTCTTGCTCAGTTATTTAGGTAATATCGGTACGGCGACTCAAAAAGCTCGTCCGGGTGACTTAGTTACAATTGCTGATAAAGCTTCTGAAGCTGTAGTTTTAGAAATTTTACAGCGACACTTTCCCGACCACTCAATTCTTGCTGAGGAATCGGGCAAACTAGGATTACCAGAAAGTCAATACTTGTGGGCAATCGATCCGCTTGATGGTACAACTAACTATGCTCATCAATACCCCTTTTTTGCTGTTTCCATTGGGCTATTAATTGCTGGCGTACCAGAAGTTGGGGTTATTTTCGATCCCTTCCATCAAGAATTGTTCCGCGCTGCTAAGGGATTAGGCGCAACCAAAAATCGCCGCCCCATTCAAGTTTCCGCTACAACTCAATTAAGTGAAAGCTTGTTAGTGTCAGGGTTTGCTTACGATCGCCACGAAACAGCAGATAATAATTATGCCGAATTTTGTCACCTAACTCATCTTACCCAAGGAGTGCGACGCAGTGGCTCGGCAGCACTAGATTTAGCCCACGTTGCTTGTGGGCGTTTGGATGGCTACTGGGAGCGAGGAATTGCCCCCTGGGATATTAGCGCTGGAGTAATTCTACTTCAAGAAGCTGGCGGCAAAGTCACAGCTTATGATGAGAGTCCGTTGAGCATTGAATCTGGGCGAATTTTGGCTACCAATAGCTTGATTCACCAGAGTTTGAGTCAGGAACTCATAAAAGTAGGGGCTAAAGCCGCTAGAAGCAATATAATTGCTAAATAGCAAAGAATAGATGTTAGCGTTTTGACTTAGCTAAAAGGGAATTGTAGCACCCGTAAATAAACTTTTATGACAGGCAAGCGAACAGCGTTTTATGTCTTTACATATTGATATCGGGCTATTCAAATTTGATTTTACAGATTGCCACGCAGTTCTAGGCGTACCTATTGATGCAGATTTTAAGGACATTCGCCAACAATACTTAAAAATTGCCCGCCGCTTGCACCCTGATAGTACGGCAGCTAAAGGGGAAGTCGAAAAACAAAGAGCCAACGATTTATTCTCTAAAATTGTCAATCCAGCTTACGAAAAATTTACCACAGAGCGATCGCGTGCTGAATACCTGGTGCTTTTAAAAGATATTAGCAGACGGGTAAGACAAGAACAAAATCCTCCACCATTGCAGCACGAACTATCTCAAGAATTGGCTAAAACAAACAATGTAGAACATATTTATAAAATTGCGCTGCATAAACTTACCCCCAATCAATATCAAGACTTAGAGCAAGTCACCCAAATTATTGCTCAAATTAGTGAACTAAATTTAGTCTATTTGATGCGTCAAGCACATAAAGCCTTTATTTCTGGATCGCAACCATTTCCAAGTAGTATCCAAAAACCGCCAGAAGAAAGCAAAACGCCGCCCCCGCCGCCAGATACGCCAGCCCAAGAAACTTTAGTCGATCAATACCTGCGTCGCGCTCAAAAATTGATGGAAAAAAACAATTTTCCTCATGCCAGAGTAGAGTTGCAAGACGCTTTAAAATTAGAACCTAATAATACTATTGCTCATAGCTTAATGGGCATAGTTTATTTAAAACAAAGTCAATTAACAATGGCTAGGGTTCACATCAATAAAGCTTTACAATTAGACCCCACTGAACCAATGGCATTAAGAAGCAAACAAGTGTTAGCAGAGGCTACACCAGAAATCGAAGGGCAAACAAATTCAAATAGAACAACAGATAGCTCAGATAAACCAAAAGGTGGCGGTTTATTTGGTGGATTGTTTGGCGGGAAAAAAAATAAATGATTTATCAACCACCCACGGGCGCAAGAGATTTATTACCGCTAGATGTTGCCCAAAAGCACTGGATTGAGGAACGGTTACAGCAAGTATTTCAACGCTACGGCTACCATCAAATTATTACTTCAACCTTAGAAAGATTAGACACGCTGATGGCGGGGGGCGCAATCGAGCGCCGCTCGGTAATTCAATTGCAAGGCTCGGATGAGGAAGAATTGGGCTTGCGCCCCGAACTTACAGCCTCCATTGCTAGAGCCGCCGTAACCCGCATGGCGGGAGTAACTTATCCGCAAAGGTTGTACTACATAGCTAACGTGTTTCGCCGCACTAAAGGCAGTTCTCACAATCGCCAGCAAGAATTTTATCAAGCGGGAGTAGAGTTGCTAGGCGGTGGTGGTGGATTTGCTGATGCCGAAATACTGTTACTGGTGGCGGAGTGTTTGCAAGAACTAGGGTTATCGGCTGGATGGCGGTTGATTTTAGGAGAAGCGGGAATCGCTCGGAGTTTATTATCGCCCTTTCCTCCCCAATTGCAAGCTACGGTTAGAAAAGCGATCGCATCAATAGATCGAGTGACTTTAGAAAACTTACCCTTAAGCGACCAGTTGCGATCGCGGGCGTTGTTATTATTAGACTTACGGGGTAATCCTGCCGATGTCTTACAGCGCGTTGCTAGTTTAGATTTGGACGAATCGCAAACCGAGGCAGTACATCACCTCAAATCGTTAATATCCTTACTCGATGAGTGCTATCCGATTGCTAATAGTCAATTTCCCTTAATTTTAGACTTAAGTTTGGTGCAGACTTTGGACTATTACACTGGAATAGTTTTTGAAGTTGTCACGGACAGCAACCAAACTCATATATTAGGACAGGGGGGACGCTATGATCGCTTATTAGGGCTTTATCACCCCCAAGGGGAGTCATCCCCAGGAATTGGCTTTGCTTTGAATATAGAAGAACTACAGCAAGTCTTGCTTAGTAGCAGTCAGTTACCCAAGTTTACCCCTGCGAGTAATTGGCTAGTAGTGCCAGAAAACCCCAGTGCTTACGCCGCCGCTTTTGCTTATGCCCAAAAATTGAGAAACTCAAACCATAAAGTGCAAGTAGAGATGGAGCTAGAAGGCAGAAACAGCAAAATTATCCGCGATTACGCCCGCAATCGGCGGATTGGACAAATTGCTTGGATTAAAGCTGGAGGCGTACCAACAATTGAATCATTAAACTCGCGATCGCACATTTCTTGTTGAGAGTAGAAAAATATAGAAACTTAGCTGCTCCTCATCTAAGCACCTCTATTTGCCAGGAACTTGAACACCCACATATATGAACATTTTGCAGGGGGCTTGGGCGGCATCTTTTCGGAGGAATCCTTCCCCCGAAAAATGCCTTGGGAGGCAACTCGTCCCCTGATGGGGAGGCAAAAAGCGGTGTAGCTTTGCTTCCCGCTTTATTGCCATTGGGTTTGGGGGGCAGACCCCCATATCTTGGTTTTTCTTAAAGTGAGCATCAACTGCCTAAGTTGTGCAGAAACAATAACCTTGCCAAGCTAAACAAGCCTGCGCTTAAAGCAGCACTAACGGGGATAGTAACCACCCAAGCTAAAGCAATATTTTTGATAGTCGAAAATTGGATTGACTTATAGTTTTGCACAAGTCCAATTCCCACAACACCGCCAACTAAAGCATGAGAAGTTGAAACAGGTAAACCCAAGCGAGAAGCAAGCAAAATTGTTGTAGCTGTTGCCAGTTCCGCACAAAATCCACCACTAGGTTGCAAGGAAATAATACTTTCGCCAATCGTTGCAATGACTTTTTTACCCCAAACCGCTAAACCAGCAACAATCCCCGCACCGCCAAGTACCAAAATCCACAACGGTATATTTAAGACTCCTTGGGGAACGCTACCAGTGTTATTAATATAAGCAATTACAGCAAGTGGCGCGATCGCATTTCCCACATCGTTTGAACCGTGAGCAAAGGCGACAAAGCAAGCACTTAATAGTTGAAATTTGGCTAATTGGCGCTCTACGGGTGAAGGATCGCTAGGCTCTATTTTACTTAGTTGTCGCCAGGAATTTAGCGTAATACCCGTAGCTGCGATCGCACCTATCACCAAAGGTATATCGTGACTAGGAAGCGGTAAATTAGCAATCAATGGCGTATCAATAATCGGTGGTAAGACAATTACACCAAATATACTGACCAAAGCTACACTCAACCAAGGAATCCACTCATCAAGTTGTTCTAGCCGATTTGGTTGGTCTAAAATCCAGCGTTTGATCGCACTATAAAACACCGCCGCAACGATCGCACTTAATAACGGTGTAACTATCCAGCCTAGAGTAATTAAACCAATAGACGACCAAGCAATCGCACTTATTCCCACCGCACAAGCACTAAACCCCGCGATCGCACCTACCACAGCGTGAGATGATGCTACAGGTAAGCCGCGACTGGTGGCAATTTGCAGCCACGCGCCACAAGCAATTAATACTGTTGCCATCCCAATTAACAATACTTGCGGTGCGTCGGTAAATAAAGCTGGGTTAACTATTTCAGTAGCTAAAGTTTGCGATACTTCTTGCCCAAATAACACCGCTCCGGTAAATTCTAAAACTCCAGCAATTACCAGTGCTTGGCGTAGAGTAACAGCTTTGGAACCAACAGATGTTCCCATTGAATTTGCAACATCGTTCGCGCCTAAGTTCCAGGCTACATAAAAAGCTAATAAAGCTAGGAGAAAAATCATATTTGCGATCGCTTTATTTTAAGCAGCATAATTTTTATAGGCGATTTGCGCTTTTGCCTGAGATTTTCATCCCAGGCTATTCAAGTGAACTGCTTTAAAAAAATCTAACTACTGGGAATCATTCTGCCACAAGGATAAGTAGTTGTAGTTTGCTCGGAAGACACCGCCGCCGGAATCTCATCTACAGGCTGAGTTTTAGCAGCTAAATAATCTGTCCGCAACTTCTCTAACATAGCTTCTCGTCTGTCGTACAACTTCTTCAATTGACGCGGCGGGCATCTTTGCAACACGTAGGCAGTTAATAGTGGTAATGCGATCGTGCTATCGGTATAACAAACAATTGTATTGGGCAATTCTTCGGGGTCAATTTTGCCCCAGCTTACAGCTTCCGATGGTGTAGCCCCCGATAAGCCGCCTGTATCGGGGCGCGCATCAGTAAATTGAATAAAATAATCGTGTCCTCGTTCTTCCAAGCCTAGGACTTCGTGCAACTGCGGCTGAGTCTGCAATAAAAAGTTTTTCGGGCTACCACCACCGATAATTACCGCCGCACTTTTTCCTTCTACATCAGGTATACCAGAATCGCGGGCATCATAGGCGATCGCGGCAGTTTCGTTTACGTCCATTGAGGGATCGATAATTAACTGCGAACCTTCTAATGCTAAAGCCGCAACATTCATCCCAATGGAACTATCACCGGGGGATGAAGTGTAAATAGGTACGCCGCACTCGTAAGCTGTGGCAAGTAAACAAGAATGCTTTACACCAATTTGCTTTTCTACTTCCCGCACGTACTTACCTAGCAAATAGTGAAATTCCGCGCTTCCCATACGTTTTTGAAATGGTTCAGCTTGCAAGATTTTCCGAATAAAAGCATCGGTTTCTAGCAATACATCGTAGCCAAACATGATGTCATAAATCCGAATAGTTCCTTCTTGGCGCAACTTGACATCATCGACAAAAGGATGTCCGCTATAGAGTTCAAAACCCAAGCCGTAGTGCATATCGTGGTACAAATTTGCACCAGTGCTAATCATCCAGTCAATAAAGCCATTGCGGATGAGTGGCGCAAGTACCGAAACCCCATAACCCGCCGGAGTCATTGCTCCTGATAAGCTAACGCCGACAGTAACGCCTGGTTGCAAGACTTGTTTACTCAGCAGTTGGCAAATTTCCCGCAGACGTGCTGAATTGTAAGCAGTGAAATAATTATCAATTAAATCTACTACGCCAATTTGGGGCTGCATGGGAGTAGGGGAGATTTTGTTACTAGCCAGTTTTGACATTATTTTGGTTTTCTATTATGGACACGCCGATCTAATTTAGCCATTTTCGGCAAGTTTTTTCACTGCTTCCAGGTAACAATCGTAAGAATCTTTGCTAAAGCAAACTAAAATTACTCGTTCTAGATGGTTATTGTTTGCTAAAAATGCTTGGATTTCAGTGACAGCAATATTTGCGGCTCTTTCTACAGGAAACCTATAGACGCCCGTACTAATTGCCGGAAAAGCAACTTCCTTAATTTGATAATCTTTAGTTAGTTCTAAGCTGCGGCGATAACAACTAGCTAATAAATCGTCTTCTTGAAAAGCTTTGGGTGAGGCAGAGCCACACCCAAAGCTTTCCGCTTCCCCTTGGCTTCCACCCGTCCAAACTGGTCCAACGGTATGAATTACCCATTTAGCCGGAAGGTTGTAGCCTTTAGTAATTTTAGCGTCACCAGTAGCGCAGCCGTTTAACTTGCGGCATTCTTGCAAAAGTCCAATTCCGGCGGCGCGATGAATTGCCCCATCAACTCCACCACCGCCTAGTAAAGAATTGTTGGCAGCGTTAACTATGGCATCTATTTCTAGGGTTGTAATGTCCTTTTGAATAACCGTTATCATCTTTTCATCCCCCATAGATATAGCAATCCTAGATCAATTGCGTCCCTACTGTTTCAACTTACAATTTTTAGTAATAGTGATTGCCAAAAATTGATGCAAACTAATTCTCTAAACAACGAAACGGATGTAGCGGGATCGAACTCATCAACGCTGACTGAAGAACAGTATCAAAGCAAGATGCAGAGGCGCAAAGAAGTACAGCAAGAGCGCGTAGCTAAAGCATCTCAAGAAAAGGGCTTAATTATTGTCAATACAGGCAATGGTAAGGGTAAAACTACCGCCGCTTTAGGAATGGTGTTGCGGAGTCTCGGTCATGGTTATAAAGTAGCGATCGTCCAGTTTATTAAGGGCGCTTGGGAACCTGCGGAAAAGGCTGTATTTAGTCTATGGCAAGAACAATTAGAGTTTCATGCTATGGGTGAAGGGTTTACTTGGGAAACTCAAGACAGAAACCGCGATATTGAAAAAGCTGGGCAAGCTTGGCAAACTGCTTTAACTTTTATCCGCAACTCTGATTATAAGTTGGTGCTGCTAGATGAGGTAAATGTGGCGCTAAAACTAGGCTACTTGCAGGTGGAGGAAGTTTTGGCTGGGTTAGAGGAAAAGCCTGTAGATACTCACGTTATCCTTACCGGGAGAGGCGCTCCTTTGGCGCTAATTGAACACGCGGATTTAGTTACAGAAATGATGATGATTAAGCATCCTTTTCGCGAACAAGGCGTAAAAGCTCAACCAGGAATTGAATATTAGCAGTGCGATCGCGCTTGTTATGCTAGAAAAGGCGTGATCGCACTTGCAAATGAGTAAATTGATTCTGTTTTTGCTATTACTACTCTTAGGTGTGGGAGTAGTTAGTAGTAAATTCTTTAGTTCTCCTCAACCTGTATCTGCACCGATTGAGATTAAGCAAAAAGTAGCTACAAGTAAACCTGTACTTTCTACGCCACAAATATCAACAACTCGCTTATTTACCCACCTGCAAAAATTGAATGGCAATTACGCACAGCGTAGCGCCAAGGGTGATCGCTACACTAATAAAAATCGTACTTCTGCCCGCAATTACATCACTGCGTCTCTAAAAAGTCTCGGTTGGTCGCCTAGTTTACAACGTTTTGCCGATGGTATAAATATTGTTGCCGAACGTCCGGGAATAAGCCCAAAAGCTGGCACAATTATTGTTGCTGCTCATTACGATACTGTTCCCGGTTCTCCTGGGGCGGATGATAATGCAAGTGGAGTTGCAACTCTACTGGAAATTGCTCGAATTTTTCAATCTCTCCCTACTCCACAGACTTTAAAGTTAGTTTTCTTTGACGCGGAAGAAATCGGCTTGCGCGGTAGTTTGGCATTTACGGCAAATAAAGCAAATTTAGCTAACCTAAGCGGCGTTGTAGTTATGGATATGATTGGGTTTGCTTGCTATACTCCTGGTTGTCAGAAGTATCCGCCAGGTTTGCCCATAATTCCACCAAGCGAACGCGGTGACTTTTTAGCTGTAGTCGGCGATGCGGAAAACTTGCAACTATTAAATGCTTTTTCCCAATCTAACAGCGCCAAACTACCAGTAATAACTTTACCGATTCCGCTTAAAGGCTTGTTTACGCCAGACGTATTACGCAGCGATCACGCACCTTTTTGGTATCAAGGAATTGGAGCCGTCTTAGTCACAGATACCGCAAATTTGCGATCGCCTCACTATCATCAACCAAGCGACACGGTAGCAAATATTGATCGCCCTTTTTTTGCAGGTGCGGCGCAAGTTGTGGTCAATGCTACTCATAGATTATTACAGCGCCAAGCATAATTGACGGAAATGGTCGCCTCTTTGCTCAAAATTTTGGTATTGGTCGAAACTAGCACAGGCAGGGGATAGTAAAACTACAGAAGCGTTGTATTGTGGTGCTAATTCTGCCGCCTTGGTTACAGCTTTATCCATTGTTTCGACAATTTGATAATGAGTGTAACCCTCTTGCTGCAAACGTTCGGCAAATTGCTCGGCGGCGTTGCCAATAAGTAATACCGCCGCCGCCTTAGCTTGAATTGCTTTTATCCAACTACTATCGTCACCTGCTTTAGCTTCGCCACCAGCAATTAAAATCGCCTTTCCATCAATCGCCGATAACCCAACTTCCGCCGCATCGTAATTAGTGGCTTTGCTGTCGTTAATAAAGTTTATCCCTTGCCAAGTACAAATATGCTCTAAGCGATGGGGAACCCCAGGAAAATTAGCTATAGCTAGGGCGATCGCCTTATTATCAATTTCTGCTAACTTTGCCGCCGCTACAGCCATCAACAGGTTTTGCCAGTTGTGCTTTCCTACCATCCGCAAAGCCGAAACTTTGACAATTTGTTCGCCGCCAAATACCACCCAGCCAGCCTCTATATACGCTCCAAGCTCTGGATTTCCGATTACATAATCTTTACCTCTAACGCTCGTCCAACAAGCTGAGGGCTGCCAAAAACTAGCCCCTAAATGGATTAAATACTCATCATCGCCATTAAAAATTTGTTGTTTAGACTGCCGTAATAAATAGGCTTTAATCTCAAAATAGCGCTCCAAGGTTTGGTGACGGCTGAGATGATCGGGGGTAAAAGTCGTCCAAACTCCGATTTTTGGCGAAAGACTAGGGGATGACTCAATTTGATAACTACTAAGTTCTGCGATTACCCAGTCGGGAGTAGTACCATTATTTCTTGCTTCTAACGCCAGTTCGCAAGCTGCGTAGCCAATATTGCCGCAAGCTGGAGCATTAAAACCTGCCGCTTGAAATATGGCGGCGATTATTGCTGTGGTTGTAGTTTTGCCATTTGTACCTGTAATTCCCACCCAAGCGGATGTATTTAGAACGCGCCACGCAAGTTCCATCTCGCCAATGGTTTCGATGGCTCGATCGCGTGCTTCAACCAAAATAGGCGCATCCCAAGGCACGCCAGGACTTACAACGATGATCTTTGGTAAGTTTCCATCCTCTAAATTCAACGAATAATTCAGCTTTACTTCTATATCTTCGGCGGCTAATTGCGCTTGCTGCTGTTGGAGAGTTTCATTAAAAGCGCGATCGCTTATTACTACATTCCAACCTTCACCCTTTAATAACCTAGCGGCGGCAATCCCCGACTTTCCAAGTCCAATTATATGAGCCGTTTTCATCTGTTTCTACCCTTTAACAATTGCGCCAAAATCCCCTAAAACGCGGGCGTGATTTCTCAATAAACCCAACAAATTTAAGCGATTTTGTTTAATATTTGGGTCATTATCCATCACAAGTACGCTATCGTCTCCATCAAAAAACTTGCTGACAACGGGCGCAATCTCGCCTATAGCTTCAACTAACTGTTGATAATTGCGATCGCCTTTTGCGGCTTGAGTTTGGGGGACTAATTGCACCAAACCCTCATAAAAAGCAGATTCAGAAGACT
>QQTW01004108.1_pt1 | contig 10875 bp, 15 predicted proteins | sample 1904831 | NCBI WGS metagenome assembly QQTW01 (sample SAMN09435610, study PRJNA476489) | Subsurface metagenome, whole genome shotgun sequencing project.
ATAATGGGGCGTTACACGGGGCGGGGCGTTACCAGGGGTGGGGACTTAGTAGGTAGGCCTAATCTTGCCAAGGAATTTCTCCTGGAGGGATCGTCCTTTGCAAATGAGGTGGGCGGCTTCCCCGTTCCACTGGTCTACAGTTGACACTTGTCTTACCCGAACCACGAAAAATGTGTTCGGTACCGCCGCTTCTCCCTGGAAGCTGTGGAATGTTGCTGCCTGCGATGTCGACTCTACTGCCTGTGCCAGAAACTGGCTGGAGATGGCGTCCTCGATGCGAATGGACAAGGAAGTATTCTTTCGAAGATTGGATGAATTGGATGAGCTGGCCTTCGAGACCGACAGCGAAGCCACATCTGAATGTGCCTTAAAGCTCAGGCGTCTATATTCGCACAATAATTTACATGACGAGCATACCTCTTGCGTACAAGAAATATCCAACTCGGAAGTGAGACCTACTCCTTCAACCATCCCTGGAATTGGTTCAACCACTCTATTATCAGACGTGATTACCATGCCAGCAAAGGCACCAAAACGCAGAGAAGTGTCTGGTAAGGTGCCACCGGAGCTGTCAAGGAAGCGAAGGCCCAAGAAGTCCATTCAATTGCAATCCGAAGACGCCCAGATATTCCGAGGACTTGTCTTCTGTGAGATTAATAAGTCTCTTTAACTTCAACCTGACAAGCATCTGACCAATACCAGACTTTCTTCCCAACAACGATATTGCTATGCTGCGCAGAAAACGTATCGAGAAGGCTCAAGAGTATGGAGCTTCTTGGGCTAGGGAGTGGTCAGGTGACGTGACACATATCATCGTTGATGCAAATCTTCGCATGTCAGTTGTTGAGAAGGCTATTGGCTCTGACCAATTGAAGGTGATTTAACCTCGGGCTTCATTGCCGAGACGTGGGAGATGTTGATAGGTTTCTTAGCCTCGCCACATTATCGTGAATGAGAAATACCCACCTGATTGCATCGAATACCAGGTGCTGCTGCCCACTCACATGCTCAAGTTCCAGGTCGCTCATGATGGGTCTCAACGTGGCTCGGAAGCAGAAATGCAGCAGCTTCTTGAGAAGCCTCCAAAGCCAGCCTCGGGACCCGTTGACCGCTTTACAGTTTCGGTGGCAGCGGATGCAGCTGCAATTCCCGAGAATGAGCATGAAGAGTCGACTATTGTCACCTATGAGTCTGCCTCATTTGCTGCCGTAAAAATGTCTGGAAAATCTGCTGCCTCAACAAACGAGAAAGCTGAAGAAGGTGATGAGCTGGATAAGCTCGTCGCAGAAGTGCAGGCAACAGCAGATCTGGTGATTGACACTCAATAGACTGTTCTATGAATCTGCTGACAATCTGCGCAGCCTTTAGACTTGGAAGATGACAGCCTCGAACCGTCTTGCTCCACAACTTCGTCCGATTCGGAAGATGATCAGCAAACAAGAGTGCCAGAGGGGAATCAGAAGAGGTCAGCAAGCAATGTGGTCGATGCACAGCGCGGTTTCTCCTGTATGCGGAAGAACGAAGGTACGAGCAAAAGCAAAAATCCCAATCTCAGGACAATTGAGATGCTGGATAAGATGGCGCATTACTACGACCGAATTGGCGACCGCTGGCGCACAATATCTTACCGCAAAGCCATCACAGCCCTGAAGAGGCAAACCGATCACGTCACAACTCGAGAACAAGCGATTGGAATTCCGGGTATTGGAGAGAGGCTAGCCAGCAAGATCGAGGAGATTGCCTGTACGAACAGGTTGAGACGACTTGAAAGCACAATCATTGATTCAAATGATCAGCTTCTGCAGTTGTTCATGGGGATCTACCAAGTAGGCCTCCCCACAGCTTCAAGGTGGATCGCCCAGGGCCATCAATCTCTCGAAGATTTGAAGACTAAAGCAGACCTCACACCTAATCAAAAGATTGGACTTGACCATTACGAGGACTTTCAGTCCAGGATTCCGCGTGGTGAAGTCATGGCACATGCGGATATAGTGAGAAGGGCTTGCGCAAACGCTGATGCACAGATCCAGCTTGTGATCGGGGGATCTTATCGCAGAGGGTCTGCTAATTCTGGTGATATCGATCTGATCATAACCAAAGAGAGCGCTTCGCTGGAGCAAATTCGCACCATCTTGGTTGACACAGTAATTCCACAATTATTTAAAGACGGCTTTCTGCAGGTGGGCTTGGCAACTTGTAGCTCAAGATCCAGAATGCGAGGTGGTTCGAAGTGGCATGGAGCATCAGCACTTCCTGGATCGCAAGTTTGGCGTCGTATAGACATCCTGTTCGTTCCGTGGGACGAGCTCGGGGCCGCACTAATCTATTTCACGGGCAACGACATCTTCAACCGCAGCATCAGGCTTCTGGCCAGCAGAAAGAAGATGCGCCTCAACCAGCATGGGCTGTACGGAGATGTGATGAGAGGCGAGAAACGGGAGCGGATCACGCAGGGAAAGCTGTTGGAGGGGAGAAGTGAAGAACGTATTTTCGACATCTTAGGAGTACCGTGGAGACCACCAGAGCATCGCATATGCTAAGAGCGTGCCCATGACGAACTTCTTGCCTAGACTCGCACATTTCTAGAGCATCATTTCGTAACACTCATATGAAATTAGCAATCATGGTCTATTGAGGAATGTCATTGCTGAACTACACTCTGGAAGCCTACGATGGTAGTTTTGAGAGGCACAATCTCTGCCAAGACGCGGTTAGGCTTCCCACTATAAGACGCCTGGAGCTAGTTGAGTTACGCAGCCCTCCAGCCCGAACAATGCAGGCACCTCCAAGCACTTCTCACGTGTCGTGAACAAATCCAAGATGCATTCATGATCCAATCGATACCAATATACTTGCAAACATTGCGGAGAGCATTGTCGGAAAGGACGACTTGAAACGCTCAACGGTCACGTAACCCAGAGGTGTACCGCATTCTCTACCATTGAAAAGCGCGATGTTGTATTGCATGTCCATGAGATCAACCTTGCCGCCGAAGCTGCTGCTACAAAGGACCAGAGCACACTGTATATGAGCAAGGATACCCAGCACCCAGCCACATTGCCTTACAGCCAAGATCGTGCCCGTCTTAATGCTCTCGCGGAAGTATCGGGTCAGAGACACGAAACACAAAATAGCCATGCCACTCCTTTCAATATGAGAAATAGTTCCCATGTTGGCTCAGCCGCGCTGGATCCCGCTCTACAAAATCAGAAATGTCAGCTACTCTTTCCAACGGTTTGCGGAATGGCAATGCTGCTGAGCATAGTGGTGAGTTCTTCTATTGTCTCCCACTAGTTAAGGGTTGACGATTTTGGGAACATCCTCGTCTGGTCTTACGAGTAAGTAGTGCTGCTTTTCCTTTGGAACGAAACTTTGTTGGGCATTCAGCCGGTAGCGTTAAGACTGCGGTACCTCAATTCAACATCTTCCGGCTTGTTGCGACACCTTGACTTAAGTTGCTCGGCCCACTTCAATCGCTGCCTCGGCCAATGCAAGCCTAACACACAGCACGGTCCCTCATCTATCAAATTCTATGCTAGAGAATGAAAGCTCCCTGACAAGCTACCCTGTCACATCGTCTTTGTCAAAACTCAGCAAGTGTCAAGGCGGTCGTCAGCGACCACCGTACCGGATGAGACTAACAACGATTTGCAGGACGGCAAGCTGGTCAAACAGCAAATGGCGATAGTTCAGCCTCGTCCGATTGTGATAAAACCTTACAATCCTGCCAATGGTCTTAACTTGGAATCTGCTCAAGGAGTCTCTCAAGATTCATCTACTCAGAAAACCCAAGTGCGAGCATCATCCAGTGAAACTCGAGAGCAAGAAGTCAAGAAAATGCGCGAGATCGGTTCCTGCATTCGATGTCGGTTTCTCTGGAAGACTTGCTCTACGACTACTCCATGTGGCACGTGCGCGGTCCTTGAGTTACCTTGGAGCTGGAAAGGCTTCCCATGCAGTCGGGAAAAGCTGGTGAATATGTATCAAGGGTACATGCTGGGCCTCTATCAAAACACATCTTTTCAGACAATCAACGCTGTCAAGTCAAGCATCGACTTCGTCTCTAGGCTCGGCAGGCTCCTTATCAAGAACTTAGATAATACCCTTGCATTTAAGATACGCTACCTGACAACGGAGCGGATGACCTCCCAATTACTTTCGAGCAACACATCTCAAAGGAGGAGGCAATATTTATCGAGCATGAATCCTCACCCGTCGTCAAGAGCATTGCAGTGAATCTTCGCCAATATTGTCAAGATTCAGGAGACAAGCTGCTACACAATGTGGTGAAGCTATGGGTGGCTACGAGAATGCTTTCAAACTCTGCTATATTATGAAAGATCTAGGTATTGCATGATATCCAGCAAGGCTCACTGGGCCTGTCCTCTAATAATACCCCAACGGCTATGCCCCTCAACCGACGAACACATCAGCAATCATACACCTTGATATCCTCGCAACTCAAGTGTGATCTCGAAAGACAGGCTTTGAAGCCAAGCACACATGCCCTGAACGGGTTCGAGAAGCGTATGAGTCGCAATATAACCAGCAATCAATTCGAAACGTTCCTGGTGGTCATTCTTCTCATAAACTGCATTGAGCGACATTCGCGAATCCTCCACAGCTGGATAGGCCCGTCGGAAGCTGCACAATGGCCATTGAAACAGTCAGCATTAGACAACTCAATCAAGCAGAAGCTGCAATAAAGATGATCTCATTGGTAACCAAGATCCGCAATCTTATACAAAAAGTCACAGGAGAGAGTGCCGGTAGTGTTTTGCAAGCTGAGCATGCATATGACAATGCAAAATATGCGCAGTTTTTTGAGGAGATAAGCGTTACTGCCACTGATCTGGCCCAGCGGCGGGATGCTGTTTTCGATCCGGGGGGTTTTGGTTCGATGACTTCCGTCGGATACTGCAGCTGCCTAGTGGGGAAAATCCTGGGCAGACTTTTTGCAGTACCAGTAGTACTAGCACTGCTTTCTGGTTTAGGGATACCCCCTTCTGCGAATTGTGTAATGAGATTTCCCATGCATCTCTGATGAAACGTGAAGGAAACGGTCTGACGCCTTCCCTTCTGTTTTACTGCGACCACGACTCTGGCCAGCGGACACCATACCTGGGAGATGCCGTGCCACTACCGACATAGCGCGGAAGAAGAGATGAGAAAGCTAGGGCCTCGATCACTGATTTGCATGGCATATCATTGCGTCTTGGCTGTCTCGACTGGGCGCGAGCCAGATATCTGATCTCTCCAATCGAGGTGGTCGAGAACCTTTTTTCTGACTCCGTGGGGAAAACTTCATGCACCGGCATCTCACCCTTTCATGCACCCTCCCAGCCTCGACCGCTCACTCGCTTACGTGCAATACGAGAAGCTCCCACATGAGAATTAGAATCGCAAAAGTCCAGCCATCCATTTAGGGGTGGAAGGGGACAACGAGCGGGGCCATCAAACCCCCCGGCCGCGAAAGCACGGCGATACGAAGGGCACTACTACTTCCGTGTCGCCGGACAGTGCGTTCCTAGCGTGGTTTTCAATCTTCAAAGAGTACTATTTACAAAGTTGCCTTCGAGTTCGGCCTGTTCAAAGGTCTACGCCCGAAGGCTCATCCGCTTTTGTGTAAGCTTGTTGTCAGAGCCGTGAGCCGTGAGCCGTGTGCCGTGTGCTCCACGCGGGCGCGCAAGGCGTTGTAGGGCCTGGGCGCTCTGGCGGAATTATTTCCCCCGAATTTTGGATATCCTAGACACACAGCACCCATTTGACGCCTTGAGACATCTACGCTCTTGGTGTGGATTATTAGCGTCGGGGTATTGTCTCCTCGCCAAGGCTCACCACCTACTGTTGCATCCCGTCTCACGCCATACCTGCACCTCTTGGCGTGCCTGACACTTGGGATAATGAAGCCCAAGTGGCTATAGAAGTGATCAGGTTATCACTCGTACTAACTTATCTGATATGTTCCAGACCGCGCTGCCGTTAGGCGACAAGAATGTCTCCCACTGCAGCACACAGATAGGCCTGGCTGGGTCGAGGCACTACTGCGTTGCAAGAATTCGTTGCCGTCTTGCAGTCGACGCCATCTGCATTCGAGATTGCAAGACCTAGATTTTCTGTCAGAGTGTCAATAGGCCTCCGATACTATTCAAGTGAAACAGCGGTGCCCCTGCTGCGTGGAGCATGCCAGTTCCCTTCCTGTCGCTTGCTAACTTGAATATTAAGCAGGTTGTAGGTCGTATCTACTCTGATGATTGATGAAGCACACACGTGCGTACGAACAGCCTGATACAGAACCCCCAACGACGCACATACCAAGTACATACTAAATACTACTTAGTCAGGGCGACAGCCATCCCCACCTTATTCCCGGGGATTCTTCGAGTTGTTCATCCAATCAAGAACATGCCAAAAAAAACAAGGCGTACCCTGCATCTAGATAGCTCCTCTAGAGCATCACCAACCTATACGTCCATGCAAGAAGGGAAACGGGACACATCAGCCCCACACCCGCGCTAAAAAGGACCCAGGCTAACCAGGGATGGGTGGGACCGCCCCATATTTTTAGCTATCCGTAGCCAATGGTGGTGCGCGCTATCGCTAGCCCCACTGCAGGGGGGGTCCCCCTGCAGCTACTCGCGTAGCGAGTAGCCAACAGCGTAATGGCCACTACAGCGTAATGACCATTTCCATACCCATCTTGACGCGTCCCATATTTTTCTCTATATCTCCACCAAAACATGGCGTTTTTGAACGACGATTTGGACGAGTTGGCAGAACAGGCTGCTCAAGAGGTTCTGCGCGTCAGAGCGAGTGGAGGGCATGTGGCTGTGGCTGCAGTTGCCCGTGAGTATAGAGTGGACCGTCGACGCGTCTGTCGACGTTTGCAGGGCATAGGGAGTCGATCAAGCCGGAAGCCAGTGAACTATAAGCTGTCTGATGTCCAGGAGGCCACTCTTTTCAAATGGGTCCAAACTTTGGATGAGATTGGTGTAGGGCTTCGTCTAGATCAGCTTTTGAACGCAGCCAACTCGATTCTAAAGCAGGATCATATAGAAGATGATGAATCTTCTGTTGTGAGCGCAGAATGACCTCGACGCTTTATTGAGCGACAGCCAGATCTTCATAAGATGAGACAGAAGCCAATAGAGCTTGTAAGAAAGCTTGCTCATGATTCTGAAGTCATTTCAGGCTGGTTTCAGCGATTTCAAGCCCTCCGTACGCGATTTGGTGTTTGTGATAAAAATATCTGGAATTTTGATAAGACAGGCTTTCGGATAGATGTTGAGAAGAGTCAGTAGATAGTAACAACGTCTACATTTAAGAGATTATATCTTGTTTCTGATAATTCTCGAGATCTTGTTATCTCAATTGAGACAGTCAGCGCTGAAGAGACTATTATTGAAAAGATATTGATTCTGTCAGAGAAGACTCATCTAGAGCGCTTCTATACTAATCTAGACGACAACGTTCTTATTGATCTTTCTGATACTGAATATACAAATGACGAGCTATCCTATCAATATATCATTTATTTCGATCGACAGTCAAAGAAGACACAACGTGAAATCTATCGAATTCTATTTTGTGATAACTATAAAAATCATACAACAAAAGAAATCCTCGAATTCTGTGAGCAACGACTTATTCATATATTCGTGTTGTCTTCTTATACAAATTATATTCTTCAGTTACTCGACGTTGTGCTTTTTCAGTCTTTTAAGCACTTTCACGTTAAAGCTGTTGATAATGCTACTCGTATAGACTGCAGCGACTTCAACAAGCTCGAATTTCTTGCAGCAATTTATGATATTAGACAGCAAACATTCAAAAGAAACTCTATTCTCTTCTCTTTTCGAGAGTATGATATTGTCTTTTATAACTCACAAATCGCTATCAATAAAGTCCAAAAATATCTGCCTTCTTCTGATCTTATAAGCTCTTCTACGCCTCCAAACGCCCTTCTTGAAACTTCTATGACATCCTGAACTGATCGAGCTCTTGAGAGAAGTGCTGATGCGCTTCGAATGACTACTTCAAGTCGAAAAGAAGTCCTAAAGAACAAATTCATTCGAGAAGCGTTAATACAGACAAAATGCGCTACATTAACGAAGAGGCAACTAGCCGAAAATACTGCTGCAGAGAGAGAGCGACATACACGACGCTGTCAGCCACAACGCCAGCTACAGAAAGGGGGAGTTATCTACGCCGCACAAGCAAGAGAAATGGTTAAACAACGGAACGAAGAGGGAGGGACCCAACTTGAGAGGGCTTTAGATAGAGAGTGGCGGCTCCGTTTAGATCTCGAGGAGTCAGAGGAGCGCCGACAAAAGGACCATGATGAGTGGACTACTCTATTCGCCACCTATCACGAGCATTCGTAGTCAAATAGAAGCCAAATTGGGATGGTTGTTGTGATTTCTATGTCAAGATGGGTATGGAAATGGTCATTACGCTATAGTGGCCATTACGCTGTTGGCTACTCGCTACGCGAGTAGCTGCAGGGGGACCCCCCCTGCAGTGGGGCTAGCGATAGCGCGCACCACCATTGGCTACGGATATGTCCCGTGCTGCGAACTAGCTTAGTAGGGAGGAGTCTTACCCAGACGGTGGTACGGCCGCGTACGCTATATCAAGTCTCCCGGGCGCGCTCTGGGCCGGTCCTCTCGGGCGTCTTGAACTATCTTAGTGCGGACGCGGCTGCTTAGCACTACTTAGTACGAGTTATTACAGTGGGGCTGGCCGCGGCCTCTGTGGGGCAAAGGCGGTACGCGATATTCTTGTTGGTGTTGCTAACTACTACTATCTAGCCAGTAGCCATACGAAAGGGGGGGTGGTGCAGTGATTGCGCGTTGCAGTGCAGCAAAGGTTTGTGAAAAGAACGATCTGGATTTTGATCGGGGGCGCGGGATCGGGGATGGGGATGGGGTGTTTCATTCGAGTACTTCGAGCAAAGAATAGTATTTAAAGGAGGAGGTGTTCTCCCTTGTTGTTGAAGAGAACCATCACCATCACCATCACCTTCACAGTTCCAGCTCAGAGTCTGCAGCTTATCCATTCCAAGTCTGATAACATAACTATATCAATCTTCTATTCGGAACCTCCTTTCCTCTCAGAATCAATCACACAGTCCTACAACAACATCTTCAGCAACTCTACAGCCCCCTTGTCGGTCATCGCAAAGAAAGCGCCTGCCCTTTTATTTCTCGCAGCTCAAACATCATCATCACAAATCAAAATCGCCAACATGACCAGCCCCCAACGACAACAGAGCATCCTGACCGCAGCGGTCTTTCCCTCCATGTTGCCATCCTCCTCCTCGTCCCTGGCACAGAGATCAGCCATCTTCGGCCACGCCCGCGAGCCGCTGGTGTACAACTACATTGTGGCGCCCAGCGCGCGGAGGGACCGAAGCGATCGATCACAGATCGTGAATCCGAGCCGCTTGGAGATGATGGGCCGTCAGTGAAGGACGACGCAGAATGTAACCCGAGTGCCGCATCGAGGTTCGCGGTGGAAAGATGGACTGAATTTGGTGGATCGGGCGTGGTTGTTGAATTTTTACCTCTGGCGTTTGTGAGCGACTTGGTCTCAGCGGGTACCAGCTGGAATACCTGAATGGTTCAGTATGAGGTGTGTGGATACCAGTGCACGGCGCACGGGGTTGATAGTTGCTTGGCTGGGGTAGCATCTTCGAGAAATTGGCGGCGATAAAGGTGTAGAGCGAGGGCTTAGCTCAATCTCATTCATGCGGTAACCTTCAACCTCTCCAGACCTTCAATGGCATCTTCACCGTCTTCTTCATCTTCGTCAACCTTGCCAACCAGACCGCTCTCCCAGAGTTGCCTGCCAGTCATCTTCTTCTCTTCTGGCTTACCACTTCTCTTCTTCTTGTCTTCCACCTCTCGCTCATCTTTGTCTTTCCTCTCCTTCTCTGCCATTTCTGCCAGAAACTTCTCTCTCCATTCTATAAACCTGTCTCGTGTAACGACGGTGCCATGAAACTTACGGTTTTCCTCCTCATCCGCCTGCGCGGCTTTCTGGTCTTTCTGAGCTTGAAGCGCGCCTTGTCTCTCAATAATGAGCTGCTCGGCTGCCTCTTTGAGCGTTGACACCAAAGTGAAGACCATAGCCATGCCTAGATTCTCTTCTATTGGACCATCAAGGGACTTGAGCAGCTGGGTCTTGTCTTCCGATACATCAAGAAGAGGATGCTTCGGGGCGTTCGGTGGGTTGGAGAGGTCGAGATGAGGTGCAATGTCGGGATATGTCTCTGGGTACGAGACACTGAGCACGATGGTGGGAGGCTCGGTGGTGTCGCCATGTTCGTTTGTAACTTCGAGTTTTATGGCTATCCGATAGGCTGTGTCGGAGATGTCTGCAGAAGATGTTAGAGATCTGCCTAAGGCCAATTGGTAGCTGTGGTAAGTGACCTGTGATTTCATCTGGGAATATTGAGTCGAGTACTTCTCGCTCTTCTGTTCTTCCTTTTGGTACCCTTATTCTTCGAAAGAGATCTAATCTTGGCCATGATACATCAAATGACTGTCTGCTCCACTGGATGCATATGTCGAAAGCCCTTGGCACGCACAATTGATCGGTTTCTCTGTCGGGTATCATTTTAGACGCTAGAAATTTAATTAAGGTTTCTGCACATCATGCCGGGAGCACCAAGAGGATGCGCATCTTGCCAATTTCCTTTTCTCAGCCTACCCAATTGGGGGTCCATAATTATCGGGATTTGATGGAAGGAATACGAAGCTTCATCGCCTAATAGTTTGTGGATGAGTAGTGTTTCGTCGACAAATATTGCAATGGGGATTGAAGAGCAGAAAGAAGAGCGAGAAGTACTCGACTCAATATTCCCAGATGAAA
>QQTW01004109.1_pt1 | contig 10871 bp, 6 predicted proteins | sample 1904831 | NCBI WGS metagenome assembly QQTW01 (sample SAMN09435610, study PRJNA476489) | Subsurface metagenome, whole genome shotgun sequencing project.
AATTTCTGCCCAAAAGTCGTACCGACATTAATAAAAAATGTCCAAAGGCAAGACGAAAATTTGAAATCATCCGATCAAAATTTACATGAATTGCTAATTGATGAAAAGCTGTGTCAAAGCTTATTAGAACTGGCATCAGATAATCATTTAACGTGGTTAGTTAGCGATAGCGACTTTGATGCAGAAATATACAATTTACTCGGTGATGAAGCACTCAAACCCGAAATTGTCGAAGCAATCACGAGTAAGCTGGTTACAAGGGCGGAATTTTGCCTGATTCCGATTTTTCAGCGCTTAGAAAATTTTTATCGTCGCTGGTGTCAAGGAGAATTCATCGACGCAGCACCTAGTAATAATTTGCCACAACAAAAGATGCTGGAAATACAAGCCAAAAATGTCCAAATGGGGCTACGGCAGGTAGACATATATACCGGACTCAATGTAATGATTCTGCTTTTAGAATTGCATCGTTACGCACAACAGCAGGACGAACTTAAACAAAAAATAATCTTTTACCCTTCCGGACAAGCCGATACCGAAAGCTTCTTCACATCCCAGCTATTGCGTGCCATCAATTACAGCGATGCGATTGAAATTGGTAACTTCACTAGCATTGTTGGTGAATTCCTCAAAGGTGGCAATTTCAGCGGTGCTTACCTTGGAGATGCGAACCTGACAGGTGCAAACTTCAGCAATGCCAATCTAACTGGTGCGTACTTTGGCGATGCGAACCTGACAGGTGTAAACTTCAGCGATGCTAACCTTGGTGCAGCAAGCTTCAACGATGCCAATCTTAGCGGTGCAAACCTTAATGCCGCAAACCTCCGTCGTACCGACTTTAGTAGTGCCAATCTTAGCGGTGCAAACCTCAATGATGCCGATTTAGGCAGTGCCAACCTTAGCAGCGCCGACCTAAGTAGTAGTAGCCTTGATAGTGCCGACCTCACTGGTGCAAACCTCACTGGTGCAAACCTCCGCGATGCCAACCTCAAGAATGCCAATCTCAAACACGCGCTAATCTTTGGTGCTAATCTTAGCGGTGCGAACCTCAGCCACACCGACCTGACCAGCGCTGACCTTTGCCGCGCCGATGTCAGCGGTGTAGACTTCAGCAATGCGACCCTTCAAGGTGCCAACCTTAGCGATAGCATTCTATTTAGTGCCAATCTCAACAACGCCATTCTCCATGCAGCCGACCTGAGTTATGCCAAACTCAACGGTGCTAAACTTTTGGGTGCAAACCTTGAAGGTGCAATACTTTTGGGTGCAGACCTAAACGGTGTAGACCTTAGTAACGTTATTCTTAGCGAAGCCGACCTCAGCGGTGTTACTCTTAGCGAAGCCGACCTAAGTCATGCCAATCTCAGCGAAGCGATTTTATTGGGTAGCGACCTAAGTTATGCCAATCTCAACAGCGCTAACCTCAGCGGTAGTAATCTTGCAGGTGCAATTCTCAGCGGTGCAGATTTGAGTGATGCGAATCTTGACGCGATCGCATGGAACGAAAACCAAACTTGGTCTGGAGTGCGCGGGTTAGAAACTGCGTTGAATGTACCAGTAGCGTTGAAGGAGAAATTGGGATTGGGGGAGTAGGGAGTAGGGAGTAGGGAGTAGAGAGTTAGGAGTTAGGAGTTAAGAGTGAGGAGTGAGGAGTGAGGAGTGAGGAGTGAGGAGTGTTAAATTATCTCCCCCTACTCCCTACTCCCTACTCCCTACTCCCTATTAACCTGCTGTTCCCAGTCTTTACCGACTTGGATGCTAATATCCGAACCAAGATTACCAGTGCTTTCAACGCGAACTTCACCGAAACCGAGGGCATTGCGAATCGATTCGGCGCTGTCGTTGTCACCTTGTTGGGCGACAATATGAGTTACTTGTAAAGGTTCACCCCAGCTTTTTGCGATGTAAACGTTGCGATAACCAGCTTTGGCAAGGCTTGTAATTAATGGTTGGAGATTAGTTTTTTCATCACCTGTATTGTCCTGAATCGCCACGCGCAACGAACTTGGTTCGCTGGTTTGCGCTTGGGTGTTGGTCTGTAAATCAAAATGTTGTGCCATTGTTTTGGCAATGCGATCGCTATCCGGTACCCAGTAACTAGCGTTAAATTCGTTTTTTTGGCTAAATCGACCGGGAACCAGTAACTGTAGTATATTCGAGCGATTTGTGCGGGCACCGTACCCGGCAAGTGCTAGCAATTCCTCAACTGTTAAGTTGGTGTCTATATGTTCCTTGACAACATTCAAAACTTCTGGTAGACGTGCCAGAGTTGCCGGATTCAGGGTCTGATCCATTAGCGCTCGCATCACCATTTGCTGGCGCTGAATCCGACCGATGTCGCCATTTTCATCATGACGGAAACGTAACAATTGCAACGCTTTCTCTCCGTCTAGGTGTTGCTGCCCTTTCTTCAAATTAATATATAAATGCTGCGAATCATCCTGATATTTCATATCTCTGGGGACATATACCGTTACACCTCCCAAAGCATCAATCAGCTTGGCAACCCCTAGCACATTAATACGCACGTAGCGGTCAATTCCGACACCATCAAGCAAATTATTAACGGTTTTAGCAGTTAAAGCTGGTCCACCGTGGACATTGGCAGCGTTAATTTTTTTAACCCCGTGTCCTTCCACCTCGACGCGAGTATCGCGGGGAATCGACAGCATTTTTAAATTTTTCTTGGACGGGTCAAACCGCATTAATAGCATGACATCAGATAAACCATCAAAGGAATTTACCTGCGGGAGATAGCGAAGATTTTGAGCATCCGCAGGAGGATTTTTAACATCGGTCGGAAGTACGCTCATCCCCATGACCAGGATATTGACCGGACGGGTTAATTCTGAAAAACGCAATCCACTACCGCTAATGCGATCGCCATCAAATACAGCTGCCTCGTCCGGGCTGAGATTCGCTTGCATCAAGGGGGTACTGCTTAAAGAAACCGCAAGTAATGCCCCAGCAGTTGCTGACACCATAGCAATGCCGCTCATTCCTACCCAAAACCATAACCAGCGTCCGGATTTGGTGGTATTGTTCTTATCGGTTGGGTTCGAGGTATCGCTGGAATGGTTTTCTTCCGCAGAAGTTCTTTGAATGGTCACTGACTTCCTCACACTTAAATAAAATAGTACTTACCGAGCCTGCTATAAATACGCAGATTAATTCTAATTACAATCATTAACTATTCGATAAAGTCTATGCCCTGTGGGGGAGAATTCCCTCAGCACCATATCGGAGTAGGGGCACGATTCTGTATCGATATAACGGTCAACTCTGAGATTATTAATGCTAAATATTGCACTAAGCGTGTTAATAAGAACACCTGTAACAGTATTTCTCCTCTTTTTTCGCTCCCAATTGCGCTACATCCGGAGATGTTTTATTGCAGTATGGCAACATTTAAGCTAATTTGACTAGACTTGTAAGTACATTTTGATGAAATAAAAGTGAACTAGTATAACTACGTAAAAACCTCACGTACTAATAAACTAAGAAATATACTTACCAAGCACGCGCTCGGCAAAGCGGCTCAATCCTGGCAGACGTTGCGTTTGACCTCGAACTGTACGGAAAATCAACCAAACACAAACCAAAAAATAACCCGATGTGAGAAACGTATTTAAAATCAGTAGACGCAGTGTTAAAAAATCTGATGTATGCTCTGCCCCTGTTGCTAATAATACGTATCCCAACATCCAGGTGAGCGCTAGCGTTATAGACAACCGACTCACAACAAGTTGTTCCCGCGTGCCTTGTCGGCGATAAACTGTCCATAGCGACGGAAAAAAGCCAACGACGGGAAGCATGTACAAAATTAGTTGGAAGGTGGAAGTAGTTCTGTCAGAATTGGACATTGGTAAATCGGGAATATTTTCAAGAATGTTTTCAGCAGTTCCATAATTATAGTTACTGTCAAGAGCGCTGCTTTTTCAGAGAATTCCTCGAATCCTGAATCAGGGGGATGAAAGTAGGTCGTTTAGTTAGAGATAATAATAAATAGATTAAAAATTTCTATACTGTTGTATCCCGCAATCGGCAGATGCAAAAACGCAAGCTCCTTGACTGGTGGCAAACACTAACACCAATTGCTCGAATCAGCGCTCTCGCGCTCTTAGCTCCATTATTGGTACTCAATGGCTGGGCTATTTCCACAACTTTTGAATACTTCCACTCGCTGATTGTCATTTTAGTCGGAGCGTCGGTACTCGCGTTTCTGCTGAATTACCCTGTAAGCTGGATGGAACGCCAAGGTGCTAGGCGCGAACCTGTTGCCATATTAGTATTTTTACTAGCTTTAGCAATATTATTCGCGCTAGGTGTTACGCTTTTTCCCCTCGCATTGACACAAGCACAACAATTGGTGGCACGGATTCCAGAATTAATCGATTCTGGGCGATCGCAATTGATGTTGTTGAATGAAAAAGCTGAATTATTAGGTTTACCACTCAACCTTGATGCTTTGGTAGTGCAAATCAATGACCGCGTTAAAGGACAATTACAGGCTATAGCTGGGCAAGTTTTAAATTTGGCAGTAATTACTGTTACCAGCTTGCTCGATTTCCTACTGACGGTGGTACTGACTTTTTACCTATTGCAGCACGGTGATGAACTTTGGCAAAGTTTAGTCGATTGGCTGCCTATCAGGTTCCGCGAACCATTTTCCCAAACTATTCGTTTGAGCTTTCAAAACTTTTTCCTTACCCAGTTAATCATATCCATTTGTATGGCTTCTGCCCTAATTCCGACCTTTTTGTGGCTGAAGGTGCCTTTCGGGCTATTATTTGGCTTAACAATCGGACTGATGGCGCTAGTGCCTTATGGAGGGTCTGTAGGGATTGCCCTAACGACATCGCTAGTCGCGCTGCAAGATTTCACGATGGGGGGAAGAGTTTTGATTGCAGCGGTAATTGTTCAACAAATTCTCGAAAACTTGATTGCACCCCGGATTTTAGGCAGTTTTACAGGTTTAAATCCGGTTTGGCTGTTGATTTCGGTCTTAACTGGTGCCAGAATTGGCGGATTTTTGGGGGTAGTTTTAGCAGTACCGACTGCTGTCGTCATTAAAACGGCATTAAGCGCATTGCGACGCGCGCGAGGTAGTGAAGCCGATCCACAAATGGAGGTAGTTGCACCGAAAATATCAAATGCATACGATTCTGCAAGCGAAGTCAATCCGTCTACGACTGTGGCTCCGCAATTGAACCCATAAATACGATACTGCCCGTTTGATTATCGCGAATCGCACAAAAGAACGGGCGGTCAACAACCATTTTGAATGGCGCTTCTGCGGGGACACGGGCAGATAATGGCATAATTCCAACGCTTGTTGCTGCTGCTGCTTCCGTGCCTTGTTCGTTGACTTCTACGAAAGTTTTATGTTTAACCTCGCTGATGGCAAAATTCTTACCCATTCCTGAAAAATTGGCTTTGTCAGTAAATGCTTCACCCATACCTAAGGCTTTTAGGGTATCGTTGAGGGTTATATCGTAGTCCATTTTAAATTTTGGCAAGCGAATCGAACCTTCGCGCTTGTTGAATTGGGTCATCCATTTATCCCAATTTTCGGCATTTAATGTTTGATGAAATACGTTGAGGTTTGAGTTTTCTTTGGGTAGAAATACGTAAAGGCTAATTCTACCATTATTACCATAAGGTAAACTAACTGCTTGAAATTGTTGATTTTCTAAGTATCGGTAATCCCCTTTTTGCGACATCATCGGGTGTTGTTTTTGCTGGCCCGATAAGAGCGAAAACGGATATTCTTGAGTTTCTTGCTTATCAAATTCGTTCGTCCAACTACCTTTGAAGTAGATAGCGTTGACTAGAAATAAAACTTGGTCGGGACGGATTTTTTCAACTATTTCGTTAATTTTACCGCCTGTATTTTGCTTCACCCAGTTATTAATTGTACCCGGTGCGCCAGCGTCAGTAAAATTTAAATTTGAGACTTTAGCTTTGTAGAAATCACGATTGCGTTGCAGAAAATCAGGTTTAAACGCAGCATTCTGATTTGCCCACAGCGAATTTGCGATCGCTAACTGTACTTTCGAGTCTGGATTTTCTAAAAGCGCCTTCAAAGCTGCGTTAGAGGAGTTGATTTGCTGTAACGTCAACCCCTGTAACTCCAATGCTTTCGCCATTCCTTGTTGTGTCGAACCGCTTGCGCCATTGTAAGTCATTGCTAGTGCTAAAGCTACACTCGACGGCGACACAAATACATTTTTACCCGCGTCTTCTTTTAAAACTTCTGAGAATAATTTGAAACCAAACTTAGTATTTGCAGCTACTAATTTTGTATCGGGGTTGACAGTTTTTTCCGAGACAGGAGATTCAGGGCGAGGTTGCTGCGATTGAGCAGCTGCACTATTGTCATAATTGAGTGGAGAACATCCAATTACACCCATCAAAACGACACTTGCAGCTGCGAGTGCATATCTTCTTCCCAAACGCACACCGTAGCGTCTTTGAAGAAAGTTTCGACGATTCTCTGATTTTTGCTTCATCCAATACCACCTTGATTCCCACAGCCATTATTGTGACTATGACATCTTCGCATGGGTTCTTATATTGCTGTTACCATTTTGGCAACAACAGTTGTAATATTTCTCATGTTTTTTATTATTTATTAGGAATTAATTAGGGAGTAGGGAGTGGGGAATAGGGAGTAGGAGAGAAGGGGGGAAGAGGGGGAAAGGATTAATTATTAATTCCTAACTCTTAACTCCTAATTCCTAACTCTTAACTCCTAACTCTTAACTCTTAACTCCTAACTCCTAACTCCTAACTCTTAACTCCCTACTCCCCTCCCTTGTTAGTCTGGCTTAATTTTTGGGAATTCTGTAACTATCAGTCTATAGGCAGGCGAGCTTATTAATTTGAGCATTGTGCTGGTTGTTACTGAAATTTTTTGATAATTGAGTTCCTGAAATTAAAAGCCGCATTATGAAATTACGTCAAAAGACTCTGCTTATCGTTAATATGACGTTGGCTGGTTTAATTGGAGTTCTCTATTTTGCATCTTCAAATATCTTAATGGGCAGTATTCGCTCTTCTGAAGAGAACGAAGCACAACAAACTGTTAAAGGTGTCGAGAATCTTTTGGCACAAAGTCAAGAAAGTTTTCGCAATCGTTATGCTGATTGGTCGGCGTGGGATGATACGTATAAATTTATCCAAGATCGAAATCAAGCGTATATTACAAGCAACCTTATACCAAAGCAGCTAACGATTTTAAAAGCCAATTACATGGTTTACGTTAACGCAGCAGGAGAGACTATCTACAGTACGGGGTACGACGACAAAAACAAAACCGAATTATCGATACCGAAGGAATTAAGCTTGCGTATCCTCAATCGGAATGACTTACTGTTAAAACGACCCGATACTACAACCAAGCAAACAGGTATTATCGTCTTGCGTGAAGCCATGATGTGGGTGACATCGCAACCAATTTTAACAAGTGATGCCACAGGACCCGTGCGCGGTTCGCTAATTATTGGACGTAGAATTGACCAAAATACAGTTGATGAACTTTCTCGATTAGCCCGTCTGCCACTGAAACTGTACAGATTTAACGATACGCAACTTCCTACTTCGATTCAAAGCATTCGGACGAAACTTTCCCAACAGCAAAACGTTGCAGTTAAACCTTTAAGTGAAGAAAAATTAGCAGGATATCTAGTTATTAATGATATTGATGGTAAACCTGGGTTAATTTTACAAGTCGATATCCCTAGAACCACCTACGGGCAAGGGCAAGCCGACCTCAAATATCTGATAATCAGTCTTATCTTTGCTGGATTGGTGTTTGACGCAGTAATCATATTTTTGCTCGAACGTTCGATTTTGTCGCGGTTATCGCTGTTAATTTCAGGTGTAAATCGCGTTCGAGATACCAACGACTTAGCATTGCGCTTATCGATACCCGGTCATGATGAAATGTCCAACTTGACTGCAAATATTAATGATATGCTGGGAGCGATCGCGCATTCTGACGAACAGCAAAAGCAAACTCTCGCACAGCTTGCAGACGCAAACACCAAAATTCAAACTCTTAACAAAAAACTCAACTCAGAAAACCTACGTATGGGTGCGGAGTTGGAAATTACGCGGCAACTACAACAAAAAATCTTACCCAAACCTAAAGAACTCGAACAAATTCCCGACTTAGATATCGCTGGTTTTATGGAACCTGCCTCGGAGATTGGAGGTGATTATTACGACATAATTCAACGCAATGGTCAAGTAACTATTAGCATTGGTGATGTGACTGGACACGGCTTAGAGAGCGGTATTTTGATGATAATGGTACAAACCGCAATCAGAACATTACTAGCAGCAAATATAACCAATTACTCTTTATTTTTAAATCTACTCAATCAAATAATTTTCGAGAACGTGCAGCGCATGAACTCGGACAAAACCCTAACGTTAGCGTTGCTGAATTGCTCTTCAGGTAAAATCACCCTCACCGGGCAACATGAGGAGATGATAGTTGTGCGTGCAGATGGTGAAATTGAACGGATTGACACGATGGATTTGGGTTTTCCCATTGGTTTAGAACCCGATATTAAAGATTTTATCGCACAAACAGAAGTACAATTATTTGCCGGCGATGGCGTTGTACTTTATACCGATGGTTTGACCGAAGCTGAAAACGAAGTGCAACAGCTGTATGGAGTTGAGCGACTTTGTGAAGTATTGCGGCACAATTGGCATCACACTGCCCGCGAAATTCAAGAAACTATCATCGAGGATTTACGGAATTATGTAGGTAAAGAAATTGTTCACGATGATGTAACGTTATTGGTGATAAAGCAGAAGTAATTAGGGAGTTAGGAGTTAGGAGTTAGGAGTTAGGAATTAGCAGTTAGGAGTTAGGAGTTAGGAGTTAGAGTTAGGAATTAGCAGTTAGGAGTTAAATTTTCAACTCCCTACTTCTTCTAAGATACCAGGTTGGGTTGCGCTATCGCTCCACCCAACCTACGAACTCTTAACTCTTAACTCTTAACTCTTAACTCTTAACTCTTAACTCTTAACTCTTAACTCTTAACTCTTAACTCTTAACTCCCTCTCTCCCTTTCTCCCTAATTCACAGTCCACCATGCTAAAGCATAAGGTTGGGTTGGTTGGTTGACTTTTTGCTGGTATCGAACGCGAATTTTATATTTACCTGCGGTAAGGACGGGACAAAATATGTGTTCGACGCTATCGACAACGCTTGTTGAAGCACAAACAGAAGTGACTTCCCCGCTCGGAGTATCTTGGACGAGGTAAAGGTCGAGATTATTCAAACCGCGATCGCTAAAAGTTTCACCCTCATCGTACATACGATTATTATTTTTATCTTCGAGTTCGACTAACCGATTCCAACTCAAGGTAATAGCCACAAAACTGTCTTTTTTTAACGGCTTGGCTAATGCATAATCAACTGAATTACCTTCAGATACAGTACGATAATCCCAACCTATAGCGGGTAAGGGTTGCGTAGGTTGCCATTGTCCGGCGCTAAATTGCTGATACGCACGCGCTGCATTCAAATGACCCGCACCCATTTGCGCGTGTAGGGGAATTTTTGGGTCTTTATAAGTATCCGAACTGAGCCAATCTTGATTTTGTTTGTCAATAATGGTGCGGGTCATTCCCAACCGCAATCCATCTCCGCTATCTTTAATTTTGTCGGCAGAGTTAAATAAAACTGCCTTCATCACTTCATGACGGCGCGATGCATTAGTCCAATTAGGTTGTTTGGTTCGCAATTGACGGTCGCTAAATTCTTGTAATAATGCTACCGTTCCCGTTAGATGGGGTGCAGCAAAACTCGTACCTGTAACCTTATTTACCTTACCATCGGGGTTGAGCATTCGGATATTACTACCTGGTGCGAGAATACCAACAGCCCGACGCACTCCCAGATTAAATTCTTTACCAGCTAGCCGTCTTCCCACACCTTCATTCGCCGCAGCTAAATTAGAAACATCAACTTTAGTAAAAATATCATTACGGCGCGACGAAAACGCCACATTTATCGCATTATAGTTGTCGGTAGGGATTGGGATGCCACCCTTACCTTGATTGCCTGCGATCGCATACACAACATTATGTACCCGACTCGACCAATCGACGCACAGCGTTAGTAATGCATTCCCATCCAAAGTGGCATCCGGTCGTGGGTCGCGATTTAGCGGTTCGCCAAAACTAAAGTTAATTGCCCGGATATCACCTCCATTTTGAGTTGCTACATGCTGCGCTGACATGCATTCTTCGGGTTGACCCTGATTTTTTGTTGAACCAACTGCTGACGAGTACAATCGTGCATTCGGTGCAACTCCTGGCAAAGCTTTATCATTACTAACCATCACACCCGCAACATTATAAGCGTGCGGGTCAACTCCACTATTCGACTTTGCTGGACCATTCCGCAGAAATACGGAAACTAGCGATACGGCACGATTATTTGAAACTGCTTTATCGACCCCAAATTTACCCGGTCGTCCAATTTCAACTTGACCTATGGCAATTTTTCGCCCTGTTAAATTGTAGGGAGGTTTGTGCAACTTCAGCGCATCAATGCCGTATGTATCAATTGAACTGCTGAACGTTAAAGCTAGTACTGGCGCACTTACGCACGCAGCACTCAATCCCCCAAATATCCAGGTTAGTTTTTTTGCCATTGTTAGTTGTTAGTTGTTAGTTGTTAGTTGTTAGGGGAGGATGGTATGGAGATATTAATTGGTTGTAGGAGCGCTGGTGGGGTGAGGGCGGGTTTATCGAGATATTAGTTGATTGTGGGAGCGCTGGTGGGGTGAGGGCGGGTTTATCGAGATATTAGTTGGTTGTGGGAGCGCTGGTGGGGTGAGGGC
>QQTW01004110.1_pt1 | contig 10870 bp, 7 predicted proteins | sample 1904831 | NCBI WGS metagenome assembly QQTW01 (sample SAMN09435610, study PRJNA476489) | Subsurface metagenome, whole genome shotgun sequencing project.
ATCAAGTGTACAACTCGTCGTCCGCTTCAGCCTCATCTCCAAACGCACCGTTGCTCAATCCGCCGTCATCTCGCACCGCAGCCTTCCCTTTTCCCTTGCCCTTGTAGCTGGCAACGCTGCCCACTTTGACCCTTCCATTGCTCACAGGCGGACGCGCATGTGGCTTCGGATCATTGCTGCGCGTGGATGAATTGTCGAGCTGGGGGTGGCTCGTCCGAACGATGTGGTCATCTTCATCATCGCTCTCGTCTCCGCCATTTGTTGAAGCAAGGTCATCCTCAGCATTTTCGTTGTTTCGATGACCATGGGCGTCTCCGGTGTTGCCATTGTAGAAAGTCCTGGGTGGCTGGTTCTTCGCAACAGCCTTCCCCTGCCCATTCAATGAACCTCCCTCCCTCCTGTTCCCCGAATCCCCACCACCCGTCCCTTCAAACTCCTTCCTCACCCTCTCATAATGGCTCAGCTCCTGCAAGCTGACGCTAGGGATGAGCTCCTTCTTCGCCGCCACGAAGTCTTCCTCTGCCACGGTGACCTCGATATCTGCCGGAGTGGCAAAATGGTCGAAGAAGTATGCCACGGACATCTCGGACTCGCCGGATGCCGTGCGTGCGGCGTTAAGTTCTCGCACTTTGGTGTCAACGAGCGAAGATTTTCGGGTGATGGCTTTAAGCATCGCGTCGGAGCAGAGCGCGTATAGGTCGGCGCCGGTGTAGGTGAAGGGTAGGGTCGAAGAGAGTCTGGAAAGCGATAGAGAAGGAGATAGGGTGAATCTAGAGAATGGTTAGCACATACTGCTGTAAGATCATAAAAGCTCCAAAGCAAATATCCATACGAGCAAGAAGAATACCGGCACGTACTTTCTGGTCAACGCCTCCAAAATTGTAAGCTGTTTGTCATGCGTATCCGCCACGCCGAGATAGAGCATCTTGTCGAATCTCCCCGGTCTCAGTAGGGCCTGGTCCAACAGATCCGGCCGATTCGTCGCTCCGATCACAAACACTCCCCCTTCGCCCGCGTTGCCGGTACCTTCACTCATACCATCAAGCTCAGCTAGCAGCTGACTCACGATCCGGTCCATCACGCCGCCGCTATCGCCCTGATTCCCCCGCTTCGGCGCCACCGAGTCAAGCTCATCGAAGAACACGACACAAGGCCTTGCGTCGCGCGCTCGCTGGAAGACGCGCCGCACGTTGGCCTCGCTCTCGCCGATGTACATGTTCAGCAGCTCGGGCCCCTTGACGGAGAAGAAGTTGAGGCTGAACTCGGTCGCGATGGCCTTGGCGAGAAGCGTCTTGCCAGTCCCAGGTGGTCCGTAGAACAGGATGCCGCTGCGCTTCTTCATGCCTTTGGCGAACAGCTCCGGGCGCGCGAGCGGCAGCTGGATCGTCTCCATGACGGCCGACTTGACTTGCGACAGGCCGCCGACGTCGGACCATGAGACGTTGGGGATCTTGGGCGCGCCGATGGCGTCGGCAAAGTTTTTGCGCGCGGCCGTGACGGCGATGGTGAAGTCGCTGTTTGTGAGTCCGAGGGAGGCAGCGCCTCCGGACACTTCGACGTCGCGGACCGTGACTGGCATGTCGAGGCTTTGACTAAGGGCTGCGTTCGCTGCAAGGCTCTCCAGCCGTGCCCGCTTCGCCACCACGGCGCGCTCGACGACATCGACCAGGTCGCCGGCGACGAGGGCAGCGGTTTTGACAGCAACGCCGGAGAGATCAACGTCTGGTGCCAATCCAATTCCGGCATCTGCAACAACGTCACGCAGGATGCCTTCTCGTTCCTTTTCATCTGGCGCTCCTACATCAAGCTCATGAGTGAACAGCTTGCGGATCCCTTCCGACACCTTCTCAACGGCTGTGGTAGTCGCAATGATTACTCTTGACTCAGCCTGGATGTCCTCAAGTGCTTTGGCCATCCGCTCGGCATCCAACACCTCTACATGCTTGATGACGAGCACCGTGAAATTCGCACCACAACTGAAAGCCCTCTCTGCTCGGGCTTTGAGAAGAGCTTCAGTCTTGACATCGCCTCCACCGGCACCTCCCTCTGTCAGCAAATCGAAGCTGTCGATGATGAAAGAATGAAGACCGAGATCTTCGCAGGCTCGAGCAGCTACCGTCGCCTTGCCAATAAGTCGATGAGTCGACGTCAACAGTACTGCGAGCGGAGGCAGCCCGAGACGGATGGCTTGTTCACTCGTTGAGGCAGATATGAGCTCCCTAAGACGACGTCGAGTTGCTGTAATCTGGGACGTGGGCATCCGCGGAAGCTCCGCCCAACTTGAGCCAAGGCCAGCCGGCTGAGGAACCTTTTTCATGCCCAGGTAGTATTGCCACGGATTGGTGGTAATGGAAGGGAGTTTCCCTTGCACGCTACCATTCTGGACCATCTTAGTGTTGGCAGAGTCCACGCAAACAACGCCGTCCCAGACGCTGTCATCTTTCAGCGCACCGTCTGTTGTTGTTACAACAATATCGCCAACTTTGAACCAGGCAACGCCCGTGTAGTTGACCGGCCGACCACCTACAGAGACATCAGTAGAACCTCTGGAGAGGAGCCCCTGAGCGCTCGAGTCCTCCTCCGCAGTCAAGCTATCGAAGACGGCCTTGCCGAGGTTTTCGTCGATGGGAATGCCAATGAGGTCGCCCGACTTCACTAGCCGTCTCTTCTGCTCGAAATGGGTCTTGAGCCCAGCAAAGAGACTAGGTTGCAGAAGCCGATCGGTGGAGAGGGGGGTAGACAGTTTTAGTAGGGTCACCTCTTTCGCATGCGGCGGCGACGACGTGCTTGAGAACCTTCTGTTTTCAATCGATGAACTAGGCGCATTGCTACTTGGCGATGCAGGAAGCGGTGAAATGTTGAGATAAGATGGTTCATGCAGGTTGGCAAACAGAAGGGGAGATAAGTAAGCCAGAGTGTCACTTTGGATCGCCGGAAGACCGAATATGCTCGAGCTGTGATTATGGCCTTTGCGGACTGAATACCGGTAGGGCTTTTTCGACATGTGAGGAGGCAGACCGTAGATCTTCGCTGCCCTGGACAGGAGTGAGCCTGCGTCTACGGACTGAAAGTCTCCCAGGCCCCAGGAGCTTAGTTCGTGACCCTGGGATTCCGAACATGGCTCGACTTTAACCCAGTCTCCCGAGAAACAACCAACTTTGACCAAGGTCGTAGTATCCACATAGACGCGAGCCTCGTCATCGTCGCTACTGCTCGGTCTTGGGTGCAGTAAGTCGTCCGATATCCGTTTCAGCAGAGGTTGCGCCTTGTAAACTTTGCCTTTGGTTGTATTTCCGCGTATAGTTGTTGCAGTGAAGGTGGAGTACACGGAGCCGGGAGTCGCAACACCGTCTCGGTGCATATTACTGGGCCGTGGAGTTGCGGCATTGTATGAGGACAGCGCGCCTGACGACTGAGTGGGGAGTGCAGGTGTGTTGAGACTAATCATATCCTCAGAGTCATCCGACAGGTCGCTCGTTTCCGTGGCAGACGTCTCGAAGTCCGAGTCGAGATCTCGGGGCGGTGGTCCTCGGGTTACAGCTTTCCGAGGCGAGACTCCGGTTTCGCTGGCAGAGAAGAATTGCTCGTTTGATGTGTCATCATCTTCCTCATGGACTCCGTTTACCACTGTAGGCAAAAGACTTGTCCGAGTTGACTTGATTTGATTGCGTGACTTTACCACCACAATCCTAGTGGTCGGCGAAACCGTCCCTTGTGAGACCGGGTCACAGAAGGTCACTTTGGCCGGCGGAGGCGGGATGTGAGTAACCGGATGAGATGGTAAAGGGAGAGACAGCGAGTCGCCAGTGTGGATTATGGAAGCCGTCTTGACAGCCAGCCGGACTGCCTCTTTCCACCAACCATCTCGCATACCAGAGCTCTTTACATCCTCTGATCTTCCGCCATTCGTACCGTCTGTCCCTGATGCTCTTCTCTTAGGTGCAGCACCCCTGATCAGAGCTTTGCTTCCAAACCCGCCCCCGAACCTTTCCTGCACTTCATGAAGCTGCCGGAGCGCCTCGGTATCCACAGTGACAAAGACGGAATCTAATTGCAAGGGCACAACGTCCATTATCCGAATCTCCACAGGCGCATCTTGCCGTTGCACAACCTTGCTAGGTGATACCAGTCGTAAGTTGTGGATGAAGGTCTGGAGGCCATGGGATCGCGCTGGAAATTGGAGCGAAGAATGAAGCCGATTGACGGGATCAGTCGGGACGCGCAAGCGAACAGGCAGTATTGTCCATGACACCTTCTGAGGAGTGCTCAAGGAGGTAGGGAGCCATGGTGATATAGCCACATGATGGAGACTCCGTGGTCTTGGACTGTCTTCAACCGGCTCTGACAAGACTGCATCTTAGCACGTACACCTCTGAAAGCAAAATGCATAGTACCTGCTCGGTTCGCGCCAGGGAAGAAATCAGCGAAAAGGTCTTCGGAAAGAATGCCAACATCATCCTTCATCCGCTCGTCCAGAACTAGGTGAGCGGAAATGGGCGGCTTATCCACTCTCCTCCGTCGCCGCCTCTTTCTGTGGTGCAGAACATCCTCAGCCGATGCCATGACGATGCGACTATCTCCTCTTTCCTCCAATGATCATGACTGCGACACGCAAGTGCAGTGTCGCATAGTCAGCAAGATGAAGCATGTGAGCAAGTTGAAGTTGCTGCCCGTTGAAGCCCTGCATACCAGGTGCGGAGGTGAGGACGTGCATTGCCGAGGTAAACATTCGAACAATAAGGTTCACGAGCCCGAGCTGCTATCTTTCAGCTGCACTTTTGGGATACATATAGTCGTAGTGCTACGGCATCACTCCTTACCAAGCGACAGGTCAGGAAAATGAGAAGCAATGTAGGGACAAGAAGAGTCTTGTCGCGAGGCTCTCTAGCATCAGAGCCGGCGAAAAAGAGGCGGAGCGGAGAGCCTTGGCAGATTCACATGCTCGGAGTCGAGAATTAGCTTCCGCTCCGCTCCTCCGACCTTCCCGATCGAGCCAAGCCGCCGATTATGGCGCCAGCCGTTGTGACGTCTTCCAAGCCCTGAAGCCCTGGCCAAGGGGATATCACTTTTCCCCGGAATCATCCCCTTCTCCCCAGTCTCATTCTTAATCTTGCCCCGCCTGCTGCATACCCGGTCGTTACATTGTGGCCTTTAAGTCTGTTCTAGAAATTTGGGATTCTCCGTCGTTACGACCCAATTGATCACCCTCATCTGCGATAAACCGAGTTTCGATATTTGCGATAGGGGATCGTCGACCGCCGCGAAAGGGGGCTTTCTGGCCTTCGGATGGAGAACTGCGTTTCCTACGCCCTTCCGAACCCGTCAACATCGTGATTCTCCTGCCCGGCACGCTCAATGGCTGTCACCGAGACCATTGAGAACAGCACCAAGGCGCAACAAGCCATTGAATTCGCTAAGCAGGCAGAGCATCTCGCGCAGTATACCGTCGCTCAAGAGGATGACAGCACCGGATCCACGCAGGCCGTCTCGGCCAAGTTTGTCACCGCTCAGGATCCCGTCATCGAAGTTGCCAATGGAGGTCGCCTGCCCGCCGTGCCGGTCGAGGAGGCGATCAAGCTGAACAAGCTGAAGAATTTATTTGAAGACGAGGACCTGAATGCAGCCTTTCCGACTCAGATCGTCTCCCGGGAGGCGAAGGACGGAACGATTCATGGGCTATCATCGCTTTCTGACGACCCCGCAGAGCTCCAAAATCAAGCTCCCGGAGCGCCTCTGCGCAAGTCGGTCCCACCGTGGAGGACGAACCCGCTATTTCCCCCTCTGCCTATGTACGGTCCACCAACGCTGCTGCGGAACCTACAATGCTGGGGCTTTAGGGTGACGTCTGCCGTGCTTTCGCTCTGCTTCTTGGGAGTAATTGTTCTCGGCGCGTTCTTCACGAGCATCCCGCTTGGCTTTCAACGCCTTCGGCTGCGGCTGCAGTTACAGAACCCTGATGCCGGTCGACCTTTCTGGGAAGAAGAGAAGCGTCGGTACTCTGTACGAAAGGCGGAGGAGCGAGCATGGATACAACGGCAGAAGCAACAAAAGCAGCGTCGGAGTAAGGGTGGGCGGCAAGAGTGCAATGGCACCCATACAGACTCCAAGGACGAATATGAACCCCTCGAGGGCGGTCCGGACGAACTGAAGTGCGACATTGGGTACTATGCCCGACGCGTTGGTCTTGACACTGAGACATTCTGGGTTCAGACTGAAGACGGCTTCATCATCGAACTAGTCCACGTCTTTAACCCACGTGAGTATACGCCAAAGAGCGCTGCCCAGCGCGAACCGCATGCACCTGTGGTGTTCCCAGAAAACAAAACTCAAGACGCCCCCGCAAACGGAGTATCAAAGGCTCAATCTCCAGCTGGGAAGAAGCGGTATCCTGTGCTGCTCATGCACGGCCTCCTGCAAGCCGCTGGCGCCTACTGCTGCAACGACGACAACAGCCTGGCCTTCTTCCTCGCAAAGTCCGGCTACGACGTCTGGCTGGGCAACAACCGCTGCGGCTTTATGCCTCGCCACAACCTGCTCAAGTACGAGGATCCCCGCATGTGGGCCTGGAACATCCGCCAGATGGGCGTCATGGACCTCCCAGCCCTCATGTCACGCGTGCTCACCGAGACGGGCTTCGACAAGCTCGGCCTGATCGCCCACTCCCAAGGCACGACGCAGACGCTCGTCGCGCTCGCCAAGGAGCAACGGCCCGACATCGGCGCGCACATCAGCGTCTTCTGCGCGCTCGCGCCGGCCGCATACGCCGGCCCGCTGATCGGCAAGATGTACTTCAAGTTCATGCGCGTCATCTCGCCCGCCATGTTCCGCGCCATCTTCGGCATCCACGCGTTCATCCCGTTCATGATGCGCATGCACGCGCTGCTGCCGCCGCGTCTGTACGGCGCGCTCGGCTACCGCGTCTTCAGCTTCCTCTTCGACTGGTCCGACGTCCGCTGGGAGCGCGACCTGCGCGCGCGCGCGTTCCAGTTCGCGCCGGTGTATGTCAGTGCCGAGAGTATGCGTTGGTGGCTTGGGCGGGAGTGCTTTGCGCGCCAGAAGTGTATCCTGGCGACGCGCGAGGAGGGCAAGATGGAGGACCGCGAGGACGAGGAGGAGGATGGGGAGAGCGACAGCTCGGATGAAAGCCAAGAAGACCAGCTGCCGCAGAACGAAAAGCGCAGTACGTCCCCGAGCAAATCGGACACCGTCGAGGAGCGCGGCCGCTACGCCTGGTACGACGACCGGTGTCCGCCTCTCGCGTTCTGGGTCGCCGGCGCCGACGATCTGGTCGACGGACGCCGCTTGCTGCGCCGCTTCGAGCGCGGCCGCGAGCCCCACGTCGACGTCGTGCACAGCAAGGTCATCGAGGGCTACGAGCATCTCGACGTCATCTGGGCCGTCGACGTGATTGAAAAGGTCGGGAAGGAGTTGCGCGAGGTCATCTGGCGGACGGCGCCGGAGGAGGCGCGCAAGCAGTGCCGCGTTCCCACCGGTTGCGAAGACGTTGAGCCTTGGCATGGCGGCAAGGGACAGAAGCGGATTGATCCACGGGCGCATGACGGGTATGAAAAGGAACCGAAGGGATGATACCAGGGGTTCTGGATATATCTGGTGGGACCTTTGACTGTATTAGATTTGGATTTTGTAAAGTGCTTGTTTCATGCGATAGAATCGTACATACACAGAGCTAGACATATTCAGTTATAATAGCAGATCCATGGATCTTTCATTTGCTGCCCATGCTTCATCAGCGGCTCCTCAAGAACGGAAAGCCGCAACGGTGTTTTGGAATTGATGGTAATATGTTTAGAACTACGACTCTCACTGGCGAAGAGGAAAAGAATTCAAGAGTCTTGCATCCCGCTTCTATGCGCCATTGACTTTTTGTCATGAATTTGAACCGAAATGCGACCGCCGCAGATAGTAGGAATAGAAGGACTCTGAAGGCAGAGCTCGATCGCCCGACGAGACAAGGAAATCGTATCCAAATGACGACGCATATGTACAGCGCATTTGGATCTACCGCCGACTGATCAAGGCGGATCATGGAGTCCAAAATCGCTTCGCAACCGGACTCGGACGTAAAAACATGAGATAGAGGGAAGTGCTCACAAACAGAAACGAAGTCAAGTCCCAAACTGCTTGACGCCTGAACTGTCCTTTTCAATCTTGAACTTCGACCCGGGCGGCCTTCTCTTCGCCGCCTCCCCATGATAAAATTCGCATTCGAACTTCAAACACTCTTTGCCACTGCCAAAAATCTTGATGACGTCCCCAGTGTACAGTCGTCCGAACTGGACTCTGCCATCCGGAGCCGTTGCTTTCAGTTGAACATCATTGACCCAGATTCCGTGCCTCGAGCCAGTGCTCACGTAAGTGTGCAGATCAGTCAGCTTGGTCCAGTCACGGCCTGTCTTCTCCAACTGTTCGATGCCATGGCCATGGAACGTCAGGGTCAGTGCCAACTTTGGTATTCGCGTGTCTACATTGTCGGCGTAAACGATGGTGCAGTTGGGATTCCGGCCCCAGGCGGTCGTGAGCCTATCAAGCCGGAGCACGATAGAAGTGAAGGAGTCTCGGGTGCTCGTGAGCTTTCCCAGACGAGGATTGGGCCGCAAGAATTCGGAGCGAAGGGCCGGTTGCGATGAGAGAGTTGTGACGGGATCGCTGGTGGTTAGATCGTCAAGATCTGGATATCTTATCGTATCCGGCAACGGGAAGAGTTTCTGGTTCGAGTTTCGAGTGGTGAGAGCGTCTTTACCCCCGACTTCACGTGGGGCTTCCTGAAGGTCAATGGCTTCTTCCGAGGATGGAAGGTCGTATTCGTCGGGTGCAAGCAGTGAAAGGTGGATCTGCCGGTTGAAGCTCGGTCGCTTCGGTGCGATATCTTCAAGCCGGACTTGAGCATCGTCGCCACCATCACCATTCTCGTATGCCCGAGGGTTGGAAGACTCCGTATCTTGAGGGGTTGAGGGTTCGTTGGGCGTGGCTGCAGCCGAGTGAACGGACTGTGGTGAAGCCATGTTGAGTTCGCGAACCATCGATTCGGCCCCAAGAAGACTTGCGGCGGCCTGCGCTCCATCCGGCGCGTCCTGAGAACCAAACTCTCTCTGATGGGAGCCAGTTGCCTGGTCAAGCCCTCCGACCTGGCTGTGAAGGATCGATGGCGGGTCGGATGGCAGATCTGAATATACCTGGCTGAAAGAGTTCGTTCCCATGGAGGACGAAAACTCCACGGACTGGCCTGCAAGTGAGAGTGCGACATTGGTCTCATCGCCCAAGACGCGAGAACTCTGAAGCGCAGACAGACCGATTTCGCCGAAGAGTCTGTTTTGCCGGGGCGACTGTTGTTGTGGCGGTGAGGCGATGCGAGGATCCGGCAACTCAGGAGTTGAGCGCTGGTTGAGAGCCGCCACTGGCTCCTGAGTCGCTTGGCGGTGAGAGGCATGGTAGTCGGCTCTGATGCGTTTGGACTGACGCTGGTCGAGAAAATCGAGATCACTAGGCGCTAGATCTACCTCTGAGATGTGAGAAGCGCCGGGGGCAATCTTTCGATCGTTTATCACTAGTTGCGAGAGCACATCGTTCGCCTCCTCGTACTCTTTGTCCTCTTGATCCTCCTCGTCTTCCTCGGCGATGGCGTTCAGATCATCATTGCCTCCTGTAGCTGATAGCCCACTTAGATCCGCCAGCCAAGGATGTCGTAGACATTCGTACTCTGTCGGGCGACGAGCCGGGTCTGTGTTGAGCATTGCCTTGAGAAGATCAATCGCCTCTTCCGACACACCACGCTCCCTTAAGGGCGTGGTATCCAACGACGTCCCCATGATCTTGTTGAACATTGCTTTTCCAGTCTGATCTACGACGCCCTCAAAAGGAGGCTTCTCGCACATGGAAAACCACAGAACGGCGGCAAAAGACCATATATCGACAGACTGGCTGTAGGAGTGGAAGCCTGGCTGAACCGATTGGCCGGATCTTCGATGTTTTGTCCTTTTGCCTGCGGCGTGAGCGTCGTAATGAGGGAAGACTTCAGGAGCACAGTAGAGCAGGGTGCCGCAGAAGGTCTTCAGGAAGGTCTCGTTGTTCTTGACGACTTTGGACAGCCCAAAATCCGAGAGCTTCACCGTGAACGGATCCGCGCATGCTATCAGAACGTTGTCCGGCTTGATGTCTCGGTGAGTGATTTTCTTCTTGTGCAGATAGACCAGCGCCTGAAGTAGTTGGCATGCCATGACCCTCGCTTTGGCCTCTGGCAGAGGACCGTGGTCCTGAAGATACCCTTGCAAGTCTCCACAAGGCACATACTCCATGATGATGTAGATGTGACTCCCTTTGTCGACGTAGTCAATGTACTGCACGATGTTTGGGTGACGTAGTCCTTTCATGATCTGCATCTCGTTGTCTATCCGCTGGTCCAGCCGTCCGTTTTTGATGAACCGCTTCTTCTCGAGCTCCTTGGCGGCTAAGGGTTGACCATCATAGATGGTCGCGAGTTGGTAGACGGTGGCAAAGGCTCCTTTCCCGAGCAGTCCAATGACATTGTATTCGTTGCCACCATTCCATTGCATCCCGTAATTTGGATTCGGCATCGGAGGACGTACTTCCGCAAGAAATGGCAGCCCTTCTTCGGTATGAGCACCCTCGTCAGGCCGTTCGGAATCTTCTTTGGCAGCGGCGGCACGCAAGTTCCTCTGATGGGCGATAGCAACATGTGCTCTGTAAGCCTGGAACCGTCTCATGTATTCCTCCTCATACCCATCCCGAGTGGGGATCCGGAGAATGAATTTTATCTCCTCTTCCGGTCGGGGAGAAAGGATCTGAATGACGGCACCAGACTGCAATGTTCGTGTCGCCGGAACCAGAGCTC
>QQTW01004111.1_pt1 | contig 10867 bp, 8 predicted proteins | sample 1904831 | NCBI WGS metagenome assembly QQTW01 (sample SAMN09435610, study PRJNA476489) | Subsurface metagenome, whole genome shotgun sequencing project.
CGCAGTAGGGTACTTTTACCACAGCCGCTGCGTCCGACAATCGCCACCAACTCGCCTGGTGCTACCTCTAATTCAATTCCTTGTAAGACTTGCTGAAAGCCAAAAGTTTTCTCCAATCCCAGTATCTTCAGCTCTGCTCCCCTCGAATTTTTAGTCGTGCTGTGGGCTTGGATCATGAGATTAATTATGTGGAGAAACTGACTGTTACTTAAAGCAGTTTAAGATTTTTGGTAGCTGGGATGCCATTGCAGCAACTTAGCTTCTAGCCATTTAGCGATCGCGTCTGCCAACTTGCCGAGTAATGCATACATCAAGATGCTTAAGACTACAATATCACTTTGCATTCAATGAATGCTCGAAATCCTAAAAGACAGGTAGACCACAAAACCCGCTACGACCAGATTTTCTACGTGGGTTTCTCCGAGAAACGCATCATCTCTTCATTTAGCAACGTCCACTTTCTTGAAAATACTAGTTTGAACATTGTCGCTAGGAGATGTTTGTAATGTGAGAATTTCTCTACCACTGTCAACAATAGTGCCAAACTGAGAAAAGTTTCGAACTACTCCCTCAGCTGAACTCGTCGCGTCAACTACTCCCTCAGTTGAACTCGTCGCGTCATTTAACTCAACACTACAATCTGGTTCGACTGTGTAAGTACCTGAGATATTAGTTTCAGTGAAATCGCCACTAACATTGGTAATGCCTCTTCCACTGTAATTACCATTGCCGTCGAAGTTACGCAAGTTTATTGCACCAAAAGGGATATTTCCACCTTCTGAGGTCAATCGAAAGCCGGAGGCTTGTACTCCATACAAGCCTGCCAAAATTGCGTTTGTGCAACTAGCCCTCTCTTGTGCCTTCACATTAGCGTTTAGTCCAACAACTCCCAAAGTAATGGTAATGAAGAAGAGAGTAGCGATCAAAACCCGTTTCGTCACTAAGGAACTAACTTGCTTTTGCCGTGACATATGTTGTATCTCTTTGTTCATACAAATTGGTGGACACGAGCTTAGCACTAAAAACAACAAAATTTATGTTTGATTTTAATACTCAAAAAATCAACTTCAGTAAACCAAAAATTTGGCGTTGCTGGTTATCGTGTTCCGCTACAATGTATGTCTTCTACAAGATTTGTCCGGTGATCCTTTCTCCACTCCCGCAACCAAGCCATGTTTGGCGGCGTTGGAAAATTATCCCAAAGTTTGCCATTTCTTGTCAGTCTTCAGTTATTCTGGTAATATAGCAATCATGCTTGAGTCGTGAACATTAAATTTTTTTAACGGATCACAGCGGTAAAGTCTGAGCGGAGGTTTCGTCCGATCAGAACTTTCTAAGATAGAGTTCGCACCAGAACACAGCGGAAAGTCTGAGCGGAGGTTTCTGCAGATCAGAACTTTCCAAGACAGAGTAAAGAATGGAAGAGAGAAAGAATGGTTAACGAACCATTTAGAATTGCTATAGCATCTCAGTGAGTTGGATTTATTGGCTCTCCTGGGTATTGGGTGATAAACAATCCTTATGTGAACGATAACTTAAGGCTTGCAGGCTTTAGGAACCTCTGTTTTGTATCTTGAGCTACTTTTTCACCATAAAACCAGGAGAGCCGATTTATTATACTCAAATGGTTTTTGCAAGTCAACCGCCTAAATACTTAAACTGCCGACTTTTTGCCGAGCTTTGAGTACTTGTTGAAATGCCGTGATTATGGCTTTTAAATGATGTTCGCTCAATCCACTGTTAGCAACATTTGTGATCAGCAAGATCAGTTGTTCTGGTGTCAACTTTTTGATTTCTATCGCCAACTCACTAATCACTGTATCCGATATATAGGAAGTTGTAGCTAGATTTTCTATGTTAGTTCGTGTCTGTACGTCGTAACATATATCTTTGATAGTAGTTGCAATTTGCTTGTTTTCAAACTCTACAGAGGGCAATGAGTTTTTCGTTGATAGCGAAAGCGTTTCTGAATCTACTTCTCCATTCCACTCCTTTGTTGTAGAGAAAATAACCGAAGTTTTAGTTCGCGCTGGTTCTATAGATGTGCAAGAATTGCAGTTCGTGGTTTCTGCAGAAACATCAACGCTGACTAACTCATCAGGGTTAGACTTAGCGATGTTCTTGTGTTGCCAGACAATTGCCTTGGCCTTGGTGTAGCTGATGTTCTCGCCTAAACTTGCGCGATCCACGACTTCTGCTCTAGCATCTTTGGGTGTAGAGGGAGCAGCGATCAGGTAGAGGGCTGAGGCAGTTATATTCAAATTCGTAAAATTTACGAATTTGAACTGCTCTCCAACTTGCATGAATTTGTTTGCTGTTGATACACTCCAATTAAACTCAGATTTGAGCCAATTTATAAAGTTTCCATGTCCCAGATGCTGCTTGACTTCAATTAGCTTTTGTCCAATAGCAATAATATCTTCAGAAGTCCGCCGCATTAACGTCTTGACTTCGTTGGTGCGCTGTTGAACAACCATTTGCGTTCCAGCATCTAAAATACCATACTCAAAGTTTGGAGTTGGCTTTGACATCTGTTCCAGTTCAAATGCTAAATTAGCCTGATTCATGTGGTATTCACTCCATTTTCTAATTGTGATAGCACTCTGGATATTAAAGCTTAGTGATGAAATTGCATTACAGCATACGGGTTGGGGTTGCTTGTATGCGTAATCCGGTAGCTATTCGCTCTGCGTCAAGGATTGTAGACATAGCAGAAAATCCCTTTGGGTTGAACCGCGCGGTAGTGCATCAGATTAGTATTAAATGTCCGCAAAGTTAACTGATGCAGTAGTATGGGAACTGCATCAGCTTAAGGCTTCGGCCGTGAGCTCAGCCGAACGGTACTGACTTAGATCAGCCGTTTCAATGTCGCTCATCGGTAGCAGTTTCCAATGTTGGAAGCGAACGCCACTCATGGCAAATCGCGCCATATTTACTGCTCATACACATCGGCGGGTGAACCTTCAGTCGCGATCGCTGCTCCCCAGACAGACAAGGACGGTTCTTTGGTCAACTAGCAGCAGCACACTATGCAGTACCCAAAATGCCACCGGGAGTGTTACTATCTTCTGCTCTGGAATTGCAGCCTCCGCCGGATTGTCCTACCATAGCGCAGGTTCTGCTTTTTGTCGTGCTGTTAATTCGATGGCACGTGCCCTTGCAGTTGAGCTAGCTCAACAGTTTTTCTTTGTCCAGTTTAGTATGTGGTGTCCGTATAGTGAAATGGTAGAGATACTTGACTCTTCGGAGTTCAGTATTTTTGAGCAGAGCTTGATCTGCTTTGACATCAATTGCCGGAGGATAAGCCACATTTTTATCCACATTTATGACTCGCTGCTCCTGGTTACGAGGCGGCGAGGTTATCTGTGCTTACCTAAGGAATCATGTAAAGTAAACGTGTTTATCTCATACTAATTCTAAATAAACTTATGAATTCGGCAATACGTCTCCCAGATGGTCCGAAAACCCCTCACTGGTTGCAGAAGCTACAGTATACAGTTAATCCCTTGGCTTACATGGATGCTGCTGCCCAGCGCTACGGAGACATTTTTAACGCTCCTGTCATCGGTAGCCATCCAGTTGTCTTATTTGTAAGTGATCCTCAAGCTTTGCAACGCATATTTTCCAGCGACACGAGGCAGTTTATAACTCCACCCAACCAACTGCTACAACCGCTTGTCGGAAACCATTCTATTTTCGTGCTTGAAGGAGCACGCCATCGGCGGGAGCGCAAATTGTTAATGCCTGCATTTCATGGCGAACAGATACAAAGTTATGGACGGCTAATTTGCGAACTAACTGAGCAAGCAATGAATTCATTGCCCAAGGGCAAGGTGTTCTCTGCTCGTACTCTGATGCAGGAAGTTTCACTGGAAGTGATTCTGAAGGTAGTTTTTGGTATTAATGCAGAGGAACGTTTCAAAAAGCTTAAAACGCTGATTGTTCAGCTAACAGATGCGCTGCAATCTCCGGCGATCGCGGGTTTACTCTTTTTCCCCGGCTGGCAAAAAGATTTGGGACCGTTGAGTCCTTGGGGATACTTGCGGTCCCTACAGCGCCAGATAAAGGAATTGCTATACACTGAAATTTGCAATCGCCGCAAATATAAAGGTGCAACGGGCTCAGACATTTTGAGTACACTTATCTCAACACGAGATGAAGCAAATGAGCCGATGACCGACGAAGAACTGCACGATGAGTTAATCACACTGCTGCTGGCAGGTCACGAAACAACAGCAACTGCTGTTGCCTGGGCTTTGTATTGGATTCATCGCCATCCGCCTGTGTACCAAACGCTGCTAGCTGAGCTAAATAGTCTTGGACAAACTCCACAGCCAACAGCAATTGTTCAATTACCCTATCTCACAGCTGTGTGCAATGAAACCTTGCGCATCTGTCCTGTTGCTGTTGTCACAGTCCCTAGAGAAGTGAAAGAACCTGCGGAATTAATGGGTTACCGATTGGAGCCAGGAACCAGACTCTACGGTTGTATCTATCTGACCCATCAACGCCAAGATCTCTACCCAGAGCCCCAACTGTTCAAGCCAGAGCGCTTTCTGGAACGCCAATTCTCCCCCTACGAATTTTTACCTTTTGGTGGCGGGGCTCGTCGTTGCATTGGTGAGGTGTTGGCTCAGTTCGAGATGAAGTTAGTTTTAGCGACAATACTATCTCGCTATCAGCTAGCCTTATTGGATCGAACCCCTGAGCGCCCTCAACGTCGAGGTGTAACCTTAGCCCCGGCTAAAGGTGTGAGAATGATTCTGCAAGGATTAGTAAAGTGATAATTTTTTCACGATACTTATATTTACCCTTGTATAAAGCTTGACCCCTACTTTCTCAACTGAAAGCGCACCGGCATTCCGTCGGACGGATAAATCAAAAGGTTCTGCTGTAACTGTTCGAGGGATGAACGACCGTTAATCAACTCCCAGTCGAAGTAGCGCAGCAATAGTGCCAGCATCACCATTGCTTCCAGCATTGACAGATGCTCTCCCAAACAACGATGAGAACCTGAGCCAAAGTCTATCATTGGAAGTGAACTACTTTCCTTACTTTTGTCTAACCAACGCTCTGGCAGAAATTCCTCGCTCTGAGAATAGACTTCTGGATCTCGTCCAGCACCAAGCATTGACCAGAATACTTTCGTACCACGAGGAATAAACTTACCTTCAATAACAATATCACGTTGTGCCTGCAGTGAGGTCGAGCCGGAGGCGACTGAATAAAGGCGCAAAGTCTCTTTGATAATAGCGCCAATGTAAGTCAATTCCTTTAAGGTTTCTGTATTAATGCCGCCTTGACTTTGCCAAGCTTGATCAACCACAGCCTGTGATTGCTGAAAAACCCTTTGATTTAAGGTCAACTCTGCTACTGCAAAAGATAAAGTATGAGCTGTGGTGTCAGTTCCAGCTATTAAAAGTTCAATAGTTTCTGCTATTAGTGTTTCCTGATTGTATTTCGGTTCTTTGGCAGCTATTTTCACTAACATTGATTCTTGAAACAAAGAACTTACCTGTGCTAGGTCGGTCTTGTTTTGTTCTCTCATCTGTAAAGCTAAGTCTACCCTGGGAGTAATAAACTCCTTTAAATATCGCCTTGCTGCCCAATAATCACGTGAATTTTTAGTTGGCAGATATTTCATCCATCTCTTCTCGCCAATAGCTACCCGTAGAAATCGATAGCTTAAAATAGACGTTGCCTCGTATACTTTGAGAACTTCGAGGGGTGGTCCTTCATGACTAGCGTTTTTTCTATCTACAGGAATCCCCAGCACTAGACAGGAAATCACCCTCATTGTTAGTTCTACAAACAGAGGATCTACTTGAACTTCTTTTGGTGGAGCAGCTTCTTTAAGTCTCTCGATGACTTCTTCGCAAGCTTGGTCAATAATTTCAACATATTTGGAGAGACCGTTAGAACTAAATTCGGGGTTCCAAGCCTTGCGTCGCCACTGCCACTCAGCCCCGTTTTGACCTAAAAGAATGGGTCCACTGATATCGTTCCAAGCTTTGCTTGATTGCTCAGACCTAACTAGGCTGCCATCTTTCATCCCATTTACAATAGTGTCTTCAATAACTTTTGGCTTACTCAAAACGAGAACTGGATTGCCGCCATTCCAGTAAACATACATTGAACCTAGCTGCTGGCTCCAATCAAACAATAATTGGAAGTATTTCTTTTGTTTTACTGCTGCTAGTACTTGAGGAATATTTCCTAATAGCCAGTGTCTGGGGGGAGAAGGAAGTGAATGTAGAGATTTGTAAGTTTTCTTTTGTTGCCACCAGCGCCAGCCAAGTATTCCCGCTATGCTAGTACCTAAGACTGTAACTAAATATGGAGAGGAAGAAAAAGCAATCTGAGCATCAATCTTTTGTAACATGAATTTACCTTCGTCCACCAACAACTTCAGATTATCCAAATAATAGCGTATTGTTTGCAGATTCCTTGAGCCGATTTTATCAGCAAATCGGCGTTTCGAAAACTTTTAATGCTTTAATATTCACTTACAAAGACCAAAATAATCTTATTGATGTTATAACTGAAGTAGCCAAATCAACAAAAAGTTGAGCAGGTGACCAAATTTATATCAACTTTTTGAAAAAACTGTATCTAACATATATCTTTTATGTGTCAGCATCGATATTTTGTTATACTATAATATAACTGTTTATTGATATTTTTAATCCTATTTATACTTTAAATTGGTAGCCCAAACTCATAGCGATTGATGAACAGCCCAATTACTAGGTCGTGCATCTCCTCAGATTTGGAAAAACAAATGGTTCTAATCAAGCCGGCGGCTGTTCGGTCTGCATCAAGGAGCATAGACGTAATAGAAAATTCCTTTGGGTTGAACCGAGTGGTAGTGCGTCAGATTAGTATTAGGTGTCCGCAAGGTTAACTGATGCAGTGGTATGGGAACTGCATAAGCTTAAGGCTTCGGCCGTGAACTCAGCCGAACGGTACTGACTAGCCCTGTCAATGTGACTTTTTTACCTTAGCTCAGATCTTGCAGCATTCTCGATCAACACCTGTCAAAACTAATATGATCGACTACTAGATTTATCTATAGGGGTCCTCTCCAGAGGGGACCCTGAAGCCCCCCATCCCCTTGTCCTCTTCAGTTACATACTCCCAAGTGCATAAGCTCAAAACGCTGGCGTCTATTTTTGAATGCAACCAGATTGTAAGGTTAGTTAATCTTAGGAGACCCCAAAATCTATGGGCGCAATATCAAGATACTGGACCATTTGGCGAATTAGCCCTAGCAGTGAAGGGGTTGGATATAAAAATTGTTTAGTTTTGACCGCGGAGGAATTTGTTCAAAAAAATTATAATTGTCAAAACGGTGAGATACAAGCTGCTTTACTATCGTATTTTCACGGTAAAGATTCTAACATTGATGCCACAAGTCGCGCCCAAGCTGGGCTTTGTCTGAGGTGCTATATTTCTAACTCCATCCTCAATACCTGCAAAAAAATAGCCTACTTGTTTAGTGCCCAAAAGCACTTCATTTATCAGGATTTGCTGCCATTTGTCCTGGACGACGATGGGAAAAATCTAATCATTGTAGATAAGGATGGCAAAACCCAACTTATTCTAGATGACAATGGTGAAGTTAGGACAAGTGCTTACAAATTTTTTTCTGTTAAGGTTCTGCAATCATATAAGCCCAATTCCCAGTCCAGCATGAGTTTAGACAATTGGGTATACTTGCAAACAAAACAAAATCCAGAACTTAAAGACTTTTTATCGGAATTTGGTTTTCAGAATCTGAGTGACTGGGCACTGTTAAATAGAGCTAGACCCCAACAGCTGCAACGTTTATCTGGTCGCGATCGCACAGCTGTAGAAATCTTTCATACAGTCTACCGTCGAGATAGACCTCAACAGCGACTGGCGGGAGCCAGAAAATGTCCAGATCCCTCAACCGCTCAACTTCAAGAAATGCTAAACAGCTTGCAAGAGCGAGGTGTAATCATTAACACCTCGGTTGAGCTGCTTAAAGAACTTAAACAGGTAGCAACGCAACTGCGGCAGTATGACATTTGGAGTTACAGAGAACCTCTAGATATCTACGACCCTGATACGGGAAATTATACACCTAGACCGGATTTACCTCATAGTTACTTCAATGAATCAAATTTAGAGCAGCAGGAAATTTTGGAGTTCTTGCATCAGCAACTGAGGTTAGCTTTAGTTGCAGCGATAGCACAAGAAATTCGCTCACGCATCGCCACATTGCAAAAAAGCAAAAAGTATGCAACTTTTGCTCAAAAATTCCTGACTGGGTTACAACTGTATTATTGTCATGGCTTGTCACTTAAAGAGATTGCTCCCAAGTTGGGAATGACAAGTTGGGATCAAGCTAGGCGGGTATTGAATCCGGGAGAACTTCTGGGCAAGGTACGTACTCTGACAGTACAACAACTGCTCGGCAAAATGTTAGAAAAGGCGAGGGAGTTGGGTCTGACCAAAACTATTCCGGAACCGGACTATCTCAAATCCCTGGCTGAAGAAATTGAGGCTTTTGTAGATGAAGAAATTTTTACTGAGGCAGCAGCAGAAATTAGGGCGGGTCAAAGCCGTTCAATGGATAGCTTCTATGCTCAGCAACTTCGCCTTACTTTAAAAAGTATACATAAGGAGTAAAGTAATGGGTAATTTTTTAGGTAATTCAACTCATTTCAGACTTCTATTGCCAGAAGTCATTTGGCTTAAACCAGAACATTTTGAGCAGGCAAGGCAAACGAGGAGCCAGGTTATGAGTGAAGCCCACCAGTGGCAAACATATCTGAACGCCTTGGCGGTACAAAGCTTTGAAGAATGGCTAAAAGAAAGAATACCATTACAACTAGTTTGTCGACATAACAATGTAATTGAGGCTGGAAGCCAGCTCCAAGTTGGTGAATTTAAATTTTGCGTGATTGCCACTGAGCATTTGCTTGATGAAGTGGTAAATGTACCTCAAAATGGAATTGATAACCAGGCAGCAAATTTTTATGTGTTAATGGAGGTACTAGAAGAGCAGGAAGAAGTGGTTATTAGAGGATTTATACGTTACGACCAATTAATTAATTATTGCAGTCAGGTGAATTTACAATTAGAGTCCGGTTGTTACCAGCTACCTCTATCAGAATTTGACGCTGAGCCAAATCACTTGTTGTACTACTGCCGTTTCTTGGAACCGTCTGCTATTCCTCTTGGGGTTTCAGCCGAAACCAAGGCTGAAGAACAGTTACTGGGACACTTAAAGAAAAGCACAACTAAGTTAAGTCAATGGTTGCAGGGTGTCTTTGACGAGGGTTGGCACGCTATTGACGCACTTATAAACCCAGAAGCCAATTTAGCTTTGAGCATCAGGAATGTTGAAGAGGGTGCGAAGAGATGCAAACTAATTGACTTGGGGATGCAACTGGGTAGTCAAACCGTGGCGCTGCTAGTGAATATTACAGAAACTGAGCAAAAATTGGGTGTTTTGATACAGTTACATCCGACGGGTGGGAAAAGATACTTGCCGCCCAATCTCAAGTTGACTTTGCTATCTAAACCGGGGAAAACACTCCAACAAGTCCAAGCGAGAGGTCAAGATAACTACATTCAACTGAAACCTTTTAAAGGTGAAGCGGGCAAATGCTTTAGTATCGAAGTAAGTCTTTTGGATATCAGCGCTAGAGAAGATTTTGAGTTGTGAAATACATGGCGTGAGCAGTTTCATGTCATTTGCCTTTTGTGAACTGCTAGTAAATTCTTAGCCTCAAGCGTTAATTTATCGTAAACTTATTACGATTCAGCCAAAATCGAGAGGAAAGGACATGGCAAGAAGGGGTTGGATGGCTAAGCCCCTATTGGCGCTGCTGACTGCATTTTTTTGTATAGTAGCAGCACCTTTTTTGACAAAAGCTCCCGTTGCTAACTCTGCTAATGTGCAAAATTTGACAACCAGCCAGGCTAGAACGCAGGATCTTGAACAACAGGGTAAGATACTTTATGAGGCAGGACAGTTCACCGAGGCAATGAAAGTCTTGAGATCAGCTGCTGCTAGCTTTAGAGCGACTGGAGATAGCTTAAGGCAAGCAATGACGTTGAGCAATCTCTCCTTGGCTGCTCAACAACTGGGCTTGTGGGCTGAAGCAGAAGAAGCGATCGCCCAAAGTCTCAACATATTACAAAATTTGGATAATCAAGAGCGTTCTGCAATTCTCGCCAAAACCCTAGATGTTCAAGGGCAGTTACAATTCGCACAAGGACATGCAGAAGCGGCATTAACTACTTGGCGACGAGCCGCTGATGTTTATCAGCAAACAAGCGATCAAGCTGCATTAACCCGTAACCGCATTAACTCTGCTCAAGCTTTGCAAGCTTTGGGGCTTTACCGTCAGGCTAATAAAATTTTAACCTCTGTGGAGCAAACCCTCAAAAACCAACCAGATTCACCTCTAAAAGCCCTAGGACTACGTAACCTCGGTAACGTTCTGCAAGTAGTCGGTAATTTAAGGGAATCCCGCTTGGTGTTGGAGCAAAGTTTAGCACTTGCTTCATCGTTATCAAAGCAAGATGTCAGTGAGACTCTATTCAGTCTGGGCAACACAGCCCGTGCCCAGCGAAATACTAAAGCTGCTTTAGATTACTACCAGCAGGCACAATACGCTGCATCTGCTAACCCAACTACGCGCATTCAGGCTCAGCTAAATCAATTGAGCCTACTTTTGGAGGCAAAGCAATACAAAAGAGCATTGGCGTTGTCCTCCCAAATCCAACCAGAAATTAGCAACTTGCCCCCTAGTCGGATGGCAGTTTACGCTGAAATTAACTTCGCCCAAAGTTTGATGAAGCTCCATGACACTCAAACCTCTGCCCAGGT
>QQTW01004112.1_pt1 | contig 10866 bp, 15 predicted proteins | sample 1904831 | NCBI WGS metagenome assembly QQTW01 (sample SAMN09435610, study PRJNA476489) | Subsurface metagenome, whole genome shotgun sequencing project.
CTAGGGGATGGAAGCACAATGGCTGAAAGATGTCACGCACAGATTTCTGTAAGCCATCGAGGCTCAAATGCAGTTTGGATATTACGACTTCAAGAAGCTTTATCGAAACTGTTGACTGTGAGAAAAAAGGTAGAGTTTCTCAAGCTTGGGAGAAGTTGCTGCAAGGCCATATATACTGTGCTCAATAGTCCTACCGAAGCCTACAATTGTGTCAATGGTCCTATTGAAGTCTGCTATTGTGCTCAATAGTCCTATTGTGGTCTACTATTGTGCACAACAGGACTATTGAAGCTTGCTAGTTGCGAACCCACTAGCGGTAGCAGATTATCCGGCCGGGGAATGCCCCATTGAAAATCAGGCCGGCTGATAATACGGAGGCCATATCCACAATTAGAGCAGAGACGTTCGAATGTGAGGCAGATACATGAAGTTAGAGGAGTATTGAAATATGTTGAGAATAGCTCGACTTGACAATGATATATATGATGTATATGCCGACGTAACATCGGTGCCGACAGACACCCACACTGAATGGCATACCGCCATTATCTCGTGCCTGACTGTATATCTCGTAGAGCCACAAGTCTCAAAAGGCATAAGCCCATTGGACTAAGGGCCAAGATGAGAATGCTCTAGAGGATTTGAAAGGCAACAGGTCAAGGGACAAAGAGAAACGCGTCGAGCGAGTCATCGCAGGAAGAAAGGATCAGCAATGCTTAATGAAGCAGATCGGAGAGAGTACTATGTTCAAACTGACAATATAGTGTAGCTGTACTTTTCTACTGCGAAGGGTTACTGCCATCTCAAGCCAGAGGTATGAGGTTCACGTTAACGGGACATTGACAGCCACGACGTCTTTACAAGCATATGGACCGGCGCCAGGCTCAGAATTAGCAGATTGCTATCATCATTACTTGTCATGATTGTTGATGTTAATGTGGCCCAGGAGAAGTGGTGATGCAGAATGTCGTTAGGATTGGCCTTGGCAGCAAAAAACGGGCATGCCAAGACGCTCAGTCCCGCGGTTGCAAATTCCCCTTATTATACAAGGCCAGCAAGGCCGGCAAGGCCACATTCAAACCTTTCCTTCCTGTCTCCATCGAAGAGTGCATCTATCTGGTTGCTTCCTTCTTCTGGTTGCACACAGCTGCAGAAAGTTTTGGCCCGCGGGGACCGATCAGTCACTCATCTGCACCGCATTGCGGTGTGCTCAGTCATTCCTGATGATTACCTGATTTATTCGATCTCTGAGACTTTCGTTCACATTTTACGGCTTTCTGGTTCTAATGAAGTCGAAGTTGAGCAGACCAATCCCAAATATCACAGCGCTTAAGTCCTTGATAGCCCAAGAGAAAAGCATTTCCGTAATAATTCCTGCAGAGGAAACGATGATGTGTTTCTTGCATGCTCAGTCCGTAGTCCATTTTGTCACCATCCACCGAGTTGAAGCAGGGTTAGCGACGAGGTGGCGCTCCTACAAGCAAATTCCGTGTCGTCCATAAGGCCTGCTTCGTCTAAAAATAGTGAATTATGGTCTTTAATTTGCTGTTGGGGTTCCTTACTTCTTGTGTGTCGATGCCACGGCAAGTCTCATAGTTCGAAGAACGGTTCAAAATATGGCTTTCCTTCAGCATCTACGGGTTCATTCCCAGGCACCTTGCTACGTCTGTCCCGCAGTTCCTCGTAGTCTTTCATAAGAGCTTCACTCTGTTGGATCAATTTTTCCTAGCCGAAAGCACCATTAGTCTCCAGATATTGATATTTGTCGTACGAAGAGAACCGAGTCATGAAGTGTCGATGAACTTACATGCCATATCTCAATGATCAGACCGGGATTTGCAGCACGCAATCTACGAAGGGCCTTGTAGTCTCGCGCGTCTTTGAGATCGTCGAACAGTTCCAAAGTCACGTTGGTGCCCGACTTCTGCTGCATAATGTACCTCCATTTACCGTCCCTCAGCCCGTATCCGTAAGGATAACCCTGTTCTTCGGATTTCCACGTCGCCGTGGTGTCGGAAAGCGCGCGTTCAAACTCCGGCCAAGTGGTGGATGCTGCCATCGTAATCTTGCGGCTCTCAGGAGTACCGTTCAGAGCCACGCCTTTCACGACGGAAACTTCAAAGAATGCAGCTCCGCTCTCATGGCTCGTGCCCGCAGCTTCTGTAGCCGCTTGGTTCTCTTGTAATCTGAGGATGAGGGAAAGATACTTTTTACCCGGGCTCTGAGGGAGAGATGCCATCTCGACTTCGGAGAAGCCTGCTGCGCGCATTTGCGAGTTGATCGCAGCCTCGGTTTCTGCTCTCAGCACCTCGTCACTCAGCATTGACCGAATCTCCTTCTTCACCTGCTCTTCTCGAACCGGCCTGGCAAGTGCGTAGGTTTCAAGTGAGATTTCGTCCGGGTCGAACAAAGATGAAGGCGAGTTTTTACAGTAATCGGACATGAAACGCTCGATATCGGGGTCACAAGAAAAATCAAGCGGATATGGCTGGTCGAATCGCTCGGCCATCAATGCCAAGACCTTTTCTACCCTTGCTTGCACTTTAGGGGCTGACATTTCTGTTGTTATGATGATGTTGTGTCAGGAAGGATGTTGTGTCAGGAAGGAAATTTACAATAAAAGAACAAGGGTGTATGACGACGGTGAAGACGGAGCCTAACTCAAGTCTCACCGCTCCCCAACTGGTATGAAAGAACAGAGGATGCACTTTCTCCTTCGCTCTCTTCAGTACCCGTGTCGTCCTTGCCTGCGCTCCAGTCAACAAATCTATCCATCACGCGGTCAGTTTGGTCATCCACCAAAAGACCTCCATCTCCAAAACAAGCAGGTGCTGTGTCGTCTTCAATCCCACAGTGTTCTGTTTGTGAGGGGCTCTCCAGTGTGGTGCTCTCCGTGCCAACACTTGAGCCTGGGGCAGCAATCTGGCAAGGCTCAGAATATTCTTCTTGAGAATGGCTGTACAGTTCTCTGGCAAATGCTTCCCGGCCCTTGGCAGAGAAGGCGCACAGGATCGAACTCGACACTGCCGGTTTCGGCGCACCGGTTGCGGTTGACGAGCCAGTGGTCGTTGCTGAATACGGTTGGGGAATCAGCAGCCTCGAAGCAAGCTGCTTTGGCTGCATGTAGTAAGCGTTATTGAACGCACCAGCAGGTCACGGCCTGCTTTTTGATGGAGAGTCTGAACGTACCGCGTTCGTGCTCAAAAGTGCAGGCGGCAATGAGCCAATCGTTCTCCACCGCTGATAGCTCCGAATCGACTTGGGATGGCGAGAGGAATGCATGCTAAACACATAACGCAAGTTGTGCAGTCCATCGTCACCTGTTAACCTGAGTCAGCCAACAATCACCGAGCTCTCGTGGACGCTTTCCCGATTCTTACGGTCGGAAGATGATTTGAGTTCATCCCACATATTATCCACCGCAGTCGAACGGGCTGCAGGCGCTGGTGGCAACAGTGGGACATCGTCACTATACCAGTCATGGTTGAGGAGCGCATACTCCGCAGTACATCTATCGAGCCCATTAAGGATCGTCATTCTCGCTTCGATGAGACCGTTGAGCAATCCGCGTTTGAAGCGATATCTGCCGTCCGGTAGCTCTGTGCAGAACGTGCAAGAAAACTCATGCATCTCTGGTGTGCGATGCCTAAAAACTCCAAAAAACCAACGAGAGTAGATGTAGTGATGCGTGATGGCCTTCTTGGAGGATGGACAGCTGATCTCGAAAGCAAGACCGATGGGGACATGGATCGTGGATCTCTTCAAGCGGGTTGTCACCAAGACGTGCCAAAGGTGATAGACGCTCCCAGGGTGAGAAAGAAAGAAGAAGCCAGGATCTTTGAGATAGACAGCTTCTACCAGTCTATCATCAATTCCTTCGTATGGCAGACCAGTAGTGAAGTCTATTATCTGGTGATCGTCCATGGTTCCAAAGCTTAATGTTCCATTGGAGAGAAATAGAGACCTAGTTGCAGATTCTAGAGCATTGTGAAGGATAGCAACACGTACGAGTTAAGTCAAGGCCGGACTAGGAAAATAATAAATGAGCATCAACAACATGCTTTGTCGACAACCTTACGGCCTGTCCAGGCATCATTATCTTCTGCTCTATACAGGCACTGTTTAGGAATAGCTGGGAGGAAGAAGAACAACAATGAGACTGTGTCCACTGGTCTAGGAGACGGATATGAAAAGGATATGAGAGTCCATCCTCGTTCAACAAGCTCGGATTTGAATCTCCGGCATATCGTCTTCAGCACAGGCAAATGAACGATTGGCGAAGACTTTCATTATATAGCACAGAGCGTGGAGATCTTTCTAAGGCTGAGGTCGGAAACCTTCAAGTGATGGTACAGGCACAAAGAAATATGTTACAAGAACGAGCCAAGTTGCTGAGAAGATCTAGTGCCAAGCTGAAGAGAAATGAGGTTCTTTACCAAGTGATGTAACACATTAAATCCGAACGAGCAGCTCCCTTGACTTCCGTATAACTCCGCCAATCGCCATACATTGCTGCACTAAACGCTGATAGGGAAAAGACTCGGGTAAGCTTTCAGAAAACAGCTTTGCGGGTAACCTGATTTGAAACTGGAGTTAGTGAGGGAAGCTCAGAAGAATGAGAAACGTACAGCCCATGCGCCAGCTGCGCTCGCTACCAAACCACCAGATATCATCATGGGCTTCAGTCCCTTTGTACTTTTGAATAGCATTCCGCTCAGAGCACCAGCAGTCACGCTGTTGAAGGCATCGTGCTTGCCTCTATAGTATCCTATCGTGGAGTTGATGCCGTTGTACACCAGTGCGATCACCCCTGCAGAGTTTCCGAGGAAAGGCCCTCTCCGTGTAATGGCATTGAGGCATGAATTGAGACGCAAGCGCGGGTGCGCAGACGGTGCCGAGCGACTCAAGCCTTCTGCCAGTCCCCAAGTCCCTCCCACCATCAGAGCCGCCATGTATGTTACTCCTGTTCCGTAACACAGATCGTCTGACCACCCGCGGGATGGCAGGGCAGATCGACTGCCGGGTAGGTCTGATAGTGTGGACTCCTCCAGAGAAAGATAGTCAAGAGTGTCCTGATTCAGCCCAGCGAGAGGATGGAGTTGTGCAGGATCGAGTGCGTCCGGACCGGAGAGAAATGAGGAAACATCTTGCGCAGTCGAAGGGTCGAAGGGTGCGGTCTGAAACGGAGTTGAAGTATCCTGTGATGTTGTTGCGGCGGATGTGGAGGATGAAGTCGAGGGAGGTTTGCGTCCGGTCAAAGTATCCCACACTGTCATCTTGTACAAGCAGAAGTGAAGAGAGGAAGAGAATGGTGAGGCGTTCTGGCGATTGTCGAAGTTAAGCAGCGTCGTAGAAAATTACCTAGTTGCCTTCATCCAACTCTTGGCGATGCACTCTTCGTGTTATCTTATCCGATCTTCAAGCACAGTCACGTGCCAGCTCTTCCACCTCGGAACCATCAAGATTTTATACCTGCCACCACATTCTGATCAGTTTACTTAGAGCTCGCTTCCAAAACTACACGGATGAGCTCTGACAAAGACCAAGTATGGACCTCCAACTGAGTGTACCGATGCCAGAAGCTATCCTGCGTGATTTTGCGAAAAACATAGACAGACATCTTCCTCTCTCCAATTTTTCCATTGAAGATGAAAGTAAAGTAAAGTAAGAACAGGTGTGCCCCGTGTCAAATGGTTTGTATCTTCTGCATACATCGTGGATTGGCGCTGAATATTCAGAAGATACACTTACAAAGTTCTCGATGTTTTGCTCCAGACAGCTGCCTTGGCCGACATCTCAGCCGTGCAAAGGGCCGATGCATGCAATATCCTTTGCACCGTGTTCTCGAGATGTTCGCTTTCTCCAGTGGAGAGCTTTCGGGCCCAGTTCTGGGCTGGCGGGCTGTGGATGAGTCTGTTCGACATTTATCTTGAGCGAGCCCAAAACGCTAAGACCAAGTCTATGAAACAAGTCATATTAGAGTTGACCGCAATCTTGATCAAAAGCCTTCCAAACGATTCAGCCGATGAGGTGAAGACTCTCGCAGTAACGAAACTGTGTAACATCCTGAGGAGCCCGCATGAGAAATCCGTGGCAAGGCAGGGCCTGCATGCTTTGACAATCTTTCTGTCTAAAGGCCTCATTGATGTTAGACGTCTGACCGAGCTGTTCCTTGAAAACGACGGTACTCGGCTGTCGTCCCTGACAGATGCTTTCCGATTGTTATTGGGCCACCTTTTCGATTGCATTGCTTACCAGGAAACGGCTCTCGCAGCGGTTCGCCTCGTCTCCTCAATACTCGAACAGAAGTCGGACCTTCCTATGGGAAGGAATGTCGATTCAGACGCCACTGAGGTATTGCCTGTCTGGGTCATTCCGCTTTCTGAAAGCGTTAGGAGGGCCCCGGAAGCTATACATTTATTTCGACACCACGTATTTCCCTTGTTGTTCAAATCTGACGTTGCAGGGTATATGCGCTTTCTAGAGTTTCTGGCAAAACCGGCACATTTGCCAGGGGAGAAAGGACCCAAACCGGCAATGAATGAAGCTGAGTTGGAGTTGTTTTTGGCAGCTTTGCACGCCGGCAAAGAGCTTGGATTAGTTATAGAGACTGGTATGTTGGGAATTCCCTCAGCTCGCTCTCCAAATCTTGTCAACAAGCTCATCATACCAATGGCACCTAGAGCATCAGCGATCCTACCCTATCACTATTCAGAATGGCACCGTGCACATACCGGACATCGTATTTGGCCGACTCCTGACACATCCAACACAAAGCGTGCGCATTGTGGCTCTTTCCGCTCTTCTAACATCGGTCTCAATAACGAGACCCCTGACTACCACTGCGCTCATTTGCCTCAGACGCAATCTGCCTCACTTACACTCGGACACAGATGCCAGTGACCGCGATAATATGATCGGGCTTATAAAGAAACTAATTGATCGACTGAGAGCAGCAACAGCTTGCTTGTCGAGACTTTGCAAGCAGTCGTTCGTCCAAAGTGCGGAATCACAAACAGCCAGCTACGGTTCACATCCACCGGAGCATCAGTATGAAGAAGACCAACAACAGGTGTATGAAGAACATAAGTGTTTTGTATCCTGGTACATTCAGTTTCTTTCCTTGGAATTGCGACCGGGTGCCTCGTATCAGCGGCACATAACAGCGCTGCGCGTTCTTCTGGCCTAGACTCGTCTATAGCCCGTGAGTTTCTGTCGAAAGAAGCTAAGAAGCAAATATTCTGGCCATTCCATCGTCAGGTTGTCAACTGGAGTAACTTTCGAATGCTACTGGATCTTACATCGGATCCATTTGATGACGTGCGACAATCAGCTATGCAACTTCTAATGCTACGGCTGTGCAATGATTTATGTCTACCCATATCAGAGCAGCATGCATCGAGCTTGTGTGGTCACTCTTCGCCAACGTCCTTGCTTTTGAGCCTTGGTAGTTGCTTGGAGCGCTCGGAAATGCTCATGCTGCGTACTGGTCGTACGGAGCACGCGGATGGAGTCTCACGCTTGTACGAAATTCTTTACGAGCACCGGAACTTCGCTACGACCCTACCCAGCTTATCTGCAGGCAACGAACTCTCTGATCGGTACCCAACGGCATTCGATGTGGTGGAGGACTTGGTGTCCAAAGTGGAGGTCGCGGTAGCGACTGCGAACGAGAATCGCGCAAAAGCAATTGAGCAATGTCCCCTTCATGGTTACATTGCCAGCATACGGTGTGTACGCGTCCAAAATCTTTCGTTTCGGCAGGCTAGAATAGCTAATCTCCGTAGACGTATTCTTGGTGAAACCACGCTCTACTCCCAAGTTGAACATTCCGACCAGAATTATCTGCTAACGTTCAGACCGATTCATAAGCGCGTCTTTGATTTCTTAGAAGCAATCTGGGTTTTGGTTCGTGACGTCCTTTGTGATGATGCTCCTGAGGGTCACTTTCCAGATGATCTTGACGACGAGGTGGATCTCTCTAGCAGGGACGTTCTGAGCTTCTCTTGGAGGGCTCTGAATGAAGCCAGGTATTGCTCCTCTATATGATTCGGGAGAGTTTCTAATCCGCCCCAGTCTGCTCACAAAAACGATTGTAGCCAAGGCCCCATACCGTCAAGACACGACCAAATCACTTCTACTCAAAAGAGACATCGAAAATATGGGTAACCTATGCTTTGTTCAATTGGTTGAACTGCGTCATCGTGGTGCGTTCTCAGCGGTCGCACAAGCTTTCTGTGCCGTATGCGAAAGGTGCGTGGTTGAGGAAGATGCCGCGATAAAGCCGTTGTTACCACTCTGGTATGAGGTTAGCATACCAGCAACCCCGCCTTCTTGACTATGCTAAACCGACTGCAGCGAGCTTTGCAGAGCCTTCGTAAGAAAGGGTCTATCTTGACGCGTCGTTCCGCCGGTCTGCCATCTCTTCTAGTAGGGATTGTTACGGCTGGTCCGACCAATCAGATCTTCAAAACCGCCTTCCATGATTTGCTGGAAGAGTCTCGAAAAGAGGTTGCCAGTCGAGACACTTATGACCAGCAACAATTGCCTCAGGTGCATGCCATGAATTGTTTGACTAGCCTCTTCAAGGATACGAGATTAGGAGAGTACTCGGAGTCGTTTGTGAAAGAAGCACTGGAGCTTGCTGCTAGCCGCTTAGAATCACACAGGTGAGTTGATGCCAGGTTTCAGCAAATGTTGTGACCAGAGGGTTAACGTCAATGCAGTTGGGCTATCCGAAATTGTGCGTTGATGCTCTTCAAGTCTCTAATAGATCGCTTCTTGGGAGGCCGTAACGCGGGCAAGAGCAGCAAAAGAAATCATGCGCAGATCTGCAAACCATCCCTTGGAAAGCGTCCCGATCTCCTTCATGCAGTTCTGAGGCTCTTAAAGGCAGGTGATTCACCATCTCCCAGTGGTACTCAGCTGGCCTCGGGTGGTCAAGGTCACCGAGCTCATGCCGAAAGTGTGTTCCCAGCGTTGCAGATTTTACAAAAAGCATCCGTACCTGCGGACTACCTACCGGCCGTCCGCCTCTCTGTTTTCAATCTCGCCGGTAGCCCGCACTGGCACATTCGTGACATGGCTGCTCGTACAGTGCCAGCTTTATTCGAGTACCAAGACCCTTTGGAGACGGTAGAACAGATCCTCAAACTACCACTCATAGAGCAGAACACCTTGCACGGAGCACTACTTAGTGTCAGATACATCGTTAGGGTCTCTATTGAAGACTTTCTCAACGAGCCGGTACAAGCCGCTGATTCTCCCATGGCTAGTACGTCCTCCTGTGTTTTACGTACTCTTCAAAATGTTTTCTCATGTTACTCTGGATTCTTCCATATGTTCTATGAAAAGAACCAGTGTGCCTTTACGAGGGCCTCTTATCTGGACATCATCAATGATTTCGGAGAACTCATGCTTGTCCGTTCAGACTTTGAAGGTAAGAGTCATGATTGTTATTGTGTATCGCGCTAAGATGAGCAGTGTCTTTCGAACAATTTGCTCACGCGTTAGCTTCCGGGAGTCGACAGTTGAGCAGTGAGCCATCTGACCACAGCAACAATCTTTACAATGGCTCCCACTGCGTGCAAGTCGCTACCGCGACTTATCTGTTCATCTTACGACTCCTTTCACTCTCACGGTGTATCTCTTCGCCGATATCCACGGAGCTCCCAGCTCTCTGCCAAAACGTGATTGAATTTGACGCAGACACCTGTTGCGCAGTCTTGGGCATCGTCGACAGGGTTTTACCGAGACAATGCTCACATGAGCTGGGAACCGCTGTTGTACAGGTGATTGCTCAAGTTGCAATTACAACTTGTGATGAGGTCTCCAGGTCTCGAGCGTTGTCTATAATCTCCAATATTCTTGACACGGGACGCCCGGATTTGCTTATGAGATTGGAGGATGGTCAATGTTCACTACACGTTGCAAAGGTTCTCCGCCTCCAAGACCAGGGTACTAGGCGTTACCCGCCTTTGTTGGAGACTACCCTCCGTCTCAAAGGCCCAGTGCTCGATCAAGAGATTGATAGAGAAGGTGGTTTTACCAACACTATCGTTCTTGAATTTGAGGCGTATATTTCTGCTTTACAAGATGCGGTAGATGACACGAATGTTGGTACTCGCTATAGTCATGCAAAGTCTAAAGCTAACAGCTTCATAGCCGGTCTCTCTCCGTCAAGCGGCGGCATTATCTTTGAACGGACTTCATCGCTTCTGGAAGGAAAGTCCAACCTCGGACGAAGCTTTCTCGCTCTTACTTGACGCAGCACTTGTCGTGTATGACTTAATCAACGACGATGAGACATTGATCAGGGAGATAGGCGCGAAGATTGTACCGAGAATATGTGCAGAGAGTACATCTCGGGCATACACTCTGGAAGCGGTACCGGCGGTGGCCAGTCAAAGACTGTCCGAGTTCCTCGCTCGACAATACTCTTCCAAACCAGCGCTCTCCGCTGAGGCAACCCGCCGCCTAACCGGAAGCCGTGCCCGTACTGGCTCTACTACCGAACTCTTCTCTGTACAAAAGACGCTGAACGAGGCGCTCCAGGAGGATTCTGCGCTTTTCTTGGCTGAGAAGCGAAATCTCTACATTGATGAAGTCAAGGAGGCAGTGATCTGGTCGCGTGTCTTGAGACGAATCTCAGCCAAAGCCCCACATCAGGAGACGGCTCGCTCCTTGTACCTGTGGGTAATGGATGGGTTGGCTACGTTGTCCGCAACAGCAATGAAAGAAAAGCATGGTCCGCTCAATTGGCTCTCCAAACCCGACGTCTTCGCCTTAGGAATGCGGGTTATCTACGCGGCGGAAGTATTGATGGCTTGGGATGATGACCTGGGCGAGACATTGAATATGAAGGTT
>QQTW01004113.1_pt1 | contig 10866 bp, 11 predicted proteins | sample 1904831 | NCBI WGS metagenome assembly QQTW01 (sample SAMN09435610, study PRJNA476489) | Subsurface metagenome, whole genome shotgun sequencing project.
AGAGCGCAGTCTGACGCGCAGGAACGCGTGAGTGGCTCGCCAAGTGTCCTAACTCGCCAAGTGTCGCCCCCCGATAGGGTTATTCAACGCGTTCGACGTTTGGAATTGGATGAAGGATTGGATTGGAGACCATGATGATAACCGTCTTCGAGGGTATGATATGCTACTATAGGCTGTAGCAGCTGCTTGGAATGCTGTATCAACAAGCTATCTCCTTGAGCTGCTCGAGTCAATGCCAGCAAGATGCCAGGCAGTTGTGCATGTTAATAGGATACACACTCGATATTACCAGATAGATAGCAGATCAGTCTTAATCCAGCGATTTCGTAGCGCGCTATCTTGGCATTACAAGCTGTTACCAGAGCGGTGATTTTATTCCATATGCCTCCTCCCGTAGTGGGTCAGGATTAATGACCGATCCTGGTCCTGGTCACGGTTGTGCAATGTGTTTCTTCTCAACCCCTTATACATGCAGAAATTTCCCGATGATCGATGAAACCCCATGAAAAGCTGGCGGTGCTAATGACTACTGTGAAAACCCGTCGGGTTAAACGGTTATAGATGGTTATAATGGATGTGATCGTGATGGGTGTTTACGATGATTGTAGATGGTTGTGATGGTTATGATGGTTATGGATAGTTATGATGATTATAGCGAAGAGGTGAAATGACATCATCATCACAATTGCAAGTAAATTTGAAGGATGCTGCCCCATTCCAACCAGCTTCAGTTTCAGTTCAATTGGATTCAGTCCCGCCTCATTCCTCATCTCATCGCGTGTCATCCCATCCGAAATCGCATTTTCCTCTAAATACCACACAGTTCCAACTTCGAACCCTACATAGCATCCTCCCACGATGGCAGCTCTCTTCAACAACACCAGCAATATCTCTTTCTACACCGTGCCTTTCGTCTGGGCACTCTGCCTCGCTCCCCATGTCTATGCGACCCACCTCTACCAGAAAGGATCATCTCGGAAATTTGACAACCGAGCACCACGATCCCTGACGAAGACGGTAATGGAGGATCAGAGCATTGACTCGGCCACCAAAGGCCGCATCTTCCGAGCCGAAAGTGCTCAGCAGAACGGCTTCGAGAACATCGGCTTTTTTGCCGCCGCTGTCGTTGCCGGAAACCTGGCCGGTCTTGATACTATCTGGCTGAACACATTGAGTGTTGGCTATGTAATTAGCAGGATAGCGTACAATCTGATTTACATCAACAACACCACAGCAAACCTTGCAACAGCAAGAACTGTCACCTTCATCAGCGGAATCGGGATGATTTGGACAATGTTTATCATGGCAGGGAACAATCTACGCTCTTCGCCTTGGAAAATATGAGGATAGTAAGATAGACTCTACACATACAAGATACAAATTTAATATCGCGCTGTTATGCAATCTCCAAGTACAGCTCCTTGTTGAGCTGATGAGATTATATTCATATTGACCTTAGTTCTGTCGGATCTAAAAAATATTCAAGAATCTGGTTTGTGGCTTTCCTAGCTTTTCATTTCGAGCTACTCGAGTTTCCCCCTATCTTTTCCCAGCTCCTATCTAGGTTCACATCATAACATGCTACTGGTAGAAACGTTAATCGCAAGGCAGGATTTGACGAATCGACCTATGTTGGGAATTTGTGATGCCTGATCGGCTAGAACAGAGGGTTATGGTATCTAACAACAGGTCCGCAACTGGACACCGGGTTGACGCTCAAAAAGCGGCGTTGACACACCTTCGAAGCATACGCGAGGACAGAGACGAGCCACAGTCTACCGGGAGCCTCATTAATTTCCCGTTCATCTTCCGGACGAGAGGGGAGCTGCACAAAGCGACAAATCCGAGATCATGGGAAAAGAAAGTGGCAGTCTGCCGTTCACGTATCAAATTCATCTCAGAATGATGACACAGAGGTGCGCAAATGAAAGCTGGTCTGCAGCTGGATTTCCATTGGGATCTGCGATTCGCATTTGCTTTTTCGTATGTATAGAAATGTCGTCTCTTGGTAGGGTTTACGATAATTCGACTGCTATCAAGGCTGTGTACCTGGTGAAGTGACCCTAAAGGCTCGTACCCAGAAGTCGTCAGCCCCTAATAAATCCCTCTGTCAATACCGCTACGACGATCGCGTTACGACCTGGCATAACCGCCTTGATCACCAGCGGCGCATCAAGGATTGGCTCTGCAACTGACCAGCCATGTTGATGAAATACAATACTTCTCGGCCTCGTGGGCATCAATCGCTATTTTCTTGGACAAGTCAAAGATATATTACTCAAACTGGAACGTAAGGGGAAGATCGAAATACTTCAGATGGATATCTTTGGTATTCCAGCATGGCAGAGATTGAAGGGCGAAAGAGAAGCAAAGCTCGAAACGCTTGAATTGCTGGTTTTTGGCTGCCGGTGTGCGCCTCAAGTCTCGCGAGGGAAAACGATATTGAGAGGATCTGGAGTGTATCCAACAAGTGAGCGGCCATTCGCCTCTCCTCATGCTCAAATCCTCAGTCACCTCAAAAGTACGCAGTCAAAATCTTTGGCAATCTCAACGCCCTGTCCGTCTGGCCCTCCATTCTCCAGAAAACCAGCCTCTCCGTCCCTCTTCCTTCATCATCCTTCTCGGTATTCCGCCAACCTCTCACCGGTCTCCCCAGCGGCAGCAGAAGCAGCAACAATAGTCTTTTGTCCAGCAGGAACATCGTCTGCAACCCGGCATATGCCTCCTCCTAGTCAGCTCTGCAACCACTAGCTGAACCACGAGTCCACAACCACACCACTCTCCATGTCAAACATATCCGTCCGCCTTATCATCCACCGTGTATTCTGCAGCATATTCTCCTACCTTGGCCCCGGCGCAGAGGGCGACTACCTCGTCAAGAAGCGCAATCGCAACCAGCATTTGTGTGCCTGGGCCTGTTTGCCTAGCCACGTAGCGGCGCGTACGCACATGCGAAGGTTGTGAATGAGAAGCTGTTTCAGCTTGTTTGTCCCGGCTAGAAGGACTTAAGGGAGGGATTAGAGCGGGAGGGATCAAGTGGTCCGAGCAGGGTGCGCAGGAAGGCCCTGCAGCGGTGGTGGTTGCGTGGAAGGAGGTGGCCGCCGCCTTTGGCTGCGTGAAAGGGCAAAGGGAGGGTGGGTGCTGAAAGCTGTTCAGTACAATATATTACCATTCATAATGGATATCAATCAGGTCATGACGCCGCCTTGTCCAAACAAATCCACCTTCTCTCCCAAAGCCTATGCGGACGATACCCTACAACGCCATGCTCTGTCCATGCCCAGTTCCACCCAGTCCCGGTCCCGGTCGCTTCCCTCCCGGACCTCATCTTTGCGCAGGCCGTATAACCCACCCTCTGCAAAACCAAAAAAAGGATTACGAACTACCTAATCAGTAAGTCAACTAACTTAAATCAATAGCCCCTCGTCCTTGCTCTCCTCGGCCTGCGCACTTTCTCCACATACACCGTCTCCCCTCCGCCGCCTCCACCAGAGGTGCTCCTACTCGACCGCCTTCGCCTGCGACTCCCACCACCACCACCATTGTCGCTACTGTAACTCAGCACCGTCGCCCGCTTCTCGCTGCTATCCCCTTGACCGCCGGCGTTGCGAACGGAACTCAGCATCCAGAGCAGTAGCAGGACGCCGACGATGGAGCCGATGACTATGCCGGCCACTTCGCCGCCGGAGAGGCAGTCGCATGCTGTTGCTGTTGATGCTTGGGTAGTGGAGGGGGGCGTGAGAGTGGTGGTGGTTTGGCGGGCGGAGAGGAGGGGTGTCGGTGCCTAGTGGAGGAATCGCCAGGTTAGTTAGAGTCCGGTTGGTAATATGTAAAGTGAGGGTGCTGATGGCAGATGGACTGGGGTGATGTGTTGCGTGAGAGGCAGCAAAAGGGCACTGACCATTTTGTCCGGCACCCAGAGAAGGCTCCTGGGCGTTAACCACGGTTTACGTGAACGACGGGCCCAATTAACCTTCCCCACAACTAAAATGCGCCTGGGATAATTGTAATGCAGCGGCGCGTAATTTCGCCCAAACGAGCGCGTGTGAATGTGAAGGGGTTTTGAGCGATTGACTGGCTGACAAGTTGGGACTGACAATAGCGACGGCGAAGGGAAGAGGTGGGAGCGGCGGAGGATGTCAATGGCAAAAGACGAGGCTGGTACACAATACGTATAAGTTACGTAGTTAAAGTAGTATCGCAGAGCGAATGCCGAGGATCATGTTGGATTTCCCATCCATTGGGCATCCCGCAATCTGGCGACAAACTTGAGCAGGGGTGGCGTCATTCTCTCGTCATTGTTTGGACGTTGCTAACTACTAGCATAAGGGTTTCCGTCTGCTTGTTTGGGGCTGTTGGCTCTGTGAATTGGCTTTGGCCTGTCTGTTCCTGGTGGTGACGATCCATGTTGGAACGACTTGGCAATACTTAAGCGAGGTTGATTGAGTTCCTCAAACGGCTGGTACAGGTAACTCTAGGTAAAGGTATTCCGTCCAGTGGTCTCCCATGATATTAATACTGGGGGGTTCGAAGCATTCGTCAATTGAGGGGTTAAGTTCTCAATCACAGATATGGTCGACACCCCTGGTCGTTGCAGGGAAGTTATCTGCTCTGGTCAGTTTAACCTGCATGAATTGAGCAGGGGCTGGGAAGCCAGGTTGGTGATGACTGCCTGTTTCAGTGGATCAACAAACACCAAGTCCTTTCATCCAGGGCAAAGGATGGATATCTGTCGTAGTAGTACGCCAAGGCGCCTGCTAGATAGCCCGCAGCTGGCTCCTGCGCTGTATGTAGAAATCAACACATTTTCTACAATATCTCAGGTTCAGGCCAGAGCAGGCAGCTGACATCTATTAACCTGCTGTCCTGAGCCACCTCTCTGCGATCGTCTGTCACAGTCTACTGGGACTCTGTGAGCAAGCAGACTTGAAAGGGTTGTCGCTTCTAAAACTTGTTCTGAGCACCCGCATCCATGTTGATGTTGATCTTGACAGTCCGGAGGTCCAAGGATGGACATGTGTTCCAGTGGTTGAAGACAAAGGGACTATGCCAATATGAAACAGTTCAAGTATATGACCATCATAGTGAAGCCGCCCTGATGCAAATTCATGTTAAGGCCTATCGCTCAAATTGACAGACAGGTAGCAAGGAGCTGAAAGGTAGGTGGTGGAAAAGGTCTGTGGGGACGGTTTTAATGGAAGGGGGACTGCGCACCACAGGAGCGTTATAATAGACGACACACAATAGCTGGCTGAAGAGACAGTTTTCTGCTATTAGACACAAGACCAGAGCGAATGAAGAGGCAACGCTCCCCTTTTCCGTATGTACTCTTAACATTAGGTTGTGACGCCTCTCTGTATCCAGAAGGTCAAGGAATATACATACTCGAAAACCACACGGTCAAGCAAAACAACCCGCCTCTACTTCCGTACCTCAAGAAGCACTATACTTGCCACTGACCAGCCGCCTTGCCGTATTTACTTCCTTCCACGCCCCAGCAGGGGTAACAAGAGCTGTTCCGTCATCGGCGAAAGGATCAGTAGCCGGCTGCCTCGACCTTTCCACCTCCTTCAGACAACTCACACCTAATCTGCTTCCAGTTGTGCCGGGCAGATCCCACTTCGCCTCGACATATCCTGGTCGCGCTCTTGGGCCTGTGGTGACAAATCTGGCTAGTAACTTCTGCTGCTCGGTCGAGACGACCAATTCAGGCAGTTTCCATACGACGAGACCTTGCTTGCGTTTGAAGGCTGCTCCGATCTGAGGTGCCATCATCGCGCTCGTGGCTTTACCGGCATCAGCCGAAGGGTCAAGGGTGATTGATAGAGTAACGTTTTTGAGTGTGACAGAAACGGTGGAGGACTGACTTTCATTTGCCGAAAGAACAAAAGCAGGGTTCAGGGTAAACATCACAATGACTGACACCTGTGCGTCTTGAATTTGCCAGGCTGGTGTAATGAGAACAGGCGAATATAAGGACGGATTCGAAGGATCGAGATGGAGTTGATATTTAAAAGCCACAACCGGGGTGGACCGCTTGATAGCCGACAGTTTCACACTGTACTGTCCAGCACCCTCCTCAGAAACTGCCTTCTCCTTACCCTTCTCTGAGGCTGCCGCAGAGACAAAGCTCGGATTGGGAGCAATCTTCTCAAGCACCTGGAAATTGTCCAGCCTGATCATTTCTGTGTCTGACGTCGCTTCAGATGAGTTATATGCTAGGGCCACCTCACCAACGACAAAAGACTTGCTCACAGTTCCATCTGAAAACCAAGTACTGACAGTCTCAACGATTGACGAATTGAGACCCGGCTCATGCATTTCTGGGTGATTGACCAGTGTACCCAAGCTCTGGGATGAGTGGACAGAAGTGGTATCTGACATGGTCCTCTCTTCTGGCAATAGGGCTGGTGCCTTTATCGGTGAGGCGGTTGTAGAACCTGCATAAGAAGAAGCTGCCGTGCCTACAGTTGCAGCCTCGGCATCATTTACCGCTGTGAGACCTGCTTCCGAGCCAGGAAACGTCTCATGGGCAGGTAACGGGGTTTCTGGATTTGGGATGAAAATTGTGTTTCTAACATCTCGTCTGCCACGCATACTGCCAGCCAGACGATTAATCCCTGACGACTGTGCTTGCTAGATGATGATAAGCAAAGTAGCTTATGCTCTATCGTATGGAAGCAGACTCACCCGTCGCAGCTGATTAGCCATGCTGTTCATAGCTTGTTGGGCTTCAATTTCATCTTCCTCTATAGGTTGATCACGAATCTTAAGCCTTCGGACAGCCTCTTCGTTTTCTCTACTGTATGTTCAGTGACTGATGATCACTAATAAAGGTCTGGACTCACGCATTGTTCGCTGCGGCGTCTTGCTGAGCACGAGAGATGACATCCATGTGCCGGACAGGAGATGGTGGTGTGACACTGAGCTCGTGTAATGGCTAATGACGGTGAGCAGAAAAACTCTCAGAAAATTTAAAACAGAGTATACCTGATCAAGGGCAACAGTGTTGGTGGTTACAGCTTGATTGACAGAAGCACTCGTTCCAGTGACATTGACATTGACATCGCTTTGTGTGGAAGCTGTGCCATTCACCAATGCTGAGCCCATGTAGGTCCGTTCCTGTCCTGCATTCTCTGATCGGGCTGATGGACGCTTGGCGGTTTCGGGACGTCGCATTGAGGATGTCGGTCTGTTTGTTTCTTCTGAGATGGTGGGTACCATACTTCGACTAGTAACCGATATGGCCTCACTATCTGGCTGACTTCTTGAGGAATCTCCCCTCCGGAAGGGCATGAAAGATGAACGATTTCGTTCCTTGGGTTTCTCGGAGGATGTGATGGGAGGTGGTGCCGCATTCTTTCTCCTCCCCATGACTGTACCAAGACGACTTTTGAAGCCTTGTTTCTTAGGTTTTTCTTTGATATCTGATATCTAGTCAGCCGACTGTGGGAAAAAATGAAAGAGATACACACCTGGAGTAGATTCTCCTTGGCCAGTTTCATCAGAGAATCTAGGTATTGAGCGCGTTATATCAGCTGTGAGCCTAGGTGGAGGAGGCATGGGAGGCGCTCCTCCACCTGCGGAACTCAATCGGCGAATTGTGCTAGACGCTGAACTTTGTCTTCTTGAAGGTGGTGCCCGAGGAGGATCAGTACTGATTCGGGAGGCAAACATCTTGATCTCATCCGTCGTCTCAATATTCAGCAGGGCATTTAGACACAATTCTGCAGGTTTCCTGTTCTGTTCTATACTATCCACCTCATGTGTCTGAAATTGTGTGAGAACATTCCGCAGATGGTTGACTCTGACTTCATCCAGGACCTGAAGCTGTTCAAATATGTGGGGTGCTTGGGTCTCCCATTGCTGGTTTGCATCGTCCACAGATGAATTGGTATTAGCTGTGCGACCAGACGAGAGCCTCCCAATCTTGTCCTTCAGCTTGTCCGCCTTTTTCTGTGCATTTTCGAAATCTTTGGCGATTGATGTCAAGTTGCCCCGTACTGCGCTCACGGCCTGCATCTCCCGATTCTCACTTGCAAACTGCCGTAGTGGTGCTTCTGCATCGATCTCGATCTTCTGCGCCAGAATTTCGTGGGATTGGGCGAGAGACTCGGTTGACTCGACAATGCGCTGCCATGGCAATTGAAAAATCCTGATGCTGTTAGCAAAGTCGGGAGGGTCTAAATAGCCTGTGATACCCAAGCGATGCACCTCCACTTCTTTGCGGCCGTCTCGCAAGCTTCCGGAGACTCTGTGCGTAGGTTTCCTCCACTTTCCGTCTTTCCTAGAGCAGCCTGAGTGACCGAGAGAGGGATGTGCTGAGAGATATGTATTCACCAGAAGCCAGTCGGCGATATCGTTGTTGATCTTTGAAATCAGCTCAACGCGATCGTTCAATATATTCACAGCTTGACTTGGTTCCAAGGCGGACTGTTGGAGCTATCAGCAATCATATGAAGATCGATAAAAACGTTGCGACTGACCAATAAAGCCGGGTAGTCTTGTCTTGGGCTATCCATTGTGTCGCCCCAGACATGGTACAGAGCGCTCCTCCTCACCTCCAGTTACTCCGTACTGACTCTGGCTGGAAGTACCAAGATGTGACGATGTGGTTTGGGGGCGCGATCAGGTAGAATGAATGCTTACGTACTTCCCGTGCGTGGCGGTAAACAGCTTCAACGGGGTTTCACCTTAGGGAAATGGAGTCATTCGATATGGCCAGCTTGAGCTTCCTTGCTTTATAAGCTCACAATGCTCTGCTTGACTGTCATGAAAAATTAATGTAAAGAGGCTGTCAGATTATGTCTCCCCATATTTACAGGCGATTCTATATGCGGACTATCAACACATGAGCATGTCTCTCTGATTGGGGAATATTTCCTCAAAGCGTCCCAAATCAACATCTTCTCACTGGCATACGTATCAAACAATTATGGAGATTAGTTTTACGACGCGTTTGGGAAATATAATGTCCTTGTGTGTGCTTTCTCTCTCATCTGATCACAGCACATATCAATCCGTTACAAGACTCATGTCTTGTTCTTTACCTAGGACTTCGGTTTTGATAGGAGTGACGACTGGTCTCGGTTCTGCAGCAGCACAAGCCCAGGCAAAAGACCTGGAAGGGCACATCTATAATCAAGCGACATCAAAGGTGGTGTGGCTGAGCTAAAGTTGCCCGATGTTGGTGAGCTGACAGGTACCTAAAGGATGAATATGATGCTGCTTACACCAACAAGATTGACGAACTCAAGCAGCAGAGTCCTGTTTTTGTGTCAAGGGCATCGGAATCTGAAGCAGACGAGCTGAACCCTAATGGCCCAGACTTCGGTCCGTACAGAAGAGCAACTTTTTATAAAGATGGTCTTTTCTCTACCGTATTCAAAGCTGCTGCTAAGGATCCCGTTGATAATATGGATGGGCCAGCAGCGAGCCTCGTAGCCCTGAAAGTCACAACTCCATCTGCAATGACTCCGCCACACGATTCCGAGCGAGAAGCTAGAATTCTCCAGGAAGCCAGATCTGAGTCTGTCATCCAACTCTTCTCCACTATGTGGCAACCTGGTGGCCGTCTGGTCCTTGTCTTTCCTTTCGTACCGATGGATCTAGAGACATTGATGCAGAGCTCACCACCCGATCAAAACAATGTGAAAGATATAGCTCGTGATTTGTTTCGAGGACTATCCCACATTCATTCGCTACAGATCATTCATCGCGATGTCAAACCATCCAACATACTACTCCGATCACGGGCTGGCCCGGCCTATCTTGCCGACTTTGGCATTGCTTGGTCGCCAAATGATCCAGCTTCCGAACCCGCTCAGGAGAAGATCACTGATGTGGGCACAACTTCGTACCGCCCACCAGAGTTGCTATTCGGCTACACGGCATATGACACGTCACTCGATCTTTGGGCAGCAGGCTGCACGGTTGCTGAGATGGTTCGACCTTGCCATCGAAGTATCTTTGATGCAGGAGATCTTGGAAGTGAGCTCGCATTGATAAAGTCCATCTTCTCGACATTGGGCACTCCAGACGAGGAGTTATGGCCTGTAGGTAGACCTAAAGCAGGCATGGCAAATCGGCTCGCTAATGATATGTTTCCGCAGTCAGTCAAACAATTTCCTGACTGGGGCAAGATGCGATTCATCAACTATCCTGCAAAGCCTTGGTCAACGATTCTCGATGGCGCTACCAATCGGGCAGTGGAATTCGTGAGCAGACTTGTTCAATATGAGGGGACTCAGCGAATGAGCGCGGCTCAGGTATGGAACCTCTCTGAGATGTCAGCTTTTGTCAATTGGCGATGATGCTGAATTGTCTAACAGGGTCTGAACCACTCATTCCTAGAAGAGGTCCAATGAAGGATGGAGGTGTCATGGGTGCCGATATCGTCACAGTGGCCGCATGCCTTCCGCCGAAGCACATAGCGATACTCGAGTAGTCATGCGAAATAAAAGGGCCAAGCCGATTCATCTATATCTCAACTCCAGACTTCAGCAATCTTCGCGCTCAATGTAGGCGTGATCTTTTTCCTCGGCACCAACGTTCCAAGCTGCGCAGACACCATCCGTTCTCTAGCTTTGCCCTCCAATCTCTCAAAGGCCTCAATGAAAGCGCATGGTGTTTTCCACATCTTCTGGATCTCCAACGCTCTCTCACCTGTCACGCCACGAATACACATCAGCATCCTGAGGAATACATCTCTCAGGCACATCGCATCAGACTTTGAGCATAACGACGAAAATGCGGAGAATGTGATGTAATGCCCTTGCTCTGGCTGCTCATCTCGTAGCTTGGTTTGTAGCCGCAGATAGGTCTGAGTTGAGATATAGATGAATCGGCTTGGCCCTTTTATTTCGC